>TARA_R110000772_G_scaffold267971_3_pt1 | contig 50419 bp, 86 predicted proteins | sample TARA_R110000772 | Tara Oceans TARA_R110000772 (sample SAMEA4397948) | marine metagenome | biome: Polar Biome; feature: [SRF] surface water layer (ENVO:00010504); material: water (ENVO:00002006), including particulate matter (ENVO:01000060) such as... | depth 5 m | reverse complement strand
CGGCGTTCGGTAAAGCGTTACAGGCTCGTGGTGTGGACGTTGGGCAGTTGTCCAAAGAAGTCAAAGCCACAGGAAGCTTGAAACCATTTGAACCATTCCTTGAAGGGTTAAGCGCAGCCGGACCAGCGATTCGACGGACCTTGAGTTCGGTCACCGCTACGTTTAGTTCGCTCTTTAATATCCTGACACGGAACATTTTCCAAGATACCTTTGACGGAGTGGTGTCACAGATTACTGCAATCAATAATTTGATTATTGATCAACGGGATCTCATTGTGCGTATCGGGATCTTCGTCAAGAGTAAGATTGCCGCTGGATGGGATGTCGTTCTCGGTGTCTTAGACCAAATCAGTGGAACCATTCTGAACATTGCCAGCCATGACTTGGCTGCATTCGGTGCAGGGATACTCTTAACCGCGAAGCTCTTAAAGCGTGGTCCGTTAGGAATCATCCTTGGTATTGGAACAGGGTTAGCCACAGCCTCAGGCGATGTCGGAGTCTTTGGAGCGACACTGACGATTATCTTTAATGCTATTAAGATTGCCGTTGACCGTCTACTGAAGGGTATTGATTTCATTGTCACGAGACTTGCCCAACTCTTTGAGTTGATTGACGCATTCTTCACAGGTGGTTTCGATCTTCGGAAGGCGATCAGTCAATTACAAAAGCTTGAGAACAAGCTTCGTGATTTACAACAACAGTTGCAGGATGAAACCAGGGAAGCGTTATTCCTGTTCGAATTGGATAAGCGGAGTGAGCAAGAAGCACAAGACCTCATTGCATTATTGAGGAAGATTGAGGATACGCGACGAGCAATTGGAGCCGCCGAGGTTAGGGTTGAGACAGGCACCAAGAATATCAGTCGTACCCAAGAAGGTAAGGATTTCATCGAGCAACGTGGTGGGGATCTTGGTTCGTCATTCACTGATGCCTTGGCAACAGGGATCAAAGACTTTGCGAAGTTCTCAGATAAAGTCGCAGGCAGTGCGGTTGATGGCACCAAAGATCAGATGAAGGGTCTGTTAGAAGAGTTTAAGAAACTCTCACAAGGCGTAGCCATTCCTCCACGGAAGTCAGGAGACTTTACAGATTCGATCATCCCTGTGGATGTGGATCGAGAACGTATTGTTCGACAATTGAAAGCCACAGAAGCGGTTAAAGAAGCCGCACGAACACGAGAGCTGTCCCAACAGCAAGCTGCGAATGCCATCTTGTCCGCTCAGGCTAAGAGGGATTTTGACTCACAGCTCATCACAGGACGGGAGTTCTTTTCTCGACAACAAGCTTTACGGCGAGAGGATTTAGGGAACCAACAACGAGTGATTCGAGAACGACTAGAGAGTGTGCAAGCACTCGCGTCTCGTGAGCTGGCGTTGATTGAGTTGGCTGCAAAACAACGAGCCACAGAAGCATTCCCCGCAGCCGAACGAGCACGAGACGGACGGATTACAGTTCTTCAAAAAGAAAAGAACCTGACGACAGAGCAGAGAACAGAACTCGAATCTCTATTGTCTACGACAGTTACGATTGCGGGTTTGACAAAGAAGACGAATGACGAAGAGAAAGAGTCAACCGCTATTGAGAATGCAGCTCGGGCCAAGCAGGTCAAGTTGCTACGAGAGATTCTTGGTCTGAAGACAAAAGGTCGTGTGCAGGACGAGAAAGACCTTGGGGTTATCAAGGAACAGAATCGTCTGAACAAACAGCAGTTAGATAACCGAGGCTTCGCATTAGCGAAGTCGGATGGTGAGACAAACTCAGAACGGTCCACTCGTATCACCGCACAAGGGAATCAGTTACAAGCTCAGTTTGCGGCAAAGAATTCTAGTACAGAGGATCAAACTACGTTCGGCCAACAGCAGGATCAACTTGACATCGCCGCTAATGTGAAGACACAGACCGATGCGATTAAAGCAGGGATCGATGCCGCGTTTAGTACCATCATTGATGGGTTCGTGGAAGGGTCATTTGAGTTCCGTGAATTGGCACAGACGCTCTCGAAAGATTTTATCAAGGCAGGGTTCGAAGGAATCATTAACCAGGTGAAGGACACTGTGGTCGGTGGACTAACGAAAGTCTTCACCGCATTGGGAGATGGTTCAGAGGATGCCGCAGCAGGAGCCGCTAGAGCCGCACAGACATTACTGGTGGGGTTTGGGTTACTACTTGCAGTCCTGTCACGATCAGGAAACAAAGGAGACTTCGAAGCCACAGGTGGTGGAGGCGGAGGTGGTATTGATCAGTCAAGCGTCCAGACTCGTGGGTTGATTGGTGGGGATACACAAATCGCCATTGCAGAAATCAACAATGGGTTGCAGGAAGCGTTGATCCCCACAAACGCAATCCTGGCTCAAATTGAACAGAACACACGAGCACTGTCCAACATTGGCGGAGGGTCCGTGGATCTGGAACAGATCATTTCGAATCAAGTGAATACGATCTTCCAAGAAAGTATTTTGCAGAATGCCTAGTATTACTATTCCAAAGTTACCAACGATTGGTGGTGGATTATTCATCACCTATTTTGGGACACCCAACATCTGCACCTATTGGGAAGTGGTGGAGTTCCTTGATCCAGGTGAGTCAGCCGGATTGGGCAGCTTCTTACACACAATCCTGGTGACGAATGCCGATGGATTAGCAGTCAACCAATATGTGGCTTCGACCACAGTTGCAGACGCTGGGAAAACCGAACGGATTAAGGTGAGCGAAGGTGCTTAAACTGATTAACACCAGCACACAGTTGGTACCGATCAACCTGTTCCTTGGACGATCTGCGTGGATTCCAAGTGCCGATGCGATGTTTGTGTTTACCACAACAAACGCTGGCACCATTGGTGAAGTGATTCGAGCGTATCGTGATGGAAGCTGGGTGTCCATGGGCAAGCTCTGGTTCAATGTCGGCGCAGTCAACTTTATGGATGCACCCCAGGATGGGGAACTGTTGATCTTTGCGACTAATGCGGTCTACCCATTAGATCCGATTACCTGGACCGCGAACTTACAGAAACCATTCACCACAGCCGTACCGACGAGTCGGATGTCCAGAGGGTTATACCTTCGCAATCGTGCAGGTGTCCTCAAGTTCTATGATGCGGTAGGGAAAGGCTATACAACCTTTGACAATGCCACAGGCGCAGATGAAGGTTTCACGGCAGTGTATCCAAGTGGTCTCAATATTGACCTGCCTTTGAAGTGGGTGCGAGATCAAGTGATCGCAGTCTGTCGTGGTTCGGATATTATTTTGTGGGATCTGGATACGCAGACTGCCGTACTGACTTCGACGTTTGAAGCAGCACACACAGTGCAGATTGATACGAACTACCAGAACCTGATTACCTTACGTGCCTCAGATGGTGCGTTACAAGTGTGGGACTTAGAGATTGAACCCAGCACACTAACGAGTTTCACAGCCACCCCTGGTCTTTATGACCGCTATCATACAGAGGCTCTCTCAGTCACACTACTGGGGGATGATGGAGAACCAGTGGCGGGTGTGGAAGTGGAGTGGAAAGTAGAGACTGTCGGTGCAGAGAGTGGAGCGGTGAATGCGGAAGAGGTGAATGCACTTTCCATTAATGAAGGGGCTTCGGTCCTACCAGCAAAAGGAAAGATCACACCTAATGTCTCTATCACAAATGCTCTCGGCGTGGCGACTGCTACTTACTGCCCTCCTGGTCTTGACTGGCTATCAGGCGATCAAGAACTTATTACGACCACGGTGAGAACATGAGCTTAAGTCTTTTACAAGAAACGATTCCGATTCAATATGAGTTGTGTCAACCAGGGGATGGGGCGGTCTATCACCCTGAACTCTGTACACCTCCACGGATCTACCGTGAAGATTTTTTCAACAATAACGCTGTTGAAGGATTCTGGTATGACGCGAACAAGGATCGGTATGTGATGACCGTCGCCATGGCGTATTCGTTGTGGCCCTCATGGAGATGGAATAAGTATGAGATCCACCCAGAGACAGGGCTGGTCACAACTTCTATATTAGGTGGTGTCAATCCTGGTAACGGGATCAGTAACTATGAGAACGGGGAATTTGGGAAGGTCTACGCCGTAGCGACATCAGGGGCGTTTCAATCTGTCATCGAGTTAGACCCAGACTCATTGGTTTCAGCGGGAACAGTCATGGACGAGAATGATATCCCATCAGCAGCAATTGGTAAATTTCTCATCAACCGTCAGGATAAGATACTGGTCAATGCTGGCACCGTGATTACCTCAGTGTATGATTACAATTTAAACACCACCCTTGGTCAGATTTCTATGCCTGCTTTGACGATCAGCGACCTGGCGTATGAAGACAACGAGCGAGGTTGGGCAGTGATGGATGGTCAAGACGGAGTGTCTACACTGGTCAAATTTAATTACAAGTCTATCAAGGTCGAGGCTATCACGGCTCTGCAACCAGGCTCCGCACCAGATTTCCAAACCCTTATTGCGTATGACAGCAAGCGAAAAGTTCTCGCCATCTTCCGACAACGAGACCCTGCCACAGATGGGGCAGCGCAACATGTCTTGGGTCTGTATAAACCATTTGCCGTAGCCACAAACCTGACGCAACCTATCCCCATGAGTAAGCCGCAACCAGGACAGGTTGTGACGATGGTGGCCCACCTTCATGGAGACCGTGGAGAAGTCGGACAGTTGAAACCTGTCACAGTCACCAACAGTGGTGATGGAACAATTTTACAACCAACCGTGACACCACGAACCAATGGAGCCGTTGTGTTCCAGTATTTACCAGGAGCGAATCCAGGTTCAGATGTGATCACCTTACAGGCGGATATCTAATGTACGACAACGACTTTCAAGAAGAAGATTGGTACTGGGGGATTTACTAATGGCGATTATTTCAACACAAACCACCGTCACAATTGGTGATGCCGTAGCTGTGGTGACGACAGCCGACATGGTGTTACAAGCCAGTGTCACAGGTTCACTGGCCTTACGGAAGCTCACCTATCCGACCACAGCCTTTGCGCCAATTGTCTACACACAGAACCCTGACGAGTGGATAAATTTCGATACCTCACCGATGGTGAAGCGTCCATCTGTGGGAACCTTGCGGACCCTTGAAGACACGAAGCTTACGGGGTGGCAGGGTTATGCTCGGGATGCGTCTATCACAGAGACCTGGAAAGGTGGAGGCTCGAAAGCCTCAATGGATTTAGATTTCTTTCGACAACTGTATGCGTACTACGAGAACCCTCCAACCACAGGGTTGATTCAATGGGCACCGTGTGACCGGACATCGACAGTGTACAACATTTTGATTGAGAGTCTCACAGCAGGTGGGACAGGTATTGGGATGGACTTCCTGGCAGCACGTCAATTGTGTGTGCTGGGGAATGTGGTTCTACGATTCAGGATTGTGAGCGAAGTATGATTTCTCCTTCTGAAGCTATGGTAACAGCGATTGAGGGTCCGGTGCAGCGTCCAGCATTTCAAGTGTTGAGCTACGACATCTCGTCAAATACAGGTGACACATGGGGAGCCATCATTGATGGGTCTGCCGTACAGACACCTGTGGACCTCTCTGAGTTTATCTCCCAAGTGAGTTGGAGTTATGACCGTGTCTCCCTGACCATTGCCGATGACACCTTACGGTTTCATCCTGACACCGGAGACTTAAGCGTGGCGATTTGTGCGGGTCGAGGGATTCGTGTGATTGAAGGCGATACCACAGTCAACAGTGATCAGTGGATTCCGATCTTCTCTGGGTTGATCCAGGGATCATATGAATGGTCTATAAAGCGTGGCCCCGTTCCACAAGCGAAAGTGACCGTGTTCTCACGAGAGACGAACCAAGCATGGAACCGGAGAAACGTGACTTCAAAGGAGTTCACAGTCGGAGCCGATTGGAGCAACATGTTCGAGGATGTGGCACAGAATGTCATGGGCCTTGAGGATTCAGAACTGTCGGTCTCACGACCATGGGGGCTGTCGTTCGATAAACAGTCCAACCAGATCGTGAACATCCCAGCATGGGAAGCCTTAGTCAAATTAGCCCAAGGGAATTTTAATCGCATCTGGTTTAATGGTAAGGGGCAGCTCGCATCCTTTCCTTTTACCCTAGACCGTGTGGACAAAGTCTTAACGGATAACACGTTGATCAATACCTATTCCCAACCAGGGAGTAGCACAGAGGTGATTAACAAGGTGTCGGTGACCTACATTGATAACTTCCTGACGAAGGTCTCAGGTACTCGCCAGTCGTTAGGGACTGCGAACTTGACCGCAGGGTTCTATGACTTCGAAACGAAACTGGACGTGTTCTATTCAGACGATAAGAAACAACGTGCCGATAATGTGGAACTGGTGGTGAAGCAATCGATTAACCAGAACGATTTAGGTATTAGCATTGGAACAGAGTCTCTGAACATCGACGATGAGTTCGGTGGAGAATTGGTGATTACCGTAGACTTCTGGGTGTCAGCGTTAGCGACAGCAGGGATTGCAGGTATCTTCACTTCCGCCGCTATCCCAGATGATGTGGTCGTGGTCTTGGTCGGAGGTGTGACCGTCCCTGTTGGGAGACTTTTAGAAGCCGCAAGTATCGTCTCAGTCTTACTGGCCTTGATGATTCTCGGCAACGGGATCTACGAAATTATGGGAACGCCCTATGACTTTGCGTACCTTGAACGTAAAGCTATTGCGATGGCGGATAACATTTTGTTTTGGGAAGAGAAAGCCCTAGACCTTCGCAACGAATTTATTTCTACAGAAGAACATGCCCACCAATTGGCCCTAAACGAACTGCTCTTTCAGCAGTCGTTAGGGTCTCCCCGTACATTGGTGATGCCGAATGATCCCCGTATTGAGAAGGGCGACATTCTTCAGCTTCCTACCGGAGCGAAGTTCTTTGTACAAAGTGCAAGTAAAACTTTAGGGCGAGGGAACAATGTCTCGATGGAGTTAACTGGATTCAGGAGTATCGTCTAATGGGTTTGTTGAATGTCATCAAGGTTAATACAGATCGGTTCGACTCACAGTCGATGGGATTCTTGGCGAGTCCTGTGTATCAACGCTTTGATAACAACCTCTCTGATTGGGCATGGGTGGTCGATGTGGATCTGGAAACCGCAAGCAGTAACCCGAACGCCTCACCGCTTGAGCCATTACGCTCCGTCATTATTGACGACCCGTCACGAGAAGTGTTCTCAGCAGATATTGGGACATCCGTCAAGTTGTCTCGGAGACGAGAAGATAATCGCTACGTGGTCACAGGACTCTCAGTGTATAAAGCCGGAACCCTTTCGGTGTGCTTGGTGCAACTGTCACCGTGCGGCACGACCCTTTCGGGGATCGGGTTGCCTGTGTTGTTTGGAAATACGATTCGAGCCTTGACCTACAGTGAACTGGGTGACCCACTGTTGAATGGTGGGTTCGGGTATGGTGAACTCCAATACGGGACATCAGGGAAGTTTGATATTAACGGGGTACTGCTTAACCTCATTGTGTAAAGGATACTATGTCTATTTCTCTCTACAAAACATTCTTGGGTATCAGTGACTATGTCAACCGACATGATTCGAACTATACCATCCTTGAAGATAACATCAATGCGATCCTGGTACAGCTAGGCGGAGCCTCAGGCAGCTTATCGGTCCCTGCTGGTCTGCAAGAAATCTTTGATCGTGATGGTGTCATCGGGATTGACTCGTACCAATTGACGGATCAGACTGTGCCAGGGAGCGACGAAGTCGTGATCCCAGCCGGAGCCGCATGGTTAGCCTTGACGTTTCGAGCGAAGACCACGACGACGACACTCAACACCGCTGCGCTCACAACAGGGACACGCTACATCAATGTTGATTCTGGCGGGTTCCCAAGTTTGAATGATTCACCCACAGCCGAATCAGTGTATAGCTTCGCATGGGATTCAGGGACACAGGTCATCAGCTCCACCACACTGTTGATTGATATTCTGTTTGACGGAAGTGACTACTTTGATTGTCTCAGCTCCACGGCGCAAGCCAAAAACTTTACCTCTCTCGGCGCACGGCTTGAGGATATTGAAGGACAGCTTGGGGTCTTAGGTGCTCAGTACGCCGAAGACACAACAGCTCATTCAGGACTCAGCTTTGGGTATGCTTCAGGTGTGGTGCGGAATGACAATGTCATTGCGACCACCGTCGCAGGGACGATTGCACTCACCGACTCAGTGAACAACTTTATCGAAATAACACCTTCTACAGGTGTGATCACCACGAACACTTCTGGTTTCACGTCACTACGCATTCCACTGTTTGAGGCTACCCCTTCTGGGACTGTAGCTGGTGGAACCGTAACAGACCGTCGAACGTGGGCGAGTCTGGGTGGAGGCGGAGGTGGAGGTGGCCACGCTCAGAATACTGACACAGGAACAGACGCAGCAGAATTCAAACTGAACAATCTTGTGGCAGGCGCACCAACACTCAACGCCAGTTTCAAAGCCGAACGAGGAACCAGTGCAGACGTAGACATTCGATGGAACGAGACTACAAACATTTGGGAGTTCACCAATGATGGGACGCTCTATAATCCATTGGGCGCACCAGACCTTGGTGTTCAAGAACTCTCGAAACTGGTCGTGTTTGAAGACCCACCGGAAGTCTTGACTCGGACAGGTGTTTCCTCTGAGGGATACTTGGATGTGGATCTTACGTTGGACGCTGACTTCACCAGCATTGTGTCAGGGGTCTCAGGGATGATGCTCCGAGTCGAGTTCGATGACGATGTAGCCGATGGAACCACTGTCTGTCTGTTCAAGCAAATTGAAAACGGGATTGATGAACCCCTCAACTCAACACGAGTCTTCGCACGAGACACCGCAGACATTGACGCGACTCGTGGTGTCAGCATCATGATTACAGGACAAGGTATCGACATCAGTGATAACTTTGTTCTGGGATTCCAATACAAGCTGACTGCGTCTGGTGTTGGGACCGCGAACCTTAAAGTCTTCGTCTTGGGTTACTGGGAAAAAGTCACAGGTGTCGGATCACAAGACTTCACATTTACCAGCGTCGGGAACTCTGGCCCAGCAGGAGTGACACAGTTCAATCTTCCAGGATTTGTGAACAGAGGATTAGTTCACAGCTTCACCGCGAATGAAACATCCGGTACACCAACACTGGGGTATAACATTAAGACATACAAGAAGGACACGTTCGTTGCTGGTGATCTCACCTACCAAGTGGATGGGATTCTACCAGGTGGAGGACCACCGAACTGGGTGGACACGCTTCCCTATGTGGAAATCGATGAAGACGTGTCAGCGGAGCTGCATATGACAATTGAAAATTTAGATGCCTCAACAGGCACGTACGATATCACCATCCGTATGGAAAGGTTTGCATAATGGCTGTACTATTTTTTGATGGGTGTGGGGAAACATATCCAACGGCTGATATTAAAACAGTTTGGCAATCAGCAGCGACACCAACTGTGGTAGCGGGTACCGGACGAAGAGGCGGAGCTTGCATTGCTATCGGAAGTTCGGACAACATCACAGCCCTTCTTCCAAACTCAACAGAACTCATTATTGGGAGTGCCATACGCCCTACCAGTGGCCCAGGTACTTCCCACATCATCAGACTCTTTGGTGATAATGATGACCATGTCTCTTTACAATTCACGAATGCGGGTGCCATTGAAGCTCGAAGGGGTGTTGCCACAGTCCTTGCCACATCAGCCAATGCGATCATGCAACTGAATGTCTGGACATATATTGAATTCCGAGTCCTATTCGGAGATACGGCAGCCGGAGAAGTTGAAATTCGTGCAAACGGAGTGCAGGTGGCAGTCAACCTCGCTTGTGATACGAAAGATGGAGCTACGGACTTTTACAATCGTGTCAACTGGGCGGAGTTTACCCAAACATTTGATGTAGACGATGTGTATATTGTTGATACCACAGGCTCAGCCCCGTACAATACATGGCTCGGGGATGTTGAAATTGAGGGAGCAGTGCCAGATGGAGTAGGTGCGACCTCAGGGTTCGGGACAACCTTCGGATCTGCAACACATTACCTGAACGTCGATGAGGCTGGTTCCGATGGAGACACCACCTACAACCAAGGGGCTGCTCAAACTGATACGTACACGGTTGGGAATGTCGCTGCCATTGCTGGCGGGTCAACGGTGCTTGGTGTCAAAGCTGTTGCGGTAGTGAAGAAAGTCGATGCGGGTCTTTCGCAAGTGCAGATGGTTGCTAGGCCATTGGCGACGGATCGGATTGGACTTGTCACGCACACCTTACCGACTGATTACGTTGGAGTCACTGAGATTTGGGCGGACAATCCAGAAGTCTCCGCACCATGGACGGACGCAACATTTAACGCCTCTGAATTTGGAGTGAAGGTATTGTAATGGCTGTATTATTTATGGACTCATGTGATCATTTATCTACCGTCGCACAGCTCGATGACAAGTATGATCCAGCCTCCAGCGCGTCTCTTGTGATTGCGGCGGCAGGTCGGTTTGGTGGGACATGTTATGAGATGGACAACGACATCGAATACCTTAGGCGTGACTTCCCATCAACGACAACAATGGTTATGGGTTGCTCATTCAGGATGGACAACGCTAATGTTGCGATGTCTCAATTTGATCGGTTGATGAGTTTAGAGGAATCGGCTCTCCAACATATTAGTATCGGTGTTCACTATAACCGGATTCGGGTCAATCTCGGGAGCGGGAGCGGAGCGACGATTCAGACAACTTTACCAATGGTTAAGTCGGAGGTGTGGCACCACTTGGAATGGAAGGTCTTTCTGAGTGCAACAGTCGGCACAGTGGAGGTGTGGCTGGATGGCCTTCAGGTGATGAATGAAACAGGCCAAGACACAACGAATGGTGGTGTTCCAGAGTTTACACAGGCCCGATGGTTTGGACAGAACTCTGGTCGAGATGTTCGATATGATGATTTGTTTTTAGACTCTGCGAATCTTCTCGGGGAGAGTCGAGTTGATTTAATTATGCCGGATGGTGATGGAAACTACACCGAACTTGGCACCACGTTCCCAGCGTCACCAACCACACACTGGGACAAGGTCGAAGAACTCACACCTGATTCGGATACGTCATACAACAACGGCACAGCCGTGAATCAACGCGACACCTTTACGATGGAGAACCTTACGGCGATCACGACACAAACCATTCACGCTGTTCAGCAGTTCTGTTATGCGAAGCATGATGGATCAGCAACGAACTTCAGCATGAGGTTTCGCATCTCAGGAACGGACTATGCTGGTACGTCACAGGCGTTAGCAGCGGCCTATGCCTATTTGCTTGAGGTCAGTGACTTAGATCCGAATGCAGGTCCAGGCGCATGGACAGAGACAGTCATCAATGCGTTGGAGTCAGGATATGAGGAACTCTAATGGCAATACGTATTTCACAACATGGTCTTGAAGTTCTGCGGACGAATGATGACGTAGAGGCGAGAGTCACAAAAGTTTCCGCCGAGGCGATGCGTCTCCCATCAGGGACAGACGCAAGGCTTACGAAGGTTCAAGTTGAGGCGATGCGTCTCCCATTAGGGACAGACGCAAGGATCACGAAGTTTTCTGTAGAGATTATGCGTGGACCTGTTCCAGATGCGGAACGAATATTTCCAGTTCTAGACTCACGCCGAGTGACCAACAACGGTGGTGGTACCAGAGTTTTCCCCATATGATAAGGAGTTCCCATGCCCGTACAATTGTTTGAAAATAACGCGACCACATTGTTAGATGCCGATATCCTGATTGGTGATACCTCTCTCACAGTCTCGGCTGGCGAAGGTGCGTTGTTTCCACTTCCCACAGCAGGGGATTGGTTCTACGCCACGATTCAAAGTGGGGCACTGATTGAAATCATTCAAGTCACCACACGAGTCACCGATGGGTTTACCGTCATTGTCCGTGGGCAAGATGGCACGTCAGCCGCAGGCTGGTCCGCCGGAGCCACGATTGAATTGCGTACGACGAAAGCCTGGTTCGATACGGTTCACACGTCTAACTCGTTACCCGCACCAGGTGATGTGGTTGGCCCAGCGTCAGCCGTGGACAGTCGAGTGGCCGCATTCGATGGGACCGATGGGAAACTCTTAAAGGATGCAGGTGTCACCATCTCTGGTTCCAACACAGGTGATCAGACAATCAGTGATGCGACGATTTCAATCTCAGACATTACCACGAACGATGTCAGCACTACGGCGCACGGGTTCGCCCCAAAGGGTACGAATGTGGGCAACTTCCTGAAGGATGATGGCACATGGGATGTTCCTGTGTCGGGCACCTCAGTTCGAGAGCCAATCATTAACGGGATCATGAATCTCTGGCAACGTGGGACATCTTTTATCACACCCGCGAACGGAGACTTTCTCGCTGATCGCTGGAAGTTTAATCACAGCTCCGCCGGAACATTGGATATCTCACAGACCGCATTGACGGGTACGACCTTCCATACTGCGTCTGGATTACGGGTACAGAATACACTTCGAGTTGATGTGAATACGATTGATGCGTCAGTGGATGCAGGTGACTTCCTTGTCATTACACAACCGATTGAAGGGTATCGTGCGCTCCCATTTGTACACAATGAATTTACGATCTCATTCTATGTGCGGTCAAACATTACAGGTACCTACACCTTTTCAGTGAGGAACTCAATTGCAGACAAAGCATTTTTGAAGACGTTCACCATCGATGTTGCCGACACCTGGGAACGGAAAACTATTGTGGTGCCAGCGCAGGACCATACAGGGACATGGGACTATGTAGATGGGATCGGGATCGATCTTGGATGGGCGTTGATTGCGGGAACCACGTTTCATGGAACAGATGATTCTTGGCAGAACGGAAATTTATTTGGTGTGGTGGGTGGCACAAACTTCATGGCCACTGCCACGAACAACTTCGACCTTACGGGTGTGCAGATGGATCTTGGTGGACTCGCATTACCTCTACGAGGCATGCACTTCGATGAAGATCTTGCGGCAGCACAACGGTATTTCCTAAAGTCCTACAACGTGGATGTGGACCCAGCCGCAGTCAGTACATTCGGACAAGGCGCATTCGTTGCCAATGGTGTGACGCATTTCGAACGGATTCCCTTTGTAACCTCGATGAGAGCCGCACCGACAGTGACGATATACAGTCCGTCTGATGGGGCTACTGCGAACGTAAGAGATACAACCCCGACTGCACAAAATAGAGCCGCGACTGCAAACAGTGTCGGTGAGAATGGTTTCTCGATTGCCATCACCACCTCGGTAGACGGTAACTCAATTGTCGCTCACTTCACCGCAGAAGCAGAATTATAAGGAGAGCACATGGCACTGTATGAACTAACACAAGAAGGTGTGAAGAACACCATCACAAATCAGAACATCCCAGATGATAACCGGAATCGAGACTGGCGTATGTATCAAGATTGGTTGGGCCTCGGGAATTCCGCAGATCCCCAAACACCTGTTATTTCGCCCACAATTGACCAGGAGTACGAGCAGCAATCTGAATGGCTCAAGGCTTTAGTCCAAGAGTCTGGTATCAACCTCGTGTCACTCAAGGCCAGAGTGACCACAAATCGACCATAACTGTCTGTAAGCCCTGCACTGGTGCCCCCCTCATCGGTGCAGGCATGACTTCATTAGGAGCATGTTCATGGAAACCACAGCATTGGTCGAAGCCATTCACAAATTAGAGTTGAACCTGACAGAACGAGTCCATTTACAAACGACAGCCTTGGAGGTCAATAATGAGAGATTGGATAACTTGCGGATCGCCGTGGATCGACACAGAGAAATTTTGTATGGTCACGATGATGGTGAACGTCTGGGTCTGGTAGCGGAAATGAACGAGTTGCGGAAGACAGAGAAGGAGCGACGATTGACACTCCGTGGAGTGACTGCCGCCTTCCTTGCTATGGTGGGAAAATTCTTGTGGGATATTTGGTCGATTTAGGGCGATGTTTAGGCAGATCGGTAATCTTCCAGGTCTTCTGGTCGGACTTGTCAACTATTGTAACGTGCTTGTAATACCAGTTCGCTTGGTTCTCCTTCTGCCGTAGCTTAAATTCGTTATTCAAACTGATAATCACCCCATATTCAGGAGAAGACCCATGATGATAACTGGACGGGTACGCCTCAAGGATCACGATGAGGTCGTCAAGACTCTCGTCGAACGGCAGGAGAGCCAGTTCATTGGCCAATGCTGGTGTAGCCCCCTTCGTGAAGATGGTGGGCACATTCAACATGCACCGTATCAATGGTGTAGTTGCCTTCTCAATGGACAGTATGGCTAAGTTACTGATCTCTCGTGAGTACACCACATGGCAGCGTGTGCGGAACGCTCGGTACACTTGAACGACACTCACCAGTCACCCTTTTTATAATCTTTAATCGTGCCCATGTCCATGGTATCGGGATGGCACCCAATAGGTGGGAGGTTCGGGTTACGCATTTGAATGTTCTGTTCTTGAAACGGCATCGGATAATATTCGAAGTCGTCATCCGTCAACGTCTCTTTGTCAGGACGGTCATCCAGATCAGGAATTTTCAAGACGACTTCATACATATACAGGACGAAGCAACCCCAGGCTACCATCATGAGGTGGTGGGTGCCTAACTCTTTATCGTAGGAACCCGCAGTCAACCATTTATTGAGATGGCTCATCATGGGCCTGTAGATCCGTGTGTACTTCAATCCACCCCGCCATTGTTCCTCTGCATACTTCACCGCTCCACCATGCCACACCTTACAGAAGGCCAGCATTGCGGGGATCGGAATCAAGTGCCACTTCAGTTTTCCTGAATCGTTTCTTTTCCCTACTTCCATTAGTGTCTCCTTAGGTTCTTTGTGATCCCAACTTGCCACAACTGCGGTCCACCAAGTATTCCATTTATCACATTCCTCTTGGTTCATCAATGTCTCCGTAGTTTTCCATAAACCATCACGCCAATGATAATACCCTTCCAATAATTGAAGGAGGATCGGTTCATCTCGGCTGTTTCAATGGGTCTGCCGACCAACATGATTTGCAGAAACCCGAACAGCGTACGCCGATTCCATCCTGTCGCAGCTTGTGCGGCAGTCAGATAACTCGGTCCAACCTTCCACGCACGTTCAAGGATGAGTGAGTCAAGGACACTCGGGCGAAACTGTAGGGTCTCGATCCAACTCGGGGTCTCCCCAGTCGAATCCACCCAGCGTATCTGTCTCCCTGGTGTGATATCGGCCTTGTACTTCTTGGCGATGTCCACGACTTCCGTGACGGTTAGTTGGTTTGAGGAACCTTCGATACGTGCCAATTTCAATCCTCCATCCACAGTTCACACATTTCTTATAGCGTAGCCACATCGACGTTTGCTCTAAATAGCAATCATCGTCAAGCAGGAGACCGAGGCTCTCGTCATTACTACACTTCGGGCAGCACGGAAATTCTACCTTATCCATTTCAACTCCCCATGTAATTCATCATCAGTGAGTACATCTTTCCGATAGGCGTAGCCATCATAGCGGTCCACACTGTAGAGCATGTGACTTTTGTTTTTATCCGTCCCGACCAACACGTACGCCGGAATCCCTATCTCTAAATGATCTTTCAAGAACGCAATCTGTAATTCAGATCCCTCGTGCTCCGGTACCTTACGCTTCTTGGCAATACTGGGTATGAATTTAAACTCAATCCAGATCACGAGCGCATTACTCCGTGAGGCTTGCAAGTCAGGAATCCCAGACTTAAACCGATCCGAGTGTTTGACAATCACCACGTCTGGGTACCACCGCTTCAACAATGTGCGGACTCGGTTCGTGTAACTCGTTTCAGGATTCATTTAACCACCATAAAAGTTCTCTGATTGTAATTGTAACTGTTCTCGTACAATTTTATCATTCTCATAGTCTTTGTTGATCAACATCTGTGTGAGCAATACCTTCGGTATGATCCACGATTTTTCATCGGCAGTCCACCCAACCCCTTTCCAGAAATGCCCGTCCCACATACCCATCAGGCCGAGTTCTTCATTCATAACTCGTAGGTCACCGATTTGGTTCATCAACAAACCTCCTGACGAATGGGACAACCAGTTCAAACACTTCCCGACCTGCTTGCTTTGAGAACAACACATTGTACTCCGCATCGGCTTCTTTCTGAATGCGCTTATCGAGTTGGTTGATCCAGTTGTTCACCTTCTTTTTAGAGTTCCCTTTGAACCCACCTGTGGCATAGACATCACGGTCAAGCCAGATATCGACAGAAGGATACGCCTTCCGCATAGACCGCATGAGGTCCAGGTAGGGCTGCTGCATCTCTTTCCAATACGGCTCTAAGGGTTTGTTCTCTAGATACGCGGCACCCAATCCTATTGGAGAATCGCATACAGCAACATCAACACCCAAAGCAGCAAGCCTCCACAGGCGATGCCACTGATTACCAAGTAAATACGGTTGGTCCTTGAGATTCTCTTTGGCTCGTTCAAAGCAAAGATCCGTGGCGAACTCGTTGGTGAGTTCGACGTTTGCCGATGTGTGCTGCCGTAAGAGTACGAAGACTTCCGCCGCCACAGTCGATTTCCCAGCACCTGGTCCACCCCACAAGTTAATGATCAGCATGACACTCTCCTATTGGTAACACCACATGATCCATCTCACGAGCTTTCCTCGGTACATAGTCTCCACCCTCATAGTCTTTGATCTTGCACACATCGTAGACAATCATTTCGTCATCTTTGACAATGATCTCGGCTTCTGGTTCCTCTTGATTGGGGAGATAAATGGAGTAGGTTCTCATTGGGTCTCATCCGTCACGATTTCCTGGTAGCGACGGTACTGGTGCGTTTTCGTCTTCACCTCTTCAACGAAGGTGAATGACTGCATCGTACCATCGAGGCCCACCTTATGGATGGTGGACAATTGTTCATCAGTATCAGCGTTCGTCCACATGACGTTCCCACTCAGATGTGTCAAGCATATTCTCATAATGTGACCTTTAAAAAATGTTGGCATCCTGTGTTATCGGTGTCCACTCTCACAGTGGGCGCAGGAAAGTGGTTAATGGTTAACTGTAGCAGATCCAGACGACTCCTGTCAAATAAATTCCACCTCATACAGCTCATGAAGGCTTTCGTGGACGGAGTCTGCTCAATGTTCCCGATCATAATGAACCGAGGGTTCAGATCTAGGCACCGATCCAACATCCGAGTGAACATCTTATCATTGAAGTAATCAAACAAGCCGCCACTGTAGACGATATCAAATTGGCCCTTAGGTAAATCGTTCAGCACATTCTGCTTCACATACAAGGGTCCATCCCCAACCCACACTCTGTTTGGGAGTCGGTCATTATCCACACCAACCACACGGTGCCGAATAGGGTGGGCTGCTTTAAGTTTCCACCATGCATAGTCTGCGTAGCTGCCATTCCCGCACCCTAAATCAATCAACGAAGTCGCGCCTTGGTTAATGTAGCTCTCCAATTGTTCCTCAAACATGTGCTTGCGGTGTTGTAGGGACAACATCTCAGGCCGAGCAGAAATGTAATGATCCCATCGGCTCTTGACGTGAGTTGCACAAGGCCTCCCGTCTTCGTCATAGTCTGGGATACCTAAGCAGTCATACATCTTTTGCAGCAGATCCCCATCCCCGTTAAACCCACGAGGTTTGTCCCAAATATGAAGGAGTAAGTCGTACGGCTTACGGAGTATTCCGTTCGCCAACATGTCTCGGACCTCGGCGTATCGACGGTGTGGTTCAACCACCAGGGTGTACATCCACTCACTGGGGTTCGCCGTGTGATTGTAGATCCACTCAACCGCGATGGTCACTGCCGCATAGTCCTGTGGCAATGGCCCTCTGTACGCGACTTTATTCAATACCTGCTTCACCCATTTTTCAGTAATCATGTTCCACTCATCCACAGCCAGCAGGCTGTACAAATAATGATTAAAAATCCGACATCTCTCATACCGCACACCCCGCACTATCGCAGCCACTTGGAGCTGTGGCTATATCGCCCAGGTTCGTGAAGTCGATCTCTTTCAAAATCTGCATTTCAATCAAGTAGTCAGACTCCGTAATAGGTTTGTAGACGAGCTGCCCATGGAAGTCCGTCATGTGTGGGAAGAAACTCACCGCTTTCAATCGCTTCTCATACATTTCTAATGCCGTAGGGATATCATCAGCCTCTGCCTTACTGAATCCAATCGTCGTAGACACCTGGTTGTCTGCCCAATCTCGTTGGTAGGCCGCAGCGTTCTCTAACTGTTCCCACATGGTCACTTCGGCTTGCCCTCTGGTGTAGTTTTCCTCTTTCTTGGGGAAGTACACCACCATGGTTTTGGTCTCATCAGATTTCCCGTATTCGTTATCTTCGATACGGTAGTTTGCCGCCGCCAACCGTGGAAGCAGTGGACTGTTCTCTGCCAACCGGATCGTCCGATGGTAGTACGGCGCAATGGGATAGTTTAATGCACCAGTTTCTCCGCAAAGGAGAGGAACGGTTCCACTAGGCTTAATGCTAGTGCGCTTAATGCTGCGATTAACTCCAAACCAACAACTAAAATCCGCATCCAATCCAGTGAGAAAGTCGTAACCCTTGTCCGACCAATCAAGCATGGTGTGTCGTCCATGGATGTTGAAGGCTTTAATGATCCCTGTCTGTGAGGTGCCAATTCGCCTATTCTGTTGTATGACATCATCTACCTCTTGACACCCTGTCTTCATCAAGGTGACGGTTTTCGCATACCTATATGCAGCTTTCAATGTCCGCATATAACTGTGCAGGTTCGCATGCCGACCTGGAAATGTCTCAACCAGGTTGCACAATTCGTTGTTCCACAACGTCTGCTCGATGCAAGGGTTCGCCCCTTCCGCATTGAAGTCTGAAGGGTCCATGATCCCGTTCATTCGACCATAGCGTTGGGCGTTATGCAGCCAGTAGATCCCTGGATCTCCATTGCGCTTCATGGCTTGGTAAATCTCGTCATAGCTACATCCTGGTACGCACTTCACACTGTTGTTCGACATGTACCGATGAGACATGACCAATTCTTTATCAGACTTCAGATTATAGAAGTCCTGATCTCCGTACTCCCCAAAGATGATCTCTGCCGAGCGACGGATGCCGCCCATCTCTACACATACACCGATCATGTTGCCCACATCAGCTAACCATGGTGTGTCGATCACTCGTCCAATGTATGAGTCGCACAGCGTACGGATCATGTGGTGCAGCTTAATCAGTGGCTCTGGGCCTGAAGCGGTGCCACCGAACGTCACAAGTGGTTCACCTTTCTTCCTGATCCCACGATAATCAAAGATTGGTAGTGGCCCACCATTGAGGTAGGTGTCAATCAGGAGGTCGGTGCTATCACACCACCCTTCTCGATCATCAGTAATCCTTACGGAAATCTCACCCTTCGATGGACGCTGGATGTATCGAGTTCCTGCCCCCTTCGTATCAAACCCGCAACCCACACCCAGCATCGAGAAATGCATCAGCTTTTTAAAAGGCTTCGTAGACATATCTTTGGTGGAAAAGAATCCACAATTGTTCAGTACCCCTGCTCCATGTGTCCACATGGATTTCGTGCCCATAGCCCACAGACCTCTCCCAGGTGGGAGGAATTTGAAATTGAAGATCAACTCAAACATCTTGTGTGCATCCAGACGAGCCTTCTCGTGATCAAACGGCCTGTCATGCGTGGCACAGTGCCACTTCTGGATCTCATAGACTCCATTGACGACCCTGGACACACAATCCACCCAGTCTTCCTTCTGTCCATCTGGCTTCTTCCGAGAATACGAGGTCAGGAACGTCACGTACCCGAGCGTACCTCCCCATTGCACAGGAGTCTGTTTGTATTTTTCAATAAACTGTTTCTCTAAGATCATCAGTCCTCCGATGGAACCACAAGGTCAGTAATAAGGTTTGTGTCAAGATCTACCGCTCTCAACTCGAACGTGGTGTAAGGCACGGTCACCAATTCTTGTATCCTGATCAGTGTCTCCACTGCGTTGATCCCCACATCGAAGTCATCCTCAACCACACCTAAATCTAATTCAACAACAATCCTAAGACGTTTCATTGGTCACCTGTTCCACTTGTTGGTAGTACTCAGCCATTCGTTGAACATGCTGGCCAAGTCCTTGACTGTAATCACCCTGTTCAAGAGCGCGATGTTCTTTATGACCCCGCACAATCCTTCGTACATCTGTTCTATCGTTCACCAGAATCACACCGTCACCATTATGCAGGGTCAGTTTCAAGGTCACATCAAAAATACCTGCTTGGGTCAGGAAGGCATCTTTCTCTACGAGGCTGTATTCAATAGTTTGAACCTGATCGAGGTTCACAAGCTGTTGGTCTTTGAGTTCAATCCACATAACTGTTTTCTCCTTTAAAATTTTACATGGTTTCCGGCACTCCCGTAAAGCGTTGGCTACATCGAGGTCGGTCACCATCATAAGCTTTCCACGAACGCTGCCGCACTCACTGGGACAATAGGTTCAATGAGCCGTAGCATGGCTTGAGCATACACTTTGATCTCATGCTGAGCGTGGCTGTGAAGACGGAGGCGTAAGAAGTGTAACAGGTTGTGGAGGTTCACCGTCGCAAACATCTTACTATACGTATTTAACCCTAGGAACAACCTGGCGAGTTCTCGTGGGACTCCACCTTCAATATGGAACCTGTACAACTCAAACCCTTTCTTCGAATGCCCTTGGAGGTCTGCCAGAAAGACTAAATCCTGTTCACTGATCCCTGCATCAGCCGCAATCTCTCTCATCTGTTTATTACTTTTCGATTGTGTCCCAACCTGCTCCAATTCAGGGATGTAATACTCTTCAGGGAGTTCGGCGTACCGAGCAGAGATTTCGTTGTAGGCCCATGTCCGATGACGGTGCCACTGACGAATCACAAAGATCGGGGCTTTCACTTCGAAGGTAAACGTCACCGATTCGAAGGGTGTCGTATGACGGTTCGTCATGAGATAATTAATCAGCTTCTCATCTTTCCCTTCATCCTCACCTGTCCGCCAATCCGCATCGTAGGACACACGAGCGGATCGTACGACAGACAAGTCAGTGCCCATGTGATCCACCAGGTGTACGTAGCCATGGTCTAATACCTTATGCCCCAGCGTCATAGTCAATCTCCTTACGTGCCCCAGACACGGTGTTTGAATGTTGATAGCGTCCACCATAACACGAGCCACCACCACTGGTTTCCATGTAGATCAATTGTCCAATGGGCATTCCAGGCCACAAGGCGAGAGGCGTAAACTGATTGACGTTCTTCAACTCCATCGTCAAGATCCCATCCCATCCTGGGTCAATCCATCCTGCAAAGATGTGCTGCATACCCATTCGTGCTTGGGTAGACTTCAAAAGAAACAAGCATGACAGGGTCTCTGGAACTTTCGTCCACTCGGCCATCGACACCAGCAAAAACTGACCTGGTTCCATGATCCAAGGGTTCTCTTCGCAGAGACCTGCCAGGTTGATCTTTTCCCCACCCTCTAGGATCAGATCCTTCCCCACGGTCACGTCACAAGATGACGCACCGATCTTATACGGATCGATCAGAGGAAATAATTCGTCAACACGCCCTTTTAATTGGTGGTGTCCTAGAATCATGGTCACCCCCACATGTTGAACAGGTTAAAACCCAACATAAATGTCTCAAACAGCAGTCTGAAAAAGACACCCGAAGCCACTAACCCTGCCACGGCAAACAGTGTCGAAAGGATAATCGCCCCAATCTGAACAGTTAACGATGTTGGTTTACTCATAATTCGCAATCCTTACAGACAAAAGGTTGTTGGAGTACCTCTTCATGGCATTCGCCTTTGATGTAGAGGGTGTCGGCTTTCGGGTTACCCAGTGCTCGAACGATTTCTCGATAGTGTTCACTGGTTTGTATCTCTCCCACTCCCTGCTTAATCCAGAAGTGGCATTGTGAGCGTGAGTTGAGTTCGCGGTGTGCGACATTCATGAAGGCACAAGGATCAGGTGCCGTGACCATGGCGACACACACAAAGAGCATGGCTTCAAACATTAGCTGGCCTTTCTGTGAGTAAATTTATTCTCATAATATTTCACCGTATCTGGTAAGGTCATGGCCCAGTTCGTACTATACTCCATTGACCACCTCAAAGGCAAGCGCACACCCATGGTATCATCCAATAATTCAACAATCTTTTTCGCGTTCTCAGCAAGACCGTCTCCCATGATTTCATCGTGGATTGTCAAGCGCATTTTCTTATACAAACCTGACTTCCATACCTTGACCAAACCTTCTTTCATAATATCAGCCGCACTCCCTTGAATCAAGCGGGACAGTGCAATATGTGTCTTATCCTCACGCCCAAACTCGAACAACCTACCACGAATCGTGCGGATCTCTTTCCGCATCCTGGCTTCCCGTTCATACCACCCTGCCGTATCACTACACTCCGGTAACGCTCGACCATAGATCTCTAAGACCTCATAGGCTTCTTCCAAACTACATTGGAGATGCCTGGAAAGGGTGACGCCTTTCATCCCATAGAGAATACCGAAGTTGATCGCCTTGACCTTCTTCCGTTTGAATTGACCACCGAGAATACTGTTCCCCACGAAGTCGTGGTAATCCGTAAACGGATCGGCGTTGTATTCCTCAACGAAGCGGTCACTCTTCATCCAAGGCGTTTTCCGGCCATTCAATCCACGATGAAAGGAGTAGGCGAAGTGCCCAAATAATCGGTACTCAATCTGTGACGCATCGACAGACAACACCACATCACTCTTGTCTTCAGGGACACAGAGTTCTCGGAGAATGAACTCGCCATTGGTAATCTCCCCCTGCTTCTCAACCGAGAAGATCTGTTGTGGATGCTTCCCACCATGCCACATCTCTGCCGAGTATCTCCCTGTGACGGTCCCGTTGGTTGAACCTCCGTAGTCTCGATCCCGCAACTGGTTCAAATGATAGGGAAGAATGCTCCCAACTAATTGCTTCGACCAAGGGATGAGATACCCTGACAGGATTCCCTTGAACACTTTCAGCGTACGGATCTCTTTGACAAATGGATGGTCAATACGTGATAACATCTGCTCTCCGAAATGTGGAGACCGAGGTACCTGTTCTTCTTTGCAGTACGGGCATACTTGTGGGTTAAAGCCCTTCCACTCCACCAATCGATCTTGTTTTTCTGAGCATGGCTCACACCGGAAATTCCAGGGGTGTTCAAGGCGTAATCGATCAAACTCTGTCTTCAAATCTTTACCAGAGTTGGGGTTAATGCCTCTGAACTTCACCTCTAACTGTTTCACCCTGACTCCGACCTCATCAATCCATCGTTCCAGTTTCAGCGTGTCAATGTGTAACCCGTTATGCTCCATCTCCACAGTGGGAGACGTACAATCACACTCAAGACGATAGATAGATTCCAGTTCCTTCTTCTTGAGTAAGGGTTGCATGGCTTTGTGTAGGCCATGCGTCATGAGGATATCCCGTTCGGCGTACGCCCCGACTTCGTTCGACTCCGCCTCTTGCATCCCATCCTTCTCGAATGGGAGGATGATCTTCTGCATGTTCGGGTCTACGTGGACTGCATACTGATGATCCAATGAATAATAATCATTAGGATTATAAAGAATACTGGCAAACATCGTATCGTGAAGCTCATTGCGTTGCCTCAGGTCTACCCCATCCTGTAACAGCATGAGGGTATCAAAGGGTGAGTTGTGCATGATGATCTTCTTATCGACCAGCTCCTGATTCAGGAAACGGAACACTTCACCACGACTGTATTGATCCCCACCGTCATGCCCGTACGGGTAGTACCGACAATCGACTGACCCATCCTCCTTTACCAGGCCGAGAGCGGTGCCCACGGTCCTAGCTCCGTCCCAATGGTTCAATCCACTGGTCTCCGTGTCCAGTATGATCGTGTCATACCGACTGAGGTCTTCCATCTTGGGCAGCGTCCAATTATTTGTCATTGATAGCCTCAATCTTCATCAGTTTATGTGATGGCGCAAATATCCACCTCATGTCTTTGTCCACACTACGCTGCACTTGTGCCATACTATACCCATAACGAGACGAAGTCCATGTCTCATTGCGCCACCAACCATTTTCAGTCTCCCACGTCAGTAAGAATCGCTTTCGTTTAGGTAGTTGATAGGGGCATTTACACGCGCCGTGTTGCCAGTTATTTGACAAAGGGATTTCCTTTCCGTACATCTTCAACTTGTAGAAGACCACACATAAATTTCGCTCGGCCATTGAATATCTTGAGCGCATCTAACTCATTCTCAGCCCACACATGTGTATCATGACCTCTTGAAAACGGCCCAAGGTCTGGGACTTCAATCACGAAGTGCCTCCGTCTTGGGAGTCTGTAGGGTCGTGGGCTATTGGTTGTCATGGTTTCAAGATCCTATTGGCGAGTGCCACGCTCCCTGTAGCATGTGCCACTTGCTCGACCCACCCAAACAGTCGTGCTCTTTCCATGACACAAAGGTGTGGTGTCAACGCTTGCACGTTACGCCACATGAGGGTCACCAGCCTCCGCATATGTATTGCCACATCCATGCCACTGCCGCAATGGTGTTTAAGGACGCAATGACAAGCCAAACTTTTGCGGCACGTTCGTGTCGCTGTACACTATTCATGACTCCCACCCCCGATATCTATTCGTTTTCAATGCATCATCCTTATTCAATTTTCCATCCCTCCTTCTCGCTCTCCGCATGACTTTCTTCAACCACCGTCTTACACCGATGGCAGCGGGACAAAATGCAGGCTTATCCAGTTGCTCCGGCCAGTGAATCTTTTTCGGCTTGCTCATAATTGTTCGCCTCCTGTACCCAACTACAGTACTCACAATCAGACGCTGATTTAAAGAATTGTCGGTATTGCAGTGCCTCAAAGCTCACAGGTGGAAGGTTTGCCGCAATCTCATCCATGATTCGTGGAGCTTCAGTGAAGTCCACTGGCATCTTCAAGGTCTTCTGCCCGAACTGCATGATCCCCTTAGCATTCACACCGACTGGCCACCAGTACCACAGATACCCGTAGTCGGCCACATCAAATCCGTTTTCCTTCAGCATCCACCCGTAACAATTGACTTGTGTGGTGTAATACTTCATCCCGTAGTCTTCATCGGGTTCATCCTTACGTGTCTTCACATCAAAGACTACCGCTTGTCCTGTGTCGTTGTACAGGGCATCATCGATCCCACCATTCAGCAACATGGTGTGTGTGACCTTACGTTCTGGGAGTGTCTCTGTGGGACGGTTTACTGTGACATTATAAATTGTCTTCAACCCATTCCATATCCGATACTTGTCGATGGTCGCTTGCTCATCCATCAGTCGATGGCCTTCGAGGTGGGCCAACTCAGGTGGAAGGGTACCTCTAAACTGATCCATATATCGTTTCACAACTGCATCGACACCGTTCGGCAGTGAAGGGAACGCGCCTTTCGGACGTTTAAATTTCACGATGGTTGCATCAAAGCCACATCGTGGACAATCTTTAAAGAGTTTCAGTGCTGTCGGTGATAACCATGGCTTCATCTTATACCCCCTCTAATGGATAGAATTTTGTGGTGGTCGGTCTCACTATTTGTAAATGATCAATAGCTCGTGTGATTGCTACGTACCATACCCGATGTTCCGTGTCAATGTCAAGCTCTCTCTTGTACTCTAGGTACGTTGCCGCCGACATATCTGTGATCACAATGACCTTCTCCCACTCTCCACCTTTGGACTGGTGGATGGTTGTGGCTGTGATCTTTGGTGGAGCCAAAAGGTATTCAAGTCCGTGCAAATTTTGCACGTTCAGATAAATCTCATGGTACGGGAGTGCAAGGATCTCATACCACGGCTTGTCTGGGTATGGACATGGCCCTGCCAAACTTCTTTTCCCTTTCTCTTCCATCCGATTGAACTCGATACTTCTCGGGACATACTTGGCGATACTGTGAACATGATAGACCTGGTACTCTGCTCCCTTGCGCCACGCTTCCCATCGTCGAATGGCTTTCATCTGCCCCTGTGATACAAACGGCGAACCCCCTCCGGCGTACGTCACACCCAGCTTATTCAACATCTGTTGGGTCTTCTGTACCAGGTAGCGGTTCCTGTGAAGAATCGCTACTTGCTTGAACGGGAAAATGTCCAGCTCAGGAACGATAGTATTTGTGATAGATAGCGTTGACTTCTTCTCACTCGGGGTGTAGGTCTTCGGGATTCGGTGCTCCATCCTGGCCAACACATGCTCCGAATACGTCTGCAACGTGCGGCCAAAGCGGTGTGTTTGATCCAAGACGATAGTCTCGTCACACGGCCAGTCCACAAACTCTCGTGGTCTAACTCCCGCGAATGCAAAAATGGTTTGGTCATCATCTCCTACCGCAATCGTGTCTATACAGTGTTCGAACATCTTATTGGTGACTGCCCACTGCAAGGGTGATAAGTCTTGGGCTTCGTCAATGACTGCAATATCATAGTCAAGAGACTCGCCTTCATTCAAATAGTTAATCAGCACATCGTTGTAATCAAGATAGTTATTGTCATGCTTATACTGCTCGAATGCGTCAATGTATTGTTGGACGGTATCAATATCCAACCCCTCTGGGATCTGCCGATCTCCGTACACCATTAAGCTGCGCTGCACCTGGTAGTACGCAATGGACTTCTCTAGTGGAGTCCTGGCAGCAGCCGCGTTCCGATCATCCCGTACTCCCGACTTCTCACCTATTGACATAGCGAATCGGTAGAGCGTGTTCACCATGTAGGGCTTATGATACTTCAAGTGATCGAAAGCTAAGCTGTGAATCGTGGCAGCTTTGATTCGTTCACTCGTATCCAACCCCGCGGCCTTCATTCGATCTCTCGCTACATCGGCTGCGTTCCTGGTGAAGGACACCACGGCGACCTTTTTGATATCCTCACGAGACACGTATGCTTTAACATATTCTAATACCTTCGTCGTCTTGCCCGTCCCTGGCGGACCCAAAATCTTTATACGCATTTGGACATCTTTCCATCACTCTCTCTACCAACCGATGGTAGCCCAACATATAAAAGCTCAACAGTTCAAAGTGCTCCCGACCTTCACACAGCTCCGCCGCAATCCGTGAGGCCAACTTAGTCCCTGGTCTCTTCTTATTCTTGATGATCTTGTTGATCATCGTCCGTGTGCATTGGACTTGTCTCGCTAACTGTGCTTGTGTCAGTGGCTTCCTGTCCAGGTACATCTGTAACAATTCCCCGACTGTTACGTTCCTCATCTTTACTCTCCTTACTCTGTGGGTGGTCCTTCGCAATCAACCCTGGATAAAAGGCTCTCCACACTCGGGTGGACTTCCCTTTGATACGAATCGTTACCTGTTCCCAATCAGTTTGGTGTAAGAGGATCGCAAGTTTCGGTACCTCGATAGGGTTCTTCATGTTAATTAAATGAATATTCAATCCAGGCATAGTCAGGTACGCATAGCTGCCCATCATAGCTTCTTGCCAATCCAACCAGCAGTCGTGGTTGATCAAGGCAAGATCTAAATGACGACCATGTTGCACCAGGTTATCAATCATATCGAGTGCCAGTTTATAGTTCCCACAATCCTCTGACACATCGACGAACTCCATCGTCGCCATGAGGACATTCAGTTTGGATTCCCAATGCTTCTGTGTCATCATTGGTGGCACCAGGTTCATCGCTGCCAATAGATGGAGACGGAGCTTGTTGTAGTTCATCAACTCTGCGGTCATGATCCGCACCCTGGCTTCGTTCACCTTCATGGCATACTCAGGTGGTTCCGTATTGTACTTCTTGAGTTCTGAGATAGGCAACGGAATCCGTTCGGCTTCCGCCGCGATCCGTTCTTCCTGAGTCTTGATCCCGTACAACCTGGTCTTACAGACCGCCTTCTCACACACCGACGCAATAGGATCTTCTGAACACTTAAACTGATAGTCTTTCTTCTTCAGAGACTTGATAATTGTTCTGATCTCATCTGCTGTCAAGGGCTTGGCCAGGAACTTTCTATTGTAGGCTTCAAGGCGTTCTTCCCAATCCTCTGGGTAAGCCTTCTTCATAAAGACACCCACGTTGTACATCCCTTTGTTCCGCATCCCTGTTCCGAAGCCGCCCTTCTCGTGAAGGGTTTCGAGACATGGTGGGCCATCTGCAAAGCCTACGGTTCGAAGAGGAACAGGTAATTTCCTCTTCGAAGACCACACCTCAATCTTATTAAGCGCATCCTCTAAACCGTAGTAGTTTCCCTGAGCGTCAACCATCTTCCCAACTATGGGATCTTCTGAGTCGAACAATGGGAGGTTGATTGCATTACCTTGTGAGTCTCCATCAACCGATGCTTGCACTGGAAATATCTCTGCCTTAGGGAGGTCACGTTCACAACCCAACGCAATTGCATACTCTTGGAGCTTCTTAATAACCACATCAGCAGGCTTACCCGACCCATCGAAAAAGATATACACATGAGCGGCATGACTCTTCGACACGAAGACATACATTGGGAAACCAAATGATTCAATTCTCTTGGCCAGTTCCACATGGTCGATATCATCCTTGTCAATATCAATACACGCCATCCATACGTTCCCATCTGGTGTAATAGGGATGATCCGTAGACCTTTTCTCCCACTCAAATGGTCATGATAATTGTGCTCATCTAGTGGTGGTGGCTTAACAATCCCTCCACTTTCCTGTTTGATCAGGTGTCCGTGTTCATCACGACCACCCTCTGACCAGGTGTTACCAGACGTAAAATCCCTGTGGCCGTACCAATCGGTACGACCACGGAACAACTCCATGAACCGCTTCACCAAGCGGACATCTACATTATTCATTATCACCTAACTGGACACCTTTGTCTTGTAGTTTAAAGAAATCTCTTTGCACTGTCTCAAAGTCTTTCAGTGCAACTTCTCCGGCGTTCTTCACACCCCAGACATCGTATGGACCTGACTCCCCGTTCGCTTTCGCCACGATGAGTTTGTACTTTCCACGGTATTGTGGTACCGCTCCACCAGTAGCTTCATCCACCCGCATGGTGATGAACGTCTGCAACTTCTTGTACGTTTCAATTGCCTTCTTCTTGAAGGAGACCAAACTCATACGAGGTCGGCCATCGCCTGAAACCACATCAACAACCATGTTTTCGAACAACGTACACGCACTACCGCTACCTTTAGTTGCGGACCCCCACTCAGCCATTGGGCAGGTGTGGCAGGTTGGTGACACATGCCCACCATCCACCGCATTGTCTGACTTACACTCCACACCGAAGCTTGGAGTGAACAACACTCGATTTCTTCCTGCGTTCTTGATCGGCACAATCTCAATTTCTTTCCCGTAGATTTGCTCCGTCAACGTGCAGAAGATGTACCCTTCCTTCAACCCTTCAATGTACGACTCACTTTCTTCTTTCATGTACTTCGATTTCGCAGCGGAGATTTGAAGCTTAGGCAGAATGAGGTCATCTGTTGTGATCTCCCCCTGCCCCGTACCCAACGCTTTCTCTGCGTCGGTCAACGCTGGCAACTGACTTGTTGTAACCGCAACATCTGTGCTCATACCTTGGCCCCCTTTGGTTGTGTGACATTCACCCGTGATTGGATGAACAATGAAATGCATTCAGGGATTTCTGTTCCCTCTCCTAATAGAGTCTTGACTGTGCTACTGAGTGTGTTCGAATTTACCGTCTCTTGCACGAGGTCCGCTAACTGGTTCTCCTTCGCCCATGCCTTGAACTCATCCATGTCTATGATTCTCGCACGAACATCATCGTTACGGACCAGTAGGCCCAAGTGCTCACGTTTAATAGACTGTGTCCCATCCTCCTGCCAGCGTTCGACTAACGCTTCCGACGCTGCCACATACTGTTGTTCAACCAAAGATTTCTCTGACTTCAGTTCTTTCAATCGCTTATGGTGTTGTGCGACTTCTCGCTCTAACTCATCCATACTCATGGCTTCACATTTATCTTTAAGATCCTTAAGGGCCAGCTTCCGTTCAGGATACTCCCCTATTAGATGCGTCCATTTACCCATGTTGTTCCTCCACCCTCCAACTTTCAATATCTAAATCAGGAAGACAGATGTCAGATTGGAACACCATCTCCCCCAATGATTCTGCTGAGAGTTCGAATACATCTTCATCTTCATAGTCACGCATCTCCAACTTCAGCGACACGATAATCTTTTTCATATCTCTCCCTTAAAGAAGGCTGCGAGATTGTCCACGTTCTTGACCACCAGATCCGCCAGGTTGACCTTCAACTCTAACGCCTTCAAGACCGTATGATCCATCGTCATCCCACCACCCACAAAGGTTGCGAGGAAATCCATGTACGTCACCTTCTTACTCTGTCCAATCCGCATAGCCCGATCCTCTGACTGCCAGCGGTGCTCCAAGCTGTGTGAGTTCGAATGGTACAACACCAGGTCTGCTGCTGTCAAGTCTAACCCAATACCTCCGACTGCTACGTTACAGAGAGCCACTTTATACTGGCTGGTGTTCTGGAAGTCTTGTTGAAACTCTGTGCGATGTGCCTCTTTCACACCCCCATGCAGAGCCATGTACGAGACCTTCTTATTGGTCAAAAGTTCTTCGATGAACGCCCTCTCGGGGTTTTCCCGATAAAAGATGATCAACTGTCCATCATGTTCCTCCACCACCGTCATAAGTTCCTCAGTCTTCGGTGACTTCCCTAGGTTATACGCCACACCGTCTTGAGTCGCATACCCACAGGTAATCTGTAGCAGCCTGAGGATCTTCGTCAAGGCGATGGGAGCCTTAATCCGTACGCCTTCCAACTCCGTCACCAGTTTGTCTGACATCTCCTGGTACGCCTTGACCTGCTCTTTGTTCATCTCGATTTCACGGCGCATGAAGACCTTGTCAGGGAGATCCAGGCAATCTTTCTTTTCGACACGCCTGTAATACGGACCAACTTTTCCCAGTAATTCTGGAATGTTTTGGTACCCGCCAATGACTTGAATGGTATGGGTTTTGGGTTGCGGCTTGCCCCATCGGGTTAACCTGGCCTTCGCTTTATTGGGCACCACCTGCTGAACCAGTTTCGCGTACCGGATACGGAAGGTATTGTAGTACGAGTGTCCGGTGATACTGGCATCAAGGAACCGGAACTGCGCCCAGAAATCTAATGGGTTCTTGGTCACAGGTGTCCCTGTCATGATGTATCGACGTTTAGCATACTGACCGAGTCTGATACACCCTTTGGATTGTGATGAGCTTGGATTCTTGATCCGTTGGGACTCATCCAGCGTCATGGCTGTACGAAACCGTTGCATGAAACTCTTCAGCCACGCTTCCTGCTTGTTTCGCCATACACTCTCATAGTTCACGACAATCCACTTCATATCAGGACCATCGAATGTGTCAACTGGTGGGAACTTCTGACCAGAGTGCATGACATAGATAGTGTGGTCTAACTCATCCCATCCATGAATCGCAATCTGTCCTGTGGAAGGGTTGCCCCAGTTATTCTTCAATGAGTTGGGGCAGACCAGCAACACTGCTTCTATTGCGTCCAGTGTCTTGAGTTCACACACCCCATCAATCAAAGTCTTTGACTTGCCGACACCCATGTCATCAAAGATGGCAAAGATAATATTGATGATAATGAGTCGAGATCCGGCTACCTGATAGTCATAGGGGATCATTCTGCATCTCTGCATTGTTCGTTATGTTCCTTCTAAAGGTTCGCTCGGCATGACAATTCTTACAGACGACTTCACACTTGGCAATCTCTAACAACACTTTCGGGAAACTGCACACGCTGACTCCTGCTTGACTAATATTAAAGAGCTTCTCCCCACGGACGTGGTCGAAGTCCAGCTTATAGAACGGTAGGCTAATTCGACAGTCGTAGCAAGGTGTCGCCGCTTTATAGTCCGACACATATTGTCTCAGCCTTGCGGCGTACACCTTGCCCATTTAAAAGTTCATGCCCAGGTGGTTGCCAATTGCTCGTGCGCCTGCTGCACGTTCCTGGGAGCCGTACCCTACAATCTTATTGTAGAGCAGCACGACATCATTCTCACTTAGCATCGCTAGGCTGTCCTGGATTGTCTGCGGGACCACTAACCCTGGAAACAGCAGGTCCGTTAGCTTTTTCTGCATCACTTTTTCGTTTAGCATCGTCGGCATCTCGTCTCTCCTTTTCAGCTTTTTCCATCTTAGCTTTCAATGGGTGAACATAGACTCCAATGGCATGGGTCTCTACCACAAAGAACTTCCCATCTTGCCAGGAGTTGGTTTTGTGCTCATTCATCTCACCGAGGATCTGATCTGACCGTAGGCGAAACCCTGTAGGGCACTGTACACACCTACGTTCCCGTAACACCTTCTTCCCGTCTTCTCGATTGATCATCGTGGGGTTGTATTCGTTAACCCACTTCGTAAACTTCCCACTGCGTGTCCCTGACACCACAATCGCGTTCGGTTTCGCATCGTTGTCATATTCTAACCCGAAAAATACCCCTCTCATAAGTGCGTCTCCCCTGTCCACCAAAAGCGTTCCCACCAAGTGGTCTGCACCTCAGGTTCTAAAAGTAATTCTTCTTCAAACCATTCTAACAGAAGTTCTTCCATATGTCACCTCATCGAATACAAATAAGCTAGTTGTACTATCACATACCCAATGATAAATCCAAGCACAAAGTTAGTCACCTCTTCTCCCATCAATCAACCCCTTATAATTTTACCTTGTTTATCTAAGTCGAATGGGCCTGCTGATCGTCGTGTCGCCTTTTTCTGAAACTGCCATACGGTTAACCCTTCACACTCCCACTCACTCTGAACCTGCACGAGTTCCATCGTCGGGTCCAGTATATTTTTCCACCATTCTTCTAGTCCCTGATTAGGAACCAGAAACCCTCCCTCATTTTTATTTGTTTTCATGGTAAAATTTTTTAGGGGCCGACCCCTTAAATGTTCCTTTAGATAAGTAGCCATTTCGACAGTGATGATAAGACTTCAGCAATACCGTAAATAACTGCTGTAACTGGTGTTATCAAGTGGTATAAGATTATCATATAAAAGGCCACGTATGCAAGCCCAATTAAACCCGTCCCTACCAACGGTGCATTCTTCATCATGACAATAACCTTTCTGCTAATCGGTGGCTGACCGAGATTTCGATGGGATCTTCGGTGTTGAACCATTCAGACCAATCGTCCCATTCGTCAACTTCTCCATCATTGATCGCTTGAACCTGCGATTTTTTAATCCATTGGCGCAAGTCTTCATTTTCCTGATCGTACCAGTCATCATATGTTCCGTATGGCTCAACGAGGACTTTTTGCTCATCTTCCTCCAATACCCTCACCATGACAATAATCATGATAGTGTTCTACCCTTCCTAAATTGTAAATCTTCAGGCACAGGCCACGCATAGAACACCACCTCCAACACTTCGCATACGGCTTCCCAACGTCTCCGTGGAGTATAATAGTTCCACGGAATCTTATGGTCTGTCGTTGTTGAATAGTCGCCCAGCCGCCTCTTCATGAACCCCGCAATCGTCGGATGCTCATGGTGTAAATATTCGTCTTCAGGGTTGCGGAATGCGGGTGCCATCTTCATCAGGAAACTCCGTGTATACATCCCAATCGTCCCAACCTAGCCCAACCATCTCTAGTTCATGAATCAGCCCAGGCACAAGCTTTGTCACAGTGCTCGGTTCGACGTTCTCCAAGGTCAGTAGCCAGGATTCACGTCCCTGCATATCCACAACCCAAGCGAGATTCTTCACCTCAACTGCTGCTGCTTCAATTTTTCCCTCCGAAGCCATCTTATGGAGTGCTTTCCTCACCACATGAGACACTTGTACAATATCTGGCACATCTTTATTCATCGTCGTCATACTCTTCCCCTTCGTCATCAACCTTCATCATTTCCTTAAGCTGGTCCTGCTCTACTTGTTCGAAGTCAATGTATGCAGCATCATAAATCAGATCCGCCATTTTTTGAATGCGGACACAATATCGGCGCATGATTTTCGTCACACGTTCCTCTTCATCGTCTACCTTTACGGAGAGAAAGCCTGTCTCTGGTGTGTCCATGAGAGCGACGACCTTCGCCAGCTTCTTAAGCTCCCTAGCAATCTGTTTAATGTCTTCAGTCAACGTCTCGATGTACACCGCATCGAACTCTTGGCCGAGGTCAGGATTAAACGGTTCCAAGTTTTTCGCCAGCTTGATTGCGGCCTGTTTTCTCTGAATCACTACTTTATCTGTGTCGTCCATTGTCTGTCAACCTCCCCCTTCGTAAAACCCGCCAATCATCGGTTATTGTAAACAGTGGGAACGGTGTTAAATTATCCCAATACTTAAGGGTGATTAGGTGCATTTCCCTCTTTGATGGCGCATTCTTGTATTCATCTGTAACATCGACCCACTTATTGACAATCTTGTATTGTACCATAAAATCAACCACTTATGCTATTAGGGTTTACCCTTAGCTAGTTTTACTAAGATCTGAATTGCCCCTATTGAAACTGGCTTGTAATCCCACACATCGACTCCCACATTGATCATATGGCCCTTGGTTTGCCACCGATCATGGACATGTCCATGGAGCAATGGGGTCTTATCTTCCTCCGGCGCATGGTGGTGTAGATAGGTCCGCTCATCGTATGCTGTAAGGTCTTTCACGTAAGGGTAATGACTTAGGTGCAGCACCTGCCCTTCGACCTCAATCCTGTGGGTTTTCCGGTGCCCTAGTGTGTAGACTAAAGAAAATCCAGCTTGTAACCAAAACTCATTAGGGGGCTTGAGGTCGTGATTCCCTCTGAGCAAGATTTTATACCCATTGAGCCGATTACAGAGCGTAATCGCCTCATCCTTCGGACCAAAGAACACATCCCCAAGGTGATAGACCACATCGCTATGCTTGACAACAGAGTTCCACGAGTCGATCATATGCTCATTCATCTCATGGACATCGTTAAACAGACGCTCTGTTCCATTTCGGAACGAACTGTCTTCTCCAAACGCTGTCCGGTTACAGTATTTGATGATGTTCTTATGGTTAAAATGGGTGTCTGCTGTAAAGTAGATCATTTGTCTTGGTCCCTGTAATACATTTGCAACATTCGCACTGAGAGCCGTGAAGCTCCCAGTGCATACTTGTGACTCAAAAAGCCGAGTGACCGATGGTTCATCCCTGCGCCACCATGAGTATCGAACACCTCATATTTGTGAGACTTCGACACTCCATGGAACACAGGTTCCCGCACCGCATGAACGTCGATGATCTCTCTCTCGTTGATATGCACCCTAACTCGAATCATGTTAGTTCCCGCACTCGTCTGTCACAACGTCAATTTGCTCCGGCGTAACGACCACTTTCGCATTTTCCCCAAACACGGCACAGAGGATATCTTCAGCTTTAAACAAGTCCTCCAAGGAGGATAGCGCATCTGCGACAAGTGGCAGAGCCTTCTGCTGCTCCTTCGTGAAGCTATATTTGGAAATACATCGATCCGGTACAGGGTTCCCGTCATCATCTTCTTCTTCATACCCGTACTCAGAACAAGTCACCTCCAATTCAGGGTGCTCGGCAATGAAGGCTGGTGTCAGTTCAATGTCTGGGTCATGCACATCAAAGGTGCATGGGTCACCATCGTTAAACGAAGGGGCATACTGCTCCCAGGTAATTTTTGCAATAAAGGGGTACAATCGGAAGAACTCATTGAACCAGCCTTCGAATTGTTCTTGAGTAAAACCCTCAACCATCTTGCGATACCGTTTGTGTAATTGCATAGCTTGTTCAATCATCGTTCTTCTCCTAGTCAATAAAATATGGAACGCTTTTTCCCATCCGATCAATCGTCCACTTTTCGCCGCCTGTCACATCTCTTGCTGGTGGTGGGTCTGGGAGCACTGGGTCTCCGCCGCACCCATCTGGTGCTACTGTGCCTTTTAATTGGATCGTGAACTTCTTCTTTTTCTTGCCGCCCATCCAGTCAGCCATTTCCATATGGTCAAGGTACTGCTGCACACTCGGAATAAAGCCGAGATCCTGAATGATGTGCTGTTCGGCAATATCCCTCACAGAAACCCCGTAGGCTGTGCCGGATGAGTCCGTACTCTCATTGATAATGATCTCGTGCCCAAACACCTGTTCGGCTAAGTAGCAACCGAAGCTGCTGTGCAGGATCGCTCTGTGCCGCATATCGGCCACATGTGCCTTGCTGCTGTCCATGAAGTCGTGGATGGGAAGGTAGTCTTCCGGCACACCACCCCATTTCTTCACACTAAGCACTGCATGTTCCAACGGCTTACTCATTGACCAGCTCCACTTCTACAACTTCAAACCTGTGGGTAATGCCATCACGAGCATCTTCCTCTCCCTGGTCTTTTATATTCCTTTCGTAACAGGCCGACTGAGCCTCTACCTTGGACGTGTAGGCTGCTTTCGGCTTACCCCCTGCACTCTGAGGCCTGTAATAGTTCTCATCATTATACTCCCAGCCGATTTCCATAATGACAAACGCTTTCATAAAGGCACCCCCACATAATTTTCAATAGAGTTTAATGTGACTTCCTCCAACCAAGCTTCCCAGAAAGCGGTATCCGGCTGTGCTGGCAGCGTCGAAGTTAATGAGAGTGCCTCTAGAGCGTCGATCAATCGATCTAAGACTCCTGCCACTTCATTATACGGCAGTATACCCTGTTTCACAGCCAAAAGATAGGGGGTTTCCTCTAAAGGGTAACTAAATGTTTTGTCCTGAAAGATATGCATGGTCTGGTAGCCGACTCGCAACGCATGGCTTACGGCTTTCCAATCGACTCCCTGGTTCAGTGAGGCCAACTGTGCCCGATGCCCGTACTGCTCGTAGTACTGCTTCAGCATTGGCACGTAATGGCTGGCTTTCCCACCAAACGTCATCTTCTTCCCACACACTTCCCAGTAAGACTGCTGCCTATCAAAATGTACAATCTTGTCATCGATGATCAGCAACGGCACCAGGTGAAGGTGACAGTGCTCATCCTCCCATAGCTCGTGTAGAAGATCCCCGATTGTGGTAGTGCCCTTCATACTCAAAAAATCCCATGCTTTGAGCACTGCATCCAGCCTGCTGCCCTTGACACCGTACTTCGCCGCCTGTTTCCGAGCGTACCCGATGAAGGATCGCATATTTTTCGTGTAAAACCGATGGCGGTTATCCTTCAAGAAATACCATTCCTGAGTGGCAATTTCCTCACGGTTCCCATGCAGGAGGTCCAATGCGACGGTCTGACCCTGCAAGGCCAATTGGACAAAGTGGTGAAGGCTGTACACCTCACTATCCACATCCTCTGCTGTATTCCGTACGTGTTGCGGCCCACTGGACACCTTTCGGGTGTTAGGGATTTTACCTAGGAGAATTTCCCTAGGGGTTGGCATAAAGATCCCCTTGTAGTCTCGATCTGAAGTCGGTGTGCTGAGTCCATATAGATGAGACCCAAACACGGTTTTAAGGATCGTTGTCATTCTCCACCTCTATTGATCTGATTTATTGTGTTATCGCACAGGATTTGGATCTCCCGTGTCTCATACGCATCTGCATGCATCTTGATATCATCTAGCAGATCGATGAACTCTCCATACAACTTACGGATTACGGAATCCGTCGCATTCCTTTTCGCCTGGTCGTACCCTTCGTCCGTACACTTGAACCTGGCCCCAATCTCCACCTTTAAAAAGTGCTCCTTCACTTGTGAATACGTTGGTTCGTCTGTCGGCCTTACCGTAAGATTAAGCAGCACAGGGTACGAGCTGCCTGTTAGCCCATATGTGATATTCTCACTCTTTAACATCGATATATCCTTTGACTGGTTCCACATCAGTTTTTAAAAAGACCTTCTCGCCATCCTGCCTCGTGACGGTTTCTAGCCCTAACGCTTTCTCCAAACGGGTTGCCCATTGCTGCAACCCGTCAATCGAGGCTTTATGGGATGCTAGCACAACATGATCGTTTTCGCCATTAAACATCGTCTTCTCCAAACTGTTGATGCAGTAATCTCTTCTTATACCAATCTGGTAGCCCTTGCACAATACCCCGAGAGACTTGCGGCCAGAAATATTTCCAGAGTTCCTCACAGATTTCTTCTTTACACTCAGCCGCAACATCAGGCGCAATCATTTTCATGAGAGGCCCAATGTCCTGCGGTGCGTTTTGCAACGTACCCTCATCCCTGAGGTGGAAGACTGCTTTTTCCCAGCGAGCTTCGCTCTTGTATTTACCGATCAGCATCATCATAATGTCTTGTCGGCCTGGGTTATTCAGCTTCCATTCCTTGTTGTGGACCTCTTTGAAGTGCTCTGAGACATACTTGCCCATCAAGACATGTCCCGTCTTCTGGCAGAACTCACCGTAGTTTTTCAACACCAGACCTTCAATCGTTTGACCACCTAAGAAACTCTCTGTTGCCATGAATCGCTGGAAATCTGCGAGATTCATTTCACTCCAATTAAAGTATGGTACGGAATCAATGTCCAACAGCTTAGCGACTGTTTCAACTGAAACCTGATTCCCGTACGTCTCATGCTGAGTCATGACATCGTATAGTGCAAGATGATTGCGGGGAGTTCGTGCGTAGCAAAGTGAATTATGTTTGGGAACACGCAGATATTCGCTTCGGTACACCCAGCCCTCAACCAACTTATCCTGAATAGATTGTACATATTCCACCCCCGCTTGGAACATTTTGTCCGGTGCTTCCACGTAAATTTCCCGCCCTTTCGAGCGAATGCGTAACCGTCCTGCTAGTTTGGCGAAACTGAACTGACTGCCATCCACCTTCTCCTGAATCGTCACGTTCCCCCTGGTCAGGTTTGCTAATGCTGGATGCCCAAGCGCATAGATCTTCGCATACGCTGGTATGCCCTCCATTGTAGGCCATATGGACTGTTCAGCGTTTGGATTAGTCATACGGTTTCTCCCCCCAGCTCCTTTAACCCTTGTAGGATATGCAATGCCAATGACATATAGTCTTTCAATTGCCCCTCAGTTGGCGGCAGGGGATTGAAATGGTCATCACGCTCTGAATCTGCCTCAATATTGGCCAAGGCATCACACCCACTACAGGAGCCATAACTCACTTTCACAAACCAATAGTCAGAAGGTTGGTACCCCGTTGCGCCAATGATATAGACCATGGTTCCCTGGTAGTCTCCATCATCAATACGCACGATTCTCTCTGGGTCCGGTGAGGCGAAGTCACTGGTCTCGCTAAGAATCTTCACCACCTCTTTAACAATCGCGTCATAAGAGTCTGGGTGTGCCAGTGACAACGCTAGCTCGACTTCGTGTTTCCGTTGATCCCATGCTGTCACAAATTCTTGAATCATCACTCTCTCCTTTACGCTACTTTCACTGGCCAATTATAATATTTAGCGGTTCGCCTGCGGTGACAATTGGAACACACTACATCACACTTTTGTAACTCCTCTTTTAACCTCTTCATCGACACAGTAGCCCCGACATCACTAATACTAAATGATTTAGTTGTTGGGTCACGATGGTCAAATTCTAATACAATGAAATCTAGTTCCCCGCAATCTAGACACCCTGAATGTTTTACTTGGCTCATAAAAGCCCTATTCCGGTTTTTTATCTGTTCCCTTTGGTACTTAGATCTAATCTTGTTTAATTCCTTCATTGCCTCTTTACGCTTTGCTGTGACCTGTTCAAACTCTTGTTGTGTCACCCTACCCATCGTCTTCTCCTATATGGCTGTGAGACCAGGCTTCGAACCTGGATTCCCTGATTAACAGTCAGGTGTCCTACCAATTGAACGATCCCACATCGAATGGTAGCGGGAGGTGGATTCGAACCACCATCTTCCGGCTTATGAAACCGACGCTCTGCCGTTGAGCTATCCCGCTAAAATGGTGCAAAGGGTAGGATTCGAACCTACGACCTCCCACCCTCCACGGGCAGGTGCTCTCCCACTGAGCTACCCTCGCATATCTATTTAACCCGTAAACCTTTCGGTGCGCTTAGTCCTGATTGAATCAATTCGAATGCTCCTATATCGTACGCTCTTCCTTGCGGTCTGTCAACCCCTGCAAAATCTTTTGTGATTCCTGGGATTGTCGCCCCCGCATCAACCGCACAGGAGTTCGGTCTCAGCTTCAGAAAATCAAGACTCTTGGGGTCCGTCGAAATAAACGGACTGAGGTTACTCGACACATTCCCCTTCTCGTCTACCGTACAGATCGGTGTAGGAAAGACCGTCGCCGCGAGTATCACGAGTTCTAGGATCATCCCCACCCTACGATCTTTGACGCTCTCACCCATGCGGCATTGTCTGCGTCTCGTTTGTTGAACATCACCTTGCTGTAATACACTCCGGTGTCACCTGAGACCAACCGACTTCCTGGTTCCGCGAACCGCCAATGCTGTAACAAGGTCTCTAATGGCTGTATGTCGATCCAGTGTTTGTCTGCGTCTGTCATGGGACTCCTTTCGGGTTGCGGGTTAGGGGTTAACCTAACCCGCTTCCTTAGGTGTGTTTAATACCTCGTCATAAGGTCACCTCCCTCACTTTGGAGCGGGTACGAGGACTTGAACCCCGAACTTCTGCTTGGAAGGCAGGCGCGTTACCAGTTACGCTACACCCGCTTAGGTGTTGGTGCGGGGAGCAGGCATCGATCCTGCGACATCTGGTATGTAACACCAGTGCTCTACCAATTGAGCTATCCCCGCAAAATGGTCTGGACGGTAGGATTTGAACCTACGACAACTCGGTTCCAAACCGAGCACTCTGGCCATGCTGAGCTACGTCCAGTCTAAACTACTTCATGCGCTGCATGCAAGGGGGCTAATGGCCGGAAGGTGCTCGGTGCCGTTTCCCCACATGCCTTACACGCCATCTTCGGTACGACATTCTTGTGGAAATTCTCATCATCGTACCCACCTGCTGTCTCTTGCTTGCTGCAATGCTCACACTCGTAGATACCTTTAAAATCCCTGCGATTCTGGTTGATGATCGTTTTGATAAACATAAATCCTCCTATTGGTGGAGCGGCCTGGATTCGAACCAGATCAGGTTGTTTTACAGACAAGCATGCTACCCGTTACATCACCGCTCCGTTGGAACCCATTGCTTCACAACCACTTCTTTTAATTCGACCTCCGTACACCTGATGACTGACTCGTATTCCCAAGGGCTTTCGTCCTGCTGCTCAGTCGCTCCGACAGAGTAGTTTGTCTTGAAATGTTTATCTCCAAAGGCGAACACGATTTCATGTCGGACACTCCATCGAGACGTGTCAACAATGATATCTTCGATTGCGTTGTCAATCACCTCTTGTGCGAGTAACTGTTCTTTTAAAAATGTTCTCGTCATCGTCTTCTCCTTGTTGGTGCGCTCGGGAGGACTTGAACCTCCACCTCTTTCGAGACTGGTTTCTAAGACCAGCGTGTCTGCCAATTCCACCACGAACGCATAATGTGGGGTGTATGGTGGGAGTCGAACCCACATCCGTTGAGACACAATCAACAATTCTACCGTTGAACTACATACACACTTGGAGCCGATACGAGGACTTGAACCCCGAACGGTGGTTTACAAAACCACTGCTTTACCAGTTAAGCTATATCGGCAAACTTGGTGCTGATAGATGGAATCGAACCACCGTGTGCGGTTCTTCAAACCGCTGCTCTGCCATTGAGCTATATCAGCTAGCCTATATGTTCGAACAATGTTGCTCGGATGTTTCTCAACTTCCGTATGCATTCAATGGTCTGTCTCGCTGCCTCTGCTGTTGTCGCATTAGGCAGGATCTTGATCAGATTGTACTCTTCATCGCTGAGCATCAAATGCGTTCGTAACATGCGTCTACATGACTGTTTCATAACATCCTTTCAAGTGGCGGATCAATGAGGAATCGAACCCCAGTCCCTCGGTTTGGAGCCGAGGATGTTGCCACTACACCATCGATCCATATTGGAGCTACGGGAAGGACTCGAACCCTCACACGTTGGCTTTGCAGGCCACGCCCTTAACCTTTTGGGTACCGTAGCTAATTTGGTCACTGCATGCTGTACATTGTCGGACAGTGACAAATCCATTTTGCTCGGGAACATATGCCGCGATGTACACATGTGCTGTACCTCTGATAATGTAATGCCCACACCACCAACACTTGTAATCCTTGCGGCCTTTCTTCACAATCCGTCTTTTCAAAATACGTGTCATGCGCTCTCCTAAATGGTACTGGGGGCAGGAGTCAAACCTGCGATCTTCCGGTTATCAGCCGGATGCTTTAGGTCACTAAGCTACCCCAGCACAAATGGTCTGAGAAGGGTGGGTATCGAACCCACATCTCCAATCTAGGGGTGTCAGGTAGCCTCACTGTCCTTCCTAGAAACTGTTTTCTCCTGTTAAACTACCTTCCCTCATTGATGCGAGTCAGGCGCGACCCTGACAGCCCAGATCTCGCTGTTTGGGCCTGTTCGCAGTTGGTGGACACAGGTCGGCTTCGAACCGACATCCTTCTGTTTGCAAAACAGATGCTTTCCCAGTTAAGCTACTGGCCCTTTAATTCAAACCTCTGCACCAAGGCGTCACACTCTGGTAGGTAACACCGTAATTCTAACGTGGTCTCAGTCTTAATCGCCCTGAGCGGTGCGGTGAAGTGGCACTTGCTCATCAATACCAAAGGCTCTTGATCGCCGCACATCTCACACTCCATGTTTCATCCAATCCTTTGCGGGAAATCGTCGGACTTCCACCATCTCATACTCCACGATCTCGCAGTTGGGATACCCTTTATGCTTGCTGCTGTAGTTCATATGCAGCTTGACTGCTGCTGAGCCGACCCAGATCTTCCCCTGCTTGCTGAACTGTGTGTATTCTCCTATTCTCGCAAACTGACCGTCCTGGTTGATGATCTTATATGCTTTAGGCATTAGGTCTCCTCATAAATACATGCCACACAAATGGCCCGATCTGCTGAGTCCCGATCCAGTACCGTAGAGAAGCTGGTGTCAACTCCTGGCCTGTTCCGAATACGTCAATCGTGTATTCTGTGGTCTCGTTACGATCATTCACGATCACCCAAACCATAAGATTACCATGTTGTTCACCGACTGTCAACCATTGCGGGTTGCGGGGCAGCTCAAGAATATTTGACCCATGGACTATTGGGAACTTCCACACCGTATCCATTATTGGTCTCCGACTTCCAGGCATTCTTGCTTCCAGGTGACATACGGAAGAATCATGAGCTTGCTGATCCGTTGCTTGACTTCAGCCCTCACCGTGATCTCGTGATCTTGACGCGAGGCCCACAGTCGGTGGCAGTGCTGATGCAGTCCCAAGTAAATATCAAGGGTGTACACTGAAGTGATCTCCACCTTATTTCTCTTGCACCACTGCTGATATGGATGATACGTCCAATTCCATCCAGCAAAGCAGCCAACGGCACCGCACGTATTATGTGGGCCATCTTTCCCATCACACTCCACAACCAGCTTGTCTCGGCTGATGCTCCTATCCCCATGCACTCCCAGGTAGGTATCCAAATCGATCCACTTCGTCGGAATGCGTTTCCACAGCTCCTGTATGCCCTCACGGTTTTTCTTCGCCTGCGCTGGTTTGACTATTAGTGTTTTCATGTTGTTCCTTTATGTTGGCGGTCCTAGGGAGAATCGAACTCCCATTACTCCCGTGACAGGGGAGCGTAATAGCCGTTATACGATAGGACCATAAAAATTGGGAGGATTTCACAATGTTCCTGCTACTTGGCCTAATGGGATTCGAACCCATGTTTCCGACCTGTCTGGTCGGTGTCCTGCCGCTAGACGAATCAGCCTTGTTCGCAGTCTCTCTCCCGTTATGCTCTGCCTACTAGAACTGGCAGCTTTGCTGCGTTCGCCTCTCTCCACCAGTTCACTTCTTGCGTACAGACTTCCATATGCAGGGGATTCACACACCCTGGATTCTGGCACACATGGTCTAACGTCATCCCCTTTGGGATCGTAAACCCTGCCAGGATAAACCCTGCTCGATACGCCATTGTCTCATTCTTAAACAGCTTGAACTTCCCTCTCCGGCCATTGTGAGAGGTTTTCCCGAACCACTCCCAGCAACCCTGTGACGTTGTCACACAGAGCTGCTGAAATTGGCCGACTCGCTGCGTGAGTAATACGTCAGTCACGCTGCTGTCCAGTTGTTAATGTAGCGGCCTCGTGCGCCAGCCCAGCTTGACCGACGATACCCGACTTGCTCGAATCGGTCATCTCGGAACACATGGGTGAGGGCTTGGCCTGAGACTTTATAGCCTGAATCCTCAAGGTCTTTCCGCAACTGATCTGCTGAGACCCGACCATGCTTTTTGATCAACTCCAAGGCCACCTGGCGATAAAATTCCAGAGGGATGACCGTCTTATTTGGGAAGGCTGAAGTCGCTACCGCTGGCTTCGCCTGCTGTGCCGTTTCCAGTGCTTTCCTGGCTCGACGTTCGATGATAAACAGCTCAACCAAGACCCCATTGGCCACACGCTCGTTTTTCAGACGTTCATGCAGATCTTGGCGAGTCTCTTGGATTTTGAAGATGTACTCCTTCAACAGTGCGGCTTGCAACGGTTGGCTCAGGTTGTCAATCTTCAGATCCTTCAGCAACACATTCTCAATGTGCATCATGTGCATGTCTTTGATTTTCATTTTCTTACCCTTGCTGGTGCTGAAATACTTCATGGTGTCTGCTCCTTGTTAGTAATACACTCTTATCGGTTCATCGTACGTGAAACTTGAGGGCTTGTCAACTCATTCCGAGAAATATTTCTCGCCCTGATGAGGTAGTCGATCCCAATCTCTAATCCACACAGAATGCCTGCCTCGTGGCCTCTCATGTGATCTGTGATGGCTGACCCACCCCAAGACGTATACGTGCTGCTGTCCAATTCTGACTGTAATTTGGCCACTTGCGCCCTACTGGTTGCGGCTTGCTTCTCCAATTGCAAGATGGAGACTTCTAAAAAACGGATGCCCTCCATTATTCACCCCCTCTAATATAAATCGAAAGCTGGTCTCTCAATAGCTCATTCAATAAGCTGAGCCGCTTGACTTCCGCCTGTGCGTCCCTGTAGTTGTTCCACAGGACGACGATCTCTTCCGCTGCTGAGACTGCTGAAGGCTTGTTCATTTCGCCCTTAGCTCTGCCAGCATGCTGCTCTGGGAGTCCAGTATAACGCTGGTCGTGTCCAAGGTCTGCACCAACATCGCCTTCAACTCTCGGTTCTGGTGCTGTAACAATTCGATCTCGATCTCGCATTGTCTTAATCGGTCTTCCATTAGTCTGTCCCTTCACACAGGAGGTTATCGCCAATATTGTGCATGTCCTCTAGCTGCCCGAGGATCTCAATCGTGCGGCTTTTGTAGAAGTCCTGAAGGATTTCACGCAGCCGGATCTCAAGCACCCCATCACCCCACTCTAAGCTGGTCGTCAGTCTAATTTCATTGATACTGGTTTCTAATGCATCCATGTTATCACCCCCACATTAAATACCCTAAGAGCAATCCGTAGGAGTATACACCGAGCGTCCAAGCAATTGCAACCCAGAGCACCATAAACGGAGGCTCTTTCGTTTCACGGTACAGTGGTGTCATGATTGTAGTTCCTCAATGAAGGTGAGGATATCTCCGGTGGCTGCTGAGATCCCACTTTCCCACCCCGCCTCAAACGTGCTGTTAGGGTTGCTGGCACTCTGCTGCCGTACCTGCTGTACATATAATTTAATCAGTGCGATCTTGTCCATGTCTGATCTCCTTTTTGGGGGCAGGAAGGAATCGAACCTTCTCTTTAATTGCAGTAACGTGCTAAACCATTACACTACTGCCCCATTGTGTTTAGGCGTGGGCCATGTCTAAAGCCACGTCAAACGCTCGCTCTTTGATGGTGCCGTTTGGCCCCACCCATCGTGCTGAAGCCCGACTGCGCTTTTGGTTGTAGTCGAGGTATTCCACGACACTGTTGTACAACCCGTAATACGTCCCTTTGAACGCTTCCGTATTCGCGCCTGTGGCTTGGCCTTCGTATAACATGCCCACACTCACGCGGCTTTCTTGCGCCTTAACCTGCTGTTCCACCGAGGTTTCCTCAGTGGTTGGAAACACTTTCTCTAAGAAATAATCACGAGATGCATCCGATCCCACTGCTGAGTCTGCTAAATGCGACAACGCTGCTCGGATGTCTGCTGATCGGGCTTGGCTGCTGTCGTACTGCCCTTGCATCCACGTCCCGATCTTGTTCATCGCGCCTTTCATGTGCGGTACTTTGTACTCTTCCTTGGCTGCACCAATCGCCATCTGGTAGGTGTTCCAACACACCGTACGGACTGGACTGATCAACCCAATGAGGCACTGGTTGGTGCCATGTGGTGAGAAGATGCTGAGATAGTTGGTGTGCTCATCGCCTTTGATGTCAAAGGATTCCAACTTGGTCGTCAAGAAAAACCGCTTGCCCTGCTGAAGTGTGCCCATGGTTTCCACGTTCTGCTTGACCAGCATGTCCCAGAGAGAGACCAATTGCTTTGGACTCACCAGTTCATAGCGTTCATCCACAATGCCGTAATGGTGGCTCTGTGCGGCTTCCCCGTTGCGCTCTGGGAAGTGGCCAGTCAAGACATACTTGCCCTTGACGACCTTTGGCTTGACGATGCTGTTGTCAAGGGTTTCGACTCGATACACAGGCTCTTTGACCACATCAAATTCACCCATGAGAGCAAACGCTTCGGTGGCATCCAATGGTTGATCAAAAACCATGCCCAATTTGTGCCAAGCTGGTTCTCTGTGTGAAACAAACCGTGATTGAAAAATTTCATGTGACATAATAAATCTCCTTGGTTAGTTTTAAAGTGGCTGCTTGTTTACTTATCGGTAACTGTAATTTAAACTTGAGGCCTTTGTCAAGGTTTGCTATAGGCGGCTAACCCATGGCCAAGCTGGACCGCTGCCGACGCTCGTTCTGCTTTGACTTCGATCCCAACGAATGGGTTAACAATGGCAACGTCTACCCTGGCTATGGCAGCTTGCGCTAATGCCATACCATGGCTGAAGGCCTCTTGTTCAGTGACCCCGTTGAGCACTTCGAATGTGAGAATTAATTTTTGCATGATACCCTCCTTAAAAGTGACCGTCTGTTGTACTTATCGGTCATCGTACGGGAAACTTGCGGCCTTGTCAAGTGGTCGTCTTTTTCTTTTTCCTCTTCAATCGGCGGATCTCTTGTTCTAACCGTTCAACATGGTCCTGCAACTCCATCCGAGGACAATCCTCTAACACCAACATATCCTTACGACATCGCGCCGAGTGAGCATCTGACGCAAATTGGGCATCCTGGCCCCTACGGATGTCACTTTGCGCCTCACCGAACGCCTGGGCCTCTTCAATGGTTGAGAAGAGCGAATCCTCACACCACACCGATCCACTCCCAATTCCCGTCTCTTGGCACATATACTTCACCTCGAAGGTCAACGCAGTCTGCTTGACTTCAATGTGGCCAATGGTCAAGTGCCTCACCTGAGGTCGATAGTCGTACGCCGAGACCGTCCCATAGCATCCATCATAGCCATGCCAGCAGGTCCGACAATAGGTTGTGAAGGTTTCCACCTCAGTCACGACTGTCCAGGTCTTATGCCCCTGGCAATCAGGACAGACCACAGGGGTGGCGGTCCACTCGGACGACCCGAGCCACACGACTTGACCGATCACATATTTATTTTGGTTCATCATCTCTCCTTACGGCCACAATACTGTGGACCGGACAATAGTCTTCAATAAATGCGTCAAGAGCTTCACTGAGCTTGACACCTTCCACTTCCGCTACGCAGACCGTCAATTGCTCTGAGATATATTCGATGTAATAGGTCATTCGACTTCCTCATAGTCTTCCCGACTAAACCATGCGTTGGTCAACATATGCTCCCACCCTTCCAACTCATCACCCTGCCAGAAAATCGGGATGACCTGCTGGTCGGTTTCGACCCCTGTTTCTTTATGTCGTAGTTTCATGGCATCAGGTTCCACACTGCCCGTTTCGCCTCTGGCAATGTTCTCGCTAGGCCTTTGTGAAGAAGTTGGCCATACGGTGTCAGGACTGCCCATTGATACTGCTCACCCTCAAGAGTCCCAACCCGACACACTTCTCCCTGTAACGTACAGGTTTTCCAGAACCAAATTGCCTGAGGATGTGGTTGATACATGTGAACCTCCTTTAGAAAGACTGCCTTGCTACACTCTTTATCGGCACCTCCTGAGATTACTTGACTGCCTTTCTAATTGTCAAGCGTGGGAAGGCTCGGATGTTACACTACTCATTTTGTCAATAGAATCAACAGGTTATGAGGTTTAATCGTCAGTGTACAGGGTGAACGAGTCAGCCGAGGTCTGAAATACCGTCTCTAACACCTCTTTTTTCGTCTGCGACACCAGAATTTCGGGAAACGTCGCGCCTTTTAAGCGTTTTTGGAGGCCAATTTCGACCAATTCCTCTAGTGTTACACCTCCCTCACCGAAGAGGTAACCTGTTGATTTTATTGGGAAAAACACCGCTGTGGCCTTCGCCACTCCCTCTTGGATGAGGGTTGCTGACACATGAAAATAGAGTAGTTGTTGCATGTTACACCAAAATCCTTTCAAAATGAGTTAAAATTACGGGTTTACCCTTAGTTCTTTAGACCCAGCTCAAATCGTCATTAGACCCATGTAACACTACCCCATTTGCCCCTAGGTAAAAACCCTTAGAAGGTTTCGGGTAAACTTAAAGGAAACATACCTAAGGAGAACTACGTAGGGGTTACGGGTTGCGTGGTTCGGAAAGTTCAAGGAAATCAATGAGTTATGAGGATACAATGGGATTTCAGGCATTTCTCAATCCTCCATTCCCATAAGTAATAAATAAATATGAGTTATGTTACAGTACCCTACAATATATTAACTAAAACTACCTCTTCAACTAACAGTAGTTTCAAATTCAACTACTGGTGTCACACAAATCCCCTTAATAGGAATGGAGGACGACTGCTGAGCCAATACATTGTAACTCATTGAAATCATTGAAGAATACACCCCTGCTGCTAAGTAGTTTTCCTTAGGTATCATTTGCTGAGAAAATCCCGAGTGGCCTGCTGAGTCTCGTAGTAAACATTCTCGACTAATTCGAAATTATTCAATAAAAACAACAGCCCAGCCACCTGCCAGAGGATAAAAAGCACTTTGAAGAGTGTTACACTTCTCTTTTGCCATTTTTTCATTAGGAAGCCCTTCTTTGCTGCTGAAGTTTTTTGAGCAAATACTTCCGTTGATTACATTCTACACACGATGTTAATGGTCGCTCTTTGCTGTATGGACTGCCAGGGTCCACAATATCTCCGCAAATACACAGCCCTATGAAATTTCCTGTGGGATCTGGTCTCATCGTAACCTCCAAAAATTTTGTAGACGGTCTGCTGAGTTATCGGTAAAAAATTTGCAGACTTGCTGCTGTGTTAAAATTTTGCAGACACCCTGCTGAGTCAGACAATCATGAGAGCTTTCTTGACGTTTGGATTGTCCAGAGCCAGCAACGCGAATAATTCTAATCGAAATTCAGATAATAATTGGTGCCCGATAGGGTTTTCAATTCCCTTTTTCCCCTGTAGAATCAACAGGTTGTGTAGTTCTACGATTACTCTTGACAGTCCTGTAATTTTCAGACGCATGTTTTTTCTCCCATATCTGCCCGTGAAGGGGTTTTAAGGTCTCGGCCTGGGCCAAGTGTCGGGTTTAGGTTGAGGCCCAAGGAAGGCACCTTTACGCTCAAAAATTTAGCCATTCTCACAATTCCCAAACGATGCTGGATTCGATTGAATCAGTGATTTTCTTGCGTTTTAGTGTCGATTGTAGCAATCTGGTGAGGCTCTTCACCTGTTTTGCCCTGAATATCCAATAAATGCGCCGATCACCTGTCTGAGACCAGGCAACAATTGAATATACGCAACCATTGGCTTTTAGGAGCTGTTCTTGCACATTCTTTCTCGTTCTTGCGCTGCATGTCGAAGCGGCATTAGGCCCAAAAGTTTTCTCTAATAGGTGGAGGTTATTCGAAGTTATTAGCCAATCTTCCATCATTCTGTTCATTGCCTGCTGTTGTGTCATGTTCTTGGTCCTTCCATTACGTTTCTGCACATGGCCATTGCGAAGCCTGTCCCGACTGCATCTTCTATGTCGTTAGTATAATATGCTGTCGGTTCCTGTCCGTTCTTGAAGTTTACGCGATATTCTTGCCAATCCCTATGATAATTTATCGTGATGCCGAGTTTTTTCATGTTTTGTTTAGCTTCTGCGAGTTGTTGTGTTTTGTTCATTGTTACCCTACCTTTCTAAAATTTTGCGTGTCGTCTGCTGAGTTCCTT
>TARA_R110000772_G_scaffold268717_1_pt1 | contig 50439 bp, 36 predicted proteins | sample TARA_R110000772 | Tara Oceans TARA_R110000772 (sample SAMEA4397948) | marine metagenome | biome: Polar Biome; feature: [SRF] surface water layer (ENVO:00010504); material: water (ENVO:00002006), including particulate matter (ENVO:01000060) such as... | depth 5 m | reverse complement strand
CGCAATGCACGTCGCCAGGATGTGATGCGACTCACGTTTCCCGGCACAGGGTCACGACGGGTCGCCCTGCCACCGCATCAGGTTGAGGAACTCCCGCCGGGTTTTCGGCCCGTAGGTCTGAAAGTGCGGGTCGGGCGCGCTGCGGTAGGCGGCGCGCTGCAGTGCCACGGAATCGAGGTTGAAGCGCGGCATCAGGTCCCTTACGTGCTGGCCGTAGGGCTGCAGTGCATTCAGCCCGAAAACCTTGGCACGCAGGGCGGCAGTCATCTTCGGGTAGCCGTACATGGCTTGCAGCTTGTCGGCAATCTGGAAGCTGCGAAACGCCTGTATCTGGTCCTGCGGCGATCCGTACCAGATGGAGTCGGTGCCCCAGAGCACGTTGTCTTCGCCGACGTAGGTGAGCAGCTTGCCCAGGGTGTGTGCGGCGCTGTCCGGGTCGCGCATCAGGTAGCGCCAGGTGCTTCCCATTTCCGCATACACATTGCTGTTGGGTGCGATGTTGTTGTCGCGCAGGGACGTGACCAGGGCGTCCACCCCGTCTTCACGGTTGGGGTCGTAAGGCCCCTCGGCACTGCCCGCAACGTAGCCTGAGTGATAAACCAGAAAGCTGATGTCCGGGTAGCGCTGGGCCACACGGCCAATGTCGGCGCAGGTGGAGTGCTCATAGGACTCTTTGCCGAAGGGCAGGCCCTTGTGAATGGCAACGATCTTCACCCCCAGTTTGCGCGCTTTTTCCAGAAAGGGGATGCCGGTGTCTTCATCGTCGAGCCAGAAGCCTTTCCCATCCGGGCCCCACTGGGTGTAGGTTTTCCACGCGGCAACGCCCCAGTGTTCGGCCAGCTCGTCCATGGCGTCCAGGTCGCCGTCCTGGTTGGGGTTTACCCGGCCGTGCAGAAGCAGGCGGTGTGTGCCCTGCATCTGTTCGACGATCTCCGCCGTAGCGGCGGCTTCCTCGATGGTGAGCGGCTCGGCATCGGAGCGTGAAGGCACGAAGGAGAGCACCATCAGGTCGGTATCCGAATCGAGGAAAACATCCTGCACGAACCGCTCGGCGTTGAAACAGTCGAGGTAGGCGCGTCCCGGCCCTTCACCCGCAGCACAGCGGGCGTTGGGTAGCCCACTCAGCGGGCGGGCAGCGTCCGGCAGTTTTTCCGTCCAGGCGCCGGTGGGATTCACGAAGTGGCCCTGCACATCAAAAATGAACTCGTTGCCGCCCACCTGTGCGGCGGCCAGTTGCTGATCCCACTGCGCATCGGGCTCCAGCTCGAAATAGCCACCGCGCTCGCCGCCGCTGGCATAGGCCCGATTGAAGGCCAGCAGCGTGGTGGCGGCACCGCAGGCGCTGGTGAGAAAGGCGCGCCGCCCGAGTCCGCTGTGTCGCGCGGCGGCATCTGCGGCGTTGCGTGCCAGCCGGTTGGCATGGTGGTGGATCGCCTGCAGCGGGATGGGCAGGAACTCGCCGTTGGATGTGGTGTCGAGTTTTATCGGCAGGCGAATGCCGTCGGGGTCCTGTGGGGTGCGCTGGGCCATGGGAGTACTCCGTGTCGGCTGTGGAACTCAACTTAGGGTAGAGCATTTCCCCACCCCGCGGCAGGCATGCTTGCCTCCATGGGGCGAGAGTGGTGTCAGGTGCTGTGGCTGAGCAACCAGTACAGGGTTGGCAGGCTAGCCAGCGAGATCAGGATGCCGATACCAATCAGGCCCGTGACCAGGCGTGGTGCGAGGCCCGCCATGATGGCGATGGTGCCGGCGGAAATCATCGGTGGCATCGCGGCCTGGAAGACGGCGACCTGCGTGGCCAGCCCACGCTGGCCCCAGGCGTGCCACAGCAGATAGGTGCACAAAGGCATCAACAGCAACTTGATGCCCAGGGCGATGGTCAGGGTCAGCCGCTCGCTGCGCGCCAGGCGTATGCTGATCTGGAAACCCACCGCCACCATGACCAGGGGCACCAGCGTCGCGGCGATACTGGTGATGAGCTGTCCGGCAAGAGGCGGCAGGGGAACGCCGCGCAGTGCGAGACCGGCGAGCAAGGCAAGGAAGGGGGGAAAGCTGAGGATGCGCCTGGCGATGGCGCCGGCTGAGGGCGTGTCGACCTGGGGGCTGTAGAGGGCGGCAATCACCACGGCATAGCTGGACAGCGCAAGAAACGAGCCCAGCTGGTCGTAGACCATGGCGTAGGGCATGCCCGCAGCGCCAAAGAAGGACTGCACCAGCGGAAAGCCGAGGTAGGAGGTGTTGCCCAGGGGCAGCACGATCAACAGCGCGCCCACCACCTCGCGCGGCCAGTGCAGCAGGCGGCCCAGCACAATCACTAGCGGCACCACCAGCAACATCAGCAGCCAGGGAGTGATGGTCGGGATCAGCAGCGCGCTGGAGAAGGTCAGCAGGGGCACATTGCTCAGGATGACCGCCGGCAGGGCCACGTTCAGCGCGTAGGCGTTCAGTGCTACCGCGGTGTTCTCGGGCATGCCCCGCACCCGGCGCAGGCACAGGCCGATACCGAGGTAGGCGAGGATCAGCAGGAAATTGTCCATGAAGGCGGTGTTGCTCGTCAGCCGGACCGTACATGGTAAGCAAGCGGGGCGGGAATGGGTAGTCGCGCATCACATGCCTTTGCAAATGCCGCCAACGCGGCTACGCTGGCGGGTCAACTCCCTGTCAAGCGAGCCCCCCGACCATGGATTCCGCCGCCCTGAAACTGCATTGTGCCGAGCTGGCACAGCAAGGGTACACCCTCCTGCCGGACTTCCTGTCCGCGGCCCAGTTGCAGCGCGTCAATGGCCTCTTTGACCAGTGGCTGGGTGGCCATCGGGGGCGCAATACGTTTGAGGGGCAGTCCACCGAGCGCATTTATACCCTCGTTGCGCGGGACAAGGTGTTCCAGGACATCGTCGAAGACCCGCGTGTTCTCGCGCTGTGCGCGGCACATCTGCTGCCGAACTACCTGCTGACCGCCAGTCAGGCGATTGTCATCGGCCCGGGAGAAACCGCACAGCCCTGGCACACGGATGATGCCTTCTACACGGTGCCGCGCCCCAGGCCCATGATCAGCCTGTCCACGATCGTTGCGGTGGAGGACTTCACTGTCGAAAATGGTGGCACCCAGGTGATTCCCGGCAGCCACCGCTGGTCGGACGAAGAATTGGCGGGGGCTTATCTGCAGGGTGATGAGCAGACGGGGCAGGCGCTGGAGCAGCGCGTTGCGGCCCAGGCGCGCAGCGTAACCCTGCGCGCTGGCAGCTGCCTGGTGTTTGCCGGTACGCTGTTGCATCGCGGTGGTGCCAACGTGAGCCCGGGAACGCGCCGGGCCTTTTCCAACCAGTATTGCCAGCCCTGGGCGCGGCCCCAGGAGAATTTCTTTCTCGGCGTTCCGCCTGTCCAGGTACGCGACATGTCGCCGCAGCTGCAGTCGCTGCTGGGGTATTCCATCCACCCCCCGTTCATGGGGCAGGTGACCGCGTACCACCCGCGACGGGCGCTAGAGCCGGGGTTTGTGGCGCCCGTGGCGCGTGAAAGCTGAGGGTTCGGGCGGGCATGATCCACGTTTTCCCCTCCAACCGTCTTGAGCACCTGGCCGGCGCGCTGGCCACCCTGCTGAACGTGCCCGCTGCCGCGCCACTGGCGCCCGAACACATTCTGGTGCAGCACCGGGGCATGCAGCACTGGCTGAGCATGCAGCTGGCGCAGCATCCGCAGCGCGGCATCGCCATGAACCTGCAGTTTCCGCTGCCGGTGCGCTTCATGTGGACGCTCATCCGCACGGTGCTGGGAGAGCACGTCGTGCCCGAAACCTCGCCCTACCAGCGCGAGGTGCTGGTTTGGCGGATCCACGAGCTCTTGGGTCGCGCGGCAGTGACAGCGGAGCCGGCATTCGCTGAGCCCACGCGCTACTGGCAACAGCAGTCAGAGCGGCAACAGCCCTTGCGCCGCTATCAATTGGCGGAAGAGCTCGCGGACCTGTACGAGCAGTACCTGATGTACCGCCCGGACTGGATTGAGGCGTGGGACCGCGGTGCCCGCGGCACGCGCGAGCCTGCCGCGAATGAGCCGCTGCACTGGCAGGGCCTGCTGTGGCGGATGCTGGCCCGTGAGGTGCCGGGCCACCCGGTGGCGTTATTGCGCGAGGCCATGCGGCGTCTCGCCCGGCCGGTGCCGGGGCTGCCCGCACGGTTCTTCGTGTTCGGCGTCAATTCCCTGGCACCGCTGTGGCTGGAGTTTTTGCAGGCGCTTTCCGCCCAGCAGGGTGTCGATATTTTTCTCCTGTACCTGAACCCCAGCAACGAGTTCTGGCAAGAGGCGGCGAGTGAGCGCCAGGTCGCCCGTCGTCGCGCCCAGTGGCTGGATGCACACGACAGCGATGCCGGTTTTCTCGAGGAGGAGGGCAACCCGCTGGTCACCAGCCTGGGGCAGCAGGGCCAGCAGTTCGTGCGCCTGCTGGCGGACTGGGCCGACAGTGAGACCGCGCTGTTTGCGGAACCTGAAGGCAGCACGGTGCTCGCGGAGCTGCAGCGCGACATGCTGCAGTTTGTCGATGGACGCGATGGCCGCCATGTCAGCGAGGACTCTGCGGACCCGGCGGCGCCCTCCGATGACTCGATTACCATCGCCACCGCGCACAGCGCACTGCGCGAAGTGCAGGGGCTACACGACTGGCTGTTGCACCGGTTCAACGCTGACCCCAGCCTCAAGCCCCGCGATGTGGTGGTGCTGTGCCCGAACGTGGAGGACTACGCGCCCTTTGTGGAGGCTGTATTCGCGGGCCGCTATGAAGGGCTGGGCGACGATGTACCGCCGCTTCCCTGCTCGATTGCCGACCGTAATCCGGGGGACGCCGACCCCACGATTGCCGCCTTCCTGGCCCTGCTGGAGCTGCCCGACGCGCGCCTGCAGGTAAGCCAGGTGCTGGGCTGGTTGCAGGTGCCGGCAATCCAGCAGTGTGTGGGTGTCACGCCAGCGGAGCTGGTGCGTATCGGCCACTGGCTGCAGACCGCCGCCGTGCACTGGGGCCTGGATGGGGCGCATCGGCAGGCGTGGGCGCCCGGTGTGGCGGGTGATGATTTCACCTGGGCCCAGGGCCTGGAGCGCCTGTTACTGGGCTTCGCCTGGGGCGACGAGGAAGTGGTGCTCGCCGAGCGCTTGCTGCTGCCGCAGGTGGAGGGCGCGGATGCCCTGCTGCTGGGGCGCCTTTGTGCGTTTATCGGTGCCTTGCAAGCGCTGCGCGATGACCTCGCTCAGGCGCGCGGTATCGCCGACTGGCAGGCATTTCTGCACGAGCGCCTGCGGCTTGCCCTGTTCGCCCAGGGCGGCGCGCTGGATGCGGCGCACGAGGATTTGATTGCCGTCATCAAAGAATTGGGTGAGCAGGCCCGGGCGGCGGGCTTCGCCGATGAGCTGCCGCTGGTGGTGGTGCGCCATGTGCTACAGCGCAACCTGCAGAGCCCCACGCGCACAGGGCGTCAGTTTCTCACCGGGCAGGTGACCGTATGCTCCATGGTGCCCATGCGCTCTATTCCTTTTCGCCTGGTGGCGGTGCTGGGCCTGAACGATGGCGATTTCCCCCGCCAGCGTCCGCCTCTGGGCTTCGACCTGATGGCGCAGGACCGCCCGCGTGCCGGAGACCGTTCGCGCCGCGGCGACGATCGCTACCTGTTTCTGGAAGCGCTGGTTTCCGCCCGCGATGCCCTCTACCTCAGCTACCAGGGCCGGGATGTGCGCAACAACAGCGAACGCCAGCCGTCGCTGGTGCTCGAAGAACTGTGCCGCTACCTGGAGGCATCGTCTGCCTGGGAGCGTGAAGACCTGTGGACGCTGCCGCTGCAGCCTTTCAGCGCACAGAATTATGCAGGGGCGTTGCGCACCTTCGATCCCCACTGGCAGCGCCTCGCCGCACCGCTGGCGGCGCCCGTGCGCACAGTGACCTTGCCGCCGCCGGAGACACGTCCCGAGGTGCTGCCACTCCTCGCGCTGGTAAAAGCGCTGGAACACCCCGCACGCTATTTTGCCGAACAGCGCCTGGGCCTTGCACCGGGCCGCGCGGCCACAGCCGAACTCAGCGACAGTGAACCCTTTGTCAGCAGCCACCTGGACCGTTACCGCGTGCAACAGCTTATTGTTGAACGCCTGTGGGCCGGCGATCATGCGGGGCTGGATGAAGCGTTGCGGCGGGAACGGTTGTCCGGCCGTCTGCCGGCACACACAATGACCGCGGCACAGATCGACACATGGCGCGAACAGGCAGGTGGTTTCGTGCAGCATTTGCAAGCGCACTCGGCACCGCCCGCTGGCGAAGCCGTAGCATTGGACATGCACGGCCTGCAGCTCACGACCTCCTTGCCCCGCGGGGTGCAGGGAGACCTGCTGTTTGCCCGCCTGGCTAACCCGAAGGCCAGGGACTACCTCACCCTCTGGTTGCATCATCTGCTGGCCAACAGCTTGGCCCCCGCCGATACCCTGGGCTGCTTTCGCGGCAAGGACGGTGGCGTGCTGGAACTACATGCGGCATCGCTGCCCCGGGAGCAGGCTCAGGCGTTGCTGGCTGACTGGTGTGCGTTGTGGCAGCAGAGTTTGACCACACCCCTGCCGCTGCATGGCAGCCTGGGTATGGCGGTACCGGAGGACGATTTCGTTCAGGCTCGCTTCCCCGCGCTGTGGCTGGGCGACTACCATCGCGCCGGCTTGAGTGAAGATCCCTGGCACGCCTGGTTCTGGCCCGAGCCGCCGGACGCACAAACGCTACAGGCGCAACTGCTGCCCTTGTATGGGCCCATGCTCGAACACATCGAGCACAACGAGATTGCGCTGGAGGCCGCCGGTGACTGAGCCCTTGTGCGCCCATACGCTGCCGCTGCACGGGCGCCAGCTGATCGAAGCCAGCGCCGGTACCGGCAAGACGTTCAATATCGCCCGTCTTTTCCTGCGCTTGCTGGTGGAGCGGGAACTGCCCGTGCAGCAGATTCTGGTCATGACCTTTACCCGCGCGGCCACGGCGGAGTTGAAGGGGCGTCTCGCTCAGGCGATCAACAGCGCGCTCGAGGGCTGGGATGCCGGCAGCACAGAGCCTTTCTTTACTCACCTGCATGCGCAACAGCCCGCTGCCAGAGCGCGAGCGCTGCTGCGCCGTGCCCTGCTGGATATGGACGAAGCAGCGATATTCACCATCCACGGCTTCTGCAAACGCGCATTGACACAGCAGGCGTTTCGCAGCGGTATCAGCTTTCACGCGGATATGGAGGCCCAGACACGCAGCCTGATTCTGGAGGCACTGCAGGACTGGTACCGGCAGCAAAGTCAGGAGGCCGGGTTTGTGGACCTTTACGCGTTGTGGAGTGGTCCGGAGGCGTTCTTTGCCAGCTGGGGGCGCGTCATTGCCGGCACGGAGCCGGTGCAGGCGCCGGCGATGCCGGACCTGGGCAGCGTCTGGCGTGACCTGCGTGCGGCCTGGCCCGAAGAGTCAAAGGCCTTTCACGACCTTGATGTTGCCAAACGGCGTTCGGCACATATGCGGGCGGAGGCCGAGTCCGTGCTGGATGCGCTCAGCATGGCACTGGAAGCCGATTGGCAGGCAGCGCCAGTGGCGCAGCTGGCGTCGATACTGGCGCCAAAAACCTACGTGAATACCGACGCCAAGCAGACGCGTATGCCGGCGCTCTACGCGCTGATGCAGCAGCTGCCCGCAGCGCTGCGCGCGCATCGGGCCGCCCTGGCGCAGGCCGGGATCGACTACGCCCGCAAACACCTGGCCGAGGCCAAGGATCGACTGGACCAGCTGGATTTCAGCGACCTGGTGTCGCGGCTGCGGCTGCGGCTGCAGGATGTGCAGCAAGGCCCGGCACTGGCGGCGGCTCTGCTGCAGCAGTACCCCGTGGCGCTGGTGGATGAGTTTCAGGACACGGACCCCGAGCAATACGACATCCTCAATGCGATCTATCGCAGCGACCTGCAGCCGGCACCCTTGCTGTGCATGATCGGTGACCCGAAGCAGGCCATTTACGGCTTTCGGGGCGGCGACGTGTTTGCCTATCTGCAGGCGCGCGAGGATGCCGATACGCAGTGGGTGATGGACACCAACTACCGCTCCACGGCAGGCGTCATCCGCGGCTATAACCGCCTCTTCTACGGTCGCGAGCTGTCCGCAGCAACGGGAGCTGACGTGTTCGGCTTCGGTATCGACTACCACCCGGTACAGGCGGGGCGTGCCGAGCTTGCGGGCCTGCAGGACCCGGCCCCGCGGGGCAGTTTCCAATGGTGCCTGTTGCCCCCGGACCCGGCCCTGGCCGGTACCGACAAGCGAGGTACAGGCTATACCCGGGCAGGGCAGCAACATCTGGCGCGCTGGTCCGCGCGGGAAATTGCGCGCCTGCTGGGTGAGGCGTGTGTGGACGGCGTGGCACTGTCGCCGGCGGATATTGCCATTCTGGTGCGCGACCGCTTTGAAGCAACGGCGATGCAGAACGCGCTGCGCGAGGTGGGGCTGGACGCCGTGTACCTCAGCGCCTCGGACAATGTGTTCAACAGCGAGGAGGCGGCTAGCCTGCAACAGGCGCTGCAGGGCATTCTGCACCTGGAAGACGATCAGCTGCTGGTCGCTGCGCTCGCTACGCCCTGGCTGGGTTACGACACCGCGGCACTGTATGCGCTGCGCCAGGACGAGCACCTCTGGGCTGCGGCCTGTGCCGAGTTGGCGGCTCTGCGCCAACAGTGGTTTGGCCAGGGTTTCATGAAAATGGCCCTCGGGTTGTACCAGCGCCACCTGCAGCCGTTGCCTGCCCGGCATGAACGCACGCTCACCAACAGTCTGCACCTGCTGGAGTTGCTGCAGGCGGCCAGTCAGCATCACCGCCAACCGGAAGCACTGCTGCACTGGTTTGCGACTGCGCGGCTGGAGGCCGACGGCAGTAGCGGAACGGAAATCCAGCAGCTGCGCCTGGAGAGTGATGGCAAGCTGATTCGCCTGGTTACGCTGCACGGCGCCAAGGGGTTGGAGTACCCGGTCGTGTTCCTGCCCTTTGTCAGTTATGGGCGGGACGAAGGGCGCCAGCGACCGGGTATTGTACGCTACCACCAGCGGGATGACTTCAGTGCCCGGCACGCGCTCGAACCCACGGAGCAGGAACTGGCGTATTACCGGGAAGAACAGGCCGCAGAGGATATACGCTTGCTGTATGTCGGGGCGACGCGCGGCGTGCGCCGGGTTTACCTGATGGCGGCGGCATTTACCAGCCTGCGCACTTCGCCGCTGGCGCGTTGCCTCAGCGCCGTGAGTTGGGAAGCGTTGCAAAACCAGGTGGAGGACATGGCTGCCGCCGGTGACTGCACGAGCCTGCTGCTGGACGCGCCCGGGTCAGCGCCCGCGGTTGCCGCAACAGCCGCACCGGCAGCGGTCCTGACGCCGGCGCGCTTTACCGGGCGCATTGAGCGCGACTGGTGGCTGTCGTCATTCTCGGCGCTGACTCGCAATGTGCGCCACGGCGGGTTATCGACACCGGATCGTGACGGTGCCGCGGCCCCGCTAGCAGACCCTTCAGTGCCAGCTGCTGGCGAGCTGCGCTTTGCGCTGCGCCGCGGTGCGGAGGCGGGCAACCTGTTGCATGACGTGCTGGAGCACCTGGATTTTCAGCATCCGGACTTCGAGCAGGCACTGGACCAGGCGGAGCGCCGCTACCCCAATTTGTTGCTCGGGCAGGCCGATTGGCGCACGGCGCTAACGCAGTGGTTGACGCAGCAGCTCACGGCACCGCTGCCCAGTGGCGCGCGCCTTGCGGACCTTGCGCACCACACCACCCTGCGTGAAGTGGAATTCTACTTTCCCATGCAGGGTTCTGACGACCCCGATGCGCTGGGGCGCATCCTCACGCGCCACCGCAAGGGTAGCGAGGCGCCGCTGCCGGCCCCGGTTCGGCTCAAGGGCATGATGCACGGCTACATCGACCTCGTGTATGCCTGGGAGAATCGCTATTACGTGGTCGACTACAAGTCGACGTTCCTGGGTAACCGCCTCGGTGACTACGGCGCGGCTGCGCTCGCGGCGGATGTGCAGCAAAACGTCTACGACCTGCAGTACCTCCTGTACACGCTGGCGCTGCACCGTTATCTGCGTACCCGCCTGCCGGACTACGACCCGACACAGCATTTGGGCGGGGTGCACTATCTCTATCTGCGCGGTTTGCACCCGCAGGGCGATACCGGGGTTTACCACAGCGCTGTGGACCTGGAGGCGCTGGCGGCCCTCGATGCGTTTTTCCAGGCGCGGGAGACCAGCGCATGAATGTCTCTGGTGAAGGCGCTGGCCTCGACCGCGCCCTGGCGCAGGCGCTGTGCCGATTTTATGGCTGCGAGGCCGACTGGTTCACGCTCACCGTCATGGCCATTAGCCAGGCTTTGCAGGAAGGGCACAGCTGCCTGTTCCTGCCGGATTGGGCGGGGCGCGGCGTGGCTGGTTCAGCCGCGGGCGGGACCTTGCCGTCACTGGATGACTGGTTACAGCAGCTGGCGGCGCTGCCGCTGGAGCCGGGCCGCAACACGCCGCTGGTGCTGGACGGGCAGCGCTTGTACCTGCGCCGCTACTGGCAGTTCGAGCAGAACCTGGCGGAGGCCCTGCGTCCGCGCCTGCAGCCGTCGCCGGTGGCGGATCTCGAACGGGCTCGCGCGGTGCTGGACACGCTGTTTCCCCCGCTCACGGCCGGCGAGCCACCGGACTGGCAGAAGGTGGCGGCGGCAAATGCCCTGTTGCAGGCGTTCACGGTGGTTGCGGGTGGGCCGGGTACCGGCAAAACCTACACCGTGACCCGGCTGCTTGCCTGTCTGATCACCTGCCTGTCCACAGAGCACGACCTGCCTCTGGTCATTCGCATGGCGGCGCCGACCGGCAAGGCTGCACAGCGGCTCGCCGAGTCCATCGCGGCGGCGCGTATCGAACTCGCGGGCCTGGTGCCTGCGGCCGTGTTAAGTGCCATCCCGGATAGCGGCATCACCCTGCACCGTCTGTTGGGCGTTATGCGCAACAGCCCGGGCTTTCGGCACAATGCCAGCAACCCGCTGCAACTGGATATTCTGGTGGTGGACGAGGCTTCCATGGTCGACCTGCCTCTGATGACCCGTCTGTTTCAGGCGCTGCCTGCGCGCTGTCGCGTCATACTGTTGGGCGACCCCGACCAGCTGCCTTCCGTGGCGGCCGGCTCCGTGCTGGCCGACCTGGCCGCGCTTGCTCCTTGTGATTACAGCGCGCAACGCCTGGCGGCGCTCGCCGGGCTTGGCGTCACGCTGGATGCCGCGGAGCCAGGTGCCGTGGAAGCGGACTACCTGACCACGCTGCGCCAGAGCCGTCGGTTCGACGCCAGCGGCGGCATCGGCGAGCTGGCGCGGCAGGTACTCGCCGGTGACGGCGCCGGGAGTTTACAGACGCTCGCCACAGCCGGCGACGTGCTGGCCTTGCAGGACAGGACGCGCAGCGCGGCAGCTGTCACGCGTTGGCTCGATACCCACTACAGGCCGATTGCGGAAGCACGCTGCCTTGACGAGGCCTTTCAGGCACTGCAGCGGTTCCGTATTCTGTGCCCGGCGCGCGGCGGCCCCTGGGGCGTGGAGGCGATCAACCGCCTGGCACTGGCGCGCATGAACCCGGGGGGGTTGGCGCACTACCGCGGCAAGCCCATCATGATCACCCGCAACCACCACGACCTTGGTTTGTACAACGGCGATGTCGGTCTGCTCTGGCCAGACGATGACGGACAGCTGCTGGTCTGGTTTCCCGTGGCCGGTGGTTTTCGGCCCATGGCGCCGGGGCGGCTGCCCGAGCACGAGTTGGTGTACGCGATGACTATTCACAAAACGCAGGGGTCTGAATTTGATCGTGTGGCTCTCGTGCTGCCTGAGCAGGCGAGTGCAGGCCTGACACGTGAATTGCTGTATACAGCGATCACCCGTGCACGCAATGCGCTGGAGGTCGTCGCGAGCGAGTCCGTATGGTCTGCTGCCGTAACGCAGCGTGTACACCGAGATTCCGGGCTGGCCACCCTGTTGAAATTGGAGTAGGCGGCGGAGCGCGCTATACGACAGCTTGCCGCACGCCGCTATTTCGGAAACAGCAGCACGAAATTGAAGGGTTGACCTGCCTGTTGATAGGCATCGCCGTTTCTTTCGCGTCCCCGTCGTAAGTGGTTTCCGTGTTCAAGGCAAAGCTGGTGGCGCTGGCGGTGGTGTAGACGAGAAACGGCTGTATGAAACTGGTGTTCAGGTGGTCGTTGTCACCGTCGTCCAGCGGGCCGATATTCTGGTCGTCGCTGGTTTGCAGCGGCAGCTCAGGTTTTTGCCTTCGCCGCCCACACACCGTTCTTGCTGTAGGCCTGCCATCCCCACGCGACCCAGCGCAACAGTTTGTTGGCCAGCCACAGTGCCCAGGCAAGCATCACTGCGCGGTACACCATCAGGCTCACGCTGACCACGGTGGCCGTAGGGAACTGGTCCGCTGCCGCCCGGTCCTGGAAGAAGTGATACAGGTGCGACCAACTGTTGTTGCCGGTCACCAGCATGTCGGGGCTGGACAGCAGGCCCAGCGGAATCGCCGAGACCAGGGTGGCCAGCGCGATAAAGGCGCCAATACCCAGGGCGATCTGCATCAGGTTGAATTTCAGTCGGCTCATGGCAGCGCTGTCGATACGCTGCCTGAACGCCAGCAGGAACAGGAAGCCGGCAACCACGAGTACGCCATAGCTGTTCACCGTGGACAGCCCAACACCCAGCAGCAGCCAACCGGGCAGCCCGATGGGAATGCCGGTCGCGAGGCGTTTGTTCAGCCAGTTCAGCAGCAGGGCGCCGAGCACGATGACGCAGAAGACCCCCCAGTACAACATGGCTGGCCCGATGGGCGGACCACTCAGGTAGAGCGGCCAGCGGTCCTGCGGCAGGGTGTAGGCGAGCGAGATATTACTGGCGCCATCGGGCAGCTCCACCCGGGGCGACTCACTCAGCCAGCCGCTGCCGCCGTCCTCCTCGAAGGTGACGCCAATCAGCTGGTCTCCGGGTTGCAGCGACACGCTGATGGTATTCCCTTCCGGCAGGCTCAATTCGTTGCCGTTGTGACTCAGGGCGGTCACGCGGCTCCCGGTGGGCAAGGTGAAGTTGTAGTCCTGCCCCATGCTGGCCTTGACGTTCAGGCTGAGCTGACTCTGGCGCAGTGCGGCACCGTGCTGGAAAGACAGATTGACCGCTTCTGTTGTGAAGGTGGGCCCGGCACTACCCTCGGGCCGGCTGAAGTGCAGAGTGAGCGATTCACCCGGCCAGGGTTTCCACAGAGGTTGCAGGCTGTCGGCGCCGCCGAACGGGCGCGTGGGTGGCAGCCCCTCGTGACTCACGCGCCACAGAGCCGAAGGCCGCACACGCCAGGTTTCGACATAGTGTTCTCCTGCTGCCGCCTGCAGTTGCAACTGGCTCAGCGGGCTGATGCTGGACTCCCAGCGTATTTCTCGCTGACGGTCGCTGAACTGCAGCCGCGCGCGTCCATTGGAGAAGTTCACGGCATCCGATAGGGGCCGCTCAGCCGCCAGCAAGGGGACTTCCACGGCTACCGGCCCCGATGTCGGTGCAAGCCGCGTGACCCGAGTGACTACGCGCCATTGCAGCCCGATATCGAACTCACGGTGTACGACGAAGAAGGGGGCTATGGGGTCGGGCTTGATGCGGTTGCCGGCTTCCTGGCGTGCCGCCGAAAGAGCGCGCAATGACAGCGTGCCGGACGGCACCCGCCCATCCACCAGGCCGCTCAGTTGCCAGTCGGTTGTGCTGGTGTTGAGGTTGTGAATTGCCAGCGGCAGGCTGACGCTGGCAATGTCGCCCTCCAGCGCTCCACTGAGGCTGACCACGTGGGGGCCCCGGGTCAGGCGCACGGACAGGTAGCCTTCGTGCAGGCGTGCGGTCGCCTCTGCGCCGTCTACCTGCAGGCTGGACACCTGCCACCCCTCCCGCGGTGTGGGAAGCTGCAGGAGCACATCGGCTGCGGCATAGGCGCTGAAGCCTATGCTCAGGGTTTGGCGCGTGGTTGTAATCAACCCTTCGTCGAGCGCTATACAGTGCGGGGCACAGGCCGGCGGCTGCAGCAGCCGCTGCTCCAGCTGGTTGAGCAATTGCGGCGAGGGGAACGCTTGTGCCGCGGCCGGCTGTGGCAGGCCCGAAAGCACCAGGCCGGCTGTCAACGCAAGGGTCACCGCACTGGCTGCGGGCGCCGCCATTGCGCCGCTTGCGGTCGGTGCCGTGGCCGCCGGTGGATTGCGCAGGGTGCGCACCAGCGCGCTCATCAGCACCCCGGCATACGCGAGGGTGAGCAACACGCCGAGCACGCGCCAAAGCCGTGTCAGCCATGGCGGGCTGTACATGACGGAGAGTGATGCGGCTTGCGGCACCGGGCTGGCAGATTGTAGCGTCACACTGTTCCAGAGCCAGTTCGGTGCCCCCGGCCCGGTTTGTACGCGGTCTGTCTCGCCCAGCAGGTAGGCGTTCTGCTGGATGCGCGGCGGGGCTGCGGCCGCGAGCATCTTCCCTTCCACGGCCGCGCGCGGGGCCATGGCTGCAGTGCTCTCCAAACTAGCGTCGCTGGCCACGGAGCGCGCGTTGTGGTCAAACTGAGAGGCGTAATCATAGACGCCCACGGAGCTCCGCTCGAGAGAAGGGTAGATGGCCAGGCGGAAATTGCTGATGGAAAAGGCCACCAGGGCGAGGACTGCGGCGATGCAGGTGAGGGTGGTTGCGACGGCAACGCCGCGCCGGATTCGTCCGCGCGCGATGGCCGCGAGCGGCAGCAACAGCAGGAGGGTCGCCAGCAGTGCGGTGGGCATGCCCGGCTCGTGGTAGGCGGTGAGCAGGGCGGCAATCGCCAGAGCTGCGGCCTTGAAGCCGAGGAGCTTGCGCGTCGCCGCCACCAGCACCAGCAGCAGGAAGATGTCCCAGAGGTCCCAGTCGCTCAGCCACGTGCCGCGAATGTCCTCAACGCCGGCCGCGTGCAGTACGCGCCAACCGGGGGGGATATGCAGGGTGGCGTTGAAGGTATCAGCGCGGCTTTTCCAGCCTGTTGCCGAGAACTGCGTTGGGGAGGCAACACGGGTGACAGCCTTGAGCGCAATGTCAGGGCTGCGAATTTCGACGCCTTCACCGCCTGCGTGCTGTGTCACCAACACCGGGTGGCCGGATACTTGCGCGCTGCCGAGCCGGGTGTCGGCCTGTGTGTTCAGGCGCCACTCGCTGCGCATCGCGCCTGTGATGGATTCCACACCGGTAAGCGCATCGCCGTCAAAATCCAGCCACAGGTTTCGGGTCACCGACAGGGTATTGTTCCCGGGCGACTGGTCGCCGCGATACTCGGTGTTGATCTGCATCGTAGTGTCCGCGCCCAGGCGCCAGGTGGGAAGCGCTTTCCATTCCTCCGGCACGGGTGCCTGCGAGGTGTCGATTCCTGGAGCCCCGGAAAGTGTGACCTGTCGCAGGTTGCTGTCGGCGGCGAAACTCAGGTATTCCACAGCGGGCCAGTCATCGTCATGCCGGTTAGTGGTCAGCTGCTCCACGACCTGTAAAAAACGCGCTTGTGCGATCAGCGTGTGGCGCCCGGCGCTCAACTGAATGCGCAGGTCACCGTTGTCTTCAATGCGGGCGGGCAAAGGGGAGTCGATACCCATCAGCGCCGTGTTCGGCCAGGCGAGCTGCCCCAACTGAACTTCTCGCGGTTCGCCGCTCACGGTCATGACCACGCGCGTCTCCAGCGTCATCGGCACACCGTCTGCCAGTTTGCGGAATACCTCTACCTGCAGCGAATTACTCTGTTTCACCGGAGCGACGGCGCTGTCGCGCCCCAGAATAAGCTGCGCCCCCCGGCGTTCCGTGTTTGCCGGCTGCCCGGCCTCGGTGACTTTGAGCAGGGCGATGCTCTCCGGCAGCGGCAGGCTTGCGGGCCGGCGCTGCCAACGGAACTGGCCGCCAATCTCGTGTTTGCCCCGGGATAGCAGAGCATGGGGGGTGCCGGCCCGGTCCAGAACGGCTGCACGGCTCCCGTTCACGGTCACCCTCAGCGGCCAGTTGCCTGCGCCCCCTGGCAGCGGCACCAAAGCGTCATCGCGGAATACCTCCACCTGGTAATTGAAGGACATTCCGTCTGCACGCAGGTCCAGCGCCAGCTGGCCGGGCCAGATGCACACGCGTTCAGAATTCTTCGCGACCACCCAGGGGCAGGTGTGGTCCGGGTGCTTTTCGAGTACCCAGTCGTCCCAGGAGCGCAATGCCGCCGGATCAGCGGCGGCATGCAGGCTGGCCAGCAAGGTGAGGAGGCAGGCCAGGTATCTGATGGCAAGGCGAGGCATGGGCATCTCCGGAACGGGCGCGGGCTTGCGCGTAAACGTAAACATAGCATCCCCGCAGCCATTCGCGAGACAGCACATTGATGTTCAGTCAGCCCATTCGGCTATAGGCAAGGCGGCAGCGGGCCTGTTTGGGAAGTCGTAGCCTCCCACAGGCTGATACGATGGAGGCGTGAGCTTGTCGCTGTCTAGGTTGTCAACGCATCCCAGGTGCCCTGTTGTGCCTGTGCAAGGGTATCCAGATACTCCGTCACCGCGCAGATCCGGCCCGCGCGCAGGGCGAACACAAAGCAATAGGTGTTGGTGTATGGGTCGCCGTTGGCCAGACGCGCATGCAGGGTGAACTGGGCCACCACATGCGCGTCGGCGACGATCAGAGGCTGGAGGTCCAGGGTCATGCTGCCCGCTTCGTAGACCCCCACCCCACTGTGCAGCAGGTCCATCACTGCCGCGTGGCCCACGCGGGGGTTGGGTGTAATGTGCGGGTTGCTGCCCGGTACTTGCCAGGTGACATCTGCGGTAAAGAAATCGGCGAGTTCTCGCGATGTGTCGTGGCCGAGAATGACATCGAAGTATTGTGCTATCAGTGCGCGGTTCTTGCTGGTGCTCATGTGTCGCTGCTCCGGGTGCTCTGTCCAGGGGGTAACTGTTCCCCCGGGTGGCAAGCGTAGTTTGCAGGCCAAGATAGCGGATTTTAGGGTGAAGATCATTTCCGCGCATCGCGCGCCAGCCGAGGAGCCAGATTGCGCTTATGGTGGGCGTGCTTCATGCTGACCGCGTATGTTCCACAAAGGCGTTGAGGTTTTTCATGTTAGCTCGCACCGCACTGTTCGCATTACTCGCCCTTGGCTTGCTTGTGGCCTGTTCCACAACAACGGGTTCTGATACCTCCGCCAGGGAGGCAATTGAAACAGATCGTCTCCATGGAATCGTCAAGGTACTGGCGTCGGACGAGTTTGGCGGCCGTGCCCCCGGCACTGCCGGCGAGGACAAAACAGTGTCCTACCTCACCGAGCAGTTCGAGGCCATGGGTGTGGAACCCGGCGGCCCGGATGGTCAATGGACTCAGGCCGTGCCGATGATGCGCACCTTCCTGGAATCACCGCAGTTGGCGTTCACTTACCCCCAGGGCAAGGAAAAGCTGATGCAAGGTGAAGACATTGAGGTAAGCACGGTACGCGCCACGCAACGTATCGATGCCCGGGATATCCCCCTGGTGTTTGTCGGCTTCGGGGTGACGGCGCCTGAGCGCAACTGGGACGACTATGGCGACATCGACCTGACCGGCAAGATTGCCGTGTTCCTGGTGAACGACCCGGACTTCGCTGCAGCGCCCGATGAGCCCGTTGCCGGGCGTTTCGGCAACCGTCGCATGACCTATTACGGGCGCTGGGCCTACAAGTACGAAGAGGCGGCGCGGCGCGGTGCGCTGGGTGCCCTGGTCATTCATGAAACCGAGGCCGCCGGTTACGATTGGAGTGTGGCGGCAGCTGGCGCCGGCGAACGCGTAGCGCTGGCGGGCAATACCAGCGGCCCGGTCCCGGTCGCGCTGCAAGGCTGGCTCCACGAGGGCGCCGCTACCCAGCTGCTCGCCATGGCCGGTCGCGACCTGGCCACACTACGCAGTGAGGCGCGCCAGCCAGGCTTCCGCGCTTTTGAGTTGGATGGCGTGCGCTTCAGCGCGCAATCAAGCGTCAAAATCACCCGCTTTGACAGCCGCAATGTACTGGGCTTGCTGCCGGGCCACGCGCGGCCTGATGAGGTACTGATGGTCTCGGCCCACTGGGATGCCTACGGTGAAGGCCCCGCCGATGCGCAGGGCAGAACGGTGCGTGCGGGTGCCAATGACGATGCACTCGGCACCGCAGGCGTGCTGGAAATTGCCCGTGTACTTAAAGCCGGCCCGCCGCTGGAGCGCAGCGTGGTATTCGCCTTATGGACAGCCGAGGAATCGGGCCTGGTGGGGTCCAGGGCCTATGCGGTGGACCCGGTGTACCCGCTGGAGACCACGGTAGCCAACTTTACCCTGGATATTCTGCAGACGGCGGGCGCGGCGCGCGACGTGATCCTGGTCGGCGAGGGCCAGAGTAGCCTGGAAGATGACTTGGCGCGTGTTGCCGCACAGCAGGGCCGCTATGTGACCCCGGAGAACCTGCCTGAGAACGGCCTGTTCTACCGTGCAGATCACTTTTCACTGGCGCGAGCCGGTGTGCCGGTACTGCTGCTGATGGGTATTGCCGGGGGCGCGGATCTGGTTGAGGGTGGCCGCGCCGCCGGTAACCAGTGGATAGCGGACTACGTAGGCAACTGCTATCACAAACCCTGTGATGCCTGGTCACCTGACTGGGACCTCACAGGCGCCGTGCAGGACATCGAGTTGTTCCGCGTGTTGCTGGAGGATCTGGGGAATTCCACGCGCTGGCCGGATTGGCGTGCCGAATCGGAGTTCAGGGCGGTGCGCGAGAGCAGCGCGGCAGCGCGACCTTAAGCAGAGTTTACGGGAGCGTCGTCATGTCCTCTGCAAAAAGCTTTGAGCAAGTGCGTGCCGAACAGCTGGAGTACAACGCAAAACGTGAGTCGGGCTACCGCGAACGCGCGTTGAAACTCTACCCCTGGATCTGTGGCCGTTGCGCCAGGGAGTTCGACCGCAGAAACCTGTCGGAACTCACCGTGCACCATGTCGACCACAATCACGACAACAACCCGAGCGACGGCAGTAACTGGGAGCTACTTTGTCTGTATTGTCATGACGAAGAGCACAGCAAGTTTGAGGCGTATGTGCGCTACGGCGGCAGTAAGGCAAGCAAGAGCAAAGCGGCCACCCACCAGCCGTTTGCGGATTTGAAGGCAAACATGGAAGGCAGCAAGGATTGAGGGATACCCGCGCAAGCGGGTGATCCTGCGAACCTGTTACTTTAGCGGGTCAAGATGACACCAGGTTATTCCCCTGTAGCGCCGGGTAGCGTGGCTGATCGATGCTCAGTTGCCCGGCGACGGTCAAGCGCAAATGTTCCGCGAGCCCGGCTGTGTTCAGCTCAAGTCCTCCTTGTAACCCCCGGCTGAGCTGCCAGCGCAATTCATCCAGCGAGCCCTCAGGGAAAAATGCTTTGAGCCGTGTGTGTTCAGCGGCGGCGAGGGCTGGACCGTACAGCAATTCCCGCTGCGCAATGCCGAGGGAATTGGCAGCGACCTTTGCCAGGAAGCCGAAGCGCTCATCGCCGCCACCTGCAACCTCGTCTGTCAGAAACGTTCGCACGCCTTCCAGGAGTTCGGCGGGCATGGGCAGCTGAGTGCCCTGATCCAGCTTGACCTCGCCGGGCAGTGCAATGTCGCCGGGAATCAGCAGATTCACGCAGTCCATCTGGGCTTCGGAGGAACGCCTGCCAATCACCGGGCGCTCCAGGCTGGGTGTGTCGCCGGTGCGCCAGGTGTGGGCCATATTGAGCGTTGTGATGGACCACCAGAACGAGCCGAAGACCTGCCAGAAGTGAAGGTCTTCCTCACTGACCGTGATTCCGGACGTTTCTTCGTAGCCCGCCAGAAGATCCTCGATGGTGCCGAAGCCACCAACCGGCAGGTGATCCTTGCCAAAGCGCCAGGAATTGACACACAGCCATCCCAGGTCGCGTACCGGGTCGCCAATCTGGGTGAGCTCCCAGTCCAGCACCGCAACGATGCCGGACTCATCGATCATCAGGTTGCCGTTGCGGAAATCACCGTGGACCAGGGTCCGTCGCGTATTCTGTGGCAGGTTTTCCAGCAGCCAGCGCGCGGCGAAATCGATCATGGGTACCGGGATATCCAGCACGCGGTAGGCATCCCAGGTCTCCTGCACCAGTGCCTCGGGGGTGACGGTGGGTAGGTTCGCGGCGGTCGTTTCATCGATCTCGATGGCATGCAAACGCGCCAGCACGTCGCCGCACTGCCTGGCGAGTTGTGGCCGAATACCGGCCAGCGCTTCGGAGCGCACGATGCGCTGCCCCAACGTTTCGCCGTCGAGCCACTGCATCAGGAAGCCCGAACCCAACTCGTCACTGTCCTCAAGCAGGTAGACAACACCGGGCACGGGAATACCCGCCTTTTCTGCCAGCTGCAGCAATTTTGCCTCGGTTGCGAGGCCGACCTGGCCTGGAATGGGGGCGCCATTCTCGCTCGTCGGGCTGCGGCGGAACGCGTAGCGATTCTCACCCTGGTCAGTCTTGACCCGCAGGCGGTAGGTCTCCTGGCTGGCGCCGGCCGTCAATTGCTGACACTCTTCAATGCTCTGAAAACCGTCCAGTTCACGTTCCAGAACCGTGTTCATTGCGTTTAGGAAGCGGGAATCCACTGACATCAGCTCACACCTTTTGGTTTGTCTTGTTTCATGAAGCCGAACAGATAACCCGCCACACGACGCATCTGGATCTCGTCCGCACCTTCAGTGATGCGGTAGCGTCGGTGGTGGCGGTAGATATGTTCAAACGGTTTGTAGCGCGAATACCCCATGCCGCCATGAACCTGCATTGCGGTATCGGCGGCTTCACAGCAAAGCCGGTTAGCCTGGTAGTTGCAGATGGATACTTTGTCCGACACGGAGAAAGCGCCGTCCCGATCCATGAGCCAGGCTGTTTTGTGAATCAGTGCGCGCAACATCTCGCAGCGCGCCTGCAAGTCCACGAGTGGAAACTGGATCGCCTGATTGGTTGCCAGTGGCTTGCCAAAGGGTTTCCTTTCCCGCGCATGTCTCACGGATTCATTGACGCAGTACTGCGCCGCGCCCAGGCTTGAGGCGGCCTGGCGAATACGGTTTTCATTGAAGAAGTGCTGGACGACTTGCAGGCCTTTGCCCTCACCACCGAAGATGGCCGAGTCGGGCACACGCACATCGGTCAATGAAACGCGCGCGTGGTCCGAGGGCATGTTGAAGGTCCACAGGTACTCTTCAACCTTGAGTCCGGGCGCATTCATGGGCACGAGGAAAGCGGTGATTCCGGTGCCATCGCCCGGTTCTCCCGAGGTTCTGGCCATGATCATGTCGCAGTGCGCTGTATGCACGCCGGTGTTCCAGGTTTTCTCCCCATTTATCACCCAGTGATCACCGTCCTTGACGGCACCGGTTTCCATCCAGGTAGCATCCGAGCCGTGTGCGGGCTCGGTTATCCCGAAGGCAAATCCGCGGGTCGCATTTTTCAGCCCGTCCAGCCATTCGGCTTTTTGCGCCTCTGTGCCGTACTCAAGCATGAGGAGCAGACCAATATTATTGCCGACGATCGAGTGTTCATTCTGCAGATCGTTGTGCAGCCCCAGGCCTTTGGCCGCCAGGTGCTCGCGTATTATGGCCATGCCGAGGTTGCTGCCGTCGCGACCACCATGCTCTGCCGGGAAGGGGTAGCTGAAAATGCCCGCGGCGATCGCCAACTGCTTTGCCTGGTGCAGCAATGCTTCCCATTCCTCGTTGGGGAGGCCGTCTCGCTCCCAATCGGTGCGCGCATCTTCTCGGCGATGATCAAAGAAGCGGATGTTGTCATCGGCCTGTTCGAGTGGCTTGATCTGTGCCTCGATGAAGGTGTCGAGCTCTTGCAGGAACGCGCTTATGTCTTCTGGAATGTCAAAGTTCATTATTTTGGCCCAACGGTTACCGGCCCAGTTTGGCATAACGTTAGCTTGTTTCCGAGAAGGTTTCGCGGAGTTCGAGTTTTAGTGGCTCAGCGCCATTCCAGCGTAGATTCGCTCCGCGCAGTTTGCGTCAATCTTTCCACTGGCACGCCAGGTGAGCGACCGGCTGCTTTAAGTGCCCCTGCCTTCCTGCCAGTTTTTAATCAGTAGTTGTGACGCGCTATAGGGGTCTATCTCTCGTTTCTCAACGGCGCTGAGTATTGCGGGGTCCGCGCTTTGTTTGATGCTGCGCATGATTTCGGTGCAGGTCAGGGTGAGGGCTTGTTCGCGCTCGCGCTGGGCTGAGCGCAGACCGAACTCACCAGTGCTCTGCAGTATGGCTTTGTGCTGGTCTATGGCATCCACAATCTCTGCTATGCCCTCATCCTTCACGGCGACCGCGCGCAGCAATGGCGGTGACCAGTCTTCGCTGCTGAGCGCTTTCGACTCGGCACGAAGATGCAACATCAGTTCAAACTGCCTGTAGGTGTCTTCGTAGCCATCGCGATCCGCTTTGTTGATCACAAAGAGGTCCCCGGCCTCCATCAGGCCGGCCTTGACCGCCTGTATTTCGTCGCCAAGCCCGGGTACTCCAACGATCACGGTTGTGTGGGCCAGTGCCACCACGTCAATCTCGTCCTGCCCCACGCCCACGGTTTCTACCAGGACGAGGTCATAACCCATGGCGTCGAGAATCAGGCAGGCATCGTGGGTGGAGCGCGCCAGGCCGCCGGCCTGTCCGCGGGTGCCGATCGAGCGGATGAACACGTCCGGGTCCAGGGTGTGTTTACCCATGCGCACGCGGTCACCGAGAATGGCGCCACCGGTAAAGGGGCTGGACGGGTCAATGGCGATGACCCCCACGCGGCGTCCGCGACGCCTCTGTTCGCTGATGAGCGCGTTGACCAGGGTTGATTTGCCGGCGCCGGGGGGGCCGGTGATGCCGATGATGTGCGCGTTGCCCGTGTGTGGAAATATCTCTGCCAGGGTGCGTGCGCCACGCGGGTCACCGTCATCGAGCCAGCGGATGGCGCGCGCACCGGCGAGAATCGTGCCGCTCAATAATTCCTTGGCAACATCCATCAGGCATCGGCCGCTAACTGCTGTGCCCACCACTCATTGAGGTAGGCGACGATATCGCGGGTGTCGGAGCCCATGGTGAAGGTGCGATCAACCCCCGCTTCCTCCAGTAGTGGGCGGTCCTCCTCCGGAATGACACCTCCGGCCAGCAGGAGCTTGTCGCCTGCCCCGGCTTCGCGCAGAAGTCGCGCGAGTTTGGGCAGGTTGCGGGTATGGCCGGCGGACAGCGTGGAAATACCGACGACGTCCACATCTTCCTGAATGGCTGCTGCCGCCACCATTTCCGGTGTTTGTTTGAGGCCGGTAAAAATGACTTCCATACCGGCTTCGCGCAAGGCGTGCGCGATGATGGTGATGCCCACGGTGTGGGTGTCCATGCCCAGTTTGGCCAGCAGAATACGCAGTGGACGTTGCTGTGCGTTGGTCATCAAATGCCTCCCAGCTGGCTATCCGAGCCGTATTCGCCAAACACATCACGCATGGCGTAGCAGATTTCGCCGTGCGTGGCGTAGGCTTTTACGGCCGCCAGGCAGGACTCCATCATGTTGCTGCCATTCCGTGCGGCTTCGCGAACCTGTTCCAGTGTGCTGTCCACCAGTGCTTGGTCCCGTCGCGCACGCAAGTCGCGCACCTTCGCCACCTGCTCCGATTCCATGTCGTCGTTGAGCCGGAATATACTGATCTCGCGCTTTTCCTCATCCAGTTTCAAATGGTTCACTCCCACCCAGAGGCGTCGGCCCTCTTCAATGTCGCGGTTGCGCTCATACTGTTCGCGCCCGAGTGCGCGTTGAAAATATCCGGTTTCGATGGCCTTCAGGGCGCCGCCCATATCAAAGATCTTGTCCATCTCCTCAAAGGCCGCGTTTTCCATTTGCTTGGTCAGGCTTTCAACGTAGTAGGAGCCCGCCAGTGGGTCGATGGTCTCCGCCACACCCGTTTCGTGCGCCACAATGTGCTGCAGTGCCGCGCCGACGCGAATGGCTTCTTCAGCGGGTAGCGAGTGGGCTTCATCGTGCAGTGGCGTGGTCATGTTCTCGCCCGCGCCCCCCAGGGAACAGGCAGTGGCCATGATGGCGAGGCGGCCGATGTTGTTCAGCGGCTGCTGCAGCGTGAGCGCGGTGGTGGTCGGCGAGGTCATCATGCGAATCTTCATGGCCTCGGGTTTGGTGGCGCCGTAGCGATCGCGCATCAGGCGCGCCCAGCACTTGCGGAAGGCCCGCAGTTTGCAAATGCCCTCGAAGAAATCCATGTCCACGTTGACCACAAAGTGGAAGTAGGGGGCAACCGTGTCGATGTCGAAGCCCCGCTCCAGCGTGGCGTCGATGTAAGCGCAGGCGATGGCCAGGCTGAAGGCAATTTCCTGTACCGGGTTGGCTTTGGCAGGCTGCAACTGCGCCGAGATAATCGAGATGGGCGCCCAGTTCGGGTGATTGTTGATGATGTATTCAATGCAGTCCGTGGCGAGTCGCAGGCCGTGTTCCGGTGGATAGATATAACGGCCCACGCAGGTGTACTCGATCAAAATGCCATTGACGATGTGCAGCACGAAGTCTTTCGGATCGACGCCCTTCTTCTCCAGAGCGGCAATAATCATCGCCAGATTGACGGGCTGTGGCGCATTGCACACGCTCATCAGGTATTTTAGCTGGTCGAAGGGCAGGTCAAAGGCTTCTTCCAGGTCTTCCAGGCTGTCCAGTGCCATGCCGGCGCGGCCAACTTCGCCTTCGACCATCGGGTCATCACTGTCGTAGCCGTTGGTCGTGGCCAGGTCGTATTCCAGGATAAGCCCCGAGAGGCCCTGGTCCAGCATATAGCGGGCACGCTTGGACCAGCTCTGCCCCGAGCCGAAACCGGTCACCTGAGTCATGGTCCAGAAGCCGGACCGGTGCCCGTTGGGCCCGGTGCCACGGGTGTAGGGGTATTCGCCCGGGAAGCCAACGTCTTCCTTGTAGTCAAAACCCAATGCTTCAAGGTCGGCAGGGGTATACAGCGGATTGATCGGCCATTTGAGCGCCTGGGTCAGGAACTCTTCGCGACGTTCGGGGTGGGCGGCAACGTAAGGCCCGCGGGTTTCGCTCTCCCAGCGTGCAACCTCTTCATCGAATTCACTCGTCGTGGCCTGGCCCGTGTTTTTTGGGTTCAGTCTGCTGACCTTGTTGTTCATGTTGATCTCCCTGCGTTAGCGATCAAGGGTTCACAGCGCCCCCACAGGTCTTGTGCGCGCTGTGGGTCGAGTGACTCGGCGGTGACTTCCCAGCCTTGTGGCGTGGGTGGCTGCCAGAATGGAGCGATGGCGCAATCTTCAATATACAGCCCCCCGCGTCCGTTCAATTCATCTGTAATTGCCGCCCAGAGTGGCGGTGCGGCGCCTTCTTCCGGCGAGCGCATCTGGCCCTGCGGCAGGCTTCCATCTTCGTTGATCCAGCCCAGGCGTATCGCATCTTCCGGCGTGACGTGACGGCCTAAATTAGTTTCAACCCCGCCCGGGGTGACCACGTTCATGGTGACCCCGTCCTTTGCGTGGCGTCGGCTGTATTCCACCGCGAGCAGGTTGGCACAGAGCTTGGCGTGACCGTAGGCTTCGAAGGGTTCGTAGGCGCGTTTTTTGTAGTTGAGGTCATCGAGTTGCAACGTAGAAAAATGATGCGAGCCGGACGACACCGTGACGACACGCGCCGGCGCCGCTGCCGCCAGGTTGGGTAGCAGCAGTTCCGACAACAGAAAGGGAGCAAAGTAATTCACCGACATCTGGCTTTCGAAGCCGTCTTCCGTATAGGCCAGCGGCGGCGCCATCAGCCCGGCGTTGTTGATCAGCAAGTGCAAGGGGCGCGTGCCCCAGCGGGCACAGAATGCACGCACAGAAGCCATGGAGAGCAGGTCGATCAACTCCACGGCAGGTGCGGGAACGCCGCGCTCTCGCGCAATGTCCGCCGCGACCTGCTGGCCGGCGTGTTTATTGCGCACGGCCAGGGTGACCTGGGCGCCGGCTCCCGCCAGAGCCGAGGCAATGGCTACACCCACCCCCGAAGATGCGCCGGTGACAATCGCTGTGCGCCCGCTGAGGTCGAGCCCCGCGAGTATCTCATCTGCCGTGGGATCTGTAGTCGGCCGAGCGGTAGTCTCCGCACTGTCCATTAAAAAGCCCTTGTGAATAGTCGATTGGCTGCATATTAGAGTCCTGCGTTGCTTCAGGTGCAACGGGGTCAGGACTGACGACAACGATTAATGCCACTATATCGATAGTAAGCGCACAAAATGATAATCTCTGTGAATGCACGAAAACTCAGGTCCAATCAGTGTACGTCAGGCCCAGACCCAGAAGAATCTGGTTGTGGCGGCTATAGACCTGCACGCCGTGCATGTGGAGCTTTGCGCGTTCCCGGAATTGACCGCGGAGACCGTGCGGGGGGTCGAGGCGCAGTCGGTGTTGTCGCTGGGCTTGTCGAGCTTGCTGGAGGCGGCAGAGGGCCGCTTCGCCACAACCGGCGCGCCGCGCTTTACCCGTTATGGCCCTTTGAATTTCCGCCCGGCGGATGTGCCGTTTGAGGTGCGGGTTTCGAAAGGGCACTACCACACGGTTCGCTGCCGTTTTGAGCCCGACGCCGCGTGGATTACCCCGGTTGGTTCCGGCGCCCTGAGTGAGGCGCAACTCGAGGCCTGTTTCGACATCCATTCCCCGCGTATTGAGGACGCCATGCTGCGCCTGGCGGAGGAGCTCACCGCACCAACGCCAGAAAGCCGGGCCCTGGCAGGGGCTTTGGTGAAGACCATTGCCATTGATTTGGCGCGTTACCTGGCGGATGCCGACAGGCACGCCATGCAGGCAGGCGGCGGATTGGCTCCGCGGCACCTGCGACGTGTTTTTTCGCGCATGGAAGAGCTCGGGCCGGCACCGAGCGTGGATGAGCTGGCGGAGCTTTGCGGCCTGAGCCGCTACCACTTCATGCGGGCCTTCAAGCAATCGGTGGGTGAAAGTCCCGCGGCCTACGCGAACCGCATAGTGATGAAGCACGCAAGAAATATGCTGGCCTCGAGTGATCGGCCGTTGGGTGAAATCGCCGCGCTGTTGGGTTATTCCAGCGCGGCGGCATTCTCGGTGGCGTTTCGTCGCACCAGCGGCCGTTCACCGAGTGCCTGGCGAGCCTGTATACGCTGAACCTGCGCCAGGCTGGATAGCGGGGTGCTTATTTCCCCTTCCACACGGGGGCGCGCTTCTCAGCGAATGCGGTGGCGCCCTCGATGGCGTCTTCGCTGACAAACACCGGTTGCAGTAGCTTCTGTTGCTCGGCGAACATATTCGCGCTGTTCCAGTCCTGGGCCCTGGCAACCACCTGTTTGCTGACAGCTACAGCAAGTGGGCCATTGGCTGCGATTTTGGCTGCCAGCGCCTTGGCGGCCTCCAGTGCGGTACCGCTGGCGACGACCTGGTTGATGAGGCCCAGTTCATAGGCGCGTTGTGAGGTAATGAAGTCCCCGGTCAGGGCCAGCTCCATGGCGAGGCGTGACGGAATCTGTTTGGGCAATTTCACGAGGCCACCGGCACCGGCAGCGAGCCCGCGTTTGACTTCAGGAATGCCAAACTTTGTATCATCCGCTGCAACAATGAGGTCGCAGCTGATGGCGAGTTCAAATCCACCGGCAAGGGCATAGCCTTCAACGGCGGCGATCAGGGGTTTGCTCACCAGGTATTCACACAAGCCCGCAAATCCACGGCCCTCGACTACGGGGATTTCGCCGGTCACAAAGGCCTTCAGGTCCATGCCGGAACAGAAGGTGCCGCCGGCACCTGTGAGAATCGCGACGCGAATATCCGGGTTGCTTTCCAGTTCGTCAATGGCCTCTGCCACGCCCACGGCGACGGCCTTGTTCACCGCATTCTTGGCCTGGGGCCGGTTGAGGGTGATGGTCATGACGCCATCTGCGATATCAACAATGACTTCTTCAGTAGACATAGTGGTTTCCTTATACGGGTTTGCTAAACCTCATGAACGATGGCGATAGCGCGTGTCTGCCACCCAGGGTGGGGGATCTTATACATCGACAAGGTGATGGGGTGCAATCGTACTAGTCGCGAGCGAGCGGTTGGAGCAAGGGACATCAGGGAGATTCGCCAGCAGTGGCGAGAAGCCGCTGACAAGCTGCGGGAGCGCTTCGCCACTGTCGCGGCCCTCATGGGCAGCGCCGAGGACGACGTGCCGGCCTTCACGAGCTTCCCGAAGGAGCACTGGCCACAGCTGGCGTCGACCAATTCCCTGGAGCGATGAATCTGGAGATCGGAATCACACCACTTGACGGGACACTACCCTCGCCTGAGCAGCCACCGTCACTTCTTCTTCAACCCTTTCAGTAGCATCGACAGGCTTTTGAAGCATCGTGCCAGACCCAGAAGCACCATACCGTGATGGGCCCCGACTGAAAATTCCTGGTCCATGTTCTGCAGCGCCTCATTCAGGCCACTTAGCAACAGCGCCATACCAAACACGATGTTAATCCAGGCATTGCTGACAATACGGTCAATAATTCTTATGAGATTCTCGCGCATAGAGCTAAACCCGTTACTGACCTGAAGTTGGCGCATTGAGGGCACGGTTCCCGTTAACAACTCTGTCCAAAGGCGTGACGCAGATGCGGTCGTCGACAGTAAAGGAAATGAGGCGACCGCTGATACCTACAGGCAACCCGCTTGCATCACTTTCATAGTCTTCGGGCAAATCCAGTTCATAGCCAAAGTCCTCGGAGCACACATACTTCAAAACCTCCGACAATATCTGCAATGAATATGCCTGACCGATACAGGAGCGCTTGCCCATACCAAAGGGTAAATACCTGCACCCGGCGGCGGCCCTGGGCTCAAGGAAACGCTCGGGCATGAACTTGCCCGCGTCGGGCCAGACCGACTCATCACGATGGAGGTCGCCCACACTGACCATGAAATCAGTAGCCTCCATCGGATTGCGTGCCCTGTTGTGCCATACGCCCTTATGCTCATAGCCGAAGCGGCGAAATGGCGAGTACAGACGAAGAACCTCGCTGACGAACGCCCGCGCCAGCCTCTCGTCACTCCGAATTTTTTGCACATACTCCTGTCTCGCGGCCAGACACAAAAGCATCGAACACATGGCCGCTGACAAGGAAAACGAAGACACCAGAATGCTTGTCAATTCACCGTCGAGCTGTGCCTTGCCAATCACTTTTCTGGCTTTGAGATCCAGAAGAGTCGAGTACCAGCTGCCTGGTTTGGGCAAAGCAGTTTCCCGAACAAGCTTTTCAAATTTTCGGGCGATTTTTCGAGTGTAGTGCTCTCCCCTGAAAAACAGCAGGTCGACAACGGTTCGCATCGGCTTGAAGCCGGGTAACTGCAGGCCGAAAGCAAACATCAAACCCTCAATATGTACCGGGCGAGAGCCGGGATGAAAGGTGGTATTTCTTATTTCTTCTATCAAAGTGTCGGGAAGATCTGCCCCCAAAAGATGACGAAGTAGACTGATGTAATTTTCTCCAATGAAATGACTGGAAATAGGTTGCCCCATTTCGGGTTTGTTGAGATCGAGTCTGCCTAACCATGCCTGAACAAGAGCACGCGCCATGACTGGAAACCGATGCCGGTCCGGCATCGTTTCCCGAAACAGTTTGCGCAATAATCCGGCATGTTCGTCATCGCTGACAACAATCGAATGATTGCTTAAGTGAAATCGGTTCAGCATATCAATCGTCAACTGCGACCGCGTGAATTCACAACCCTGCGTAAACTCCCTGATCCGGGAGGGATTCGCACTGAACTCAATACGATTACGCAACCAGGGAATCTGGTAGACCTTGTTGCTGCCCCGCCACTGTAAGCGAGTCAGAATGGAATGCTTGGACAATAGTCAATACCCGCGTCAAAAACTTCCAGAAAGGCGCGCCAGGGAATGGTACTGGCAGGCCCCTAGTATCTTGGATACCTGATAGCGTTACAATTGACGCAAATAGAAAGTGTGGACTTACCCCATCCCGTGGAAATTTCTAGCCTAATCTCAGTACCGTGTTTGCGGCCCAATAAGTGGGTAGTAGGGAGGTCGCCGACGAGATCTGGCTTGCCGGAAGGCCGGACTCCAGCTCTAAGGATTATGACCTAGGATTTTTTGATAGAGAGTTAAACAAGGTGGAGGCAGTGGGGAAGAATCCCTTCGCTTCGAAAGTGTTACCTATGCTATCGGCGGCCCGCTCAGGGAATAAACCGTAAAGGATGTCTCCGGTACAGACCTTTTGTAGGATGGCCCGCCCGAGAGGATTCGAACCTCTGACCTCTGCCTCCGGAGGGCAGCGCTCTATCCAGCTGAGCTACGGGCGGAAAACTGCAGTTGCGGCTGGCTGGCGCCAGTATCCCGCACCCTTTTGAGGGGAGCGGACTATAGCAAAGGCCGCCACGGCGCTCAATAGAGCCGTGGCGGGCGTTGTGCCGGGTTCAGGGGCGGTTCTGCTCTGCTATTCCTCGCCTTCGACCCCGGACCCGGGCGGAAAGGCCGCGAAGATCACTTCTGCCGCCTCATTGTAGCGCGACTGGTCCTGCAGCTGTTTGCCGGTCAAGCGTGAGTGGGTGACACCGCGCCACACCGAGCGCTCCATCTCCGGGTCGATCATGTCAACGATGAACGTGCCTTCGGTGTAGTCGCGCACGCTCACTTCCGTGGACATGCCCCTGCATGACCAGCAATTGTAAAGGCTATAGCGGTTGTAGCCGTAGTACATGCCCATGTAGCCGGGACTATCGTAGGTTTGCACATCGGTCTTGAACTGGGTGAGCAGATGCCAGCTGATCAGCATGTCGGCTTCGGCGGCATCTTCCACCAGCGCGATGCCTTTCAAGGACAGGGCATGCCGGATGGCGGTGTCGACGCGGTCTTTCTGGATATCGCTCAGTTGCAAGGGGTTGTCGCCCGCCACACTCCCGGAATCCTCGAGGAACGCGACACTGCGAACCTGGCTGAAATCGTAGCTCTGGTTGTAGTCCACATCGGGCTTGGGTGGGCCGCTGGCGCAGGCCAGCAGTAGCATACTGAGGCCGCCAAGCAGGGCGACTTTGAAGGTGTTATAGGCAGTTTTCACGCGAGTTACCCCTGTACGGTTGTCTGTTCTGTGTGACGTCGTTTACGTAGTCTTGGACTCGCCCTTTGCCCGGGAGTTTCCCAGGATACAAAATCGAATAAATCACGGATTATGAGCCCGTTCGCCCCCCGGCGCCGCCGCAGGGCTCCAACGCGGCCTGCAGCGCCTCGACATGCTGCCTGGGTGCCGCTGCCCAGCGCGACAGGCTGGCGTCGCGTCGGCCTCGCCAGTTCCGGTAAGCGGGGGGCAGGGCGGAGGCCACCAGCTGCTCCAGTTCCTGCAGGAGCGGCAGCAGGTCGTGCTGGCGGCGTCCGAGGTCCGCGGACCACGGTTGCACTTCGCCAACAAAGAACTTCTCGATCACGGTATTCAGCGTGTCTGCCGCCGCGGGCCGCAGCGCGCCGCGGCAGAGTGGCCCCTCGGCGTGCTGCGCGGCCAGCACCGCATTGCCAGCCGTCAGCCAGCCCTGTTGCAACGCCATTGCCCTGAGCAGCGCGCCACCATCGCCCAGCGCGACTTCACTGAGCTGTATCTCGAATGCCATATTGTCGGCATGGTAATCACCTGCCAGCCAGCGGCGCACGCTGGCATTGATATTGGCGAGCGCTGTGAGTGGCGCGCTGCTGGTGTTGGCGGGGTACGGCCCGAGATTCGCCGGTGGACGCCACAAGGCGCGATACTCGGGGCCGCCGAGGGTGGCGTTGAAGATCAGTGCCGGCAGTTGACGTTGCTTCTGCGCGTGGGCACTCGCCAGCAGATCGGCCAGGGCGTCCTCCCCCTGGCTGCGCTGGTAGTCGATGCATTCGGGGGCGAGTTGCAGGAACTCCAGCTCCAGCAACAGGCGCTGGGAGGCGCTCGCCATGAGGCCCAGGCTGCTGTTGCGTTTGCCGATGGTTACCTGCACCGCGCAGCCGGTGAGGGCCAGAAAGTCCAGGGTGCCCAGGTTACCGCTTTCCAGCGTCAGCTTGAGTTCGCTGCGGTGCGGCAGTCGGGGCAGGGTGTCTGGGGTGGCTGCCGGCGCAGCGTGCCCCAGCGTGCGTTCCAGTCGCTGCACATAGTCAGCGAGAGCCGCATCGGGTGAAGGTTCAGCGCAGGCCACAAGCGCCAGCGTCGTGGCGAGGCACACGGCGCGCAGGAGCCGGAGATGCGGGGAGCTGGCTAGCATGGCGCTGTTATAACCGAATTGGCGCGGCCGCGCTGCGGGCAAATGTGACCGCGCTGCAGGTCGCTGCCTGGCCGCCGGGCTATTGGGCGCCGGCGGATTCCAGGGCGGCCTTGGCACGCGGCAGCCAGTCGTGGATATGGCTGCATTCTTCGGGTACGGCGGCCTTGATCCAGCCGGCGAATTCCACACAGATCAGCAGGTCAATATCCGCCATGGAGAAATGCTCGCCGGCAAGGAAAGTGCTTTTTGCCAGTGCGCGGTCGACCATGCGCCAGCCACCCTCCAGGCGCTGCTTGCCCCGATCCACCAGGGCTGGAATCTGCGCCACGTTCATCGGCCCCGGGAGTGCGCGGTCGGCAAACGCCGGGTTGCCGTTGCGGAACACTTCGGCAATGGCGTGGAGAATGCTGTTGAACAGGCGGTGGTTCCAGCTGATCACCTGGGCCTTTTCCAGCGGCGTGGTGCCGAGCAGGGGTTTCTCGGGATAGAGCGCCTCCAGATAGACGCACGCGCCGATCACTTCGGTGAGTACGGTGCCGTCATCGAGCGCGAGGGCGGGCACCGTGCACATCGGGTTGACCTTGCGGAAGCTTTCTTCGAACTGCGCCTGCTTCATCATGTCAACTTGCACGGTGTCGAGCGCTATGCCCTTGTAGTCCAGGAACAGCTGCAGGCGGCGCGGGTTGGGGGCGGGGTCGTACGTGTACAGCTTCATGCGGCTTCTCCAGGTGATGACCGGTGTGCGCGCTATAGTACGGTCAAACCGCGCACCGGTGCCAGCGGTGCACAATGCCGAGTTTTCCCCCGACGCATAACTGGCTATAATGCGCGGCCAGCAAACAGAGGACTCCATTGTGATGAGCCGAATTGTAGTGAGTTTCGTGGCGCTGTGTGCCGCAATGGCAGCCGGTGCAATTGAACTGTCTGACAGCCAGCGGGCAGCCATTGAGGAACGCATCAAGCCCATGGGCGAAGTGTGTCTGCAGGGCGATGCCAGCTGCGGTGGTGCAGCAGCGGTGGGCGGTGCAGCCATGGCGCGTTCCGGTGAGGAAGTGTACAACGCGGCCTGCATGGCCTGCCACATGACAGGAGCGGGTGGTGCGCCAGTGGTGGGCGACGCCACGGTGTGGGCCGATCGCATTGCCAAGGGCATGGACGTGTTGCATGACCATGGCATCAACGGTATTCCCGGCACCGGCATGATCGCCAAGGGCGGTTGCATGAGTTGCTCCGATGAGGAAGTGATGGCGGCGGTAGACTTCATGGTGGAGAACAGCCAGTAAGCACCCCCGCGTCGACAGAGCCGCCCCGCTTCGGCCGGGCGGCTTTTTTGTGCTCGCTGGTTTCGCTTCGGCACCGTCGTATGCATATTTTGCATCTAATGCTCTGTTACAGTAGGGCGCAGGCCAAAAACGGAGGTGCCGCGTGTCACGCTTGAAGCTCTTGATTTGTGCTCCGGCAGTCTATTCCCTGCTCCTGCTCGCAGCCTGCTCTGAACCCCCATCCACGCCACCGCCGGTGGGCGTAGTGGTGGATACGGTGCGGGTGGAGCCCTACCAGGCGCAATCCGTTTACGTCGGGCGGCTGGTGGCCCGGGACGATGTGACCATTCGCGCCAGTGTCAGCGGCTATCTGATGGAGCGCAGCTTCAATGAGGGTGAACAGGTGCAGGCGGGTGATGTTCTGTACGTCATCGACCCATCCGAATATGTTGCAGCGCTCGCCATCGCCCGGGCCGACCTGGCGGCCGCCAAGGCGAACCAGACCAACGCGCAGCGCAATTACCAGCGCGGCCTTGAGCTGTTGCCCAAGAGCGCGATTTCCCAGGTGGAAATGGACAACCTCACGGCGCAGAAACTGGATGCCGACGCCCGCATTGAGTCGGCGCAGGCCCAGGTGACCGCAGCCGAGGTGAACCTGGGTTTCACAACCATCAAGGCACCGATTTCGGGCCGTATCGGCCGCAGCCAGGTGAGCCCCGGAGACCTTGTAGGGCCAAGTAGCGGTGACCTCACCACGCTGGTCAGCATCGACCCCATCGAGGCGTTGTTTCAGGTGTCGGAAGCCACCTACATCGACCAGATCAGCCAACGGGTGACCGCCAATCCCACGGTGGATGACCTGAAGAATATCGAGGTGACCCTGGAGCTTGCCGATGGCCTGCAGTACCCGGAGGTGGGGCAGATTGACTACTTCGGCAACCGCATAGACGCCGCCACCGGCACCATGGAGGCCCGCGCGCGCATCCCCAACCCCTATGGCCTGCTGGTGCCCGGGCAGTATGTGCGCGTCACCCTGCAGGACACGGCCCTCAAGGAGGGCCTGTTTGTGCCGCTGGCGGCCGTGCAGGCGGACCAGCAGGGCACGTTTGCACTGGTGGTGGCAGACGATGGCACGGTGCAGCGCAGCAATGCGCAGCTCGGTGAGCGTCTGGACGACATGGTGCTGGTGACCGGCGGGCTGCAGGCAGGTGACCGCGTCATCGTGCGCGGGTTGCAGCAGGTGCGTCCGGGTATGCCGGTGATTATCACCGCCACCGTGGGCGCCATTGCCGACGAGGGCAACTGATGTTCAGCGCATTCTTCATCCGGCGGCCCAAGTTTGCGCTGGTTATCTCCATTGTCCTCACCCTGCTGGGCTCCCTCGCGCTGCGCCTGTTGCCGGTCAACGAATATCCCCCCATTGCACCGCCCAACATTGTGGTGTCCGGAGTCTATCCCGGCGCGGCTGCCGAAGTGGTGGAAATGGCAGTGGGCGCGCCCATTGAGGATGCGGTGAACGGTGTGGAGGACATGCTCTACATGTCTTCCAAGAGTGCCAATGACGGCAGCTACTCCCTGACCATCACCTTTGCCATAGGCACCGACGCAGACATGGCGCTGGTGCGGGTGCAGAACCGGGTCAAACTGGCGGAGCCCACGCTGCCTGCGGAAGTGACGGCCCGGGGTCTGCAAATCGTGGAACGCGCGCCGGACATGCTGAAAATCATCAGCTTTACGTCGCCGGATGAATCGCTGGACTACAAGTTCCTCTCCAACTACGTGAAGATCAATGTGGCGGGGGCGTTGAGCCGGGTGCCGGGTATTTCCGGTGCGACGGTGATGGGCGAAGCGGACTACGCCATGCGGCTCTGGCTGGACCCGGACAAAATGGCGAACCGCAGCCTGTCGGTGACCGATATACAAGCGGCCTTGCGCGAACAGAACGTGCAGGTGGCGGCCGGCAAGATCGGCGGACCACCCTTCGACCAGCGCATGGAAACCGAGTTTACCCTGCGTGTGAAAGGACGCCTGCAGGATGTGCAGGAGTTCGAGAACATTGTACTGCGCGCCCGGCCGGATGGTTCCGCCATTTACCTGCGTGACGTGGCGCGGGTGGAGCTGGGGCAGTCCTCCTACGGGTTCTACGGCGAAATCAGTGGTCGCCCTGCGGTCAATGTCGCCCTGTACCAGGCCTCGGATGCCAATGCCCTGGAGGTGGGTAACTCGGTGGATGCGCTGGTGGCTGACCTGGCGCAGGCCTTCCCGGCAGGCATGGCCTACCAGATCAACTACGACACCACGCGCTATGTGTCCACTGCCGTCTCCCAGGTGGTGCAGTCCCTGCTGGTTGCGGTACTGCTGGTGGTGCTCATCACCTTCCTGTTTCTGGGCAGCCTGCGCGCTACCCTGGTGCCGGCGGTCACCATTCCGGTATCGCTGGTGTCATCGCTGGCGGTGCTGTTCCTGCTTGGCATGTCAATCAACACCATGACCCTGTTCGCCCTGATCCTGGCGATCGGCGTGGTGGTGGATGATGCCATTCTGGTCATCGAAAACTGCGACCGGCACCTGCGCGCGGACCCGGAGCTGCACCCGCGCGATGCGGCGCTGCAGACCATGCGTGAGGTGGGCGGGGCGATCATTGCCACCACGCTGGTATTACTCGCGGTGTTTTTGCCGGTAGCGGCGCTGCCGGGGATCACCGGTGAAATGTATCGCCAGTTCGGGGTCACTATCTGTGTGGCGGTGGTGTTCTCTTCTATCAACGCGCTCACCCTGAGCCCCGCGTTGTGCGCATTGTTGCTGCAGCGGGGCGGCCAACGCGATGCGGGCTGGTACCGGGTGTTCCTGGCCGGCTTTGCGCGTATCACGGGCGGCTATACGCGCGGTGTCGACTGGGTGTTGCGCAAGCTGCTGGTGGTGGGGCTGATCTTTATCGCCTGGATGGGCGCGCTGGCGGTGGGTGTGATCGCCACACCCACGGCACTGGTGCCGGACGAGGACAAGGGTGCGCTGCTGGTGAATATCCAACTGCCCGACGCCGCTTCCCTGTTGCGCACCCGCGATGCCGTGCGCAAGGTGTCGGATATCATTGCCGCCGATGGCGCGGTGCAGAGCGTAACGGAGGTCACCGGGTTCTCCATTCTCACCGGCGCCATGGCGAGCAACGCCGCCACACTGTTCGTGGTGCTCAAACATTGGGACGACCGCCAGCGGGCCGAAGAGCTGGTGTTCAATGTGGCGCAGCGTATCAATCAACAGGCCTTTCTGCGGGTGCCAGAGGCGCAGGTGGTGGCCATTGCGCCTCCGGCCATCCCGGGCATGGGGGCGGTGGGCGGCCTGGAGCTGATGCTGCAGGATACGCTGTCGCGCGGGCCGACCGAGCTGGCCACGGTGCTCAACAATTTCATTGTGGAGAGCAATTCACAGCCGGCCCTGGCCGGCGTGTTCAGTACCTTCCGCGCCAACGTGCCGCAGTACTTTATCGATGTGGACCGGGTGAAAGCCAAGAACCTCGGTGTGCCCCTGAGCGAGGTGTTCCTGACCCTGCAGGCGCAACTGGGCTCCCTTTATATCAACGATTTCAACAAGTTCGGCCAGACCTATCAGGTCACTATGCAGGCCGACGCGCCGTTTCGTGCCGACCTGGAGGGCCTGGAGCATTTTTATCTCAAGTCCAGCGGTGGGGACATGGTGCCGCTGAGTACGCTGGTGCGCAGCAGCCTGACCCTGGGTCCGGATGTTACACAGCGCTATAATCTGTACCGTGCCGCCACCGTGCGCGGCAGCGTCGCGCCCGGCTTCAGCACGGGCGACGGCATGCGGGCCTTCGAAGCCGTGGCGGCCACCCTGCCCGCTGGCTACCGGGTCGCCTGGACCGGCGCGGCCTTTCAGCAACAGCAGGCTGGGAACACGGCGCTACTCGGTTTTGGCCTCGCCCTGGTGTTCGTTTATCTGTTTCTGGTTGCGCAGTATGAAAGCTGGTCGGTTCCCGTGGCCATTATCCTGGTGGTGCCCATGGCGATTGGCGGCGCGATTCTCGCGCTGTTGCTTACCGGGCAGGCGCTGAACCTTTACGCGCAGATCGGGCTGGTATTGCTGATTGCCATGGCGGCAAAAAACGCCATTCTGATCGTCGAGTTTGCCCGGCAGTTGCGCGAGGACAGCGGTCGCGAAATCATTGAGGCCGCGGCGGAGGCGGGCCGGCTGCGGTTCCGCGCGGTCTGCATGACCGCCGTGTCGTTTATCCTCGGCATCCTGCCGCTGGTGTTCGCCAGCGGGGCGGGCGCTTTCGGTCAGCGCTCGCTGGGCATCACGGTATTGGGTGGCATGCTTGCGGCCCTGTTGGTGGGCACGTTCTTCATTCCCGGTTTCTATGCCCTGGTGCAAACAGGGCGCGAGCAGCTGAAACAGCGCCTGGGTATCGGCGTGCAGGATTAGCCCGAAGGGTGTTCATTGTGAGGGCTGTTGGGTGCGCTGGTCGCCGCCAGCGGGGGCACTTATACTCCCGGTGACCGCAAATGGGTGGGCATGGTATCAACACTGACGCACGCTATATGGCCTGGCTGCTGGATTTCCTGGCCGGCGAGGGACTCGACGCCGACGCGCTGGCGGGCGCCCACGGTATATCCGTGGAACGGTTGTATCGTCCGCAGACGCGGATCAGCGACACCAGCCACCGCGGCGTACTGCGTGATGCGCAGGCGCGCTTTCAGGGCGGCTCGCTGGGCCTGCAGCTGGGGCTGCACCGATCGATTGCCACGCTGGACCAGCTGGCGTACCTGATGATGAGCAGCGCAACGCTGCGTGAATCCATTGAGCACGGCCTGCGCTTCCAGAACTACCCCGGCCGCTTCTCGGGCTTTCATCTGGTGACCGCATTCAGCGAAACCGAGGGGCAGGGTTGCTACCAGATCCATGCCCATGACAGCCTCGGTGACCTGCGCCTGCTGGTGGTGGAGGAGTTGTTGGCCGCCATTATCACGACCTCGCGCTGGGTGCTGGGCCGGGCTCTCCCCGTCACCGCCCTCAAGGTGGATTACCCGGCGCCTGATCACAGCGACGAATACGCGGCCATATTCAATGTGCCCGTGCAGTTCGACTGCCCTGCAATACAGTTGTTTTTCAATGCCGATATTCTCGATCAGCCTCTGCCGCATGCCAGCCCCCAGAGTGCGGCCCTCTACGCCCGGCTGTGCGAGGAGACCAGCATCAGCCGCAACCAGGGCGACATCGCCTGGCGCATGTGGCGAATCATCGTCGATAACCCCGCAGAGCCGCCCAGCCTGGAGGCCTGTGCCGCGCTGTTGCACTGCAGCGTGCGCACTTTAAGCCGCAAGCTGCAGGCCCAGGGCTGGCAGTATCAGCATCTGGTCGACCAAGTGCGCGAGATTCATGCCCGGCGCTACCTCAGCCACCCCGGGCTGAGTGTCACGCACATTGCGCATCAACTGGGATACGCCGACAGCTCCGGGTTTCACCGTGCCTTCAAGAAGTGGACAGGGCTGGCGCCCAGCGAGTACCGGGCCCGCCTGTTTTCCTGACCTGCTGATGGCGTAATCGGGCATGCAAGTGGCCATATCCGCCATGCCGGCAACGGTGCGCCTCACTATGATCAACGCATAATGCCGGCCCGGGTGGTTTGCCATGCCCAGAGGCCGCTTGCGGCAAATCAGTTGTAGACTACAGTCAGCTCATTCACCCGCCAGACGAGGGAGTTTCGCCATGAAAAAATATGACGGTTTGAATCAGGCCATGGTGGAGCGCTTTGCTCCCAGGCCCGGCCGGCACGCGCTGCTGCCCGAGATGAGCGCGAAAGCCCAGGTTGCGCTCATGTGCCGCATGATGTTTCGCGAGGGGTGGAACGAGCATATTGCCGGGCACATCACCTGGCGGCAGAGCGATGGCACCATACTCACCAATCCCTGGGAACTGGCTTGGGATGAGCTGACCGCCAGCGATATCATGACGCTGGACGCCGAAGGCAATATTATCGATGGCGAGTGGAACATTACCCCGGCCATCGGCCTGCACCTGCAGCTGCACGCGTTGCGGCCCGATGTACACGTGGTTATTCACAACCACACCCACTGGAGCGGCATCTGGGCCAATCTGCAGCGCACGCCGCCCATCTATGACCAGACCGGCGCGCACTGTGGGCTGGAGCTCCCCGTTTACAACGAATACAGCGGCACCTTTGAGGACGAGGCAACCACGCTGTCCGCTGCCGAAGCACTGGGCGATTCCAAGTGGGCGCTGCTGGCCAATCACGGGGCACTGGTCGTGGGTAAAGACCTGCGTCAGGCGCACCTGCGCGTGATCACGCTGGAGTGGCGCTGCAAACGCGCCTATGAAGTCGAGTTACTCGGCGGCGCTGAACCTCTCAGCGATGAGGTGGTGGAGAAGGTGAGCATCACCGACGGCAACGGCTTCCCGTTCTGTTTTGAAGCCATGGCCCGTCGCGAGCTGCGCCTGGACCCCAGCATTCTGGAGTAGGAAATAACCATGAGTCTCACAGTAAAACCACTTGCCAACATCGGCGCCGAAATCAGTGGGCTGGACATCAACGAACCGGTTTCCGAGGCGTTGGCCCAGGAACTGAAAGACCTGTGGTACGAATACGGTGTCTTGCTGATCCGCGGGCAGAAGGTCTCGCCGGAGAGCCAGATCGCCTTCAGTCGTACCTTCGGCCCGTTGGAAATGCACCCGCTCAAGGCGAAAACATCGGAGGCCAATCCGGAGCTCTTCGTGCTGGAGAACGGCGGTGACAAGGACCAGTATTCCACGGCTTTCTACAAAGGGGAGAAAATTGTCGGTCGCCTGGACTGGCACATCGACCTCCACTACACGGGCAAACCCAACCACGGCGCACTGCTGACGGCGGTGACGGTGGCAGAGGAGGATGGCCTGACCGGCTTTGGCGATCTCGCCGCGGCCTACGATGCCCTGGATGACGACACCAAGACGCTGCTGGACAAGCTGGAAGTGGCCTACAGTTTCAGCATGCAGCGGCGCCACATGCGCTATGTCGATGTGGAGGGATATGAGCCCGGGCCCTACAGCCCGACAAAGCCATCAGACATCGGCTTTCCGGATTTCCCTGATTCAGTCTATCCGGCGGCGCACAGTCACCCGGTGACGGGGCGCAAAGTGCTGGGCATTGTTGAACAGTTCCTCGATCGGGTGATCACGCCGCAGCAGTTTGGTCTTTCCAACGATGAGTCCATCGAACTGCTGGAAAGGCTGGTCGCACATACTCGCAAGCCGGAGTTCCACTACTTTCACCAGTGGCAAGAGGGCGACCTGGTGCTGTGGGACAACTGGCGCATCATGCACTGTGCCACGGGTACCAAACCTGGCGTGCGCCGCGTGATCAACCGCACGACGATCGAGGGCAATACCATGCTCGGGCGTGTGCTGGGGGCGGAGCAATAAGGGCTACCTGATCGTCAGGCGAAGAGCGACTTCAGGCTGCTCAGTGTCTCGGTGGCACGCTGTTCATTGGCTTCGGCTGTGTCGGCGTCGCCGCCCTGCCACTGCAGGTCTTCCGGCGGCAGCTCATCAAGAAAGCGGCTGGGTTCGCAGCGCAGCTGTTCGCCGTACTGGCGGCGTTTCAGCGCCATGGTCATGGTCAGTGTCTCGCGCGCTCGGGTAATGCCAACGTAGGCCAGCCGGCGCTCCTCCGCGATATTGTCCTCCTCAATGCTCACCCGGTGGGGCAGCAGGTTCTCCTCCATACCGATGATGAACACGTGCGGGAACTCAAGCCCTTTGGACGCGTGCAGGGTCATCAATTGCACGCTGTCTGGTCCCGCTTTTTCCTCTTCCTGCTGTTCCAGCAGGTCGCGCAACAGCAGGCGGCTTACCGCCTCATCCAGGCCGATATCCTCGTCGCGTGTGACCCGCTCCAGGCTGTCTATGAGGAAGGTGACGTTGCCCATGCGGCGTTCGGCGACATCTTCACTGGAGCTGATTTGCAGTAGCCAGTCAGCGTAGTCGATATCCCGTACCAGTTGGCGAATGGCGCCAATGCCGTCACCGCCGGCGCTGCGCCGGCGCATTACGCCCAGCCACTGGTTGAATTCCCGCAGCCGTTTCAGGCCGGCCTCCGGCAGGGTACTGGCATCAACGTGCTGCAGCGCCTGGCTCAGGCTGCAGTGACGTTGCGTGGCGCAGGTGCCCAGTGCCTCCAGTGTGGAAGGGCCCAGCTTGCGGCGTGGCACGTTGGCAATGCGCAGGAAGGCGTTGTCGTCGTTCTCGTTCACCAGCAGCCGCAGGTAGGCCATGATGTCCTTCACTTCGTTGCGGGCAAAGAACGAGGTGCCCCCACTCAAGTGGTAGGGCACCTGCTGCTGTTGCAGCGCCAGTTCCAGCAGGCGGGACTGGTGGTTGCCGCGGTATAGAATGGCGTAGTCGCCGAAGCGGGTGCGTTTGCGTAGCTTGTGGTCGAGGATCTCGGCCACCACCTGGTCCACTTCCTGTTGCTCGTCGGCGCAGCGCAGCACGCGCAGGGGCTCGCCGGCCCCCAGTTCACTCCACAGCTGTTTCTCGAACACGTGCTCGTTGTTGGCGATGAGGGTGTTGGCGGCCTTGAGAATACGCGCGGTGGAGCGGTAGTTCTGCTCCAGCTTCACCAGCTTGAGGCCGCGGAAGTCGGTTTGCAGCTGCACCAGGTTTTCCGGGCGCGCGCCGCGCCAGGCGTAGATCGACTGGTCATCGTCACCGACCACGGTGAGCGCGCCGCGCAGGCCCACCAGCTGGCGCACCAGCAGGTACTGGCTGGCATTGGTGTCCTGGTACTCGTCCACCAGCAGGTAGTGCAAGCGGTTCTGCCATTTTTCGAGTATCTCGGGCTGGTGTTCGAAGAGCACCGTGGGCAGCAGTATGAGGTCGTCAAAATCCAGCGCGTTGAAGGCTTTCAGTGCACGGCGGTAGCGCTGGTAGGCCTGGGCGAACAGTATGTCTGCGGGTGAGCTGGCCTGCGCCAGGGCGGCTTCGGGCAACAGGCGGTCGTTTTTCCAGTTGGAGATGCGCTGCTGGATAAGCCCGGCCTGGTCGCCCTCGGCACCGTGTTCCTGAATCAGCAGGTCGTGGATCAGTTTGCGGCTGTCCTCACCGTCGAAGATGGAAAACCCGGCTTTCATGCCCAGGGCCTTGCGCTCCTCGCGGATGATCTTCAGCCCGAGCTGGTGGAAGGTGCTCACGGTGAGCCCTTCCGAGGCCTGCGCGCCGAGCAGCCCGCCGACCCGCTCTTTCATTTCCCGGGCCGCCTTGTTGGTGAAGGTCACCGCGGCGATGCGGTCGGCCCGGATACCGCAGTCCTGCACCAGGTAGGCGATTTTGCGGGTGATTACGCTGGTCTTGCCGCTGCCGGCGCCCGCGAGTACCAGCAGGGGGCCGTCGATGTAGCGCACAGCCTCGCGCTGGCGGGGGTTGAGCTGGGTCACGTGGGTGTCTTTCAGGTGCTGTTTATGGTCGCGCAGTGTAGCAGGGTTTTTCCATCATCCGTGCCCGCGGCGTTTCCCGGGGCGCAATACTTTGGTCATACTTGCCGTTTACAGTGCCGCCACAAGTCTACTGATAGCGCGTCGTGCGCGCACTGCCTCGCTGCTGGAGTTCCCATGTCTGAACGCTTTATTCCCGGCCCCGCCGACCGCTCTGTTGTTGCGAATGAGGAGCCGCTGCGTGACCCGGTGCCACAGCCGGACTTCCAGCAGGTTGTAAGTGCTCGCTATCAGCGTCGGGATGTCCTGCGCGGAGGCGTTGGGCTGGCCCTGAGCGCAATATTCGGTGGCCTGCTGCCAGCGCGAACGGTGCAGGCGTCTGCTGGCGCCAGCGTCGCTTCCTCGCGCCTGGGTTTCGCGGCGGTAGCGGTGGGCAGCGCCGACCGGGTGATGGTGCCACCGGGGTATCGGGTGCAGGTATTGTTACCTTCGGGTGAGCCCCTCTGCGGCGAGTACCCGGCCTTCGCCGCCACCAATGGCGCTGCGGAGCAGGCCCAGCAGATGGGCTCGCACCATGACGGCATGCACTTCTTTCCACTTGCGGGGGGTTCTTCTGAAGGCCTGCTGGTGATGAACCACGAGTACGCTGAACCGCGTTTCCTGCACGCTACCGCGGTGGGACTCGAGCTTCATACTTATGACGTTCCCCTGCGGGCAGACGGCAGCCGGGATCCCGATCAGGTACTGAAGGAGATGCATGCCCACGGCGTGAGCGTGGCACATATTCGGCGCGATGCACACGGCGTGTGGCAACTGGTGCGCGACGCCCGCAACCGACGTATAACCGCGGCCACCCCCATGGACATCGGCGGACCGCTGCGCGGAGACCCGCGTCTGCATACGGCGTGGAGCCCGGATGGCAAGCAGGCGCGCGGCACGCTCAACAACTGTGCGCACGGTGTCACCCCCTGGGGCACCTACCTGGCCTGCGAAGAAAACTGGCGTTATTACTTCGTGCGCGACGCGGGCCCCGCGCCGGTATCGTTGACCCGCTACGGCGTGGAACCACTCAGTGCATGGCGTTGGCACCTGGCCGCGGGCAATGCAACAGATGACCCCGGCCAGTTCGCTCGGTTCGATGCCAGCCGGCGCGCGGAGTCGGCCGAGGGCGACTTCCGCAATGAGCCACATGCCTTTGGCTGGGTGGTGGAAATCGACCCCTTTGATCCACAGAGCGTGCCGGTGAAACGCACCCACCTCGGGCGTTTTGCGCATGAAGCAGTCATCTTTGCGCCCGCTGTGGAAGGTCGCCCCCTGACCCTGTACTCGGGCGATGATGCCCGCTTCGAGTACATCTACAAATTTGTGTCGAGCCGCCCGTACCACGCCGCCTCCGCCGACGGCTCGCTACTCGACGAAGGAACACTGTATGCAGCGCGCTTTTCGAGCGATGGCAGCGGCGAGTGGCTGGCGCTGGTGCCGGGTAAAAACGGTCTGACGGCGGCAAATGGCTTTGCCACGATTGCCGATATTCTGCTCAACACGCGCGGGGCGGCAGACCTCGCGGGGGCTACCCCGATGGATCGTCCCGAATGGGGGGCGCTGGACCCGGCAACGGGGCAGGTGTACTTCAGCCTGACCAAGAATGAACGGCGCACGCCGGATCAGGCGAGTGGGGCGAACCCGCGCGCCCGCAATGCCCACGGCCAGATTGTGCGCTGGCGCGAGTCCGCAGACGATCACACTTCAACAACGTTCGCGTGGGAGCTGTTTTTGCTGGCAGGCAAAGCGGGGCAGGGTCGTGACCTGGAGGGGCAGCCGCTTGCGCAGGATGGCAGCCTCTCCAACCCCGACGGACTCTGGTTCGACGCTGACAGGCGCCTGTGGGTACAAACGGATATCTCGGACGAAAATCTCAACAAGAAGGGGTGGTCTGCATTTGGCAATAACGCCCTGCTGGCGGCAGACCCGGATACCGGCGAGGTCAGGCGTTTTATGGTCGGGCCTCGCGGCGCCGAGATCACCGGCTGCGTTGGCACACCCGATGGGTCCACCCTGTTCGTGAATGTCCAGCACCCCGGGGCGTCTACCAGCGCAAAAGACTTTGCCCGCGGTCGTCTGCAGAGTTACTGGCCCGACGGCGGCCCTGCGATGCCGCGCTCGGCTACGCTGGTAATCACGCGGGAGGATGGGGGCGTGGTGGGTGCCTGAGTGTCAGGCGCCCGTTCCGGCGGACGCACGTGCTTGCCGCGCAGTCTCAGGGCAGGCGCTCGATCAGTAGGGCGCTTCCCGTACCCGCAGCCCCGGCAGCCGAAACCACCCCTCGTTGCAGCCCGCGCCGCTCCAGCTCATCCAACAAAGTACCTGCCATAATGGCGCCAGTCGCGCCCATGGGGTGCCCCAGGGCAATCACACCGCCATTCACGTTGAGTTTGTCATCGGCGATACCCAACTCGCGCATGGCCACCACACTCACCGCGGCAAAGGCTTCATGAATTTCGAACAGGTCGATATCCGCGGCGCTCAGGCCTTGCTCAGCGAGCAGGGTGCGGGTTGCTTCTACGCAGCCGCTGAGCACTTGCAGCGGGTCGGCGTTGACGGTGGCCGATGCCACAATACGTGCCCGGGGCTGCGCACCATTGCGCTGCCCCCAGGCCTCGTTGGCAATCAGCACCAGTGCGGCGCCATCCGCCATGGCGGGTGAATTGCCTGCGGTATGAATGTGCTCAACGGCCGCAAGCTGCGGGTGGCCGGCCAACTGGAAGGCATCGATGCCGGCTGCGCCGGCTTTGGCAAATACCGCGGGCATCTCAGCCAGCTGCTCAAGGGTGGTGTTTGCGCGAATGCACTCGTCAGTGTTCACCACGCTGCTGTCTTCCAGCGTGATGGGCACAATAGATGTGAACCAGCCCTGTTCGCGTGCCTGTGCGGCGCGTTGCTGGCTGGCAAACGCGATAGCATCCGCCTCGGTGCGGCTAATACCATGCAGCGTGGCGATCAGGTCGGCGCCGTTACCCATCATCAACATGCGGCACTGGGCGGCAAATTGCGGGTCGGTGAACACGCGCGCCTTGTCTGCGAGCATGGGCACCCGCGACATCATCTCCACGCCGCCGGCAACGGTTACCTCAGCCTGCCCGGCACTGACCTTCAGCGCCGCCAGGGCCATGGCATCAACGCCGGAGGAGCAGTAGCGGTTCACGGTGAGTCCGGGCACCGAGCCCGGCCACCCGGCGTAGAGAGTGGAGTTCTTGGCGATATTGCCGGCCTGTTCGCCCGCCTGGGTGACACAGCCGAGAATGACATCGGCCACCTCGCCAGGCACGAGCCCGGTGCGATCCTCCAGGGCTGCATAGAGTTGCTGCAACAGCGCCTGGGGCGTGAGTGAATTGAGGCTGGCGCCTTCCTTGGCGCGGCCGCGGGGGCTGCGCAGGGCATCATAGATCAGTGCGCTTTTCATGAACCGACTCCAATAATCAGGCTGACGCAGGTGGTGGCGCTACCACCGAGGTTGAAGGTCGCCATGTTTTGCGCGCGCGCAAGTTGGTAGCCGCCGGCCCGGCCGCTAACCTGCCGGGCACAATCCAGGGCCATGCGCACGCCGGTGGCGCCCACCGGGTGACCGAGGCCAATCAGGCCCCCGCTGGGGTTGATGGGAAAGTCACCTTCGCGGGTAATGCGGCCGTCTTCCACCGCCTTCCAGCTCTCCCCGGGTGCCGTGAGACCACTGTGGTCTATGGCCATGTATTCGGTGACGGAAAAGCAGTCGTGGGTTTCCAGGCCGTCGAGGTCGCTGATGTGGGTGAACCCACCGCGACGCAGGGCGTCCTCCATCATGGTTTGCACGTGCGGGAACAGCAGCGGCAGGCCGGCGCTGAGCTGCAGCTTGCGCTCCAGCAGGATGGGAGCAGAGCGGTGGCCCCAACCCTTGATGCGCGGTATGTCGGCCAGTTTTAAGCCGAGCTTCTCCGCGTGCTCGCGCGCGGCGCGCTCACTGGCAAGAATGACGCAGGCTGCGCCATCGGTGATCTGCCCGCAGTCCAGCTTGCGCACGCGGCCTTCGATGACCGGGTTCAGTTCGTCGTTCTCGCTGAAACAACCGGCCGGGAACTGCCACTCGCGGGTTTGGGCGTTGGGGTTATCGCGCGCGTTGCTGAAGTTGATCTCCGCGATGCGGGCGAGGTGCTCGCTTTGGATGCCGTGACGCTGTTGGTATTCGCGGGTGATGCGGTCGAAAAGATGCGGCCAGGGGTAGTCGCAGTCGGTGGCTTCATGTCCCTGCCAGGCGGCGGCCCCCAGGTACTCGGCGCCGGTCTTGCCGTTTACGTTGCGCATGAACTCCAGGCCCAGTACGCAGGCCACGTCGTAGTGTCCGGCTTCGATGTCGCGCATGGCGCTGAGCATGGCGATGGAGCCCGAGGCACAGGCGGCCTCATGTCGCGAGGTGGGGATGGCCGCAAGCTCCGGGTGCAGCTGGCCAAAGAAACCGTTGATCAGCCCTTGCCCGGTAAACAGCTCGCCGACAAAATTGCCTACGTGGCCCACTTCGATTTGTGCGGGCTCAATACCGGCGTCGGCGATGGCGCCGTCCAGCGCTTCGGCGAACATGTCGTAGATCTCCAGGCCTTCGCGGGCCCAGTTGCGGCTGAAGTCGGTCTGTTTGCCGCCCAGGATGTAGACGTTGCTCATGCGTGGTTTCCTCGTTCTTTGACCTGTGCCTGCAGTTCGCCGCGTACCACCTTGCCTACCGGGTTGCGGGGCAGTGCCTGGAACACCTCCAGCCGCTCCGGCAGCTTGAACTTCGCGATGCCCTTCTCCTGCAGCCAGGCGCAGAGTGCTGCCAGCGTCGGTGGGGTGGTGTCTTCCAGGGCGACCACGCAGGCGCAGATCTTCTCTTCCAGGTCCGCATCCGGATAGCCGCAAACTGCCGCCTCGGCAAGCCCCGGGAAACCCTCCAGCAGAGTGTCCAGCTCTGCCGGCGAGATCTTCATACCGCCGCGGTTGATGATGTCCTTGCAGCGGCCAACGATGCGGTAGTAATTGGGCGGCTCGCCGGCGATTTCCACCAGATCACCGGTGCGGAAAAGGCCGTCCGCGGTAAATACTCCCTCACCATCGTGATCCAGATACCCGTCGAATACGGCGGGCCCACCGATGCACAACTCCCCGGGCACACCGGCCTGGGTGATTTCAGCGCCGGATTCGGGGTCGATAACCCGCGTGGTGATGGATTCGTGGGAGTGCCCTTGCCAGGGCATGTCGGGTGCGCCGAAGCGCGGAAACAGGCTGGCGCGGTACTCGGGCGTTGCCGCCACGTCGGGAGTGGAGAACAGGCTGATGCCTTCATTGGAGCCATAGAAGTTAATGATCGGCTTGCCGTACTCCCCTTCGATCACCTGAATCATCGCCGGTGACAGCGGCACCGAGCCCGAGCCGAAGGCCCGGATGGCGCTGAAATCACACTGCTGCCACAGCGCCGGTTGTTGCGCGAGGCGGTTGAGCAGCGCCGGCGGTGCAATGGTGAAGTTGACGCGCTCCTCCTGGATCTGGCGCAGGAACAGGGGCGGGTCCATGGGCTGGTGCAGTACCAGGGGGCAGGCATGAATGATGGCGGGAAACAGGAACCCGCCCAGTGCCGCCATGTTGACCAGCGGAAACGGTACGAGCAGCGTCTCACCGGGCTGGTAGTTGCCGGCCGCCATGGTGTTGCGTGCCATGGCGCGCCACATGTTGTGTGAGCGTGGCACGCCCTTCGGCGTACCGGTGGTGCCTGAGGTCCAGACCACGGTGAGGATATCGTTGGCACTGGCGGGACGCTGTGCGCGGTGTGTGTGCAGGGCGTCCAGTTCATCGGACGAGGCTGGCCGGTCGAGGTCCAGCTCCGTACCGAAACGCCACACGGGCAGCGCGGGTAGGGCGGCCTGGGCTCGCGCGGCCAGGTCCTGGTCGCGGAACTGGCCGAGGGTGATTACGGCCGCCGGTTGCAGGCTCTGGGCAAAGCCGGCCAGCTCGTGTCCACCGTATTGTATGGGCAGGGGCGATATCACCACGCCCAGCTTGCCGGCGGCGTAGTAGGTGACCACCAGCTCGGCAATGTTCGGCAGCTGCACCAGAATGCGGTCGTCATGGCACAGCCCGAGTGTCAGCAGTTGCGCGGCGAGGCGGTCACTCAGCGTATCCAGCTCGATAAACGTGATGCGCCGTGCGGGCAGGCCCGTCAACTCGGGTTTGCTGGGCTGGTCGACCAGCGCCGTGCGTTCGGGCACGGCGGCGGCCTGAGCAGCGAGGATGTCGTGCAGCGTCTCCTCGCCCCAGTAGCCGGCCTGGGTGAGTGCGTCGATACGGGCCTTTGGACTGGTTTGCATGGTTTATCCCTCGCAGGCAGCGCGGTACTCGGTTTCCAGTCGGTCGACCAGTTCCGCAATGGGCAGGATATCGCGTATCGCCCCCACGCCCTGGCCAGCAGACCACACATCCCGCCAGCGCTTGGCATCGCTGGTGGAGGCGGCGATATCGATTTTCGCGCCGTCCGGCATATTGTCCGGGTCGTAGCCCGCGGCCACCAGGCTGGCGCGCAACCAGTTGGCTTTCACGCCAGTCAGCGCAGCGGAGCACACGATGTCGGCGCCCGTTGCCTCTACGACCATCTGTTTGTAGGCCGGTTCCGCCATGCTTTCCTGCGTGGCGATAAACCGCGTGCCCATATAGGCGTAGTTGGCGCCCAGTACCTGTGCCGCGCGCACGCCTCGTCCGCTGGAGATGCCCCCTCCCAGGACAATATCCCCGGCCCAGAACTGGCGCACTTCTTCCACGAAGGCGAAGCCCGCCTGCTGCCCCGTGTGGCCACCGGCGCCGGCCGCGACCAGCACCAGCCCGTCGACGCCGGCCTCGACGGCCTTGGCGGCAAAGCGCGCGTCGATCACATCCGCAAACACCTTGCCGCCATAGCTGTGTACAGCATCAATGGCTTCACGGGGGCTGCCCAGGGCGGAAATGACCAGTGGGGCCTGGTACTTCACGGCCAGTTCCAGATCGTCGAAACGCCGTGTATTGGAGCGGTGCATCATCAGGTTGATGGCCCAGGGGCCGTGATCCTTTCCGCCCGTTGCCGCGGTGATTTCCTGCAACCAGCGCTCCAGCTCCTCCGTGCTGCGGGCATTCACCGAGGGGAAGGTGCCCACGATGCCGGCACGGCAACTGGCGATAACCATCTCCGGCCCGGACTGCAGGAACATGGGGGCCTGGAATACGGGTAGCCTGAGTGTACTGAGCGATTTCGGCATAAAGGGCGTCCGGAGTTACTTTTATTAAAAGACCGCTATGGTAGTCGCGAATGTGATGGGCGACAAGGCATGGCTGCCCGGCCGCCTCGCGCCGTTGCAGTCCTAGTGGGCCGCTTGATAAATAGAGTAATTTAACGGGAAAAGGTG
>TARA_R110000772_G_scaffold268720_2_pt1 | contig 51124 bp, 44 predicted proteins | sample TARA_R110000772 | Tara Oceans TARA_R110000772 (sample SAMEA4397948) | marine metagenome | biome: Polar Biome; feature: [SRF] surface water layer (ENVO:00010504); material: water (ENVO:00002006), including particulate matter (ENVO:01000060) such as... | depth 5 m | reverse complement strand
ATAAATATGGGGTGGTAACAATTTTTTAATTGTCGAAAACGACATTAAAAGCACGCCTAAGTCAATTGTTACCCTAATAGCCGATATGATCGAACCATTTCAAGGCAAAATTTACGACCCATGTTGTGGCTCGGGCGGTATGTTTGTGCAATCGCTTAAATTTATTAATAGCCACAACGGTAACCAAAAAAATGTGTCTATTTATGGGCAAGAGTACACCAACACCACTTATAAACTGGCAAAAATGAACCTTGCCGTGCGCGGTATTTCGGGCAACTTAGGTGATGTAGCGGGCGATACCTTTTTTAAAGATCAACACCCCGACCTAAAAGCCGATTACATAATGGCAAACCCACCATTTAACCAAAAACAGTGGCGCGCCGATAACGAATTAGTCGACGATGCACGTTGGGCAGGTTACCCAACACCGCCTACCGGTAATGCCAACTATGCGTGGATCATGCACATGATCTCAAAACTCAGCGAACATGGCACCGCTGGCTTTGTACTCGCTAATGGCTCAATGAGTTCAAACACCAGTGGCGAGGGTGATATTCGCCAAAAAATAATCGAAAACGATTTAGTCGATTGCATGATAGCCCTACCTGGGCAGCTGTTTTACACCACACAAATTCCGGTGTGTTTATGGTTTATAAGTAAAGATAAAAAAGGTAATAACGAAAAAGGCTTACTAAAACGCCGCGACCGCCAAGGCGAAACGCTATTTATAGACGCCCGCGAAATGGGCTCTATGGTTAACCGTACCTTAAAAGAACTCACCAACGACGACATAGCTAAAATAACCCAAACCTACCATATTTGGCGCGGCGAAGAGCTTGCCACTGAAAGTGCGAAGCCAGAAAGCGCACAAAAAGAGCAAAGCGCAGATAAAGAGCAAAGCGCACAAAAAGAGCAAGAACAAGAGTACAAAGATGTAGCCGGTTACTGTAAATCAGCCACCCTTGCCGATATAAAAGCGAACGACTACGTACTTACACCAGGGCGCTATGTAGGCGCGGCCGATATTATCGACGACGGTATCCCGTTCGAAACTAAAATGAGCGAACTTAGCCAAACCCTTTATAGCCAAATGACCCAAAGCGATGCGCTAGACAACGCTATTCGACAAAACTTAGAGGCACTGGGTTATGGAAAATAGTAACGCATTAGATAACCCCGCCATATTAATAGAAATTAAACAGGTTATCGAGCAAGCACGTAAACAGGTTAAACAAACCGTTAATCACGCCATGGTGAGCGCCTATTGGCAAATTGGACGGTTAATTGTTGAGCAAGAGCAGCAAGGAGCGACACGAGCTGAATATGGAAAAACACAACTTGCGTTGCTCTCAACACAATTAACCGCACAATTTGGTAAGGGATATTCAAGTCGAAACTTACGCAATATGCGCAGTTTTTATTTAGCCTTTTCAAAATGGCAGACAGTGTCTGCCAAATTGAGTTGGTCGCATTATTCAACGCTTATCCGCATTGAAAATGAAAATGCTCGCTTATGGTATATGCAAGAGGCCAGTCAACAAAACTGGAGTGTACGCGCCTTAGAACGTCAAATAGGTACGCTATATTACGAACGCTTATTGTCTAGCAAAGAAAAACAACCCGTTGAGCATGAAGCCCAACAAAACACACAAGTATTGGCAGAATCCGCAAAAGACTACCTTCGCGATCCCTACATTTTAGATTTTTTAAACCTGCAAGACAAAAGCTATCAAGAAAACGAACTAGAGCAAGGCATTATAAATAACTTACAACAGTTTTTATTAGAGCTTGGTAAAGGCTTTGCTTTTGTAGAGCGCCAAAAACGCATTCGCTTTGATGACGAAGATTTTTATATCGACCTCGTTTTTTACAATTTTAAACTCAAGTGTTTTTTATTACTTGATTTAAAAATTGGCAAACTCAAACACCAAGATATAGGCCAAATGGATACCTACATTCGCTTGTACGATGATCGACACACCAGCAGCGACGATAACCCTACTATTGGCTTGGTCTTATGCAGTGAAAAAAGCGAAGCCGTTGTTAAATACTCCGTACTGAGCGACCAAAAACAACTCTTTGCCGCAAAATATTTAGCCCACTTACCCAGCGAAGAAGAGCTGCGCATAGAACTACAAAAAGAGCGCGAACGCGTACAAGCGCAATTGCTTAGTCAGCAAGTTAAAGGCCAAGATAATGAATAAACAAATAGTGGGTGCTGTTGATAGCCAAATGAAGCAAAGCGATGAGCTTGATAAAGCCATTCGTAAAAACTTGGAGGCGTTGGGTTATGGGGAGTAAATGGCAATCCACTTCTTTAAAAGAGCTTGGGGTACGATTAATAGATTGTGATCATAAAACCCCCAAAGCTGTTGAATGTGGTATCCCTTATATTGGGATACCACAAATGGATAATGGCCGGATTAATTTTGATGCTAATCCCAGACTAATTTCAGAAGATGATTTCAAACATTGGACACGAAAAGCAAATCCAATGTACGGAGATATTATTTTATCTCGTAGATGTAACTCTGGTGAAACTGTTTGCGTCCCAAGAAACTCTAAATTTGCTTTAGGGCAAAACTTAGTTTTATTACGTCCAGAGGGAGAGCGTGTTCACCCAGAATATCTTCGTTGGGCTGTTCATGGTAAGGAGTGGTGGAATGAGGTTGCAAAATATTTAAACCCTGGTGCAATTTTTGAAAGTTTAAAATGTGCAGATATACCAAAGTTTAAAATCCCTGAACCACCAATAAGTGCACAAATTAAGATAGCCGAACATTTATCTGCTATTTCAGGAAAAATAGAATTAAATCAAAAGATAAACCAAACCTTAGAACAAATGGCACAGGCGTTGTTTAAAAGTTGGTTTGTTGATTTTGATCCGGTGTTCGACAACCTCCTTGCCAGCGTTGATTTTAACTTAGAAAACCTTGAAACTAGTCTGCCTGACGAGTTAATACAAAAAGCACAGCGCCGCTTAGCGGCACTAAACAGTTTAGAAAATGCGGCCGAATGCAAAGCCTCACTCAGTGCGCTCGCGCACGAATTACAAGCGCAAACACACGCAGCAGTACAAGTATCAGAAAAAGCCGCTGAAACACCCGTTAAAGCAAACGTGAGCGCCAACCCTAACATATTAACTCAACACGCTAACACCCACGCCCACTTCCCCAATGAGTTCGAACACAATGAACAACTAGGCTGGATACCAAAGGGTTGGGAAGGTGGATGTCTTGAGGATATGCTAGTTTTACAACGTGGTTTTGATTTACCAAAATCTAAACGTACTAATGGTAATTATCCACTGATTGTATCAAGTGGCCAAGATGGAACCCACTCTGAGTTTAAAGCTAAAGGCCCTGGAGTTGTAACCGGAAGAAGTGGAAAAATAGGGATTATAACTTTTGTGCATGATGATTTTTGGCCGCTAAATACAACTTTGTGGATAAAAGAGTATAGAAAATCTAATCCGTATCATGCATTTCACTTACTATCTACTTTAGGATTGGAACAGTTTAACTCAGGTTCGGCTGTGCCAACTTTAAATCGAAATCATATTCACAGTTTACCCTTAGTCGTACCAACTATTTTAGTATTAAATGAATATGAAAGTTACGTTGAAGGTTTGTTTTTAAAAATTCGTAAGAATAATAATCAAAGCAAAACCCTTAAAAACCTACGTGACACGTTATTACCCAAACTCATCTCTGGTGAACTACAAATACCCGATGTAGCCAGTGATGAAGAAGTAGTAGATTAATAACCTTAATTGAGCACTTAACCATTTAAAATAAAAACAATAAGGATGTTTGATGAAATTGACTGAAGCCAAATTAGAACAAGCGGTGGTTGAGTTATTAGCCGAGCAAGGCTACCCGCATTTATTGGGCGGTGAGCTTAGTCGTAATAATAGCGATGTATTAATTAAAGAAGGCTTACGCGCTTTTTTAACCACATGCTTTGCCAATTAACACAATGAGTGAATAAGAATGAGTATGTTTGATTTAAATGAAATAGAGCAACGCGTGGCCAGTAAAACTTACGATTTGGGTTATGGTTTGTACGCATCAAATAATGTCAGTAAGTTACTTATTGTGGGTGATCAAGCAATGGCGAGCGTGGCGGGGCAGTATAAATACAAAGTCACCTTAGAAAATAGTGAAAGCGGACAATGTATGGCAAGCTGTACGTGCCCCGCAGCCGACTATCAAGGTATATGTAAACACGCCATTGCTGTGGCGCTCAAAGTTAATAGTTTATCTGCTACTGAATTAGCCAATGCAAACGCCGATGCTACAACACAAGGCAACGAACGCGGGGCATTAATGGCGTGGTTTTTAGATAAACCGGCTAATGAACTTACCGATATAATCATGGGTTTTTTAGATGAGTCAGAGCATGAATACGATAAATGGGTATTTATGATGTCAAACGACAAGCAAGCCATGAGTACAGGTGAGCTAAGCAAACTTATCACTAAAGCTTTGCCTAAAAAATCAGTATGGGGCTGGAATGAAGTACGTAGCTATTTTGCTGATGCTGACTCACTGTTTGAAATGATATTTCCTGCGATAGAAAAACGGCCCGTTGATCAGCAATGGCAGTTAAATTTTAAAGCCGTGGTGCGTTTAAACACCGTACTTGAAGACATTGATGACTCCGGCGGCTTTCGCTTTGATTTAGAAGAGCAGCTTAACCAAAACCTGACCGAGCTTTTTAATCAACTGCCTTGGTCTGATGAGCAAAAAGCGCAGTGGATTTTTGAACACTTTGAAGACTACAAATACGATGTATTCCCGAATGTACCGCATGACTTTGATATAACACCCAGTGTAAATACCTTGTTTTTAGCACTGTGTACAACTGCAATAGAAAAGCGACTGCACGCGGGCGTTGACTTTGATGATTGGAGGCAAAAAAGCGCGCTTACACGCCTTACGTCGATATTAATAAAACAAGCGCAAGCGCAGGATGATTGGCAAGCGCAACTGCGTTTAATTAAACTAACAGCCCATGATTCAGCTGATTATTTAAAAATAGCTGCATTTTGCAAAGCGCGTAATGACTTATTAGATGCCGAGTACTATTTAAAGCAAGCGTATCAACGGGCAAGTAAGCCACATGAAGTGCTTGCATGTAAACGCGATGAAATAGAACTTCGCCTTGAATTGTCAGAATTTAGAGCCGCATGGGCAATCGCGTGGCAGTTATTTGTAGATAACCCGATTTTTAATGGCTTTAAAGATTTACACGTATTGCAACAAAAAACCGGCATAATTGATGCGCAGTTTGCGCAAAAGGTAGAGCAGCTATTGCTTTCCTTGTCAGAACAAGGGGCTAAATCAAACCAAGGGGCTTATCGCTTTACTAATTATCCGAGTGAATTACTGGATTTTTATATTGATCAAAATGACATTGAAAAAGCACGTTCATGGGCTGCAAAACATGAGGTTAAGTCGAGTCAATTGATAACGTTGGCTGGTTTAATTATGGCGCAATACCCACAAGAGTCGATTGACTTGTATCACAAATCACTTAGTAACATAATTGGACAAACTAATAATGACGCTTATCGTGAAGCAACTAATTTATTAATTAAAATAGAAAAAAGCTTAAAAGACAAAAATGCCGACTGCACGCTATTATATGAAATGATTACTACATTGGCTAAGAAGTTTAAGCAAAAACGAAATATGATGAAGTTGTTGCGAGAATACTTCCCGCATTGTAGCTAAAAATAAACGTTTAAAAAATAATAACTAACATGAATAAACCAGCGGACGGTGCTAAATAGATGAAATTTACTGAAGCCAAATTAGAACAAGCGGTGGTTGAGTTATTAGGCGAGCAAGGCTACCCGCATTTACTCGGTGGTGAGCTCAACCGCAACCATAGCGATGTATTAATTAAAGACGACCTCCGTGCTTTTTTAACCAAGCGCTACGCTAAAAATAATATTACCACCGGCGAAGTAGACTCAATAATTGCTCGACTTGAAAGGCTGCCAGCCAGTGACTTATACGAGAGCAATAAAACCTTTTGTAAGTGGCTGAGTGATGGCTTTTTACTGACACGCGAGCGTGGAATGGTTGCAGGCAGCGCAGCGCAAAAAGATTTGTATGTTCAGCTGCTTGATTACGATAACGTTGAGCAAGGCATTAAAAGTAGCCTAATAGCAGGCAGTGCTATGGCTGTTTTAGATAAAGTAAGTGAAGCCAGCGTTACTTACCTGCAAGACGATAACATTTACCGTTTTGTTACCCAGTTAGAAATAGAAAGCCCCACAAGCTACGACAACATTGAACTGCGTATTCCCGATGGCATTTTATATGTAAATGGCTTGCCATTGGTGGTGTTTGAATTTAAAAGCGCAATACGCGAACAAGCCCCTATTTTTGAAGCGTATGAGCAGTTAACGGTGCGCTACCGCCGCGCTATTCCGCAGTTATTTGTGTTTAATACCTTGTGCGTTATAAGCGATGGCGTAAACAACAAAATGGGTAACTTATTTGCGCCTTATCAGTTTTTTTACTCATGGGGAAAAGTAACGGGGCAAGAACTAACCGCGCAAGAGGGGATTAACTCGTTACATACCTTATTGCAGGGCTTGTTTGATAAAGCGCGCTTGCGCGATGTAATGCGCAATTTTGTGTTCTTCCCCGATTCTGATAATAAAAACGCGGGCAAAAAAGAGATAAAAATTGTGCCACGTTACCCGCAGTATTATGCGGCTAATAAGCTGTTCGAAAATATAAAACGGCATTTAAAGCCACAAGGTGATGGTAAAGGTGGTACGTACTTTGGCGCAACGGGTTGCGGCAAAAGTTACACCATGCAATTTTTAACACGCTTGTTGATGAAAAGCGTTGAACTTAAAAGCCCCACTATTATTTTAATTACCGACCGAACCGATTTAGACGATCAACTTTCGCAGCAGTTTGGTAATGCTAAAACCTACATTGGTGATGACACGGTAAAAACAGTGTCCAGCCGTACGCACTTACGCGAGTTACTAGAGGGCCGTAACAGTGGTGGTGTATTTTTAACGACTATTCATAAATTTACCGAAGACACCCAGTTATTAACCGATCGCACTAACGTTATTTGTATCTCAGATGAGGCGCATCGTAGCCAAGTTAACCTTGATCAAAAAATTACTATTACCGAAAAAGGCCCTAATGCCGGAGTGAGAAAGACCTTTGGTTTTGCTAAATACCTGCACGACTCATTGCCCAATGCCACTTACGTTGGTTTTACTGGCACGCCAGTTGATGCGACTTTAGATGTATTTGGTGAAGTGGTTGACTCGTACACTATGACTGAGTCGGTTAAAGATGAAATAACTGTGCGCATTGTGTACGAAGGGCGCGCTGCCAAGGTGTGTTTAAACAACAGCAAGCTGGCCGAAATTGAAGCTTATTACAAAGAATGCGCCGATGCAGGCAGTAACGAGCTGCAAATAGAAGACAGTAAAAAAGCCACCGCTAACATGAATAGCATTCTAGGCGATCCTGACCGCATACGAGTATTAGCAAGAGACTTTGTTGAGCATTACGAAAAACGTATTGAAGAGTGCTCTACGGTCGCAGGAAAGGCGATGTTTGTGTGTAGCTCGCGCGGGATTGCTTATCAGCTGTATCAAGAATTAGAAGAACTGCGCCCAAAGTGGTTTGATGTAGTTGATACCGATGACGCGCAAAAACTATCAGATACCGAGCGAAAGCGCGCTATTAGCGAAGGCCGTATTGCAGCCCCGTCTGAAAAAGTAAAAATGGTGATGACGCGTGGCAAAGACGACGTTGAACGCTTATATAATTTACTTGGCAGTAAAGATGAACGTAAAGAGCTTGATAAGCAATTTAAAAACAAAAATTCAAACTTCAAAATAGCCATAGTGGTAGATATGTGGCTAACCGGTTTTGATGTGCCATTCTTAGATACCATGTACATAGATAAGCCACTGCAAAAGCACAGTTTAATACAAACCATTTCCCGGGTTAACCGCCAGTTTGAAGGCAAAGATAAAGGCCTAGTGGTTGATTATATTGGTATTAAATCTGAAATGAATAAAGCGTTAGCGCAGTACTCAAAAACAGACGAAACCAATTTTGAAGACATTACCGCCTCAGTTATTGAAGTTAAAAATCACCTAGCGTTACTTGCCCAGTTATTTCATAAATTCGACAGCAGCCCATATTTTACCGGTGAAGCTGTTGCCCAATTAAACTGTTTAAATCACGCCGCTGAGTTTGCATTAATTACCGAAAAACGCCAAAAGCGTTTTATGGACTTAGTTAAGCGTTTAAAAGCCGCTTACGATGTATGTTGTGGTAGTGAAAAAATTAACGAAAACGAGCGTAACCATATTCATTTTTACCTTGCTATTCGCTCTATTATTTACAAGCTAACCAAAGGCGAAGCGCCCGACACCGCACAAATGAACGCAAAAGTGCGCGAAATGATAAGCGAAGCTCTACAAAGCGACGGCGTAGAAGAAGTATTTAAACTCGGCAATGAAGACGGCGGCGAAATCGACATTTTTAATGACGACTACATCGCCAAATTAGAAAAAATAAAACTTCCCAATACCAAAATAAAAATACTGCAACAAATGCTAGCTAAAGCCATAGGCGAGCTTAAAAAAGTAAATCAAACCCAAGGTATCGATTTTACTAAACGCTTTGAGTCACTGGTACAGCGCTACAACGAACGAAAAGAAGATGACGTACTGGTCAGCAGCGTACTTGATGATTTTTCAGACACCATGGTTGATATGATTTACAGCGTACGCGACGAAATGAACGCCGGTGACGAGCTAGGCATTGATATTGAAGAAAAAGGCTTTTACGACGCCTTAAAAGCACTCGCAGTTAAATACGACTTTGACTACCCCGAAGATAAGCTAATAGAGCTCGCCCAAGCGGTAAAAGTAATCGTAGACGACAAGGTAAAATTTGTAGATTGGAATAACCGTGACGACATTAAATCATCACTTAAAGTAGAGCTGATTTTAATACTCGCTAAATTTAAATACCCACCAATCAGCCGCGATGAAGTGTACAAAGAAATATTTGAACAAGCGCAGAGTTTTAAAGCGAATAGAGAGGTGTAAACAACAGGTGACTCGCTTATTTCACTGGTCGTTTTGGTCATTAATAACGTTTTTATTGTGGATATAAATTTTAGAATTGAATAGGAAGTGTCAGGCTGGGTTAGGTTGTTCTCTATCTGGCAATTATTTAATTACAAGGAGATGATATGGCGGTTAAAGTTGCAAGTTGTACTTTAGCTCAATTATTTAGTGATGAGTCGATTACTAGTTCTGAAGGTTTTAAGATTAATGGGGAGTTAGCAGTACCAGAGTATCAACGGCCTTATCGTTGGACTGAGGTTCAAATTCAAAAGTTGTTGCAAGATTTTAAGTATTACCAAGTTGATTATCGTGATTGCAACGGGAATGAAATTTGCCCTTTTTATTTGGGTAGCATTATTTTGCATCAGCAAAGCAATAAATTAAACATTATTGATGGACAGCAACGCCTAACAACAATGGCATTAATTGCCTATTTGACCAAAAAATTCAAAAACTTATCGCTCCGTTACAAAGCTCCTGAAAGTCAGCAACAAATTAAACACAATTTAGCTTGGCTTGCCGGTCAGAACTTACAGCTTAATGAAATAGATTTTACAGCTATTCATATCACCTTGGTGGTAACGAACTCTGAAGATGAAGCCTATCGCTTTTTTGAAACACAAAATACTGGCGGTGTGCGTTTAAAAGGTCCTGATATTATTAAGGCCCATCACCTAAATGTAATAGATAAAAGCATGCCTAATAAAACTCGCCATTACGCAGAGTTATGGGAAGGCTTGAATGATATTAACCCTATTATAAAGCTACTGTTACGCGGGCGTTATTGGGAATACTTAAACTTAAGAAAAGCTTTAAAAGACCCATCAAGGAAAACTATGCCTTTACATCAACAAGAGCGGCTAATGGTCGATGCCGTTGTTGATGAGTTCTCTCCTAGTGCAACGGGAGATGATGTGGCTTTTGGGCGAGTTACCAGAACGTATTTAGATAATGGGGGTGAAGCGTTAATGCAACCACAAGTAGGATACGAATTACGCCAACCACTCAATAGCGGTGCCAATACCATTCGTTATCTTGAATATTTTCAAGCATTAAGGCACAAATACTTACTAAAAAACCATGACGATGAAACGCTATTAGCTTTTGATGATTTTTATCATGAACTTGTATGCAAACTTTATGGCTGTGCTTATTTGAAGCAGTTATTTGATGCAAGTTTATTGCTTTATATTAGCCAGTTTGGGCAGCGTCAGTTAGATATAGCAGCGAAAAAGTTATTTAGAGTCGTTTATTCGCGAAGAGTATCAAACCAAGTTGCCGTTAAAGAAAAGTCAATTCCCGCATTTTTAAAAGAAACGCCAATATTAGATTGGATAGCGAAAAGCTATACATCACAGCAGTGTTTTGACTTGTTTGACCAGTTTGAACTTAATGTAAATCCTGATGGCATTATAAACGCCGAAAAGTCACCTACAAAACAAAAGTCGAGCACTAAACAAGACTTTATAAATAAAGTGATTAATGCTTTTGATTTACGCGTTGAGTGTGATGTAACTAAAGCTGAATACGCTCAAGAGTTTGGGGATCGTTTTAGCCAACATATTAATTTATTAGGGAGAAGGTAATTTTGGATATGTTATCAGTACAAACAGAATTACTTACCTTAGAAAAAGTTTTCAATGGTGGCTACCAGTTTTCAATTCCTAGTTATCAACGACCTTATGTGTGGTCTGATGATGACGTATTATTACTATTTACTGATATAAAAAATGCTTGTGAGCGTTATCACTTGTCAGAAAACAAAGAAGATGAGCGCTACTTTATTGGCACTATATTGTCTTCTAAAATAAATAAAAGCAAAGGCGGAGTTTACGAATTAATTGATGGACAACAGCGCACCACTACTTTGATGCTGATAGCCCTTGCATTTAAAGCTGTAGGCATCAACTCAAACCTTAAAGAGCTGGCTGTTTACCAACCTGAAGATGGTGAGGGAGTGCCGCGGTTACAGTTTGCTATTCGTGATCAAGTACAACAGTTATTAGGAGGGTTAGCTGGACTTAAAAGTTATGAAAAGCCATCGCAGGAAGTTATTGATAATAATGAATACCTTAAACAAATAGGTATAGCTTTAAAGGTATTAAGTGAACATATAGAAAAACTTGATATAAATAAAGCTGAAAAATTAGGACAATATTTTTATAGTAATGTGCAATGGGTAAACAACATAGTACCTGCGAAAATGGATTTGAACCGTTTGTTTGCCACCATGAACACAGCAGGTGTGCAATTAGAGCAATCAGATATTTTAAAAGCAAAATTATTTAAGCATATTAAATCGGATAAAGCTCAATATAATGCAATATGGGTAGCTTGTGAGCACATGGAAAATTATTTTGAGCGCAATGTGCTTAAAGTATTTCCTGATGTGGATTGGAATACTATTGATCCTGATAATTTGGCTGTGTTTGATAACAAAGTTTTCTCTCACCCAGAACCACAACAGCAAAGTGATGACGAAAATGGTTTTAGTATCGATGAATTAAGCCAAGTACTGGCTAACAGCAACGCCCCACATAATGCAGAGCTACAGATTGAAACTTACGACTTAGATGTAGAAACAACTTATTGCCGCTCAATTATAAAGTTTCCTTTATTTTTAATTCATGCTTATCGCGTTTATTTAGCGATAAACGATGAGTTAGATATTGAACCTAGACTTCACAGTGATCGATTGCTGGAAATTTTTAATCCGCTTATTGAATCAGATGAAACAACCGTTAAAGCTTTCATTGAAATGCTATGGCAAGTTCGTTATCAATTCGATGCGTGGGTTGTTAAGTGGATTAAGCGAGATGACCCTCTAGAGGCTCATTTAGGGTTGACTTCTCAATCAGCAAGCCTGCTTAAAGGTAAGAAATATATTAATCGTTCACCTAATCCGGTTAATGCGTTGACCTTATTACAAAGTGTTCGTAACTTTACGGGTGAAAGAAGCGCACAGTATTGGATTACACCATTTATTGCTGAGTTAATTAAAAATAAAGTAAGTGCTAATCGAGAAAAAAAAGCTCTTGTGTTACTGGAGAGAATAGACAACCGAATGTCATTAGCTTTATGTTCTCAAAAAGACGCAAGCTTCAAACAAGCAAAATCCAAAAAGCCTCCGCAGACTAACTGGATTGAACAAGTAAAATACTTTGCTGAAGCAAATGGAACTAGCTTTGAACATTACTGGTTTCAAAAGCTTGAGTATTTACTTTGGAAACAAATTAATAATTCTAAATCTAGCCTAAGTAATTCAGAATTAGAAAAATTCATGAAATATCGTATTACCTCTAAAAACTCTGTAGAGCATGTGCACCCACAAAATGATGAATATAAAAGTGAGCTACCAGATGATACTTTGAATGCTTTTGGTAACCTCGTTTTACTTAGCCCTGGCGAAAACTCTTCATATAGCAACCAAGATGTTGATAAAAAGAAAATTGATTTTGAAAGAAAACCTCATTTTGACTCATTAAAGTTAAGAGAAATATTTCTACAAAAAGCCAATAAGAGTTGGGGTAAAACAGAAATTGAAGAGCATCAAAAGGGAGTGCTTGATCTGCTTGGCGCACACTATATTGATAAGAACTAGAGTTATCAATACCACGTTATATTAAGAACAATAAATTAGCAGTTTACTCTTGAGAATTATGAATTAATGGGCTGAAAGCTTTAACTTTTAAATTAAAGCTTTTCTCATAACTACAGGCTTTATAAATATAAAGGATGAGAAGTATAAGATGAAAGGAAATGAAATTTTAATAATTGAATCAAGAGGTGCACAGGACCATTTTGATGATAGATATGAAGCCGCCACTCTAAAACAAGTTTTAAATTTGCAGGGCGTTAAGGCAAGACATATTGAAGTGGTAAATAAAAAATATCTTGCTAAAGCTTTGAAATTAGCAGCCCATAAAAATATAAATTATGTCCATATTAGTGCTCATGGATGCAACGATGGGATTGAGTTAACCGATGGTGAGTTTGTTTCTTGGAAGGAGTTTGATGAGCTAGCTTGGCCACATTTAAAAGGTGTTTGTATTTGCTTTTCAAGTTGCAGTGTTGGTTTAGGTGCAGATGAGTTGTTTAGTTATCACAAATCATTTTGTAACGCGATAGTGGCTCCTACTAGGAATATAACTTGGGGTGAGGGGATTGTGGCATTTTCGGCATTTTATCACCGAGCTAGTAATGAAGAGACTTCAACAGATCAAGATGTGAAAGTGTTAAACCATATAGTCGGCGCGGGTACTTTTAAGTTGGCTTCTTCAACGTTTAATTCAACAACTTATGTTGTTGGTAGCTAAAGCTTTTTAAAGTGATAACTCATCGCCATAATTTTATTCTAGAATTTATACCTTCTAGTCCGTTAAGAGTTTCAACAAGAGAACTATATGATACTTTAACTGATATAGGGTTTGAGTGTTCAACCCGCATGCTACAGCGCGACTTGCAATCACTCTTCGAGCAAGGCTGTTTTGGGCTTGAAAAAGATACGCGAAGTAAACCGTATGGTTGGTCTATCAATGCGCAGTGGCGAGGTGGTAACGCAAAAATAATGAGCAGCGAAGTGGCTGAGCATTATTTATTGTTGGAGCAAATATTACCTCAATCTGTACCGAGTGGCATTAAACAGTCAGTGCATATTAAAGCAGAGCAGGCGCTTAAACGTTTTAATGGCCATGTGCCTGATTGGCTTTCAACCCTCCCCAAGCCTTCTTTAAAAGTGAATATTGATACTCAGTTAGTTGCGCAAATTGAACATGCAATTAAGCATAAGCGTGCTGTTAGTGCTGAGCTTTATAGGGTGCTTTACGATGAGGCACATTGGTTAAAGTTTGCTGAATTGAGTTTTTATAATTTAGTGGAGCAAGGCGGTGTGTTGATGGCGCAGTTTATGGTGGGGTCGCTTCACGATAAATGCTACCAGATGCCGGTTTATCGCATTCGCAATGTACACATTTTGCAAAAAACACGACGTGAGCCAAGTGCTGAGCAGTTAAAATCGTTACGTAGTGCGATTAACAAAGGCATGTCGCAAGAATCGATTGAGTTAGTTGTGAAAGTACCCAGCCACTCGGTAATAAATCAAGGTTTTATTGAACTTGGCGAGCTGACTGACAAGCAAATTATTGATGAAAAAAGCGTATTACTTACCTACCAAACTAATGATACCGAGCAACTCACCGATGAGCTATTTAAGTGTGCGCATTGGCTTGAAGTGATTAAGCCGGAAAAACTGAGGCAAAGAGTTATTTCTAAGCTTAAAGTGGCCACTACAAACTACCTTTGATTAATTTCAAACTTAGGTGCGTCAAAAATTGACGCACCTGTTTGCTATGCTCCTTTTAAAGATGAAGGAGGTGTTATGTTTCAATTAATTCAACAAAATGATGGTTTATCAATCGGTGTATTTGGTATTGGTGGGTGTGGTTGTAATACGCTTAATAGTATTTTTGAGCAACGCGAGTCTGATCAGGCATTCTTGTACAGTGTTAATACCGATAAAGTTGTACTTGAGCATACGCAAAGTGATGAAGCGGTACTTATAGGTGAAGAGCTCACTCATGGTTACGGTGCTGGAGCAGACCCTAAAGTTGGGCTGCAAGCGGCAGAAGAGAGTAAAGAGCAGCTTTTAACGCTTATTAATGGCTGCGATATAATTCTATGTGCAACAGGGTTGGGTGGCGGTACTGGGACTGGCGCTAGCCCGTATATTGCAGAGCTTGCTAGTGAACAAGGCAAACCCATTATATTTGTTGCTACACTACCATTTAGTAGTGAAGGGCAGTTTAGAAATAATATAGCGCAAGCCGGTTTAAATGAGCTTAAAGAGCATGCTAATGCGGTTATTACACTCCCAAACGATCAACTGATTGAGGTGCTTGGTAACGATATAGGATTATTCGATGCGTTTAAACATTCAAATCAAATACTTCACTCACTGATCAAGTCACTAATCGATATGCTTTGCTTTCAAGGCCTAATAAACGTTGATTTAAATGACTTTGCTAAAATTATGGATTGCCAGGGCGATGCGGTATTAGGTGTCGGTAAATGCGATGAAGAAAGCGAGCTAACTACTGCGCTTGATGGGGCACTTAACAACCCGCTGGTTAACCAAGTTGATATGTCATCAAGTACTGGCGTTATTGTGCAAGTAAACTGCAAAGATGAAATTTCACTGGGTAGTTATAACCTCATTACCGATACCGTGCGTCAGCAGGTTAGCCCAAACGCGTTAGTTATTTGTGGTGTGTCAAAAATAGAAAGCTTAGCAACCAATTATGAGCTACTGGTTATTGCTACGGGCGCGAGTTCAAAAATGATACTTGATGACACTAAAAGTGAGTCAAGCTCTAAAGTAGTTACCACTAAGCCAAAAGCATCTGATATTTTTGATATCCCTGCTTTTATAAGAAATCAATCTGCACCACCTAGTAAAAGCTCTTTATAGGTTTTGTAAGCAAAGACAGCGGTATATAGCTATGTGTAAGCGCTACCACAGGACGATTTAGATAAAAATTTATTAGCTTTGCTATAACCTTTACAAGTAAAGGCCTTGCGGCGATTTTTATTGATTAAGATCAACAAAGCAACAGAGAAAAATAGGCATAATCCGCGGCTGTAATTTACACCCAAAAATAAAATGGTGTGTTACGAATGTGTGCTACGATTTAATGAAAAACAGTGGTTTTTATTAAACTAAAGTTGTTTTAAAATCAGTCTAATTGCATCTGTTTTTATTTTATCTATATGTTTTATATGGATTTTAATTGGAAAGGCTAAAAAGTGGCTCTACTCATAAATAGTAAATGCATTAACTGCGATATGTGCGATCCAGAGTGCCCAAATGAGGCTATTTATATGGGGGCTAAAATATATCAAATAGATCCCAGTAAATGCACTGAATGCGTAGGTCATTATGATAAACCTACTTGCGTAAGTGTCTGCCCAATTGATTGTATTAAGCCAGACCCAACCCATAGTGAAACTATTGATGAGCTTGCCGATAAGTACGTAAGGTTAACTAGTAGTTGTGGCTAACTGCTAAGCGTACTGTTTTAAAGCTGATTAACAGTACGCTTAGTAATATTCGTTTTTATAAGTCAGGGAAGTGGCCAAAAGCTTGATTTATTTCATGGTTTTGCTGACTGACCCAAGTAAAGTAATCTTTATTAGCTAATAAACTGGCGGCATCGTTGTCGATTATCACTATCGCGTTTTTATGCATTTGTAAAATTGACGCCGGGCAACTTGCCGAAAGTGGGCCGTTTACCATGTCATTTACCGCTTGTGCTTTATTTTTACCTGTGGCGATTAATAACACATACTTAGCGTCCATTATGGTAGCAATACCCATGGTCATCGCCATTTTTGGTTGTTGCTCATCGTCTGAAAACATTCTGCTGTTGTCTGATACGGTTTGCTCAGTTAGCGATTTGATCCGGGTGCGAGATGCAAAGCTTGATGAGGGTTCATTAAAGCCAATATGGCCATTGCCGCCAATGCCTAAAAGTTGCAGATCTAAGCCTCCGAGTGCCGCTATTTGCTGCTCAAAATGTTCACCTTGTTTTCTAGGATCTTGTTTGGCGTTACAAGTTGGTAAATGGGTGTTGTTTTTATCTATATCTATGTGATCGAACAGTTGGCTGTTCATAAAGTAACGGTAGCTATTACTATTATTTTCATCGATATCGTAATACTCATCTAAATTAAACGTATTTACCTGAGCAAAACTAATATGCTTATTTTTATACATCGATACTAGCTGCTTATATAAATCAATAGGCGTGCTACCTGTAGCTAGGCCTATATTTGCATTGTTTTTTGCTAAAATTAACTTTTGTAGCAACGCTGCTGCATTTTCAGCAACAGCTTTTTTATCATCAAATATAAGTACTTGCATTTTACTTCTCTATTAATTGATTTTTAGCGTAGTGATGCACACCGATTAAATCGGCATCTGCACCCGATACCGGCTGTAACAAGGTTACTTGATAAATTGCCGGTGCTTGTTGAATTTTTTCAGCTACTTTATTAAAAAATAATGCTGACAAACCCACACTGCCTCCAATAACAACTGTTTCGTTGCCAAATGTGGCTTTCATATTAAATATCAGCTCGGCCACGGCCGATGCGGCATTATCAATAATTTCGGCTACTTCAGGATGCTCAGCGTAGTTTGTAAATACGTCTTTTGCATTGAGTGTTTTACCCAGTGCTTTGCTGGCGTGTTTAGCAATAGCAGTGCCTGAGGCAATTGACTCAACACAGTTTGTTCTGCCGCAGTGGCAGCTGTAGTTATGGTTTGATTGAATATGTACTGTGGTGTGGCCTAGGTGGGCACAAAACCCATCGGCGCAGGTGATTATTTGGTCGTTAAATACAATGCCTGCCCCCACTCCTGTTGATACGGTAATGTAAATAAAGTTTTTATTTTTTACCTGCTCATTTACCGTGTATTCAGCCCAAGCGGCTGCAGAGGCATCGTTAATTATAGTAACGGGTAGGTTAGTTAGGCTTTCTAACTGTGCTTTTAATGGTAATTTACGACGCACAGATAAAAAATTCACAAATTCTGCGCTAACTTGGCCTGTGCAAGCAATATTAATTGAGCTGGCTTGAGGTACCCACTTTTCAATTACGGTATAAACGTATGCCGCTAAGTCATCAATATTAGTATGTATAATAGAGTCAACTTTTATTGAATTAACGATTTGGTCATTATCAATAAGTGCGCACGCTATTTTGGTGCCGCCAATATCAATGGCAATATTCATCATTAAATATCACTCTTTGCATTGTTAATACTTTGCACAAACCACCCAGTTATATGCTCAAGGCGGGTAATTGCCGAGCCAACAGTGACGCACAATGCACCGAGTTCAATTGCTTTTGCAGCGCGTTCAGGCGAGTTGTAGCGCCCTTCGGCAATCACTTTTATACCAGCACTGACTAAGTCACTTACTAATTGATAGTCGGGTTCGTTAGGGGTTGTACTTAAATCTAAATAACCAGATAGCGTGCTGCCAATAAAGGTACAGCCAGCGTCGTGTAAAAACTTGCCGCCAGCAAGGTCAGCACAGTCGGCCATAGCAATACAACCGTGTTCGTGGATGGTGTTTAACAGAGTTAGCCTATCTACTGGGCGAGGTCTATCTGTGCCATCAAACGCGATAATAGTTGCGCCGGCTTCGGCCAGGCCAATAACGTCTTCAATAAAGGGGGTTATGCGCACCTCGGTATCAGTAAGGTCGCGTTTAACAATTCCTACAATAGGAATATTACTTACTTTTGCGACCGCACGTACATTTTCAATGCCTTCAATTCGTAGTGCTTTTGCACCCCCAGCTACGGTTGCTAATGCCATAGCAACAATATGCTCAACTTTGTCCATAGGGCCATCGTCAAGAGGCTGGCACGATGTAATTAAACTACTTTGTAAATGGTTTACTAAAAAACTCTCTAACTCTATATTTTTATTTGACATATTTTGCTCTTAAATTTGGTTATTGGTTCATTGTATATAAGGTTAATTTTGAAAGATCTTTATTGTGTGCAGGGAATAATAAACTAACTAAGTAGCCAATAATTAAGCAGGTTAAAATACCTATTGTTCCGTAAAGATAGCCATTAGCCCAGCCATATTTCCATGCTGAAATCATTAAGCTCACCCCTGAGATAATACCTACTATAGCGCCTACAGAGTTAGCACGTTTGGTTAATGCGCCAAGTATAAATATGCCACCTAATGCACCCATAAACATACCAATTACTTTAAAATAAGCTTCCATTAGTGAGCGTATTTCAGGGTCGATAAATATTAATCCAACCAAGGTGCCTAATACGCCAGAAATAAAAGTAAGGATGCGCGCTAAACTCATATAAGACTTCTCAGATTTGGCTAAATTAAAAGGTCGTACAAAGTCGGTTAATACCGTAGTGGCAATAGAGTTCATGCTGGTTGAAACCGTTGACTGCGCTGCTGCAAAAATTCCTGCAATAATGAGTCCGGCCAAGCCCATTGGTAGTTCATTTGATATAAACGTAGGGAAAATTTGATCAATTTGAATGGTTGGGTCGAGTTTTTCAGGGTTAAGTTGGTAAAAAGCATATAAGCCTGTACCAATACAGAAAAACAATAACGCGCCCGGCGCCGCTAATATGGCATTGGCCCAAATAGATTTAACCGCTGAGGCAGGATCTTTGGTTACCATATATCTTTGCACAACGGCTTGATCTGCAGTGTAGCTCGATAAATTTTGGCCAATACCGCCCAGCACAATAACCCAAATAGATAAGCTAGTAATACTCTCAAGGCTAAAGTCGTTATTAACTATGGTAAATTTATCGTCAGCAAAACCAATTTGTATAAAGCTATTAAAGCCATCATCGAGGCCTGCAATAATTACAGCAAAACACGCAACAGCGCCAATAAGTAATACCACGGTTTGAATAGTATCAGTCCAAATAACGGCCTCAACACCACCCAGTGTGCAATACAATAAACAAAGCACTCCCATAATAAGCACGCTATCAGAGGCACTAAGAGGGGTTACCGCCGACAAAGCCAACGCGGTTAATGCCATAACAATACCCATGCGGCCAATATGAAATAAGGTGAATAAGCCACTGGCAAAAAGTCGTACCGGCATATTAAATCTTTTTGATAAAAACTCATATGCACTGGTTGCATCTAGCTGTCTAAAAAAGGGAATTGCTATATATACGGCAATAGGCGCTACTGCAATTATCATCCAAATACCAATAAGTAGTACCCAGTTAGTTTGATAAACAATGGCCGGAAGGGCAATGTAAGTTAACGAGCTTAACATAGTGGCATAAATAGAGCAGGCTGCAGCCCACCAAGGTATTGACTGTCCGCCTCTAAAGTAATCGTTGGTGTTTTTATTTTTAAACATAAAGTACAAACCAACCATGACCACAGAAAGTAAGTAAATCACTAAAACCAGCATGTTTTGCCAGCCAAAATCGCGGGCTGTATTACTAATTTCACCTTTAATTAAAACGGTATTGTTAGTATTTAACTCTGTTACTACTGCATAAGAGTGTTGCTGAACCTGAGTTATTTTATGAAAACGATAGTCTGACTTATTGTAATTAGACCATGCTTTAGTGATGGTATTGTATGACAAGGTTTTACCATTTTGAGTCACTACCATAATATGAGATTGACCCAGAGGAGAAGCAAATACAAGCTTATCAATATCTACCAGCTCAGTGGGGTTATTACTTGTTACGGTTAACCATGAATTTGCAGCTTCATCAAACTCGTGTAATAAAAGTTTAGAATTAGAGTTGCTGCTTTGCTCTGCGCTTTGTTGTGAAACTGCGTAAATGCGGTTTTCGTTGCCATCATTTTGCACCACAAGTTCGCTGTTAATAATGTTTAGATCTGTAAATAATGCTGCATTGAGTGGTGTCCACTGTTGCTGGTCATTATTTAGGGCTATTTTAAAAAAGTACCACTGCTTATCAAAACCGGTAATGTACACGTTTTGCCCAAATACTTGCGCACTTATTTTACTAAACGAACGAGGTAAGTTAGCTAACTGTTTTGAAACAATACTTTGAGATTCATCATGCCATTCTAAAACATTAACACGTGTAGATTTTATCCCATTAACTACACCGCCCAGCACAACTGTTTTGTTATCGTGCTGCACTGTAATTGCTTGCGCTCTATTACCATCAATAGGTTTGAAGTTTAATACAGTACTTATTTCATGTGTTGCAAGGTCTAGCTTATTTAATTTGGCAAAGTCGGTACTTGAAATAAACAAAGCGTCATTCGTTAAAAAATATAAAGAATCTTTATTTATAGGCAGGTGGTTAGCGTTACTTTTAATAACGCTCCAATCAAGCTGTGTTTTAGCAAATGTATTGCATGATGTTAAAAGTAATAAAAAAATTATAATTATTCTCATAGTGCAACTGTATACCTGTTTGTGGTGTATACCTGTTATACCATTGGAGGGAGGTGAAATCTATAATTTTTTAACATTTGCGACACAAAAAAAGGCTAAATTTAGCCTTTTTATAATATCTATAGTTTAATTAATTATACTTAAAGTTTTAACCGTAATAATTATCAAATACATAATCAATATGAGCAGAGAGTTTTGCGTCAGCTCCCTCAACATCACCATTTTTTATACACTCAAAAATAGCGACATGATCATTATAACTTTGTTTATTTAATTCCACGGTATTAACGCGCTCGGGGCGAGCATCAATTAACCAATCCATTAACGCTTGGTGTACAGCTAAAAATATTGGGTTACCTGGAATAGAAGCGATTACACGGTGAAAATAAATATCAGTACGTCTAAATTGGCTGTCATTTTCGATAGATTTACCATTTAATGCGAGTGCTTCTTCGAGCTCCTTGATTTGGCTTGGCGTTGCCAATGCCGCAGCATGCCTTACTAAACTTGATTCAAAAAAGCGTCTTAACTGATCAAAATATTTTAAACCATTGGGTTGAGCAAGAAAATCTTTAGACATCCCCGACAACTCAGCAATAATAGTGTCTGCTGATGGGCGAGTAACACGCGTTCTTTCACCGCTACTTATTTTCACCAAACCTTTACGTGCTAGTGCCGCTAAAGCATCCCTGATCGAAGGCCTACCGACGCCAAATGCAGCCATAAGATCTCGCTCAGAAGGTAGTGTATCACCTTCAGAAATTTCACCTTGGCGGATCATGCGTTCGAGCTCTTCTTCAACCGTTTCTGACAACTTTTTGCGTTCGACAGGGCGCGTAATTTTTAATGACATTTAAAACCTATTAAATGGTTAGCTATTTGCCTATTGTACCATAAAACAATCAATTGACTAATATTCTCCAAAAACTAGCGATATAGCTAGTCTATGGCCGTTTTTATCATAGCTAATGTGTTTTGTATGTATTGTATTCTACTCGCTAGCGGTTGCTGATGTGGCAAAATAGAAATTTTACAGCCTACAAAATCTAATTTAGCACTTTGTTGTAATTGCATACATTTTTTAATTTGATGCTCGCTCAACTCTGAATCTTTATTATTTAGCTGATCAAAATCATTCATAACAGGGGGCATATGGCTATCTTTCCAAGCGCCATATAAAGCCGATGTGCTGCTTGCCCCTGAAAATATCAGCCCTGAGAGCAAGTTTTCGTTAATGCAAAGCTGCATATGATGCAGTGGCCCGGTTGCGCTTTGAGCCTCAATGGCTGAGCGTCCCCAGTTAATAGTGATGCCTAATTTATTATTTGCCTGTTTATTAACTGTCGCTATAGCTAAAAGCTCGTCTTCAATGCGCATAAACCCTTTTTCACTGGATTGGTTTTGTATATATGCATCGCAATGCTCAATAATTAATTTAGCGCCATGCCAATCCCAGCTTTGCAGCTCATTAAGTGACTTTACTAATGCACTGACAGAAGATGAGGTATTAGGCGTAATTGTGGGGGCGGTATGAATTTGTATATGACTTACCACTTGTTTATTAAAGTGGTTATTTAACTTGGCTATTTCCGCATTGGCTTGTTGATAGAAAGCTAATGCATTAAGTCGACCTGCCTCGTTATCAGAAGCGATACCAAAGTGCGGATCTTTTGCCAACTCCCCCATAGTGCCTGGTATACAGGTAATAACATAGCACCAGTTTTTATCAAGTTGATTGTAAAACCAGTCATTATCATATTTATGCAGCTTGCCAGTAAAGGGCACTTCTAAACCATCTATTAAGGTATTGTTTTTTAGTTGTTGATAAAATAAATGCTCAGCTTCTTGATCCCAGCTCGCATCTGAAGGCACAGATGCATAAGCCCCTACAATTATTTTCATATTAATCCTTATAAGCCGCAATTTAGCGCCAGTAGCATAGTGATCATCGTTTTAGTCTTAAGTGGCTTAAATAACCATATTAAAACACTAAGGTTTTGATGTATATTGGTGTAGCTGTTATACCAGTAGTGAGTCTTCAAAACAACATCTGAATTTTTTAAATTAACTATTTAGGCTCAAAAGTGAAAATATATAAATACGGTAGTGACTCCCAACAATACGGACAGTTTTTTAGGCCAAATAGTGAAGTAAGCGTCCCCGTGGTTATTGTTATACATGGCGGTTATTGGAAGGATAACCATAGCTTAGATACATACCCTACTAAGCATATTGTTGAGTATTTATTAGGCTTAAATGTGGCGGTATGGAATGTAGAATATCGCAGAATGAATAGCATGGGACCTAATATTACCGCGCCATGGCCAACAATATTCAGCGATGTAGCACAAGGAGTGGATTTTTTAACCACTATTGCTGAGCAAGAAAAAATAGATTTAAAGCAGGTGATGATCATTGGCCACTCTGCAGGCGGACACCTAGCAACTTGGGCTGCATCACGCGCTATGATAGACAAACAATCGGAGCTCTATAACAATGCCAGCCTAGCAATAAATACGGTAATTTCTATCTCTGGGGTACTTGAGCTAAGAACGGCTGCTGATTTGGGGCAACCACTACAAATTGAAAAATTATTAGGTGGTCAATTTACTCGCGATCACTGCCGAGTAAAAAACGCTAATCCGTCGCAGTTAATCAATAATAAAGTGAATTATATCATTATTCATGGTGATAGCGATGAAGAGGTGAGTATTAACCAAGCGGCTAGTTTTGTTGAAAATAGCCACTCGAGCAATGTGCTATTACATGTTTTAAAGGGAATTGGTCACTTTCAAATGTTCCCCAGCTTTAATAAAGATCTGCAAAGTTGGCAATTAGTGCAGCAAATTATTACCCAAAATCTACAAACATCTTAATTGAGCGTAAAATCAAAGCGTAAAAAAGCCGCATAAATGCGGCTAATAAGAGTTATAGATTTCATCTCATCCCCCCGGTTATTAAGCTTAGCTTGTACTCAGGGTAAACGCAGCCGTTACTACGCTGGTTGGTGATCCATAAAGCCTGCGGCTTGCATTTGAGCAACAACATCTTGTTTTTCTTGTTCACTCAGTGCACGAATAGGTAGGCGAGGATCACCAACATCAATACCGTGTAACTGCATCGCGGCTTTGCCCGCTGCAACACCACCAAATTGAACAAGTGGACGGATCAAACCAATTACTTTGTCCATCAGTGCGGTGACCAGGTCTTGGTCGCCACGGTTAAATGCATTAATTATATCGAGGTAAAGTGGTGCTGCGTAGTTATAAGTACTGCCCACTGCGCCAATTGCGCCAACAGCCAAACCACCAGGTAAAAACTCATCAACGCCAAATGGAATATCGAATTTACCACCGCATACACGCTTACAACGTTGAAATTCGTACAAATCAACATGGTTGAATTTAATACCTGCAAGGTTAGGAATAACCTTGTCAGCTTTAATTAAAAACTGCTCCATATCAAACATTACACCCGTCATACCTGAGTGGTAGTAGTAAAATGCTTTTGATGGCGCGGCAGCGGCAATCGTTGCACAGTAATTAACTAGATCATCAACCGAACCTGGTTTAAAGAAACACGGTGCAATAATAGACGTTGCAAAAATATCAAGCGTTTCAGCGTGCTTGGTTAATTCAAGGCTGTCGGCTATTGATAATGCGCCGGTATGCACAGTAATACTTAGTTTACCTTGAGCAGCTGTAACCCAGCGCTCAGCAATGGCTTTACGCTCAGCAACAGAGCAATTTAGGCCCTCGCCAGTTGTGCCACAAATATAAACACCTTTAACACCTTGCTTAATTAGTAGCTCTGCTAGTTGGTCAATAACCGGTAAGTTAACATCACCATTTTTATCAAATGGGGTATGTGGGGCTGCGATCAGTCCAGTAAGTTTATTCATTTTTAGCCTCTGTAATTTTAAAATATTGCTTTGCCGCCAATCCATGTGTTTAACACACGAGGCGACGAATTTGTTGTTGAAAGTAAAGTTAAATCGGCATTGGCGCCAATGGTTAACTGCCCACGAGAACCCGCTATTCCTAAAAACTCAGCGGGGTATAAACTAGCCATATTGAGGGCGTCGGTTAAGGAAATGTCTAACATTTGTGTTGCGTTATTCACCGCGGTGATCATATTTAATGCTGAGCCTGCTAATTGGCCGCTATTGCTGGTTAATTTGTCGCTAACTAAGTTAATGTCATGGCCATCAAAATGCAGTTGTGTTTGCTCGCTGCCTATTGTCGACATTGAGTCGGTAACTAGCATCATTTTATGAGCGGCTTTTGCTTTATAAGCCAGCTTGGCTGTACTTGGGTGTACATGGTGGCCATCTAAAATAATGCCACACCAGCTTTGCTCATCAAGTAATGCGGCTCCCACCATATTTGGCGCGCGCGACTCAAGTGCTGACATAGCATTAAATAAATGGGTAAAACCCGTTGCGCCAGCAGCGAGTGCGGCTTGTGCTTGCTCAAAACTTGCGTTTGAGTGACCTAAACAAACATGCACACCGTGCTCTACTAATATTTTAATTGTTTCGCAGCTGACATTTTCAGGGGCTAATGTGACTATTTTTATGCCTAAATCGTCACGACAATAAATATCTAATTCTTGCTGGCTTAAACCGCGAATTTGTTGACTACTGTGAATACCTTTTTTAGGCTCGCTAATATGTGGGCCTTCAAAATGTACCCCTAAAATACCGGGAGTATGCTGTGCTATAGCGGTACTTATTAGATTGGCGGTTTGTTCTATTTTATTCAAATTGCTGGTGATTAGCGTAGGCAGGAAGCTGCTAGTACCAAACTTAGCATGTGCTGTGCTCATTGCTTTTAAAGTATGTAAATTGGTATCTTGATTAAGTAAATAACCGCCGCCGCCATTTACTTGCGTATCAATAAATCCAGCAGTTAATAAGCCACTTACTTTAGTTTCAATGGCGCCTTTTACAGTATCAAAGGCAATAATTTTGCCATTTTTAATACTAATAGGGTGGTTATAGTGTAGTGTTTTGCCATCAAATAGATGATCGGCTATTAAAGTGGTGATCATGACAATTCTTCTAAGTTAGTACTGACATTTAAAGCGGTGGACTAATTTTTTATGTTTAGTCCACCATTACGTTTAATATTTTAAATATTAAACGGTTAATCCAAGCTTACTTAGATTAGAAGTTTAATTTAACACCGGCGTAATACGAGCGGCCTGTTAAATCATACGCACTACCATTTGTTAAAGTACCTTGTTGCTGATACTTATGACCAGCCGTTAGGTGTGGTGGCTGCTCGTCAAATAAGTTAGTGATACCAAAGTAAGCATTGATTTGGTTAGTAAAGTTATAGCTAAAACGCACATCGTTATAAAGACGTGAGTCGATAGAGTTAAGCTCTTCTGTTAATACGGTATTATCGTTACGGTCTTTGGTTTCATCCCAGTAACGTACTTGCCAATACACATTGAACTCATTAATTGTGTACGATGCATTAACGTTAAAACGCAGCTCTGGAAACATTACTTCGCCAGCTAGCTCTTGTTTGTCACCCGTTTCGAGTCCTGTAATGCTATAAGTGTCTAAGATGTTTGCTGCAAAGCCTACATACAAATCGCCATCACCTAAGTCGGTCATGTATGACACATCAATATCAAGGCCTCTTGTTTCAATGAGGTTTTCGTTACCAGATGCTGCATTTACTTCAAGTGCTGCACCTGAACGTCCATCACGGCGTACTAAGCCGCCACATTGTGCATCAAAATTGCTAGGGTCTGCAGAGTAACAACGATTTAAGATAACGGTACGGTCAGTTTTAGCGATGGCATCATCAATCTTAATGTCGTAATAATCAAGTGACATTTGTAAGCCAGAAATCGACTCTGGAGTAAAAACAATACCCGCAGTGAAGGTATCAGCTTTTTCTTCTTTAACATCGGTAGAGCCGCTTAATAAACCTGCGGTATTTTGGCGCTCTACTTGCGTTAAGTTAAACGCGCCATCGTTATCAATACGATCTGAAATCGCATCAATTGAACGACAGTTAACGGCGATATTACCGCTATCGGCATTAGTTACTCCGTTACAAGGGTCGGTTATTAGTGCTGCAGTTGCAGTACCACCAGCAAACAAGTCGCTTACGTTAGGAGCACGTACTGCAGTTGCCATAGCACCACGTAGGCGAATACTATCGGTTATTGGTGCATCTAAGCCAATAGTCCAGTTAGTGGTGCTACCTACTGACGAGTAATCGCCAAAACGTACTGCAGCAGATAAGCTTAACTTTTCATGCAGTGGAATATGTAACTCACCAAATACGTCAACAACATCAAATGAGCCTTCGGTTTTAGCAATTGCTGCACCGCGTACAATACCCGCTTGGCGTAGTGGATCTGGTGTTTCATGGCCTTTTTCTTCGCGGTATTCTACACCACCAGCAAAACCGATAGTGTCTACGTCGTCACTAACGGCATAATCAAATCGACCAGCAACAACGGCGGTTACTACCACTTGCTCAATACTACCTTCTAGGTTGGTATCAGCTGATAAGTAATCTACTGCTTCAGGCGAAATGCCATTAAGCGAGAACGGGTTAAATACAACACAGCCGTTAATGCGAGCAATATCATCAGCACATTGGTATCCGCCAGCGCCATTATCTTCAACATTTAAAGCAAAGCGAGCGCGGTCAAGGTTAATATCGCCATGGTTAGTTTGCTTTTGGTCTGTAACGCCATAAGTGCCGCTTACTTTTAAGTAAATATCATTTGAAATATCATATTCATATTCGCCAGCAACTCTAAATGTGCTTCGGGTGTTCTCCGCGCCACGGTCACCAAATTCATATAGGCGTCTAAATGTTAAGCTTGCATCATCAAGACTATTAATGCCGTCGGCAAGTAAGTTATTGCCAAGTGCAGTACCTGCAAACCAAGGGTGCGTTGCAATATCAATACCTGTAGTACCACCTTTAGATAACTTAAAAATGTCGTTGCGGGTATCAAGTGGAATAGGCTCATAACGAGCTCGTGAATCTACACGCGCGTAGTTAGCAGTAAAGTTCATCCGCGATTTTTCGCTTAAATCCAGTGATAAACCAGTTGCAACAAAGTGGCGTGTTAGTGGCGCTACCATAGAGCGATAATCTTGAAAGTTAAACGCATCAGATGTTGCGGGATCATCGGTACGGGTAAATAAGCTACCGTCACCATTGTATTTATCAATACGGCCACCAAAAACATGCGAAGAACCCACAAACTGAGACGTATCTAGTATGCCATCGCCATTGGTATCAACAGCATCTTTGTGCACGCGTGAATAGTCACGATCGCCGGCCATTAAGCCATCATCTTCAGAGTAACCAACGGATAACCAAGCATTACCGTCATCAAAGTTTTTACCAATTGAAAATTCGATATCTCTTGTGTCTTTATCACCTTCGCCACTGCGTCCGGCTTGTGCTTTAAACGCGACACCGTCAAAGTTTTTCTTAAGGATAATGTTAACCACACCTGCAACTGCATCAGAGCCATAAGCGGCAGACTGACCACCGGTAAGTACTTCAATACTTTGGATCATAGTGGTAGGAATTGTGTTTAAATCAACACCGTAGCCAGAGCCAACAGACATGCCAGAAACGTAACGCTTACCATCAACTAGTACTAAGGTACGCGAAGATCCTAAGTTACGTAAAGCAACAGTATTTAAGCCTGAATCTTGCTCGCTGATATTAGAGCTTGCCGAGGTTGTATCACCCACTACTGAGGGCATTCTAGCTAGTAGGTCCCCCACGTTTACTGCGCCAACACCTTCAATATCATCGGCGTCTAATATTTTTACCGGTGAAGCAGATTCGAAGTCACCTTTACTAATATATGATCCAGTTACAATTATTTTTTCTACTTTTGCTTCTGCTTTAACATTGTCTGCATCTGCAGCTAATGAATAAGTTGTTACCGAAGCAATACTGATCGCCAGTAGTGATTTAACAAGTGTTTTTGATTTCAACATGGTATCCCCAAAAATTTATAATTATTTTTTAAATGTTTATTCATAACTCGCTTTGCTCGATAACAGCAAAATAACACAACAAAGCACTGAAGTTACAAGTACGCCATTGACCTGTTATACCAGCGTACCACTTGAGTGTTTTAAATGTCAAAGTTAAAATCTGTTTTTTAACTGGTTGTTTACATGGATGGCGCTATATTGTTAATTTTATTTAGGTTATTTATATAAAGTTTTAGATGAGGCTATTAACACTGTAAATGTGGCTAGCAATTAGCTAGCCGAAGGCGTTATGAGGTAATTATGAAGAGAGTTATAAGGGGCTATTTGCGCTTTATGCGTCGTTATTTTGTAAACTAATGCGCGTAAATGAAATAGCACTATAGTTATCGCGTTCAAACATCACGCCTATCTCGTTATTGCTTAACTGGCAAATAGAAGAGTAGCCAAATGAGCCTTTATAAACACATGCTATGTGTTGCCAGCTTGTAGCGTCATCTAGGCTTATTTTTAGAGTGCCTTGAATGCGTTGTGACTGGTTTTCTGGCCCGCAATATAATAGTCCGCTGTGTTTAGCGTCGTGTTGTAAGCTAATAATACTGCCCTGACATTCAGGCTCGGTTAAATCGGGAGTGTCTTGCAGTGGTGTCCAACTAATACCGCCATCTTCACTAAAGGCAGTTTTACGCAGGTGATTACCATGGTAACTGCGGGCATTAAGTAGTACCCGACCATCAGCAAGCTCGGCCATTTGTGTTTCATTAGCGTGCTCAGCTATTGCAGCAGGGGCAACCTCACCGTATTGCCATTGATGGCCACCATCGTCACTATACACAGCATATACTTTCATATTATCCCAAGGGCCTTGGGTAAATGGCATTACAATACGGTTTTTATAGCTCCCGGTGCGCAGTTGAATACCTATGCCTGGGCCACCAGCGTAGCAGGTAACCTCGGTTGGGCGTTTAACTTGGCGGGTAACATCTACCCGTGCAGACCAATTGAGTCCGCCATCGCTGCTGCGTTGTACAAAGGTGCGGCAAATTCGCCCTTGGTAGCCTGACTCTACCGCGCCTTCGTGAACATTAGATGGAAAGTTTTGTCCTGCATGAGATACCCACGCAGCGGGGTTTTCAACTTGTTCGGGTGTGGTGTATGGGTACTCTTGGTACATTAATACTATATCGCCTGAGCCAGCATCAATTACAACCAAAGGATTATTTAAGGCATTATCGCCAGCATCGGCTACCAGAATTTGATCGCTCCAGCTTGTGCCGTTATCTTGGCTGGTTTTTAGTACAATTTTATTGTGAGCATGGTCTGACAATATCGCACGTGCTTCGCAAAATGCGAGTAGTTTTCCATCTGGCATAGGCAATAATGCCGGAATACGATAACTACCAAAACCATCTGTTTCGGCCTCAAAAATATTGCTGATCACTGTGGTATTTGTCAGTGAAGGTTGCACAGTACTCATTTAAAACTCCTCGGCTGCAAGGGTTGCATAATAGTGGTTTAAACGGCTGCAGCTAGCCGATCACTTCATAGTATGAATAGTTAAGCCGCTAAGATTATTAGCCGGTTGTTTGCTAAATAAGGCGCTGGCAACATAGCCAACAAAAATACAGCTGACTATGCCAATGGTGCCAAATAAATAGCCTTCTACTAGCTCAAATATCCATGCAAACATCATAGTAATTACGCCAAAAAATAACCCAACCATGGCACCAGAGGCATTGGCTCGGGTACTAATTATACCCAAAATAAATAGCCCACCGAGTGCACCCATAAACATACCTACCACTTTAAAGTACTCCTCCATTAACGAGCGGATTTCGGGGCTAATAAATAATAAGCCAACTAAAGTACCAAAAATGCCGACCAATAGAGTTAACAGTCGCGCTGCATTTAGGTAGCCTTTTTCACTGCGGCAAAGGTTAAAAGGGCGCATAAAATCGGTTACTAATGTGGTCGACATTGAGTTCATACTGGTTGATACGGTAGATTGTGCAGCAGCAAAAATGCCAGCAATAATAAGCCCTGCAATGCCAATAGGTAGCTCACTGGAAATAAAAGCAGGAAATATTTGGTCAATTTGCTTAGTTGGATCGAGCTTTTCGGGATTCGACTGGTAAAAAACATATAAACCAGTACCAATAATAAAAAACAATACAGATGCTACCGGTGCCATAATACCGTTAGTCCAAATTGATTTGCGGGCAGAGGCCACATCTTTAGTGGTCATGTAGCGTTGTACAATGGATTGATCGGCTGTATAAGTTGATAGATTTTGCCCTATACCGCCCAGCACAATTACCCAGATAGAGAGCTTAGTGAAACTATCCATACTGAAGTCTATATCTAGGGTTTTAAACTTGTCATTGGCGATACCACTGCGAAATATTTCCGCTATGCCACCATCAACACCGCTGACAATATAAGCAAAGCATAATAGCGCACCTAAAAGCAGAACCACGGTTTGTATGGTGTCGGTCCAAATAACGGCTTCAATACCACCGAGTGTGCAATATATTAAGCTCAGTACTCCAATGATCAGCACGCACTGCCACGCATCAAAAGGAGTTACAGCTGCAAGCGCAAGGGCAGTTAACGCCATAACAATACCCATGCGACTAATATGAAACAGGGTAAATAAGCCACTAGCAAACAGGCGCACCGGCATATTAAAGCGCAGTGATAAAAACTCATAAGCACTGGTGGCATCTATTTTACGAAAGAACGGCATAGCAACATAAGCTGCAATAGGCGTTACCGCTAAAATCATCCAAATACCGCCCCAATATAACCAGTCGGTTCTGTAAACAATGGCAGGAATACCCACAAAGGTCAGCGAGCTGAGCATAGTTGCGTACATTGAGCAGGCATTAGCCCACCAAGGAATATTTTGGCCACCGCGAAAGTAGTCGTTCACGTTTTTGTTTTTAAACACGAAGTACACGCCAATTAGCACCATAGCAAACAAGTACACAACCAATACCGTCATATTTTGCCAACCAAAGGCGTCACTCGCCTCAGCAATTGCTGCCAATTTTAGGCTGCTATTAAATTTATTGGCTTGATGAACGAGTATTTTTCCATCCCAAGGTAATACTGCTATTGAATTTGCTGTTTGATGAACAGGCATTGCAGCTTGATGGACAGGCATAGCCAAAAGCTGTGGATCAATGCTGTCATATTTTGCCCACACATTAGTGATGGCGTTATAGCTCAGCACCTGTGTTTGGTTGGCGCTACTGGCAAAAAGTAAAAAATGAGACTGGCCAATTGCCAGTGCATTACCAGAGCTCAACTGTAAATTAGGTAACTCACTGTTAAACCCGCTTTGTGGCGTCCAATGTGGTTGTGAATCGTCTGCCTTATATTTCCATAGTGAACTTTGGCTGTCGGAATTTGGCATTTCTAAAGCAAATAATACATCTCCACGGCCGTCATTTTGGCTAACTAATGTAATTGATTGCGGGCGAGGCGTTAATTTATGCCAGTTTGCCGCTGCAGTATAGTGCTTTGGCTCACTACCTTGGGTGAAAGCAGCTAGCGCTGTTGTGGATAAATCAAGCGCATAAAGTGCAGTGGTTTTACCTGTGTCAGTTGCCGTTATCAGTACATATAAGGTACTACCAACAAAGGCAGCAGAACCTTCACGCATAGGAATAGGCAGCGCAGGCAGTGTATGCATTTCTATGTCAGATGCCTGGTTACGACGCACTAGCAAAGTGTCGTTAAAGGTATGAGTTTCATCACTGCCACCAAGCAGTACTATGCCATTTTCAAAAGAGGCAGAGGCTCCATATGCACGTGGTGAAGGCAGCTTTATGGCAGCTTTTTTCCAATTTAAAGCACGTGGCTGATTAGGGTTTTGCTCCCCAAACCATATTGAACTGAGGTATTTGGTAGTGCTATTTCGGGAGTTGTTAGTACTTATTCCGCCAGCAATTATCAGTAATTCATTATGTACCCCAACTAAAGGAGCATAGCGAGAAACGGCTTCTACTGGCGCGGCTTGCTTACTCCAGTGTAGAGCAACGCGCTCGCCAGCATATGCATGAGAAGTTAAGCCAAGCAAGATTGCCAAGAGGCAAAAAATAACATGTAAAGCTCGCAATGAATGAGTGCGTAAGCGCATTGAAAAAAGACGATGCATAGCGGGTATTCCTATTATTTTTAGCAGAGTTTAATACACAAAGATGGATAACACTGTTTTGGATGTATACCTGTTATACCAGCTGTTATTTTCTAAATCTAGCAATACAAGGTAAATGGGGTGAATTAATTGTTGGTGTTGTAGTTGTTAAGTAAATAAATGTTGTGCAGGGCAACGCTGATTTATTAATAATATTGGCCGCAGCTAGTACTTAGCGCGAGATAGTGTGCGGGTTGCTGAGCATGTATTAGCAAGTGCTCAGCATATTTTAATAAAACAGCTATTAGCTTAAAAAAAAACATGCAGTAAAAGGAAGGTTGTTACATCAGGTTACTTCGTAACTTAGTTATTTACCTTAACGGGCACGGTAAATTCGGCAATAAATAACGCATTATTATTTTTAAGGGTGAGCGAACCTTGGTACTTTTCGGCGATGCTGGCCACAATTGATAGGCCAAGCCCAGCGCCGTTTGCTGCGCCTTTACGCCAAAAACGAGTTGCCATATTAGCTAAGTCAGCTTGGTTAATATAGGCGTGGTTACTAATGGTTATTTTTAGTGCTGTGGCTGTTAAATTAGCGGCTAAAATGACTGGTGTATTCGCTTTGCTGTACTTAAATGCGTTATCAAGTAAATTACGACACACTATAGTGAGCATGGCACTGGGAATACAGTACACTGGCTGGCTTGCTGTTATATTATAGGTTAAGCGGGCGTTATTGTTGTTTGATTCTGTTACCACAGTAGTAATTAACGAATCAAGCTCCCAAGGCTCTGTAATGTTTAGCGGCGTGTCGGCATCTACATGGGCTAACATCAGTAGATTGTCTAAAATAGTATTTAATCTATGCGCACTTTTTTTAGCTTGCCCTAGTGCTTTTTGCTGGGTGGTATCTTGCGTAAGCTCAGCTAATTGTATTTGCGCTAAAATACCCGCTAGTGGGGTTCTTAGCTCATGCGCGGCATTACTGGTAAAGTGTTTTTCGCGGCTGATCCCTTTTGCTAAGCGGGCCATTAAGGCATTTTGGCTAGTTATAAGCGGTTGCAGTTCTTTTAAAGGCTGGTTTAACTGTATCGGTTCTAAGTCGTGACTGCCGCGTTTTTCAAGCGCGTGTATTAATAACTTTATTGGCCGTATTCCTGTGCCAATTGCAAACCAAAGTAATATTAGGGCAACAAAAATAGCTAACGCCGGTGGAATGAGTATGCTAATGAGCAAGTCGTGATAGAGCACATCGCGCTCGGCCACTTTATCGGCAATGGTAATTTTATATTGCGCAGTAATTAAGGTGAATGTACGCCACTGCGCTTGCTCAGAGCTTAAATAACTAAAACCTTGGTTTAAGCTAGGCTGATTGGGAAACGATTGGCTGTTACTGCTGGCAATTATACTGCCTTGCAGGGAGCTAATTTGACAGGTTAGGCTTTTTTCAGTGTTTACCCCACTGGCATTTATAATATCAGGGAGGCTTTTACTGAGCGCATCTTTGGGTACGTGGGCTAAAATGTTACCTAACATAAAAGCGGTTGAGCGCAGGCGCTGATCAAAGTTAACCTCTAACTTATTGTTTAACCCCGATATCATCCACACACTGGCGATAAGCCAAAAGCCTAAAAATACCGCTGCAACCAATACCGTTAACCGTAACCGCAAGCTCATTAGTGGCTCACCTCTATTGTGCCTAATCTAAAGCCTAGGCCACGTATGGTTTCTATTGCCGGTGCGCCTAGTTTTTTACGTAAATTAAAAATATGTACGTTAAGTGCGTTACTCGCTACATCATCGCACACGCCATAAAGTACATTTTTTAACTGGCTTTGGGTTAAAATTTGTTGCGGACTATTTAAAAAGGTTTGCAGTAATAAGTCCTCGTTACGTGACAAGCAAACAAGCGTGCCATTGAGTAATGCTTTATGTTGCTCTAAATCGTATTGCAGTGCGCCGTGAGTAATTGTATTGCTGAGCCTATCGCTTGCGCGGCGCTTTAAGCTTAATAGCCGCGCTAATAACTCTCTTAAATCAAAAGGTTTTACCAGGTAGTCGTCGGCGCCTTTTTTTAATCCAATAACTTTGTCATCTATGGTATTGCTCGCGGTAAGAATAAGCACGGGTAGCGAAAAACGATTGTCACGCAGCCGGCTTAACCAGTTAATGCCATTACCATCGGGTAGGTTTAAATCAAGAATGCATAAATCAAAATTGCTCGATTGCATATAAGTAGTGGCTGCGCTTAGTGTACTAACGTGCTCAACGGCTAGCCCTTGGTGGGTTAAGTAAGTACAAATAGCGTCGGCTATTACGTCATCATCTTCCACTAACAATACAAACATACTCGCTACCCTGTTTAAAATACCCTAGCTAGAATACCTGTTTCCATTGGTGAAGTAACTGCTATGTGTTTATTTACTATTAATTTTTGCTCTTAATATTGGCTTAATTAACGCTTTGTATACTATAGCGGCTAACCGTATTTAAAGAAGATTTATAGCCATGTTAAGTATTTCACTCGGGCCGTTTGTTATTGCCATTTCGCAGCTTATTATTTTATTAGGCTTAGGCGTATTTTGGTTGCTTACTTATTTACAAACTCGTAAGCAACCACAGCAAAAAGCAATTTTAGACACTGTATTTAAAGCATTTGTAGTGGGCTTTATTGTTGCGCGATTAATGTTTGTTTTGATTATGTGGGATGCGTATCAAGAAAACTGGTGGCAACTTATTAATATAAGTGATGGCGGCTTTATGCCTACCTATGGCTGGGTGGCGGGTGCGCTTGTGTTGGCGCTGTATGCGCGAGGCAAAAAAGTAGTGCTGAAAACCTATTTCATAGCGGCTATTGTCGCGTTGCTTACCATTATGGTGCCTACCTTTGCTGCCTCTATTTATAAAGCTGGGGTTGAGCTGCCACAATCTGCGGTATATAACCTGCGTGGTAAAGAGGTTGATTTACAGTCATTTAAAGGCAAACCTGTCGTTATTAACTTTTGGGCGTCGTGGTGCCCACCGTGCCGTAAAGAAATGCCGGTATTACAGGCTGCGCAAAAAAACAATCCTAATATAGCTTTTGTTTTTGTTAACCAAGGAGAGGATTTATTTACGGTACAAAAATTTATTAATGCTGAGCAGCTCGACTTACGCAATGTGTTTTTTGATCAAAACAGTAATGTAAGTCGTGAATCCGGAGCTGCTGGGCTACCAACCACGCTTTTTTATAGCAGTGATGGCAAATTAGTAACCAGTCACATGGGAGAGCTCTCACACGCGAGTTTGCGTTATTACATGCAAGCTATAAATCAACAGTCTGCACAATAAGGATGCCTCATGAAGTTAATTTATTTATTGCCATTACTTGCGTTTACCTCGCCCATATTGGCTCAACAAAAAGCACTGCCAGCACCCCTTAAGTTAGTTACTGAGCAAGGCGGCGAAATAGTCAGCGAGTTTGCAGCGCCTGCCAACATGAAAGGCTATGTTGCCGACTTTAAAGGCCAAGTTATTACTTTATATATCACCGCCGACGAGCAATATTTATTTACCGGCCCTATGCTTGACGCCAATGGTAATAATGTAGGAGAGCAAGCGGCAAACGACTACGCTACAGGCCCTAAAGCGCAAAAAGACTGGCAAACATTAGAGAGTAGCCATTGGATAGTCGATGGTTCAGCCAAGGCAAAGCGAGTAATTTATACCTTCACCGATCCCAATTGCCCTTACTGCAGACAGTTTTGGCAAAATGCGCGTCCTTGGGTGGATGCGGGAGAGGTACAAATACGCCATATTTTAGTGGGTATTTTAAAAGCCGACAGTTTAGGCAAAGCGGCGGCTATTATGAGTGCCAGTAACCCTGAAGAAGTATTAAAAAAGTTTGAAAACGATAATTTAGCGCGTACATTACAGCCGCTAAAAAATCCCCCTGAGCAGATAAATGCGCAATTAATGAAAAACCATCAAATAATGATGAGTGTTGGTGCCAGAGCAACCCCCGCTACTTTTTATCACGATGCTAATGGGGCGGTAAAAATGCAAATGGGTTTACCGCCTGCGTCATTAATGACTGAGATCCTTGGCCCACTGCCAAGTAAGCCAACCAAGTAAGCCAACCAAGTAAAAACCCAACTTAGTACATAGTGTGCAACGTCAAGCCGGTAAAAGTTTTACCGGCTTTTTTATAAATAACGTTAAACATTGTTACACTTTGTTATTTACATAAGCTATTCAGTAAGTTATCGACTTTATTAATCGGCCATTAAGTTTGGCGCTGTAGACTTAGCAGCAATTTTTGACCCGCTATTGACCTTTATTGATAGCGCTGCCGCTAAGTATCAAAAGCGCATAAAACGGAACCGCACACTGTCATGAGTACTTGCAATAATCGCCCCTTTTCACTACCAGCATTAACATTTATAAAATCAGCGCTGTGTTTATCTGTTTTATCTGCAATAGGTAGCGCGTATGCGGCGCAACCAGCCATACCTGTTAAAAATAATGCCGATATAGAAGTAATAGAAGTACGCGGTATTCGCTCCAGTATGGCCGAAAACCTCGACATTAAACGTATGTCTAGCTCAGTTGTTGATGCCATAACCGCTGAAGATATTGGTAAGTTTCCAGACAAAAACGTAGCCGACTCATTGCAACGTATACCAGGGGTAATGATTGAACGTGATGGCGGCGAAGGCGCATCGGTAAGTATTCGAGGTTTGTCGTCTGAGCTTACTTTTACTCAGCTTAACGGTAATTTTATTGCCTCGTCACCAGGTGAGCCTTCGCGTTCGTTTGATTACACGCTACTCCCTTCAGCCATGATAGCCAGTGTTGAGGTATATAAATCGCCCGAAGCGCGTTTAGATGAAGGCGGTGTAGGTGGCACAGTATTAATGCATAGCCGTAAGCCGCTCAGCATGGAGGCAAATTCTGGAGTGCTCAATGTTGAAGGGACATACAGTGACGTAACGCAAAACAGTGAGCCACAACTAACCGGTTTATATTCTTGGAAAAACGATGCCGAAACGCTTGGCTTTTTAGTGGGTTATACTCGCCAAGAACGCACCAATCGTACCCTCTCGGGTGGCACCGATGCCAATGTATGGCGCTACACAGGTGATGGTCAACCGGTAGATGTAAATGGTAACGCGGTCAATAACAATAATAGTTGGGATACAATTACCGATACCAATGGTAATAATTATGATGGCGTGTGGTTTCCACAAGTCGTGCGCGGCTCGGTACTTAATGAAAAACGTGAACGTGAAGGCATACAGTTTAGTACGCAGTGGCGTCCAACCAATCGTGTAGAAATAGGATTAAACTATTTTGGCTTTACGCTGGGGCAAAACAGAACTGAGTCGGTTATTGATATGCCAGAGTGGTCGTTAAATCCCGATTACCTAACCGATGTGAACTTGGATGAATCGGGCACGATTGTTAATGGTATGCAGTTTGATGCTACAGCGAGTGGCGCACAAGGTGACATGCAGTTTCCGTGGATGCGTGGCAGTTATGTTCGTGAGGAGTCGAGTTCAGATACCTTCGATTTTAATTTAACTTACGAAGGTGATGATTTTAAAGCGCGCTTTGTTGCGGGCAATACTCGCTCAAAAGGCGGCCCAGAAGAAAGTTGGGAGGCCGCCTATAAAAGCTCAAATGCCAGCGAAAACCCAACAACCATTGAAAACGCAGCGCAAAATGCTGGTTGGCAACTTGGTAAAAACGATGTAACCCTCAATATAGACCCAAATACACTGGCTAATTTACTCAGTGGCGTAGGCGGTGGGCGCGATCCGGGTTCATCAAACTCAAGCTTTGTACGCAGCGAGCTTGAAGAAAGTTACTACCAAGGCGATCTGGATTTTTACGTCGATTGGGGTTTTTTAACAACCATTAAAACCGGCGTAAAATACCGCGAAGCCACATTGCACCGCGAAACCGGTAATACCTTCTTTTTAGATCCTCGTTTTGATATTGCCGCCGGGGAAGCCAAAGAGGGCGGCATAACCCGCTTTGATAGTTACCAGTGGAATAACGGTATGCCGGCAGCGCAAGATGTTTTTATTAACCAAGGCAATATTGCAGGGGGCTTTAATATAAACCAAATGCCCAGTATTGATTGGGATAAATACCGCGATATGATTACCAGTAACTACGTGCCTTACACCCGTATGGAAGACAACTTTGTATACGATATAGAAGAAAAAATAGCGGCTTTTTATCTGCAAGGTGACTTTGAATTTAATCAAGTTAGAGGTAATTTAGGGGTACGGGTTGTACGCAGCAAAACCATGAGTGCTTCTACCGATTTATATACCTACTTTTTAGATCATACCAATGATGAAACAGGGGAGCCTGTTACCGGTGATGATCGCTCAGTAGAGGATTACCAACTTATAGTGCAACAAAACACTGACACCCAAGTACTGCCTAGCTTTAATATTGCCTGGGATGCCACAGATGACTTAGTTATTCGTGGCGCGGTTGCTAAAGTAATGTCGCGCCCCGATTATGCAGATTTAGGCGCGCAGCAACGCATTAGTTATATTTCAGACGAGTGGGCAGCCGACAGAGCCGATTTTAACGAGCAACCTGGCTTTAGTGGCAGTGGCGGTAATAAAAACTTAAAGTCGTTTATATCGGTACAAGCCGATTTATCTATCGAATATTATTACGCTGAAGGCTCAGCAATTGGCTTAGCGCTGTTTCATAAAAAAGTTGATAACTTTGTAGTACCAGTGGTCATTAACGCCCAACAAAACTTTGCAGGTAAAGACGGTATAGTAGAGGCGGGTAATATAAATATTACTCCTTACAGCACAGTAGGTAATGGCACTAACGCGGTATCTAAAGGAGCCGAGGTGTTTTTGCAACATGCCTTTGATAGCGGCTTTGGTTTTTACGCTAACTACACTTATAACAAAACAAATAAAGCAGAAGTAACCGTAGACGGCGAAGCATTTGGGCAATCGCCACTGATCGGCAGTGCAAAGTATCAATATAATACTTCGGTTTATTTTGAAGGTGACAATTTTAACGTACGTGCCTCATATAATAAGCGCGGCGAAACGGTACTGGGCTTAAATAGTGGCTTAAACGTGTACCAAGACCCATACGATCAAGTTGATGTTAATGCCTCAATTAACTTATACGAAGGCCTTAGTTTTACCGCAGCAATTATAAACTTAACCAAATCGGAGTCGGTTACGCGTTTAGGTAATGATAGTGACGCACGGTTATTAAACTCAAGCTACTCGGGCAGGCGTTATTACGCGGGGTTTAACTACAGCTTTTGAACTGCTCCCTAAAGCAACTTTTAATAAGCCGGCTTAAACATAAAGTTGGCTTATTATTTGTGTTTACCTTGTTTCTTAACGGTATGAATACTATGATGAATTTATAATTAAAATTGAGTAATCACCGCGAGTAACTAATATTGATAACCTATCAGCCTTTAATTAATGACTCTGCGTCCTTAATCGAATTTACCCGCATTTATTTAGCCGTTTTTTATACCTTTGTAGCGGGGTTCTACACCGTTAGAATACTCTATAAAAACAGCAATACACCATCGGGAGTGATTTTTACAGGGACAAAATATTGCGCTAATTGGTGGAATCACTTCGTTTTTCGTTTTTTTAGAGCTGCTATTTGGTTGGTGTGTGTTGTAAGAGTATTTATACCTGCAACCGATAACTACCTCGGAATTTTTGTGCCGTTAAATACATGGCCAGGCGTAATGCTAGGTAATGCTTTATTAACTGTTGGTTTTATATTAACTATGGTGGTGCATTTTAATATGGCATCACTTTGGCGTTCAGGAATAGACCCACAAGGGCCCGATGAGCTAAAAGTAAACGGCTTTTATGCGTATTCTCGTAATCCTATGTATTTAGGCGTTGCTGCGGCGCAGTTAGGCTTTTTTTTAGCATTGCCGAGTGTGTTTAGCTTAGTGTGTTTACTGGTTGGGCTTACTGCGTTATATCGTCAGGTGTTGATTGAAGAGCAGCATTTAGTGAGCATATTTAACACCCAATATAAAAAATATAAAGAATTAGTACCACGTTGGTTATAATAATTACTCCGTTATTTTGCAGCAATGAGGGTTTTAGTTTAACTACCAATGAGTAATACTTTACTTTCGCTACAAAAAATCATGATTACAAAAGCAATTTATTGCTATTTTTACAAGTATATTTTAACGTTAATATATTGAATACTTAACTAGCTTCACCTTGCTTTAGAGGCAAACATAGTATGACAAAAAATGAGTTAATAGAACTAGAAGATGTGCTTGATTTAATGCTTGATGCTGTGTGCGTGGTAAATAAAGTAGGTAAGTTTGTATTTGTAAGTGCCGCGTTTGAACAAATATTTGGTTATAAAGCTGCCGAAGTAGTAGGCAAGCCTATGATTGATTACGTTTATAAAGGCGATCATAATAAAACTTATAATGCCGTTGCTTCACTTTTGTCGGGCGAAACAACTCATTCACGGTTCGAAAACCGCTGGGTTCGTAAAGACGGTCAAATAATTCATATTTTGTGGTCAGTGTGCTGGTCATCAGATCACCAAGTAAGAATTGCAGTTGCTCACGATATTACTGAGCGAAAAAAAATGGAAGAGCAGCTTTATTATATGGCTGGCCACGATGGGCTTACAGGTTTACCAAATCGCTCATTACTAATGGACAGGTTACAGGCTGCAATAATAAAAGCAGAAAGAGAAAATACACTATTTTCGATATTATTTATTGATATTAATGGCTTTAAAGCTATTAATGATACGTATGGCCACCTTATGGGTGATAAGTTACTGCAACACATAGCACAGCGGCTTTTAAGCGTAGTAAGAGAATACGATACAATAGGGCGCTTAGGCGGAGATGAGTTTTTGATTGTGCTAGAGGGCTTAAGTAGCGCTGGCGATACCACGGCCGTTAAAAGAAAAATAATTGGGCAGTTCCAACAGCCATTTAAACTAGATGAGCTATCATTAAATGTATCTCCGAGTATTGGAATTGCAAATTACCCCACCCACGGAGAAACAGACCATCAATTAATAAAACACGCAGATCAAGCCATGTATAAAATCAAAAGAATGAGTGCCAATAGCATAGATTACCCAACTTAAAATTAAACGCTCAAATAATAAAAAAGCAGGCCAGTTAGGTAAGTTAAGTATTTTATGTTACATAACTTAGATTCAAATAGTAAGTGCAGAGGTTAGCAATTAATACGTTATATATTACAGGCGCGGGCGTTAGCGCAGCCAGCGGTATTCCTACCTTTAGAGGTGAAGATGGTTACTGGACTATTGGTAGTAAAAATTATACACCAATGCAAATGGCCACACGCGCTATGTATCAAAACGCCCCTAAAGAGTTTTTAGCTTGGTATTACCACAGGTTTGCAACGTATAGAAACCACGGCCCTAACGACGTACATTATTGGCTAAAAGATAAAAACCTAATAACGCAAAATATAGATGGGCTTGATGGTAAAGCAGGAAATAAAAACTATATTGCAGTTCATGGCAGGTTAGATCAAATGACCCTGTTTCATCAGCAAGGCGAAAACGTAGAAACGGTGATTACCCCTTGGGATGAGGTAGATGAGGCTCATTTACACAACTCATTATTTGAGGTGTTTAATATTCAAAACCAAGCGCCAGTGCTTAATCACTCTTTTAAACCGTTTGTATTATTATTTGATGAATACTACACCGAGTTATATAAAATTAGCGAAGCACAACAACGCATGGTCAATGCCGATAAAATTGTATTTATGGGTACATCGTTTAGCGTTAACATTACCCAAATGGCGCTGGAAATAGCCCGCGAATACAATATTGCGTTAGAAGTTGTAGATCCACACCCAGCACATATTTTACATCCAAATGTAAGTTATAAAAAAATGACCGCGCTTGAATATATTCAGAGTAATTAAAGTTTTAAACCGAGTGTTAGCTCCTTATAAAAACAGCAAGATTATAATAATAAAGAGATATAAATGAGTGACTTAACTGCAATAGCTAATCTATCAATATTATTGGTCGAGCCTTCAGAAGTGCAGCAAAAACTGATCATAAAATCATTAATACAAAGTGGTGTAAAACAAATAGAAACCGCCACTACACAAACCCAAGCTTTAACCCTGCTTGCAAATTACCAACCAGATTTAGTTATTAGCAGTATGTACTTAGCTGACGGCACCGCCGATTCACTGCTACAAAACATTAGATCGAACCCGCGCACAGAGCAGCAAGCATTTATGTTGGTATCGAGCGAGCGTAATAAAAAGTATCTTGAGCAATTAAGGCAATCGGGCGTGTTAGCTATTTTACCTAAACCCTTTACGAGCGAAGCCATTACCCGAGCGCTTAAAGCTACCTTAGATATAATTAGCGAACAAGAAGTAGAGCTTGAACACTTTGATGTTACTTTGCTGCGCGTATTAGTGGTTGACGATAGTCGCTTTGCTCGTAAACATATTATTCGGGTGCTTGCTGGTATGGGAATACCTGCGCCGGTAGAGGCTGAGAATGGCAAACAAGCAATTGAGCAGCTAAACAAACAAGCGTTTGACTTAATAGTAACCGATTATAATATGCCGGAAATGGATGGCCGAGAGTTAACAGCAGCGGTTAGAGGCTCAAATAGCTATTCGCATATTCCTATTTTAATGGTGAGCTCAGAAGCCAATGAAACCCACCTAGCAAACATCTCTCAAGCCGGAGTGGATGCCATATGCGACAAACCGTTTGAACCAGCAACAGTGAGAGATTTACTATTTAAAATAATGTTTTAAATTATTAATTTTAAGGCTAACTGTAAAACTCATTAGCCTAAGCGAATAAAACAAAAGCAGCGCTTGTAAAAAGTCGCTGCTTTTTTACTATTGGTTAGGTACGTTATAAAGCCCAAACGCCACAAAACATAATATAACTGCAATTGTGGTATCAAATATTCGCCATCTTAATGATGAACTTAATATACTTTTAAGTTTAGGTGCAAAAAGCACTAAGGTGCTGAACCAAATTATTGACCCAACACAAGCGCCAAGTGCAAAATGCATTGGGTTTGGTTGTAAAGCGCCAATATTGCCAAGTGATAACACGGTATCTAAATACACATGTGGATTTAGCAAACTGATTGCAAAGGCCGAAAGGGCAGTACCCCACCAGTTTACTTTTTCTACTTGGCTTATCTTTAAACCTGAAGTCCCTTTAATCGCTCGCATTGCAGATCCATACGCTAAGTACAATAGCATCGCAATACCGCCCCATGTTAACCAAGGCAGTAAGCCCGGTAATAATTGTTGTAATTCATTTGCTGCAAATACACTTATTAAAATAAGAGCCGCGTCGCAAATAATGCATACCGTGGCTAAAACAAACCGATTAGCGCCAGCCATACATTGGCTTAAAATCCAAATATTTTGCGCGCCAATAGCAATAATTAAACTTAGCCCCAGCACCACACCCGATAAAAAACGACATACTTAAAATCCACTCAATTATTCAATGCCTTGCAGGGTATTGATAATTCTGTTACAAATCCAATGAATACATTTAGGGTTATATGCGTAAAACTCATGATTGATTATCAACTACTCAATGCACTGTCGGCGGTTATTAGTGAAGGCGGGTTTGAAAAAGCCTCTAAAAAGCTATTTATTACGCAATTGGCAGTAAGTCGGCGTATTCATCAACTCGAAGCCAAACTTGGAGAGCCTGTAATTATTAGAACGCAGCCACCGCGGCCAACCGCTCTTGGAAAGCGTTTACTTAATCATTTACAACAAGTCCTGCAGTTAGAAGTTGCTTTAAACGTAGATGCACTTAACGAGCACTCCAGCTTAAACACACCTCTTAGTGTAAAGTTGGCTGCCAATGCTGACTCACTAGCTACATGGTTGCCAGAAGCCCTTGCCATACTAGATACAGAATCTGATTGTAAATTTAGATTTGAAGTGATCTCAGAGGATCAATCCATCGCCCATAAAAGAATGAAAGACGGCGAAGTAATGGTATGTATTAGCTCATCTTCTGAGCCTGTAAATGGTGGATTAGCGAGCCCATTAGGTGCTATACGTTACAAGGCAATTGCGAGTCCTGATTTTATTAAACAGCATAACCTCACTTCGCTTACGCAATTGGCGCAGGTACCGTGTTTAGTTTTTAGTGAATATGACAAGCTACAGCACCAGTTCTTAGCCGATATTAACGGCTCAACGCCAGAGTATATGCATATATATCCCTCATCAGAAGGATTTAAACAAGCCATGATAGCAGGCCTAGGGTATGGTTTATTGCCGACTTTGCAGCTCGGTGATTCCCTGCAAAAAGGAGGGTTAGTTGACTTATTTCCAGAGTATTATATTGATACTCCCTTGTACTGGCATTATTGGCAAAGTGAAAGCCCGCAACTTAAAGCACTGCGTAAGTTTGCAATGCAAGTTGCGGCTAACCGATTAGAACCAATTTAAAGGTGCTTATAACTGGCCTAATCTATAAATGAGTAATGCCGTTTTTTTAATGTTTTTATCAAGGCTGGTTAAATCGGCCGTTTCGTTTTTAGTGTGCGCGCCGCTGCCCATTAAACCTAAACCATCAAGTGCCATATCAACATGGTTTGCGGCAAACGAAATATCCGCAGCGCCTGCATTGCGTGGATTGGCTGCCACTACTTTGTTGTAACCTAAATCGTGGCTTGCGTCGCTGTATAATGCTAATAGCTTTTTATTGCCATCAGTTAATGCCATTGGCGGGTAACCGTCTTACTGCCATTTAAACTGTTGCTAGCAATGAGTTGCATTGACCTTTTTGCGTTTTCGAATTGTTTTGGTGAAAGTGCGCGTAAATCGCCTGCTATATGTACGGTTTGTGCTATTACATTACTTTTACCAAACGCAGTTGCTGACGAATTAGCGCTGTCGTAGTCGGCATTTGTGCCACCCACAATAAGCCCTGGGTTAAAAGTTAAATTAGGTTGTGTGGCAAGTTGTTCTCTAAAGCTATTTAAAATACGCGATGCTTCGTAAATAGCGCCATAGCCTACATTATCACTAAATATTTGCGACGAATGCGCCGCTGCAGCACTTACGTTTAGCGTCCAGCCGGTATAACCACGGCGCGCCGCCATGGCGGTTTTAATATTGTTATCGCCATTTTCAAAGCCTAAAGCAACGTCTGCCCACATTGCCGCATCAACAATGGCTTGTTTAGATAAGCTAAGCGGACGACCATTACTTTTATGCTTACATTTTCAAGTAAGTTAAGCGCTTGCAAGCTTTTAAGTGCGGTAATTATTATCGTGTTACCGCCTTTCATATCGGCAACGCCTGGGCCACTGGCTGTATCGGCATCAAGCTGTTTGTAGGTTGTAAAATCATCGTGTTTGGCAAAGACTGTATCTAGATGGCCGATCATCAGTATTTTTATTGCATCGGGGTTTTTACTCTCAAAGGTAGCCAATACATGCCCTGCGCGGTTAAACGCACTGCCATCCAGCCATTCTACTTTAAAACCAATGGCCTTAAGTTGCTCGCTTGTAAGCGCGCCTACTTTTTTTACACCTTCAATATTAAGCGAACCGCTATTAATATTTACGGCTTGCTCTATTTCTTTAAGTGCTTGGGGAATGTTTTTATCGACCTGTTTTACTATTTCACGCTCATTTTTATCAAGCGCAGCATGACTTATAAGCGGTAAGGTACTAGCAAGTGTGAGAATGATTGCATGGCTAAATTTTAAAAATGACATAACAGCATAATAAGTGAGAAATAAGAGTATTTAATATGAAGTAAAATTAATAAGGATTCAATAGAAGTAGATTGTGATTTTTAACTAATTTTATAAGCAATAACGAGTTACAAGTTTAAGGGTGAACGCGTTATTAGTTTAAACACAGGTATTTAAATATAACCACTTAATTAATAATCAACGGGTATAATTAATCAGCTATACGTCTGATATTACTGAACTCCACCATTTTGGGGTTTTGCTACATTTAGAAAAGGTAAGGCGAAGCTAACTAACTGTTTACAGTTGTTTATTTTATAGCTTGGTTAAGTTGTTGTAATATAGGGATATTTCTATTTGTGAAATGACAAATATCGTAGGCTAATTTTTAGTCGTGCCGTTGTAACCTCCGGCTGCTGTGATACTATAGTGATACATTACTTAAGTTCTAGATAGGATTTTTTATGAAAGTTGAGCTAGTTACGACTCTTAAACGCCAAGCTACTAAAATATTAGCTGATCTTCATACTTCAAAAGAGCCTGTGTTAATTACAGAACATGGTAAACCATCTGCTTATCTAGTTGATGTTGATGATTATGAATTCATGCAACAACGAATAGCAATCCTTGAAGGTGTAGCGCGCGGTGAACAAGCTATTAAAAATGGCCATTTATTCTCTAATCAAGAAGCAAAAGAGAAAATGAGTAAATGGCTGAAATAATATGGACATCTCCAGCTCTCGATGATTTAAATTATGTTGCTGAATATATTGCTTTAAATAATCTGATTGTGGCTAAAAAATTGGTTCAAAAAGTATTTGAGAAAGTATCAAGGTTAGAAAATCATCCAGAATCAGGTAAAAGGCCTGCTGAGCTAAATAACTTAAACTACCGAGAAGTTATTGTTAATCCGTGTCGTATTTTCTATAAAATTGAAAATGATAAGGTTTATATTTTACATGTAATGCGACAAGAGCGAGATTTACGCAGGTTTCTTTTACAGAATTAAATACGGTTAACAAGTAAATCCACTAGTATGAAAATTTGGCTGAATCCATCTTGATTACTAAGAAAATCGCAAATTAAAATAGAGCGACAAGTGCAGTTTAAAAAATATAACAGGGTTTTTAAACGACCAAAATTTTTCTCTTAAACAGCTCTCAGCCCACATTTAGGACAAGCAACCACCAGGTTTAATACCACTTGTATTAAACCTGACAGCCAAAATCTACCAAGCTACATTTAATTAGTCGGCATTAAATAAATTTCGCGTACGCTGTTGCGCTGGTTTGCTTCAATAGCAAAAAGTACTGCGTCAGCGACATCTTGTGGGTCGAGTTTGTCGGGTTTAGCTTCATCAAAAAATGGGGTATTTACCATACCTGGTGCTATGGTTGTACAGCGGCCATTCCACTCACTCATTTCCTCAGCTAAGTTTTGTCCAAAGCCATAAGCAAACCATTTAGTTGCACCGTAAATAGAGCCGCCAATTGGCTTACGGCCAGCAGCAGAGCTGGTTAAAATGAAGTGTCCGGTGGTTTCGCGTAAATATGGCAGTGTTAATTTTGCGCTCCACAATAGGGCTTTAATGTTTATATCGATCATGGTTGACCATTCATCCGGATCACCTTTTTCAGTGCCAGCAGTTGAAACCCCCATGCCTGCGTTAGCAAAGGCTACATCTAATCGGCCAAACTTTTCAATGCCTTTGGTAACTACGTTTTCGAGCGCGGTAAAGTCGGTGGCATCTGCGGCTACAGCCATTGCGTTATCTGATCCTAGCTCGGCAACAAGTTGGTTAAGTTGCTCTTCTCTACGGGCGGTTAATATAACTTTATGACCGTTGTTTACTAAGGTTTTTGCCGTTGCTTCACCAATGCCACTAGAAGCGCCGGTTATGAGTACTATTTTCTCTTTTGCCATGGTTTTTTCCTTATTAACAAATGAATAAAGGCGCAGCTCAATGTGCGCCATGCAGTTATTGCGCTATGTCAAAATTGACTGATAAATCGTCAGCTTGCGTTAGACTAATTTGTTTCAGTTGATAAATATTAAAGTCTGCATCTACTTGCTCTGCATCGTCTATGTGTGCGCTACACGTATAACCAAGTTGGTAGTCGCCTGGTGTTATGAATGCGAGTTCAAATTCGTATTCATTATCGTCCGCATCAAATACAACATTGGCAGTCGCCAGCGGAGCGTTATCAGGCGTTTGGTCATCTATTTCATGCATATCTGTTGGGGTTTGTGCCTGCGCAGAGTAAAGGTAAACAGCATGGCCAAATGATGAATCATCAGCGGCAAGACCAATGTTGTCAGTCTCGCAATTGTTTATAAGTGTTTGGCTTACAGAGCCTTCAATATCTTGTGATTCAGAAAGGTTTTGTAAACGCACACCGCGAGGTTTTAAAAATATTTCGTCATTATTTTGTGGATCAACTAACGATTTTTTTAAATCAAACTCTAATACAAACTCGTTGTCGGTTTGATTGAGTGTAAAGCCATCTAGCTGAATTTCACCCACGCCATCGTTACCTTTTCTTTTTACGATAAGCGGTGCAATGCTGCCGTCTTCATAAACTACGTGAGATGTTAAGCTAAGGTTGTTCGTGTCGCCGTTTATCACTTGTGCGCGGATCCACGAATAATCCCCAGCAGGTACTTCTTGATCGTCAAGTAATTGAAAAATATCGTCGCCCGTATAGTCTAGTAAATTGACCATTTGCGCTAAGGTGGAATCGTTTTTAGAGCGAGTTGCAAAGCTAACTTCTTCACCTGCTTGGGCTTTAATTGTTATTGAATCAAACACTACGTTAACTTGTTTTAAACCAGTGACTGGTGCGTCGGAAATGCCTAAGCTAAAAGTGGTTTTATCACTTGCTTGCGGTGGGGTTGTTTCAGCCTCGTCATTTGATGAGCCACAGCCTGCTAAGGCAAAAATAATAGCGCTACTTAATATTGTTGATTTAAAGTTCATGCTTGTTTCCTTTTATTTGATTTGTTAAGTGTATGTATTTAACCCTTAACCTAAATTGAATTAAAAATATGAAGAGTTAGAACTTTTAACATGCTGTTTTAAATAGTTTTTAATTTTATCGATTTAATTGTTTTTTACTATATACTCGCGCCACTTCTTTTGAAGTCGTTTTTATTAAATTTAACCATAATTTTGCTGAGTTTCAGCCACATTTATCGGAACAAACATGAAAGATAAACTTTTAGCATTTTGGCAAAGCCATTCAGAAACAATCATCACTTTAGGATACAAAGTGATTTTAGCTTTGGTGATTTTAATTGCCAGTGGCGTAATTGCCCGCGCTGTTAAAAGAGCAGTTAATGGCTCTAAATCGCCGCTTAATAAATTAGATAAAACTTTGCTGCCTATTATCTCTCGCCTTTCGAGTTACTTGGTTTATATAATTGGCTCGTTATTTATTTTAGATATTTTTGGGGTCAATACCGCCAGTTTAGTGGCACTAATGGCCGCTGCAGGTTTAGCAATTGGTTTGGCGTTAAAAAGTACGTTAAGTAATATAGCTGCAGGTATTATGTTATTAATACTGAGACCTTTTAAAGTAGGTGACTTTATTGATGCCAGTGGTACATCGGGTACGGTGAGCGAAATTAACTTATTCACTACTATTTTTAAAACCACCGACGGCCTTTATATAGCCTCTCCTAACGGCAAAGTGTGGGGTGGTAATATTAAAAACTTTACCCGTAACGGTAAAAGACGCATGGATATTGTAGTGGGTATTTCGTATGCCGATTCAATAGACGATGGCTTAAATGTACTTAAACAAATAGCCAGCTCAGAAGGGCGTTTACTAGCAGAGCCAGCGCCAAAAGTAATGGTGGTATCTATAGCCGAAAGTTCGGTAAACCTACAATTACGCGCATGGACTGTAAATGGTGATTACTGGCAAACAGTGTGGGATCTTAATAAGCGCGTTAAAGAGTCTATTGAGCAAGCAGGGCTAACAATTCCATTCCCGCAGCGCACTTTGCACTTACCTGAGTCGCTAGCAACAAGCGTTACAATTAATAAAGACACTGCAAAAGTAGATTAATATTAGCAGTATCAGCACACATAAAAATAGCGAGCTAAGGCTCGCTATTTTTTGTTGTATCGTTTGTAA
>TARA_R110000772_G_scaffold73216_9_pt1 | contig 52020 bp, 49 predicted proteins | sample TARA_R110000772 | Tara Oceans TARA_R110000772 (sample SAMEA4397948) | marine metagenome | biome: Polar Biome; feature: [SRF] surface water layer (ENVO:00010504); material: water (ENVO:00002006), including particulate matter (ENVO:01000060) such as... | depth 5 m | reverse complement strand
CCGGTCACCCGCTTCATCGGCGATCCGTCGTCGTTGCCGAACCACACGCCGGTCACCAGCTGCGGCGTGAAGCCGACGAACCAGGCGTCGCGGTAGTTCTGGCTGGTGCCCGTCTTGCCCGCCGCCGGCCGGCCGATGGCGGCGCGCTTGCCCGTGCCGCCGTCGATCACCTTGGTCATCATGGCGGTCAGGGTGCGGGCGGGCGGGGCCGGCACGGCGCGGCCGGGGCCGGAACCCTGGCGTCGATACAACGGCGCGCCGCCCGGGCCGATGATTTCCGTGATCGCATAGGGCCAGACCCCCATCCCCGCCCGCGCCAGCACGGCATAGGCGGTCGTCAATTCCAGCAACGACACCTCGCCCGTGCCGAGCGCCAGGCCCGCGTCCCGGGGCAGGTCCGTGGTGATGCCCAGCGCCCGGGCGGTGTCGATGATCTTGGCCGGGCCGACCTGCTGCGCCAGCTGCACGGCGATGGTGTTGACGGAATGGGCGAGCGCGTATTCCAGGGTCATGTGGCCTTCGTACTTGCCGGAGAAATTGGACGGCTGCCAACCGCTGAGGCTGACAGGCCTGTCGATCACCGGGGTCGCGGGGGTCATCCCGGCCTCCAGCGCCGCCAGATAGACCACGGGCTTGAACGCGGAGCCCGGCTGACGCTGCGCCTGAACGGCGCGGTTGAACTGGCTTTTGCCGTAATCCCGGCCGCCGACCATGGCGCGCACGGCGCCCTCTGGGGTCAACGCGATAAGCGCCCCTTCGCCCGCCTGCATGCCCGCCCGGTCGGCCGCGAGGAAGGCGCGGCCGATGGCCGTTTCCGCCTGGCGTTGCAGGGCCGGGTCGAGCGTCGTTCTGACCACCAGGTCGCGGCCGCCGGCGGTGACATAGTCGGAGACGGCTTCGAGCACCCAGTCGACGAAATGCCGCGCGTTGCCCGTGGGCGCCGAGACGACGGCAACCTGGATACCGCGGGCCGCGTCCGCCGCCTTGGTTTCCGTCAGATAGCCGGCGGCGACCATGTTGGCGAGCACGGTGCGGGCCCGGGCATGGGCGCGTTCCGGCGAGGCCACGGGGTTGTAGCGCGACGGCGCCTTGAGCAGGCCGGCCAGCACGGCCGCCTCGTAGGTGTTGACCCGGGCGGCGGGTTTCTGGAAAAAGCGATGGGCCGCCGCGTCGACCCCGTAGGTCCCCGCCCCCAGATATACCCGGTTGAGGTAGAGGGTGAGGATCTGGTCCTTGGAAAACTCCCATTCCAGCCACAACGCCACGACCATTTCCTGAAGCTTGCGCATGATCGTGCGGGCCGGGGTGAGGAACAGGTTCTTGGCCAGCTGCTGGGTGATGGTCGATCCGCCCTCGACAATGCGCCCGGCCCGGATATTGCGCGCCATGGCGCGGCCCAGGCCGATAGGATCGACCCCGAAATGACTGTAGAACCGCCGGTCCTCGGTCGCCAGGACGGCCTGAATCAGATGCGGCGGCAGGTCCTTGAGGGCCACCGTCTCGCCGACCAGGTCGCCGGCGCGGTAGATTTCCGTGCCGTCGGCGGCCTGGATCGTCACGGTCGGCCGGCGTTCGGTCTTCAGCGCCTCGTCCAGGTCGGGCAGGCCGATGGACACCCAGACCCCGGCGCCAAGGGCCGCGATCAACAGCCAGACAACCGCCGCCCCGGCCCATTTCAGGATCGTGGCGAGGCGGCCGCGGCGGCGCCCGGCAGGGGCGCGCTCGGGAGTCTTGTTCGCCCGTGGGCGGGGACGGGGACGCGGTGATTTGGCCATTTGCGTCTTATGGGCGGATGGGCGTCAGTATTTGGTTAACGCAAAGTAGGCGGAGGCTTCATCGGGTTCGCGGCAGTCGAGCAGGGTATGCAGGGTGATCGGGTCGATCACGGCGCCCTTCAGGTTGGCCCGCCACATGTCGACGCCGTTGAGCGAGGCCCCCGTGAAATTGGCGCCGCGCAGGTCCGTGTCGGTCATGTCCGTGAAATCAAGCAGCGCGCTGGTGAAATTGACCCCGACCATGACCGACGAGATCAGGGACGAGCCCCTGAGATCGGCCCCTGACAGGTCCGATCCCGTGAGATCGCATTCCCGGATGTTGGCGTTGGCGAGGGAGGCCCCCCGCAGGTCCAGGTCCCGCATGTTGAGACGCAGCATGTCGCCGCGCTTGCCGCTATCGCCGCCGCCGCGCAGCCAGGCCTCGTGGGCCTCGATCAAGGCCGCGACCGACGTGTTCGTATCCGCCATCGGGAAATTCCCCCCCCCGTGAACCCAGTTCAATGCCCGACCGCCCTTCCCCCCGGGTTGGCCCGGTGTTGGGGCGATCATAGGCGGAAGGCCGGGCCCGAGTAAACCGCCCCGCCGGTTGCCGGCCGGAACGATCAGATGTCCAGGTTGGCGACCTTGAGCGCGTTTTCCTGAATGAATTCGCGGCGCGGCTCGACGATGTCGCCCATGAGGGTGGAGAACACCTCTTCGGCGTCGTCGATATGGTTGATGCGGACCTGCAACAGGGAGCGCGCGTTGGGGTCCAGGGTGGTTTCCCAAAGCTGGTCCGGGTTCATTTCGCCGAGACCCTTGTAACGCTGCACGCCGATGCCCTTCTTGCCGGCGTCCATCACCGCGTCGACCAGGGACACGGGTCCGGTGATGACGTGCTCCTTTTCCTTCAGGATCAGCACCCCATGGCGTGCGTAGCGCGCCTGCAGGGCCGGCGCCATGGCGTCGAGCCGGCGGGCTTCGGACGAGCGGATCACCTGGCCGTCGATGACATGGCTTTCCGAAACGCCGCGCAGGGTGCGGTCGATGGAGAACCCGCCGCCGGGCAGGGCCGAGCCGGTCCAGCCGCGTTCGGCCTCCGGCACCAGGGCGTCCATGCGCTTGGCGATGTATTCGGCGGTGCCCTGCGCCAGTTCCTGGTCGGACAGGATGTCCAGGTTGAAGGCCCCCAGGATCGCCGCCTGTTCGACCAGGGCCATGGGCACATGCTGGGACAGACGCCCGACCATGGCCTTCACGTCGCGGGCCTCGCGCACCACGGCGTGCAGTTCCGGGCCGGCGATCTGGCTGCCGTCGTAGGGCCGCATCACCGCACCCTCGTCGATGGCGCTGGCGAACAGGTACTTTTCCATCGCCGCGTCGTCCTTGAGATAGACCTCGGAATTGCCGCGCTTGGCGCGGTACAGCGGCGGCTGCGCGATATAGAGATAGCCGCGCGTCACCAGTTCCGGCATCTGGCGGAAGAAGAAGGTCAGCAGCAGGGTGCGGATGTGGCTGCCATCGACGTCGGCGTCCGTCATGATGATGATCTTGTGGTAGCGGCATTTTTCGACGTTGAAATCCTCGCGTCCGATGCCGGTGCCGAGCGCCGCGATGAGCGTGCCGATTTCCGCCGACGAGAGCATCTTGTCGAAGCGCGCGCGCTCCACGTTGAGGATCTTGCCGCGCAGCGGCAGGATCGCCTGATTGGCGCGGTGGCGTGCCTGCTTGGCGGAGCCGCCGGCACTGTCCCCTTCGACGATGAACAGTTCCGACAGCGCCGGGTCCCGTTCCGAACAGTCGGCGAGCTTGCCGGGCAGGGTCGAGATGTCCAAGGCCCCCTTGCGCCGCGTCAGTTCGCGGGCCTTGCGCGCGGCCTCACGGGCGGCGGCGGCCTCGACGATCTTGCCGATCACGCTGCGCGCTTCCGCGGGATGTTCCTCGAACCAGCGGTCCAGGCCCTCGCCGACCAGGTTTTCCACCGCCGGGCGGACTTCGGACGACACCAGCTTTTCCTTGGTCTGGGACGAGAACTTGGGATCGGGCACCTTGACGGACAGCACGCAGGTCAGACCTTCGCGGGCGTCGTCGCCGGTGATCCCGACCTTGGCCTTCTTGGCGATGCCCGACGCGTTGGCATAGTTGTTGATCATCCGCGTCAAGGCCCCCCGGAAGCCGGCCAGGTGCGTGCCGCCGTCCTTCTGCGGGATGTTGTTGGTGAAGCACAGCATGGTCTCGTGATAGCTGTCGTTCCACTGCATCGCCATTTCCACGGTGATACCGTCCTTTTCGCCGGAAACGGCGATCGAGTCGGCCAGCACCGGGTTCTTGGAACGGTCGAGGTATTTGACGAATTCCTGAAGCCCGCCTTCGTAGCGCAGCTCCTTGGTCTGCGGCTCGACCCCGCGCGCGTCGGTCAGGGTCAGGCCCACGCCTGAATTGAGGAACGCCAGTTCGCGCAGGCGATGTTCGAGCGTCGCATAGTCGTAATCGGTCTGGGTGAAGGTTTCCTTGGACGCCAGGAACGTGACCTCGGTGCCGGAGATCGGTTTGCCGTCGTCGCCCAGGGGGGCGTCGCCGATGATCTTCAGGGGGGCCTCGACCTCGCCGTCGCGAAAGCGCACGAAATGCTGTTTGCCGTCGCGGCAAATGCGCAGTTCCAGCCATTCCGAGAGCGCGTTGACCACGGACACGCCGACGCCGTGCAGACCGCCCGAGACCTTGTAGGAATTCTGGTCGAACTTACCGCCGGCATGCAGTTGAGTCATGATGACCTCGGCCGCCGAAACGCCTTCTTCCGTATGGATGTCGACGGGGATGCCGCGGCCGTTGTCGGACACGGTGACCGAATTGTCGCCGTTGAGCGTCACACGCACGGTATCGCAATAACCCGCCAGCGCTTCGTCGATGGCGTTATCGACGACTTCGTAGACCATATGGTGCAGGCCCGAACCGTCGTCCGTATCGCCGATGTACATGCCCGGGCGTTTGCGCACGGCGTCGAGGCCGCGCAGGACCTTGATGGAATCCGCCAGGTATTCGCCGTTGTTGTCCGCGCGCCGTTGGGCGGCGCTATCGATTTTCGGTGTTTCGGGTTCGTCGGTCATGGTCGTTCACGCTCTTCAGATTGGGGCCGGCAGAAGCGCCGCCCGGGAAAATTCAATGTTGTCCGGTCATGGGTCCTGACGGCGGACCTTGGCCTCGGCGACGTGGAAGAAGGCGGCCCGCCCGGCCAGCGGGCCGAACAGATCCAGGTCGGTGCCGGTCATCCAGGCCTGCAAACCCAGGGCCTCGATCTCGGCGAACAGGGCGGCGCGACGGTCGGCGTCGAGATGGGCCGCGACCTCGTCCAGCAGCAGCATGGGGGCCCGGCCCTGTTCCGCCGCCTGCAGGCGCGCCTGCGCCAGGACCAGGGAAATCAACAATGCCTTCTGTTCGCCCGTGGAACAGTCGGCCGCCGGGCGGCCGCGGCTTTTGTATTCGACATGCAGGTCGGAGCGGTGCGGCCCGTGGGCCGTGCGCCCGCTGTCGCCGTCGCGCCCACGCGCGGATTTCAAGGCGGCCTTCAGGCGGTCCTCGGCATCGAGCGCCGATCCGCTGTTAAGCCAGGCCTCGACCTCGCCCTCGACGGCCAGGTCGGCGGCCGGAAACGGGCCGTCGCCGGCGGCCTCCAACTGGCCGGCCAGGCGCCCGGCCATGTCGAGCCGGGCCGCCGCGATGGCGACGCCGCGTTCCGCCATGGTCGCCTCCAGGGCCGAAACCCAGGCATCGTCACAACCGCCCCGCGCCGTCAGCAGGCGCAGCCGGTCGCGCATGGCCTGCTCATACCCGCCGACGCGCCCCGCATGGGCCGGGTCGCGGCCATAGACCAGACGGTCGAGAAAGCGCCGCCGGGCCGAGGCGCCGTCGAGAAACAGGCGGTCCATCTGCGGTGTCAGCCATTGCAGGGAGACATGTTCGGACAAGACGGCCTGGGCGCGCTGGGGCGCGCCGTCGACATGCACCAGGCGCTTTTCCGTGTTCCCCGCCTCACCGGCGGCAAGGCCCGTGCCGACATCCGTCTCGCCGTCGGGGCCGGCCACCGTCGCCGCCACGGCCCAGGGCCGGGAGCGGGGGGCCGCATCCTCGCCGGGGTCGCGGCGGGCGGCTTCCGACAGGCGGGCGCGGCGCAGCCCGCGGCCCGGAATCAGGAATGACAGTGCCTCCAGAATGTTCGTCTTGCCCGCTCCGTTGGGCCCGGCCAGCACGACCGGCCCCTCGGGCACGTCAAGCCGCAGCGCGGCATAGCAGCGGAAGTCGCTCAGCGTCAGCCGGCGGACCGCAAGAGAGCCCGCAACGGCGGCGGCAGTTTCCGGATATGCCCCATCGGCGGCAAATGTGGGTTGGACGTACAGGATCGTTCCTTAAAAAACCCGTTCAAACACGCATGGGCATGAGTACGAACAAGGCACTTTCGTCGCCCGCTTCGCGCAGCACCGTGGGCGAGGCCGCGTCGGCCATGGCCAACGACGCCGTGTCGCCTTCGATCTGGCGGGTGATGTCGAGCAGATAGGCCGCGTTGAACCCGATCTCCAGACCGTCGCCGTTGTAATCGACCTCGATCTCTTCCTCGGCCAGCCCGTGTTCGGGGCTGGAGGCCGACAGCTTGAGCACGCCGGCACCCAGGGTCAGCTTCACGGCGCGGGATTTCTCGGAGGAAATCGCCGACACGCGGTCGACGGCAGCGGCCAAAAGCTTGCGGTCGACGTCGAGCATCTTGTCGTTGTCGCGCGGGATGACCCGTTCGTAATCGGGGAAGGTGCCGTCGATCAGCTTGGACGTGATGACGATCTCGTCGATGGCGAAGCGCGCCTTGGTTTCCGACAGACCGACGAAGACCTCGCCGACGCTTTCGTCGATCAGCTTGCCCAGTTCCGTCACCACCTTGCGCGGCAGGATCACGCCGGGAATGCCGTCGGCCCCCTCGGGTAGGGGGACTTCGGCCGAGGCCAGACGGTGGCCGTCCGTGGCGACCGCGCGCAGCACCTTGGTGCCGTCGCGTTCGGCGACGTGAAGATAGATGCCGTTCAGATAGTAGCGCGTTTCCTCGGTCGAGATGGCGAACCGGGTGCGGTCGAGCAGCGTATTCAGGTCATGCACCGGCATCTTGAACTGATGCGGCAGTTCGCCCGAGCCGAGCACGGGAAAATCCTCGGTCGGCAGGCAGGAAAGCGCGAATCGGGAGCGTCCGGCCTTGAGCACCAGTTGCCCGCCGCTTTCCTTTTCCATCACCACCTGCGCCCCTTCGGGCAGCTTGCGGACGATGTCGTAAAGGGTGTGGGCGGGGGCCGTGGTCGCACCTGCTTCGGCCACGTCGGCGGCCACGGCCTCGACGATGTCGAGATCCATGTCCGTGGCGTTGAGCGCGAGCTTGCCGTCGCCGGCCTCGATCTTCACGTTGGAAAGGATGGGGATGGTATTGCGGCGCTCTACAACGCTTTGCACGTGCCCAAGGCACTTCAGCAAGGCGGCCCGCTCGATTGTCAGTTTCATATGTGCCGTCTATCGCCGTTCAAAATTACATGCCGTTATGACGCTTTCGACGGGATGTTCCGGCTTCCGGCCGACCCTTTTCCGGGCCGGTCCGGCGGCAACGAAACCGGGGCAGGAACCCTCCGCCCCGGGCGCTGAAATGCCGGTCCAAAGCCCCCACCGAGAGCAGCGTGAAGACACCCGGACGGGCGCCCTCTGACCAAGGCGGCATTATAGCAGAGGCCCTTGGATTCCGAAGCCTTTTCCCCGAATTTCGGGGTCACGGTCGCGACTTTTGGGGCGGTCCCGCCGGGAGCCCCGAAGGGATCAGCCCTCGAGCATCCGGCGCAGCAGTTCGACATCCTCGTTGAAGCTGGAATCCAACTCGCGCAGTTCTTCCACCTTCTTCACCGCATGCATCACCGTGGTGTGGTCGCGGCCGCCGAATTTACGCCCGATTTCCGGGAGCGAGCGGGACGTCAGCTGCTTCGAGAGATACATCGCGACCTGGCGCGGGCGGGCGACGGAGCGCGCTCGGCGGGCCGAATGCATGTCCGATACGCGGATGTTGAAATGGGTCGATACGCGTTTCTGGATTTCCTCGATGGTGACCCGCCGTTCCGACGCCTTGAGAAGGTCGTGCAGCACGTCCTGGCTGGTTTCCAGAGTGATGTCGCGGCCGACCAGCTGATGATGGGCGACCACCCGGTTGAGCGCCCCTTCGAGCTCGCGCACGTTCGATGTGATCTTGTGGGCGAGGAATTCCATGACCTTCAACGGCACCTCGACACCCATCTGCTCGCCCTTGGCCTGCAAAATGCCGAGCCGCAGCTCGTAGGTGGTCGCGTGAATGTCGGCGACCAGCCCGCAGTTGAGGCGCGAGATCAGGCGCTCTTCCATGCCCTCCAGGTCGTTGGGCGACTTGTCGGCGGAGATCACGATCTGGCGGCCCTGATCGACCAGGGCGTTGAAGGTGTGGAAGAACTCTTCCTGGGTCGACTCCTTGCCCGAGATGAACTGCACGTCGTCGACCATCAGCACGTCGACGGAACGGAACTGCTCCTTGAAGTCGACGGTGTTGTGTTCGCGCAGTGCGCGCACGAAGCGGTACATGAACTTTTCCGCCGACAGATAGATGACGGAGCGGTCGGGCCGCGTCTTGCGCAGGTGCCAGGCGATGGCGTGCATCAGGTGGGTCTTGCCGAGCCCGACCCCGCCGTAGAGGAACAGGGGGTTGAAGGGCACGACCTCGGCCTCGGCCACGCGCCGCGCAGCGGCATAGGCGAATTCGTTCGGCTTGCCGACGACGAAGCGATCGAAGGTGTAGCGCTGATCCAAAGGCGCGCCGATATCGTCGGCATGGGGGCCGTTGCCGATCCCGGTGCCGTTCACCGGACCGGCGGGGGCCGTGTCTTCCTTGCGCGCCTCGGCGGGCTTGGTTTCGGCCCGGCCCGACGCCGCATGTTCCTGATGAATGACCACGTCGATTCCGCCCGACAGCCCCCGGCCGTCCAGCAGTTCCGACAAACGGTCCTGATAATGGGCCTGGATCCATTCGCGCATGAAACGGGTCGGGACGCCGGTGCGCACGGCGCTGCCGTCCTTCCCGATGAGCCGCATGGGCTTGATCCAGCTTTGATAGGAGGCTTCGCCGATCTCGGCGCGCAGGGATTCACAAATTTCCAACCAGGTTTCCTGCAGGTCCTGGCAGGGCTCTACGTCTCGGCTCTGCTGTTCCGTCATTTTGCCACCAACATTCGGTCCCGCCCATTCAGGCGGTGCTTGTTTTCATTATCAGGGGGGACCGGCGGCCACGCGGCCAAGGTTCCCCCTCCCTGGGTGTTGGGAGGCGATGAGGCCCGGTGGGGACAACCACCGGCCGGCGCTGTCGCGGCTTGTCTTTATTCACGCCCGCCGCCGTGTCGGGAACCTGAATGCGGTTCCGTCACGCCGCCGCCTCTCTAGAGCCGCGAGAGACGACGCCGCATGAGCGGCGAACCTGTTAGACTTTATCCGCGACACACCCCCCTTAGATTTGGCTTTTAGCCTATTATTAAATAACAAATTATTTAGATGTTATAATAACGAGAAGTAATTTTCCCTGGTGTGATTGAAATCACATGAGGCCAAAAAGAAAAAAGGCTTGTCTTTCTCTCAAAGCTCCTTTCTCTTTATTTGGCTCGTGTCACCGGACGGCGTCTTAGTGAGTCCGCTGGCGGGCACGAAGCCCCCAACGACGACGGGGATATTACGGACGCGTGCCGCCGATGGCAATGAGACGAATCGCGAACGCCCCCAAATTTGCAAAATAATTCCCTTGACAAAAATGGCCCCGAGAGTCCCCTCAGGCCCCTTCCCGACGAGCCTCCGCGGCCGCGTTTTTCCGAGTCCCAGCAATGGTTTTCGAGCGCCTTCGGGCAAAGAAAAAGGCCGCGCTTTCGGCACGGCCCTTTCGGTATTCGATCGCGGTCGGGGTCAGCCCTTAGGCGGACAGGCCCTTGATCTGTTTGACCAGGCGCGACAGCTTCCGCGACGCCATGTTGGCGTGCAGGATGCCCTTCTGCGCACCGCGCATGACGAGCGGCTGCGCGTTCTTGAAAGCTTCCTGGGCGGCGGCCGCGTCGCCGCCGGCGATGGCCATCTCGACCTTGCGGATCGAGGTGCGCACGGCGCTCAGGCGCGTGCGGTTGACCTGCGTACGGCGGGCCGTTTGACGAATGCGTTTCTTGGCCGAGGCATGATGTGCCATCTGGACACCCTTTTCTAACTCTGGGTCTGAATTCGGAAGGCCGGGTTATATCGGCGGGCCGAGGCCAGGTCAAGCCCGGAAAACAAGGCCCCGTGTCAGCGTTTTCCGGGCCCCGCGCCGTCGGCTCAGCGGTTCTTGAATTCCGGCTTCCGCTTGTCGGCGAAGGCGGCCATGCCTTCCTTCTGATCTTCCGTGCCGAAGGTCGCGTGAAACATGCGCCGCTCGAACCGCACGCCTTCGGACAGGGTCGTCTCGAAGGCCCGGTTGACGGCCTCTTTGGCCAGCATGGAAAGCGGCCGCGACATGCCGGCGATGGTCTCAGCCGTCTTGACCGCGTCCTCGACCAGATCCGCCACGGGCACGATGCGCGCGACCAGGCCGGACCGTTCGGCCTCTTCCGCGTCCATCATGCGCCCGGTCAGGCACATTTCCATCGCCTTGGCCTTGCCCACGGCGCGGGTCAGGCGCTGCGTGCCGCCGGCCCCGGGGATGGTGCCGATGGTGATTTCCGGCTGCCCGAATTTCGCGTTGTCGCCGGCGATGATCAGGTCGCACATCATGGCGACCTCGCAGCCGCCGCCCAGGGCATAACCCGCCACGGCGGCGATCACCGGCTTGCGGCAGGAGGCGATGCGCTCCCAATCCTTGGTGATGAAGTCGCTTTTGTAGGCGTCCATCCAGCTTTGGCCCTGCATCTCCTTGATGTCGGCGCCGGCGGCGAAGGCCTTTTCCGATCCGGTGACGACGATGGCGCCGATCGCGTCATCGGCCTCGAACACGTCGAGGGCCGCGCGCATTTCGCCGACCAGGGCCTTGTTCAGCGCGTTCAGCGCCTTCGGCCGGTTGAGGGTGATGAGCCCGACGGCGCCGCGGGTTTCGACGATAATATTTTCGTAAGCCATGGTGTCGCTTCCGTTCCTTATATGAGTGGTCTCGATGTGGCGCCGGCGCGGGCCGCTCAGGGGCCCGGCGCCAGACGGAACCGCACGGTCGGCACGGGGCCGTCCGGGAATTCCAGATGCAGAGTTTCCCCCTCGCGGCGGTACTGGCCGCTCTTTATTTTCTCCCAGCCGAGCTGCGGCAGGCTGGCGTCGTAGAATTCGAGGACCCGGGCGCGGGTCTGGTCGCCGGTCAGCGCCTGGGCCTCGACGATGCGCCCGCCGGGCGTCTCGAACACCACGCCGGCGTCGGGGATGTCGGTCAGCCCCGGCATCAGCGGCAGATCGTCGATGCCGCCGACGAACTGCGCGGCCGCAGGCAGCGCCGCCGCCAGCCACAAAAGGGCCGCAACGAAACCGGGACGCAGGCGGGCAATCAAGGTCATGGCCCGGTGATACCCTACCTCTGGCAGCGGGAACAGTAGAAAGTCGACCGCCCGGCCTGGGGGATCTGGCGGATCGGCTGGCCGCAGGCCGCGTTGGCGCAGGCTTCGCCCGTGCGCCCGTAGACGTCGAAGGAATGCTGGAAGTAGCCCAATTCCCCGTCCGGGCGGATGTGGTCGCGCAAGCTTGAGCCGCCGGAGGCGATGGCGTCCGTCAGCACCGCCTTGACCGCCTGGGCCAGCCGCTCCGCCCGCGCGCCCTGCACCGTATGGGCCAGACGCTTGGGCGAGATGCCGGCGCGGTACAGCGCCTCGCAGGCATAGATGTTGCCGACCCCGGCGACCACGCCCTGGTCGAGCAGCGCCGCCTTGATCGGCGTCTTCCTGTCCTTGAGCCGGGCCGCCAGCACGGCGCCCGAGAACGCGTCGTCGTCGAGCGGCTCCGGCCCCAGCTTGGCCAGCATGGGATGGGCGGCCAGGTCCGCCGCCGGCCACAGGTCCATGAACCCGAAGCGGCGCGGGTCGTTGTAATGAACCTCGCCGCCGCCGGACATTTTGAAGATCACATGGTCGTGCTTTTCTTCCGGGAACGGCTTGGCCCCCAGACGAAAGCTGCCCGACATGCCCAGGTGCGCGATCAGCACGTCCGGGCTGTCCAGGTCGACCATCAGGAACTTGGCGCGGCGGCGGATATCGACCACCGTGCGGCCCGTGAGCCGCTGGCCGAAGCCGTCGGGCAGGGGAAAGCGCAGGTCGGGCCTTCGCGGGATCACCGCGTCCAGGCGCTTGCCCTGCATGGCGGGCATCAGCCCCCGGCGGACGGTTTCGACTTCAGGCAATTCAGGCATGGCGCGTCTTTGAATGAAACGACGGGGAAGGCCCAAGGAACGTAGCCTGTCCCGGCCGGTTACGCTATGTTCCATCGCCATGATCAAAGAGACGCCCGAAACCCCTGATAACGCGGATACATCCGAGTCACCCGGCACCACCCATTTCGGCTTCCGCGAGGTCACCGAGGACGAAAAGGCCGGCCTGGTGCGGGGCGTGTTCGACAGCGTCGCTTCCAAGTACGACCTGATGAACGACCTGATGTCGCTGGGCGTCCACCGCCTGTGGAAATCGGCCATGCTGGACTGGCTGCGGCCGCGGCCCGGCATGACGCTGCTCGACGTCGGCGGCGGCACGGGCGACATCGCGTTCCGCTTTCTGGCGCGCGGCGGCGGCGGCGTCACGGTCTGCGACATCAACACGGAAATGCTGAAGGTCGGCAAGGCCCGCGCCATCGACAAAGGTATGCTTCCTGGGGGCATGCTGAAAAACCGCGACCAGGGCGGCATCGACTGGGTCACCGGCGATGCCGAACGCCTGCCCTTTCCCGACAATTCCTTCGACGCCTATACCACCGCCTTCTGCATCCGCAACGTGACCCACCCGGAAAACGCCCTGGCCGAGGCTCGGCGGGTGCTGAAGCCGGGCGGCCGGTTCCTGTGCCTGGAATTTTCCAAGGTCGTCCTGCCGCTGTTGGACGAGATTTACGACCGTTGGTCGTTCAAGGTGCTGCCCGTGCTGGGCGAAAAGGTCGCGGGCGACCGGGCATCCTACCAGTACCTGGCGGAAAGCATCCGCCGCTTCCCACCCCAGGAAGAATTCAAGGCCATGATCGGCGCCGCTGGTTTGGCGCGGGCCGAATACCGCAACCTGACGGGCGGGATCGCGGCCATCCATTCCGCCTGGCGCACCTGACGCCCAAACGGAACACGCATTCATGAGCGGTCATCTTTCCAACCTCTGGCGCCTGTTCGCCATCGCCCGCCTTCTGGCGCGCCACGACGCCCTGTTCCCGCTGGAGGACCTTGGCGTCGCCCCGGCCGTCGCCAAGGCGGCCAAGCTGCTGTCCAAACGCTCGGTCCCCGGACGGCCGGGTGAGCGCCTGGCCAATGCCTTGTCCGAAGCCGGGCCCAGCTTCATCAAGCTGGGGCAGGCGCTGTCGACCCGCCCGGACCTGTTGGGCGAGGAGATCACGGAAGACCTGGCGCAATTGCAGGACGACCTGCCGCCGTTTTCCAGCGCCCTGGCCCGCCAGACCATCGAGCAGGAATTCCAGGTGCCGGTGGACACCCTGTTCGCGTCCTTCGACGACGAACCCGTGGCCGCCGCCTCCATCGCCCAGGTCCATTTCGCCGAGACAACCGACGGCGACAAGGTCGCGGTGAAAATTTTGCGCCCGGGGATCGAGGCCCGGTTCCGCCGCGACCTCGACCTGTTCCGCTGGGCCGCCCGGGTGATGGAGCGCGCCCGCCCGGACCTGAAGCGCCTGAAACCCCGCGAAGTGGTGGAAACCATCGCCCAGTCGGTCGAACTGGAAATGGACCTGCGGTTCGAAGCCGCCGCCGCCGCCGAAATGGCCGACAACTTCGCGGGCGATCCGACCTTCGTCATCCCCGCCGTCGACTGGGCGCGCACGGGATCGCGGGTGCTGACGACGGAACGCATCGACGGCTTTCCCATCAACGACGTGGACGCCATTGTTAACGCGGGGATCGAGCCCAAGACGGTGGTCGAGAACGCCGCCCGCGCCTTCTTCAACCAGGTGTTCCGCGACGGCTTCTTCCACGCCGACCTGCACCCGGGCAATTTGTTCGTGATGGAAGGGGGGGCCATCGGCGCCGTCGATTTCGGCATCATGGGCCGGGTCGACAAGAAGACCCGGCGCAATCTGGGCGAAATGCTGCTGGGCTTTTTGACCCGCGACTACCGCCGCGCGGCGGAGGTCCATTTCGAGGCCGGATGGGTGCCCCGCGACAAATCCGTCGATGCCTTCACCCAGGCCTGCCGTTCCATCGCCGAGCCGATCTTGGACAAGCCCCAGCACGAAATTTCCATCGGCCGCCTGCTGGGCCAGCTGTTCCAGGTCACGGAAACCTTCGCCATGGAAACCCAGCCGCAGCTGCTCCTGTTGCAGAAGACCATGCTGACCGCCGAAGGGGTGAGCCGCAAACTCTACCCCGACACCAACATGTGGGTGCTGGCAAGGCCGCTGATCGAAGACTGGATGCGCGCCAACCTGGGGCCCGAGGCCAAGATCATGGACACCCTGCAGGGCCTGGCCGAGGCGGCGGAACGCCTGCCGCGCGTGATGGAAGACCTGGAAATCGGCGCCCGCCGCTTGGCCGAAGGCCGCCTGACCCTGGACCCGGAAACCGTGCGCCTGCTCCGCGACGGCGAGGACAAACCCCGCACGCCGGTCCTGCTCTGGATCATCGTCGCCGTCCTGGCCGTGATCTTCACCTATAACCTGATGAACTAGGCGGCAGGCCCCGGCCTTGCCTGGGGGTAAAATTTACTTTAAGTACACTGTTCTTTGCGTATTTTATGTGGGGCCGGGATGGACCGGCCGGCAAGGGACAGCCCAGGAACATGCTTTCCGGAAAACGCATTCTGTTGATCGTCACGGGCGGGATCGCCGCCTATAAGACGCCGGATCTGGTTCGTCGCTTGAAGGAGCGGGGGGCCCAGGTGCGCTGCGTGCTGACGGCGGGGGGCGCCCAGTTCGTGACGCCCCTGGCGCTGGGGGCGGTCACCGGCGACAAGGTCTATCAGGATCTGTTCGATCTGACGGACGAGCAGGAGATGGGGCATATCCAACTGTCGCGCGACGCCGACGTGATCCTGGTCGCCCCGGCCTCGGCCGACGTGCTGGCCAAGATGGCGGGCGGGCTGGCCACGGATTTGGCAACCACGGCGCTGCTGGCGACGGACAAGCCGGTCATCGTCGCCCCCGCCATGAACGTGCGCATGTGGCAGCACGCGGCGACCCAGGCCAATATCGAAACCCTGACATCGCGCGGCGTCACCGTGATCGGCCCGGAGGAGGGCGACATGGCCTGCGGCGAATTCGGCCCCGGGCGCATGACCGAGCCCTTGGACATCGCCCAGGCCCTGATCGACTTTTTCCACGGCGGCCGGCCGCTGGCGGGCCTGCACGCCCTGGTCACCAGCGGGCCGACCCATGAGCCGATCGACCCCGTGCGCTATATCGCCAACCGGTCGTCCGGCAAGCAGGGCCATGCCATCGCCCAGGCCCTGGCGGCCCTGGGTGCCCGCGTCACCCTGGTCACCGGGCCGGTCGCCCTGAAGGACCCCGCCGGCGTCGCCACCGTGCATGTGGAGACGGCGCGCGACATGCTGGCCGCCTGCACGGAAGCGCTGCCCGCCGACATCGCCGTCTGCGCCGCCGCCGTGGCCGATTGGCGCACCGCCGACGCGGCGCCCGAAAAGATGAAGAAGGACGGCAAAAGCCTGCCGGCCCTGGCGCTGGCCGAAAACCCGGACATCCTGGCGGCCCTCGCGGCGCCCGGCAAAAGCCGCCCGGCCCTGGTCGTCGGCTTCGCCGCCGAGACGGAAAACGTCATCGGCCATGCCGTTGCCAAGCTGAAAAAGAAGGGTTGCGACTGGATCTGCGCCAACGACGTGTCGCCGGAAACCGGCACCTTCGGCGGCGACATGAACCGGGTGCATCTGGTCACCGGCGCGGGGGTCGAAGATTGGCCGCCGCAGACCAAGGCCCAGGTCGGCCAACGCCTGGCCCAGCGCATCGCCGATCATGTCACGGCATCGGCCGCGACCACGGACACGACCGCCGAATGAGCGCGCTTTCCGTTCCCGTTCAGCGCCTGCCCCATGGCGCGGACCTGCCCCTGCCGGCCTATGCCACGGCGGACGCGGCGGGACTGGACCTTTTGGCGGCCTTGGATCAACCGATGATGCTTAATCCCCTGGCCCGCGCCCTGGTGCCCACGGGCATCGCCATCGCCCTGCCGCAAGGATACGAGGCACAGGTGCGGCCGCGCTCCGGCCTGGCCGCCAAGCATGGGGTCACGGTGCTCAACAGCCCGGGCACGATCGACGCCGACTACCGCGGGGAAATCAAGGTTATCCTGGTGAACCTAAGCGCAGAAACCTTTGAAATCGAGCCGGGCATGCGCATCGCGCAGATGGTGATCGCCCCGGTGACGCAGATCGCCTGGATTGAGCGGGCGGACCTGGACGGCACGGCCCGGGGGGCCGGCGGGTTCGGGTCGACCGGAACGGGGGGAAGCTGACCACATGCTGCGACTGTCGAAAAAGACCCTGTACGCCATCGAGGCGGTGCTGGACGTGGCCTATCACATGGGGGCGCAGCCCGTGCAGAGCCGCGACATCACCCGCCGCCAGGGCATTCCCCGGCGTTATCTGGAACAGGCCCTGCAACAACTGGTGAAGGCCGACATCCTGGTCGGCGTGCGGGGGCCCAAGGGCGGCTACCGCCTGGCCCGCGAGCGGCGGCGCATCACCGTCGGCGACATCGTGCGCGTGATCGCGGGCGCCGACGGCGCCGACGACATCCTGGAGGACGCCGATGGGTCGGACCTGGGGCTCAAGGTCGTGCGGCCCCTGTGGGCGGAGCTGCGCGAAGCCGCCATGGTCCGCCTGGACGCCACGTCGATCGACGAGCTGTGCCTGAAGGCCCATCAGGCCGGGGTCGACAGCGAAGGCCGGCCCAACCTGGATTTCACCATCTAGGTCGTGTACTCATAAATGGCGATTGACTGTGATCGGCAAGGAGCCCGTTTCGTTAGGAAAAGGGCCGAAAGCGGGGCCGAAGCCCCGGCGAGGCCGTTTGACGCGGCGAAACGGGCTCCTTGCCGACCCCTTCGGGGCGCGGCTCTTTTTGTCGCCGAACTGCGTTGTGGCGCCAATGAGATCTGGGGTCACGATGCTTCAGCATCGCTCCCTCCTAACGCCTTGTCGGCGAACAAAAATAGCTGCGTCACAGCAAACGCCATTTATGAGTACACGACCTAGCATCCTCATCTAAGAGGAAACCCAACCGGAGGAGACGGATTCCATGGACACGGCAAAGGACGCCGCCCAGCAGGGCGAATTCAGAGGGCGCATCTACGACAGCATCGTCGACACGGTGGGCGCCACGCCCCTGGTCCGCCTCAAGCGCATGGCCGAGGACGCGGGAGTGACCGCCGACATCGTCGGCAAGTGCGAGTTCTTCAACCCGCTGGGCTCGGTCAAGGACCGCATCGGCATGAACATGATCGCCGCCGCCGAACGCGACGGCCGCCTCAAGCCGGGCGCCACGTTGGTCGAGCCGACCTCAGGCAATACGGGCATCGCGCTGGCCTTCGTCGCCGCGGCCAAGGGCTACCGGCTGATCCTGACCATGCCGGAAAGCATGTCGCTGGAGCGGCGCAAGATGCTCTACCTCTTGGGCGCGGAGCTGGAACTGACCCCGGCGCCCCAGGGCATGCGGGGTGCGATCGAGCGCGCCCGGGAGATCGTCGACGCCACGCCGGGTGCCATCATGCTGCAACAGTTCGAAAACCCGGCCAATCTGGAAGTCCACCGCACCACCACGGCCGAGGAAATCTGGAAGGATGCCAGCGGCAAGGTCGACGTGCTGATCTCCGGCGTCGGCACGGGCGGCACGCTGACCGGCTGCGCCCAGGTGTTGCGCAAGTACAATCCCAAGCTCAAGGTCGTCGCCGTCGAGCCCGAGGATTCCGCCATCCTGTCCGGCGGCCTGCCGGGCCCGCACAAGATTCAGGGCATCGGCGCCGGCTTCGTGCCGGCGATCCTCGACACCAAGGAAATCGACGAGGTTCTGCAGATCGGCAACGACCGCGCCATCGAGACGGCACGCAAGGTCGCACGGCTGGAAGGCCTGCCCTGCGGCATCTCGTCGGGGGCCGCCGTGGCGGCGGCGCTGGAACTGGCGGCGCGGGACAAGCTGGTGGACGTCCGCATCGTCGTCATCCTGCCGAGCTTCGCCGAACGGTATCTATCGACGGACCTGTTCGCGGGCCTGGGCGAATAGGCCGCCCATGGAGTTCACCGATTTCACCGAGGATCAGGTCAACCGCTACGCCCGGCATATCCTGTTGAAGGAAGTGGGCGGCATCGGCCAGGCCAAGCTGCTGTCGAGCCGGGTTCTGGTCGTCGGCGCCGGGGGGCTGGGCTCGCCCGTGCTGATGTACCTGGCCGCCGCCGGGGTCGGCACCATCGGCGTGATCGACGACGACAGGGTGGACCTGTCCAACCTGCAGCGCCAGATCGTCCACCAGACGGCGTCGGTCGGCATGCCCAAGGTCGAGAGTGCGAAGGCGACGCTGGCCGCCATCAACCCGGACGTCACCCTGATCCCCCATTTCGAGCGCATCACGCCGGACAACGCCCTCGATCTGATGGCCGGTTACGACCTGATCGCCGACGGATCGGACAATTTCGAGACCCGGTTCCTCATCAACGACGCCGCCTATTTTGCGAAAAAGCCCCTGGTCACCGCCGCCATCCTGCGCTTCGACGGCCAGTTGGCGACCTTCAAGGCCCATGACGTCGACGGCGCGGGCCATCACGGCCCCTGCTACCGCTGCATCTTCCGCGAGGCACCGCCGCCGGGCCAGATTCCGTCCTGCGCCGAGGCCGGGGTGCTGGGGGCGCTGTGCGGCACCATGGGATCGTTGCAGGCGACGGAAATCCTCAAGGAACTGCTCGGCACCGGCGACAGCCTGTCGGGTCATCTGATGGTCTACGAAGGGCTCGCCGCCAATTTCCGCAAGATCAAGGTCAAGGCCGATCCGGGCTGCCCGCTGTGCGGCGACCATCCGACGATCACCGACCTTTCCAGCCACGAAGGGGCCCCAGATGGCCGAACCTGCGCCGCCGGCTGACACGGCACCGCCGGACAAGCTCTCCGTCATCGTCTATGCGGGCGAGTACGACAAGATTCACTACGCCCTCGCCACGGCCGCCGCCGCCGCCGCCATCGGCCGCGCCGTGACCCTGTTCTTCACCATGGACGCCTGCAAGGCATTGGGCGCCGACGACGCCTGGCGCGACCTGCCCGTGGGCCAAGGCCTGGGCGGCCAGGACCATGTGCAACCGGGCGGCACCCTCGACGACCGCTACGAGGCCCAGGGCGTCGCGACGTTCGAGACCCTGCTTTCCGCCTGCGTCGAGATGGACGTCGCCTTCATGGTCTGCGAGATGGGTCTGCGTGCCCGTGGCCTGGAAGCCATGCCGCTCAGGGACGACGTGCCGGTACGTCCGGGCGGGCTCGTTACCTTCCTCAACGACGCCTCGAAAGACGGCGCGATCCTGTTTATCTGACCCTCCCTTCCTTCTCATTGCCTCATTGCCTCACCGCCTCTGTGGTTAAAAAACAAGAGAACCACTGAGACACAGAGACGGTGAGAAGAATTTAAATGAGGGTCCGGATCAACCGACGAGGGCTTGCGCCTTCTGGGTCATGGGTCCGGGCATGGGGGTGAGCAGGCGGCCGTCGAGCACGCCCACGGGGCGCACCCCGAAACTGTTGGTCAGGAAGATTTCCGACGCGCGGGCGAGGCCTTCGGGCGCGAGGCTTTGTTCCGCCCCGCCGAGCGCATCCAGCACCCGGCCCCGGGTCACCCCCGGCAGCGGGCCGTCGGCCAAGGGCGGCGTGACGAGGCGGCCGTCCACCACCGCAAACAGATTGGCGTAGCAGGCCGAGGCGACGCGGCCCGCCGTGTTCAGCAGCACCGCGTCCTGGGCGCCCTCGGCGCGGGCCTCCTCCAGCGCGATGATGCTGTCGAGATAAGGCGTCGCCTTGACGCGGGAAAACGGCGAATGCTCGTTGCGCCGGGTCACCGTCGCCGTGATCATGCCGACCACGGCGGTGCGCGTCGGCGGCAGAGGATGGAGGGAGATCAGCACCGTCGGTGTGCAGTCCGCGGCCTTGGGAGCGGCAACGCCGCGGGCGGCGGCCCCCCGGCTGACGGTCAGGCGCAGCGCCGCGTCCGCCAGGTCGTTGGTCGCGATCAACCGCGCCATGCGCTCCAGGGCCTCGGCCTGCGTGAACGGCAGGGGAATGCCGGTGACGGCGGACGCCTGGGCCAGGCGGGCCAGATGCTCGGCGGCGAATTCCGGCGCCCCGTCCCGCACCCGCAGGCTTTCGAAAATGGCGTCGCCCAGGGTGAAGCCCCGGTCGAAGGGATCGAGGCGGGCATCTTCCGCCGCGACCAGGTCGCCGTTGAGATCAATGATCATGGCAGGGCCACCCGGCCGTCGAGGGAGGCCAGCAGCGGTTTGATCTTGGTCATGGTTTCCTCGTACTCGTCCGCCGGGTCGCTGTCGGCGACGATGCCGCCGCCGGCCTGGGCCGCGACCACCCCGTCCACATGGGTCATGGTGCGGATGGCGATGGCGGAATCCATGGCCCCGTCGAAGCCGAGCCAGGCGACGGCGCCGCAATAGGGCCCGCGCGACACGGGCTCCAGCTCGTGAATGATTTCCATGGCGCGGATCTTGGGCGCCCCGGTGATGGAGCCGCCGGGAAAGGTCGCGCGCAAAAGATCGACCGCGTCCAGGCCCTCGGCGATGTCGGCCTGAACCTCGGACACCAGATGATGGACCCGGGCGAAGGTTTCCAGTTCGAACAGCTTGGACACGCGCACGGAGCCGATGCGCGCAACCCTGGACAGGTCGTTGCGCAACAGATCGACGATCATCAGATTTTCCGCCCGGTCCTTTTCCGAGGCAATCAGGGCGGCGGCGAGCGCCCGGTCCTCGTCCGTGGTCACGCCGCGCGGGCGCGTGCCCTTGATCGGCCGGGTTTCGATGACGCCGCCGGGGCCCAACGACAGGAACCGTTCCGGCGAGGCGGAGATCACCGCCCGGCCCTTGCCGCAGTTGAGGAACGCCGCGAAGGGGGCCGAGGAAATGCGCCGGAGCCGCCGGTACACGTCATAAGGCCGGGTGCCCGCCGGCAGATCGGCGAGGAAACGCTGCGCGATGTTGGCCTGGAAGATGTCGCCCAGGTGGATGTAGTCGATGGCGCGGGCGATGCGGGCTTCCATCTCGGCCCGGGTCTGGTCGGGGCGCCAGGTCAGGTCCAGGCCCGGCGGCTCGGCCACCGGGCGGGCGTCCCGGATGCGCGCCGCCATGGCGCGGGCCCGGGCCTCGCGCCCCGGCCGGCGGCGACCGCCCGAGCCCGTGACGTCGCTGGCCAGGACCCAGGCCATGCGCAGCTTCATGTCGAACACGGCGACCGTGTCGTAGAAACCCATGACCATGTCGGGGAAATTCAGGCCGCCCGGCTTGCGCGCGGGCAGGCGTTCCAGCGCGCCGCCCAGCTCGTAGCCCAGCACGCCGACGGCGCCGGTCTGGAACGGCGGCAGGCCGGGCACGGTTTCCGTGCGCACACGGGCCAATTCGCGCGCCAACTGGCCGAAGGGGTCGTCCCCGGCCCCGGCCTCCAGCACGTGATAGGGGTCGCCCGCCAGGAAGGCATAGCGTCCGCGCCCGCCGACCGCGTCGGCGCTGTCGAGCAGGGCCGCGACGGGGTCGCCCGCGAAGGCCTCGAAGGCGTCCACGGGATCCGTGAAGGGGATCGGCTGCACGTGGAGGGGTTGGGCGATATGCATGACGGTATCGGCGCCGCGGCGCGGCCCGTTCCCTGTTGCGATCCGGCCCCGGGCGGGCCGGGCGGGATCAGAAGGCGTCGCCCAGCACGCGGTCCGGCGGCTTGTGCCCATCGACGAAGGTCTTGATGTTGATCAGCACCTTTTCCCCCATGTCGATGCGGCCTTCGACGGTGGCGCTGCCCAGGTGGGGCAGCAGAACCGTGTTGTCGAGGGCCAGCAGCTTGGGGTTCACGGCGGGCTCATGCTCGAACACGTCGAGGCCGGCCCCGGCGATGTCGCCCGCTTCGAGCATGCGGGTCAGGGCGTTTTCGTCGATCACCTCGCCGCGCGCCGTGTTGACGATGATGCAGTGCGGCTGCAGCAAGGCCAGACGCCGCGCCGACAGCAGATGATAGGTGGCCGGTGTGTGCGGACAGTTGACGGAAACCAGATCGACCCGGGCCAGCATCTGGTCCAGGCTTTCCCAATAGGTCGCCTCCAATTCATTTTCCACGGACTCGTGGACGCGTTTGCGGTTGTGATAGTGGATCGCCATGTTGAAGCCGCGGGCCCGGCGCGCCACGGCGCGGCCGATGCGGCCCATGCCGATAATGCCGAGCCGCTTGCCGTTGATGCGGTGACCGAGCATCCAGGTCGGGGACCAGCCCGGCCAGCCGCCCGTGCGCATGACGCGCTCGCCCTCGGCGATGCGCCGCGACACGGCAAGGAACAGCGCCATGGTCATATCGGCCGTGTCCTCGGTCAGCACGTCGGGGGTGTTGGTGACGGTGATGCCGCGCTGGCGCGCGGTGGCCAGGTCGATATGATCGACGCCCGTACCGTAATTGGCGATCAGGCGCAGGCGGTCGCCGGCCTGGGCCAGGATCGCGGCGTCGATGCGGTCGGTGACCGTGGGCACCAGGACGTCGGCATTGGCGACGGCGGCGATCAACTGCGCCTTGGTCATCGCCTTGTCGTCCAGGTTCAACTGCACGTCGAACAGTTCCATCATGCGGGTTTCGATGGCGTCGGGCAGTTTGCGCGTGACGACGACGCGGGGTTTCTTGTTGGGCATGGCGGGTTTTCTCCGTTCCACTGGGCCATAGCAAGTTATCACATCCCTTGTCTATAGCATCATGAAACGGCGGGCGGCGACCGGGGCTGCATATCCGGGAAGGGCCTTGACGGCCCGCGCCGTGATGGCGATAAGTCCTGCAAGACCGACGCCAAGGACCGGCTTGGGCGCATTCGCTGATTTCCCCCAGCGCCCCAGGACCCGAGGACCCGAATGAACCGGCTTATCGCCCGCCGCAGCCAAACCGCACGCGCCATCACCATCTGGTTCCGGGCCGCGGCGCTGGCCGCCATCATGCTGGCCGCCGCCCTGCTTCCCCAGGCCGTGCGGGCGCAGGCGCCGGGACAGGCTTCCGGAACCACATCCAATACGCCCTCGGGCCAGCCCTTGCCGCGCTTCGTCAGTTTGCGCGCCGGTGAGGTCAACATGCGGTCCGGCCCCGGCGTACAATATCCCGTCGACTGGGTGTACATGCGCCGCCACCTGCCCATCGAGGTGATCGCCGAGTTCCAGACCTGGCGCAAGGTGCGCGACCACCAGGGCACCCAGGGCTGGGTCCATCAGACCATGTTGGACGGGGAACGCACGGCCATCGTTCTGGGCCGCACGCGCACCTTGCGCGCCGAGGCCAACAGCGATGCCCGGGCCCTGGCCCGGCTGGAGCCCGACGTCATCGTGCGCATCGCCGTCTGCCCCAAGGACGGCGGCTGGTGCCGGGTCCGCGCCGCCGGCTTCGAAGGCTGGATCCGCCGGGTCGAATTGTGGGGCGTGCGCAAGGACGAGGCGGTCGAGTAACGCCGGAAAAGGCGCGGGATCGCGCATGTCATCTTCTTCTCACCGTCTCACCGCCTCAGTGGTTTTCTTTTTTTGAACCACAGAGACGCAGCGGCAATGAGAAGAAAGGATGAGAAAATTCCCGGGTCCCCGTTTTCACGGGAATGACACGCCCGTTTCAGTCGAAATCGGCCGCCAGCGCGTCCTTCACCGGGGCGGGCAGGATCGCGATGTGACCGTATTTTTCATGGGCGATCTGCAGCTGCACCTGAGTGCCGGGGTCCCTGAACTTGGCGACCTGGGCGTCGGTGAAGGGGAAGTGCAGGAATTGCACGCTCGACGCCTTGCCGTCGGCTGTGGTGCGGTCGATGTCGGCCTCGGGGACGCCCACGACGCTTTCACCGGCGAATTCGAAGGTCACCGTTTCCTCGACCCCACCCAGGCCGTTCAGGAACTGTGCCCGGCGCACGGGGTCGTCGATTTCGAACATCAAGGTCGCGACCAGTTCCCGGCCCTTGGGGATCAGGGGGTTGTAGGCGGACAGCTCGTCGGGAATCTGATCCGCCCCGCCCTTTTCGATGAACAGCATTTCGTGCACCTGATGGAACATGGTGTCGAAGCTTTCGAAATAGAACGTGGCGTCGGGACCGACGGCGATGCGGCGGTTACGCTTGATCCCGGTCATGGCCTTGCGGCGCTCGGCGCGTTCGCGGCCGTAGACGTCCATGGGCAGGATATCGGCGGGGGTGATCTCGTGCTTGTTGGGCATGGGTTCTGTCCTTCAGGCCTTCGGTTGTGACAGGCCGTAGGCGATGGCCATCAGTTCGATGGGGTGTTGGGCATGGTTGATGCCGCTGACGTCCGTATCCAGCCGCTCCATACCCTGGATGATGTGGTCGCGGGCCAGCGGGCATTCGGAGACCACGAAGGGCGTTTCGTTCTTGGCGGCCTGACGGGCGGCGGGTTTGCCGACCTTGAGGCCGACCTCGAAGAATTCCTTGGTGATCCCCCAGGATCCGCCGTGGCCGGAACAGCGCTCGATCACCTTGACGTCCGTGTCGGGGACCAGACGCAGCATCTCCGCCCCCTTCTGGCCCATGTTCTGGGCCCGGGCGTGACAGGCGATATGCGCCGTGACGCCGCCGGCCAAGGGCGTCATGCCGTCGGCCAAGCCTTCCTTTTTGGCGATGGCGACGACGTATTCGGTGATGTCCGAGGTATGGGCCGCGAGCTTTTTCACGTTGTCGTCGTCGGGCAGGATCAGGGGCCATTCGAACTTCATCATCAGGGCGCAGGACGGCACCAGGCCGATGATCTCGTAGCCCTTGTCGATCCATTGGCAAAGCTCGGCGGAAACCGCGCGGGCGGCCTCGGCGACGGCGGCGATGTCGCCCTGTTCCAACTGCGGCATGCCGCAGCAGCGGGGATAGACGACTTCCGTCTCGACCCCGTTCTTGGCCAGCACGGCCTGGGCCGAGGTGCCGATGCCGGGATTATTGAAGTTGGCGAAACAGGTGGCGTAAAGCACCGCCTTGCGGCCATGGGCCGGGGCCGCCGGATCGACGGCGGGCGGCGTCTTGGCCAGGTCCTGGAAGGTCTTTGAATGGAATTCGGGCAGCTTGGCGTCGCGGTGAATGCCGGCCAGGCTTTCCATGGCCGGACGGGTCAGGCCGTTGTCGCACTTGCAGGCCCAGTTGACGACCGGGGCGGCGGCGGACGCCAACTTGCCGTTGCGGTCCGTCTTGGTCATTTCCCGGGCGGCGAAGGGAACCTTGCCGTTCTTCTGGTCGATGGCGCGGGCGCGCAGCATCAGATGCGGGAAATCCAGGTTGAATTCATGGGGCGGCACGTACGGACATTTGGTCAGGAAACACATGTCGCAAAGCGTGCAGGCGTCGATCACGGGCTTGAAATCGGCGCTGTCGACCGTGTCGAGCTCGCCGGATTCCGCTTCGTCGATCAGGTCGAACAGGCGGGGGAAGCTGTCGCACAGATTGAAGCAGCGCCGGCATCCGTGACAGATATCGAACACCCGGCGCAGCTCGGCGTCGAGTTTTTCCGCGTCGTAGAAATCGGGGTCCTGCCAGGGGATTGCGTGGCGGATCGGGGCTTCCAGGCTGCCTTCGCTCATGTCATGTCCTTTTCATGCGGCCCGGGGGTAAATCCGGACGGCGGATCGACAGAGACGCGCTTCCTCCCCCGAAAGCGGTCTGATCGGGTATCAAGCTGTCGCAACACCGCAACCACCCCGCACGGCGGTCGCGCGGCGCGTTGCGGCCTAACCCGGCCGGCGCGGACGGCAACCGTCCGCGCCGCAACCGGATCATGCGGATTTAATCCTGGCGGATTAGTCCAGGCTGTCGAGCGCTTTCTGGAAGCGGCCGGCGTGGGACTTTTCAGCCTTGGCGAGGGTTTCGAACCAATCGGCGATTTCGTCGAAGCCTTCGTCGCGGGCCGTTTTGGCCATGCCGGGATACATGTCGGTGTATTCGTGGGTTTCACCGGCGATGGCGGCCTTCAGGTTCGAGCCGGTCGGGCCGATCGGCTCGCCCGTGGCCGGGTCGCCGGTTTCTTCGAGGAATTCCAGATGGCCGTGGGCATGGCCGGTTTCGCCTTCGGCCGTCGACCGGAACACGGCGGCGACGTCATTGTAGCCCTCGACGTCGGCCTTCTGGGCGAAATAGAGATAGCGGCGGTTGGCCTGGGATTCCCCGGCGAACGCGGCTTTCAGGTTTTCTTCGGTCTGGCTGCCTTTGAGGCTCATTGCATGACTCCCTAGATACGTTTGGTGGACAAGGTTTTTAGAGATAAAGGTTATGCGATGACAGGCGGTTGTTGTCAAGTTTAGAATTATTTTAATCTGATGAAGACAGGCCTTCCCGGCCCCTGGAAAGGGGCGGGGCACAGAGCATCGGGTGTCGTAAGGGCCGCTTGCGTTGTGCGGCCGTCAGGCGACCTCGTCAGGCCCCTTGGGGGCGCACCCGCACGACCACGTCGACGCGCGACACTTCCATCCCGTCCGGCGCCGCCGGCAGGGCCGCGACCTCGACCTGGTCGCCGGGAATGTCGGCCAACTCGCCCGACTGATCGAAATAGAAATGATGGTGGTCCGACATGTTGGTGTCGAAGTAGGTGCGCTGGGAATCGACGACGATCTCGCGCAGCAGGCCAGCGCGGTGGAACTGGTGCAGGGTGTTGTACACGGTGGCGAGCGACACCCGCACGTTGGCCGACTGGGCGTCCGCGTGCAGCATTTCCGCCGTCAGATGGCGGTCGCCGCCCTCGAACAGCAGCTTGGCCAGGGCCATGCGCTGACGCGTCGGGCGCAGGCCGGCGCCCCGCAGCCGTTCCAGGATATGGCTGAAGGGCCGGGCGTCCTGCCGCGTGTCATGGGGCCGCGTATCATGGGGGATGTGCATCTTCATCATTCGGTCGCGCACCTTTGTTGTGCGGCGCCTCCCGGGCACCATCTTCATAATTAGAATGATTATATAAAGATGTCTAAAGTTTATTCCAGGCTTAATTGTTATGCCTGGACGGTCTGAAAATTCCGCGCAGCCGCGCTCAATCGTCGACCATGTCCTCGGGATTGGGCAGACCAATGATGTTATAGCCGGAATCGACGTGGTGGACCTCGCCGGTGACCCCGGCGGACAGCTCGGACAGCAGGTAGAGCGCCGCCCCCCCGACATCCTCAAGCCGCACCGTGCGCTTCAGCGGCGCATGGCGCTGGTTCCACTTGTAAACGTGGCGCGCCCCGCCGATGGCGCTGCCGGCGAGCGTGCGCATGGGCCCGGCCGAGATCGCGTTGACCCGGATGCCCTGCCGCCCCAGGTTGGCGGCGAGATAGCGCACGCTGGCTTCCAGCGCCGCCTTGGCCACGCCCATGACGTTGTAGTTGGGCATCACCCGGCTCGAACCGGAATAGGTCAGGGTCACCAGGGCGCCGCCTTCGCCCATCAGTTCCGACGCGGCGCGGGCCAGGGCCGTGAAGGAATAGCAGCTGACGTCCATGGTGCGCAGGAAGTTATCGCGCGACGTGTTCAGATACTTTCCCTTGAGTTCGTCCTTGTCCGAATAGGCGACCGCGTGGACCACGAAATCCAGCCCGCCCCATTCCGCCTTGAGGCGGGCGAACACGCTGTCGATCGAGGCCTGGTCCTCGACCTCGCAAGGCATGACCAGGGTCGAGCCGAGCTCGGCCGCGAGCGGGGTCACCCGTTTGGCGATGGCCTCGTTCTGATAGGTGAAGGCAAGTTCCGCGCCATGCTGACGCAGGGTCCGGGCGATGCCCCAGGCGATGGAATGGTCGTTGGCGACGCCCAGCACCAGGCCCCGGCGGCCGGCCATGATGTTGGAGTGCAAGGCGGGCGCATCGGGTGTGTCCTGGGGGGGCACGCCAGATCCGTCAACGGGGCCGTTCATGAGACTTCTCCTGCGCGGGCCGGCGGCGGCCCGCCGATTATGCCTCGAGCCGCTTGAACGCCAGCGTGGCGTTGGTGCCGCCGAAACCGAAGGAATTGGACAGCACGCAGTTCAGGCCCGCGTCGTCGATGCGCTTGGTCACGATGTCCGCGTCGCCCGCTTCCGGGTCGAGGTTTTCCACGTTGGCGGAGGCGGCGATGAAATCGTTGTTCAGCATGATCAGGGAATAAATCGCCTCGTGCGCGCCCGTGGCCCCCTGGGAATGGCCGGTCAGCGATTTGGTCGAGGAGATCTTCGGCTTGTGGGCGCCGAACACCTCTTGAATCGCCTTCAGTTCGGTCATGTCGCCGGCCGGGGTCGAGGTCCCATGCGCGTTGATGTAATCGACCTTGGTGTTGCCGAGGGCCGCCGTCGCCAGCCGCATGCAGCGCATGGCCCCTTCGCCCGAGGGGGCGACCATGTCGACGCCGTCCGACGTGGCACCATAGCCGACCACTTCACCGTAGATCTTGGCGCCCCGCGCCTGGGCGCGTTCCAGTTCCTCGAGCACCACCACGCCGGCGCCGCCGGCGATGACGAAGCCGTCGCGGCCGGCGTCGAAGGGACGCGACGCGCGCTCGGGCGTATCGTTGTATTTGGAGGACAAGGCGCCCATGGCGTCGAACAGCACGGTCAGCGACCAATGCAGCTCCTCGCCGCCGCCGGCGAACACCACGTCCTGCTTGCCCCATTGGATCAATTCGGCGCCGTTGCCGATGCAGTGCGCCGAGGTCGAACAGGCCGACGAGATGGAATAGCTGAGGCCCCGCATGTGATAGGCGGTGGCCATGTTGGCCGACACGGTGGAGCACATGGCCTTGGGCACCGCATAGGGGCCGATGCGCTTGGCGCCCTTTTCGCGGGCCGTGTCGGCGGCGTCGATCAGGGCCGAGGTCGACGGTCCGCCCGAGCCCATGACCAGGCCCGTGCGCTCGTCGGATACATCGGCGTCAGACAGCCCGGCGTCGGCGATGGCTTCCTTCATGGCGATATAGGCATAGGCCGCGCCGTCGCCCATGAAGCGGCGCAGCTTGCGGTCGATCAGATCGTCCATGTCGATCTTGGGCGCGCCGTGCAGATGCGAGCGGAACCCGCGCTCCGCATACTCAGGGCAGAACACGATGCCCGAGCGCCCCGCGCGCAGGCTGTCCGTCACCTCGGCAACGTTGCTGCCGATCGGTGACACGATTCCCATTCCGGTAACGACCACACGTCTCATGGGCTTCTCTTACTACCCTTCGGGGTCGGTAAACAAGGTTACGCGTAAATCCTCGGTCTCGTAGGCGGTTTTGCCGTCCACGAGCATCACGCCGTTGGCGATGCCGAGGGTGATCTGGCGCGCCATGACGCGCCGGATATCGATGCGGTACTGGACCAATTTGGCGTCCGGCTGAACCTGGCCCGTGAACTTCACGTTGCCGACGCCCAACGCCCGGCCGCGGCCGGGGGCGCCCGTCCAGCCCAGGTAGAAGCCCAGCAGCTGCCACAGGGCGTCGAGGCCCAGGCAGCCGGGCATCACCGGGTCGCCCTGGAAGTGGCACTTGAAGAACCACAGGTCCGGATTGATGTCGAATTCGGCCTCGGCATAGCCCTTGCCGTTGGCGCCGCCTTCGTCGGAAATCGCGGTGATGCGGTCGAACATCAGCATCGGCGGCAGCGGCAACTGCGCGTTGCCGGGCCCGAACAATTCGCCCTTTCCGCAGGCGATCAAATCTTCATAGGAATAGGCGTTTTTTTTGGTCACACGCTTGCGGCCATTCCTGCCCGCCTCCCTTGGGCAAGCCGTCTTGAATGCGGGCATCCCCCCCGGCAACACGGCTTTTAAGTTTCTGTTTTGTCCGGGCCGTTTAGAACCGGATTCTTGAGCTTGATCTCAGCCGCACAATAGCCAGAGAATCCGCCCCAAGGCAACCGTGGCGAACAGCCCAATGACAAAGGGCGGCGCCGCTTCCGGCACCGCCCTCTGAGGCACTTCGTATGCAGACCGGATGCCGCTTAGGCGTCCTGCGTCTCGCGCGGCTTGCCGCCCCGGCCACCGCCGCCGGACCGTTCACCGACCTGGTCGGTGATGTCCGCGCCGGTTTCCTGGTCGACGACCCGCATGGACAGCTTGACCTTGCCGCGGTCGTCGATGCCGATCAACTTGACCTTCACCTGGTCGCCTTCGTTGACGACGTCAGTGACCTGACCGACCCGTTCGTTGGCCAGTTCCGAGATGTGGACCAGGCCGTCCTTGGCGCCCATGAAGTTCACGAAAGCGCCGAAATCGACGACCTTCACGACCTTGCCGTTGTAGATGGCGCCGATTTCCGGTTCCTGGGTGATCGACTTGATCCAGTCGATGGCGGCTTCGCCGGCGGCCGCATCGACGGCGGCGACACGCACGGTGCCGTCATCTTCGATGTCGATCTTGGCGCCCGTCACCTCGCAGATTTCGCGGATCATCTTGCCACCCGGGCCGATGACTTCGCGGATCTTGTCCTTGTTGATGGTGAACTGGGTGATCCGGGGTGCCGTATCCGCGACCCCTTCACGGGCCGAGGTCAGCCCCTTGGACATCTCGCCCAGGATGTGCAGACGGCCGTCCTTGGCCTGGCCCAGGGCGATCTTCATGATTTCCTCGGTGATCGAGGTGATCTTGATGTCCATCTGCAGGGAGGTAATGCCCTCGGACGAACCGGCAACCTTGAAGTCCATGTCGCCCAGGTGATCTTCATCACCCAGGATGTCCGACAGGACCGCGAAATCGTCGCCTTCCTTGATCAGGCCCATGGCGATGCCCGCCACCGGACGCGGCAGCGGAACGCCCGCGTCCATCAGCGACAGCGAGGTGCCGCAGACCGTGGCCATCGAGGACGAGCCGTTGGATTCGGTGATTTCCGAGACAACGCGGATGGTATAGGGGAATTCGTCCTTGGACGGCATCAGCGGGTTGAGCGCCCGCCAGGCCAGCTTGCCATGGCCGATTTCACGCCGCCCGGTAAAGCCGAAACGGCCCGCTTCGCCAACCGAGAACGGCGGGAAGTTATAGTGCAGCATGAAGGTGCGGCGATGATCGTTGGCGAGATCGTCGATGATCTGTTCGTCCTGGCCGGTGCCCAGCGTGGCGACCACCAGGGCCTGGGTTTCGCCCCGGGTGAACAGGGCCGATCCGTGGGTCCGGGGCAGAACGCCGACTTCCGCGGCGATCGGGCGCACGGTCTTGGTGTCGCGGCCGTCGATGCGCTTGCCGGTCGCCAGGATGTCGCGGCGCACGATGTCGCTTTCCAGCTTCTTCAGGATGCCGCCGAGGGCCGCGCCGACCAGGTCCTGGTCGATGCCGGCGTCGGCCGCCAGTTCTTCGGAAACCTTCGACTTCACGGCCGAGATCTTTTCCTGACGCAGCTGCTTGACGGTTTCCTTGTAGGCGGCGCGCAGGCCGTCTTCGGCGAGCGCCTTGACCTTGTCGGCCAGGGCCTTCTTGCCTTCCGGCTCGGCCGGCAGATCGACGGGATCCTTGGCGCAGGCCGAGGCCAGTTCGATGATGCCCTTGATCACGTCCTGGTTGGCCTTATGGCCGAACATCACAGCACCCAGCATGTCATCTTCCGACAATTCGTGGGCTTCCGATTCGACCATCAGCACGCCTTCCTGGGTGCCGGCGACGAACAGGTCGAGCTTGGTTTCCGTCATCTGGTCGCAGGTCGGGTTGAGCACGAACGCGCCGTCGATCAGGCCGACGCGGCAGCCCGAGATCGGGCCCATGAAGGGCGCGCCCGAGATGCACAGCGCCGCCGAGGTGCCGATCATGGCCGGCACGTCCGGATCGTTTTCCAGGTCGTGGGTCAGGACCGTGCAGATGACCTGCACTTCGTTCTTGTAGCCTGGCGCGAACAGCGGCCGGATGGGCCGGTCGATCAGGCGCGAGGTGAGAATTTCCTTTTCGCCGGGGCGGCCTTCACGCTTGAAAAAGCCACCCGGAATCTTACCGGCGGCATAGGCTTTTTCGACGTAATGGACGGCCAGCGGGAAAAAATCGATGCCCGGACGGGGCGTCTTTTCCGCGACCACGGTGCACAGCACCTTGGTGTCGCCATAGGTGGCAAGCACGGCGCCGTCGGCCTGACGCGCAATCTTGCCGGTCTCCAGGATCAGCTTGCGCCCACCCCAGTCAATTTCCTTACGAAACTCTTGAAACATCATTGTCTACTCTTCCTACAAACGTACGTGGGACCGGAAGCCCGCGCCAATCGCGGACCCCTGCCCGTTGGTCCCCCGGCACCCTGCCGGCGGACCGGCCCCGAAGCGTCTTCCGCGGGCCATGACGGCGGCGGAAAACGGCGGGGCAAAAGGCGGCATCCGTACCCTGGCCGCCCACGGAGAACATTCCGTCACCTGACGGATGCACGCCCATTCCTGTAAATTAGCGCCGAATACCCAGGCGCTTGACCAGCTCTTCGTAGCGGCCGTCGTTCTTCTTTTTCAGATAGTCCAACAGACGCCGGCGCTGGCCGACCATCATGAGAAGACCGCGACGGGAATGGAAATCCCGCTTGTGGGTTTTCATGTGTTCGGTGAGATTGGCGATCCGTTCGGTCAGAATGGCGACCTGAACTTCGGGCGATCCGGTGTCGCCGTTACCCGATTGGAACTCACCAATAAGTTCCTGCTTCCGCTCAGCGGTAATCGACATCGTCATACTCCTGTTCTTGATTGTTGAAGATCAGGTTTCGGAACCATCCAGGTTCAGAACCCGTACAGGACGGATTTCGCCGCCCTTGATCTCCGCCAGAGCCACCAGCCGGTCGTCGAGCATGGCCGAAACCATGTCGCCTTGGCGGATGTTCTTGAACGGCGAACGGCTGGCGACGGGAAGGGCCGCAATGGCCTGTCCCTGGGCCAGCCGCCGGGCCTCGGCTTCCGTCAGGGCCAGCGCCGGGATGTCGTCCAGCGCGGTCTCGACGGGCAAAAGGTGCCCGGAATCGCGCGCACTATGCCCCAGAGCCTCCAGATTATCTAGCGAAATCGACCCCTTCTCCGTGAACGGCCCGACCGCCGTCCGGCGCAGCGCGGAAACATGCCCGACGGTGCCGAGTGCCCGCGCCAGATCGCGGGCCAGGGAGCGCACGTAGACCCCCTTGCCCGAGCGACAGCGGATCACCGCATGGTCCGCGTCGGGGCGGCTTTCCAGGGTCAGGTCGAGGACCGTGACGCGGCGGGACTTCATCTCGAAATCCTCGCCGCCGCGGGCCAGGTCATAGGCCCGCTCGCCATCCACCTTGATCGCCGAATAGCGCGGCGGCACCTGGTCGATCTCACCGATGAAGGCCGGCAGGGCGGCCGCGATCTCGGCCTCCGTGGGCCGCGCGTCGCTTTCCGCCGATACGGCGCCCTCGCCGTCGCCGGTTTCTGTCTCGATCCCGAAACGAACGGTGAAGACGTATTCCTTTTCCCCGTCCATGGCATAGGCCACGGTCTTGGTCGCCTCGCCGAGGGCGATCGGCAGGATGCCCGTGGCGAGCGGGTCGAGGGTGCCGCCATGGCCCACCTTGGCGGCATTGAACAGGCGCTTGACCCGGCCCACGGCCTGGGTCGAGGTCACGCCCAACGGTTTGTCGAGATTGATCCAGCCGTGAATGGCGAGACCCTTGCGGCGACGGCCCATCCTGCGTCGGGCCTACTCGTCGTCCGCCGGGTCGCCCGGGGTTTCCAGGTCGCGGCGCACGCGGGGGTCATGCAGGATGGCGCCGATGCGCCCCGCATGTTCGAAGCTGTGATCCAGGCGGAAGGAGAACTGGGGCAGAAACTTGAGGCTGATTTCCCCCGCGACCTGGCGGCGGATATAGGGCGTGGCGTGGTTGAGCGCCTTGAGAACCGCGTCCGTGTCGATGTCGCTCATCACGCTGCCGCCGAGCGGCACCACGAACACGGTGGCGCGGCGCAGGTCCGGGCTGGCGTCGACGCCGGTCACCGTGAGGTTGGCCTCGGCCAAAAGCGGATCACGGAAATCGCGGCGCTCGAGAATCCGCACCAGGACATGGCGCAGTTCCTCGCCGACGCGAAGCTGGCGCTGCGAGGGCGGCTTGGCCCCGGCCTGCCGTTTACGGGATTTTTCTGACATGGCGATGCGCTACCATTGGCCGGCCGGCGGGGCCCTCTGGCCCCGCCCGGGTCCGGGTGGATCGGCGGTCGTGCGCCCGGAACCCTAGAGTTCCCGGGCCACTTCCTCGGTTTCGAAGCATTCGATGACGTCGCCGACCTGGATGTCCTGGTAGTTGGCCAGCGCCATGCCGCATTCCGTGCCCGACTGGACCTCCTTGGCGTCGTCCTTGAACCGCTTCAGCTGGCTCAGGTCGCCCTCGTGGATCACCGTGTCGTCGCGCAGCAGGCGCACCTTGGCGCCGCGTTTCACGGTGCCTTCGGTGATCATGCAGCCGGCGACCTTGCCGACCTTGGACACGTTGAAGACTTCGCGCACTTCGGCGTAGCCCAGGAAGTTTTCGCGGATGGTCGGCGCCAGCAGGCCCGACAGCAGGGCCTTGATGTCGTCGGTCAGGTTGTAGATCACCGAATAGTAGCGGATGTCCAGACCGTCGCGTTTGGCCAGGTCACGGGCCTGCGGGTTGGCGCGCACGTTGAAGCCGACGATCACCGCGTTGGAGGCGCGGGCCAGCGTCACGTCGCTTTCGTTGATGCCGCCGACGCCCGAATGCAGGACCTGCACCCGGACTTCGTCGGTCGAAAGCTTTTCCAGGGCGCCCACGATGGCCTCGGCCGAACCGTGCACGTCCGCCTTGATGACCAGCGGCACGGTCTGGGCTTCGCCTTCCTGGATCCGCTCGAACATCTGTTCGAGGGTGCCGCGGCCGCCGGCGGCGGCCTGCTTGTTGCGTTCCTGGCGCTGACGGAATTCCGTGACCTCGCGGGCGCGGGATTCGGAATCGACGACGACGAAGTCGTCGCCCGCCTGCGGCGTGCCGTTGAGGCCCAGAATCTCGACCGGCACGGACGGTCCGGCTTCGTCGAGCTGTTCGCCGTGGGCGTCGGACATGGCGCGCACCCGGCCCCATTCGGAGCCGGCGATGAAGATTTCACCGACATGCAGCGTGCCGCGCTGGATCAGGACCGTGGCGACCGAGCCCTTACCCTGTTCCATGCGGGCCTCGACGATGACGCCTTCGGCGGCATGGTTCGGGTTGGCCTTGAGGTCGAGCAGTTCGGCCTGCAGGACGATCGCCTCTTCCAGCTTGTCCAGGTTGGTCTTCTTCAGGGCCGAGACCTCGATGGACAGCACGTCGCCGCCCATTTCCTCGACCTGAACGTTGTGCTGCAGCAGTTCCGTGCGCACCCGGCTGGGGTCGGCGCCCGCCACGTCGATCTTGTTGATGGCGACGATGATCGGCACGCCCGCGGCCTTCGCGTGGTGGATGGCCTCGATGGTCTGCGGCATGACACCGTCGTCGGCGGCGACGCAGAGCACGACGATGTCCGTGACCTGCGCACCACGTGCGCGCATTTCGGTGAAGGCGGCGTGACCCGGGGTGTCGATGAACGAGATCTTCGCCCCCGACGGCGTCGTCACCTGATAGGCGCCGATGTGCTGCGTGATGCCGCCGGCTTCGCCGCCGGCCACGTCGGTCGCGCGCAGCGCGTCAAGCAGCGACGTCTTGCCGTGGTCGACATGGCCCATGACGGTGACCACGGGTGCGCGGGACGTCAGATCCTTGGGATCGTCCTGGTCGCGGCGCAGGCCCTGTTCCACGTCGGACTCGGACACGCGGCGGAGGCGGTGGCCGAATTCCTCGACCACCAGTTCCGCCGTGTCGGCGTCAATCGTCTGGGTGATGGTGGCCATGACGCCCATCTTCATGAGCGCCTTGACCACGTCGGCACCCCGTTCGGCCATGCGGTTTGCCAGTTCCTGAACGGTAATGGCTTCGGGAACAACGACTTCTCGCACGACCTTGGCACCTTCCTGCAGCAGCTCGCGCTGCTTTTGTTTTTCGCGTTCGCGGGCACGCCGAACCGAGGCGATGGAGCGCTGGCGATCTTCCTCGCCCTCAAGCGCGTCTGAGATCGTCAGCTTGCCGCGGCGGCGTTCGTTGTAGCCCCGCGTGGGTGCTGCGCGGCGGACGTCGGCCGGGCCCTTCTTGCCGCGGCTCTTGCCGCGGGGACCATCGTCGTCTTCCTCTTGACGGGCCGCCGCCGGGCGCGGCCGGGCGGGACGCCCATCCTCGCCGGGGATCGGTGCCGGCGCCACGTCGGCCGGCGCGGGGGCCGGCGCCGGGGCGGCGGGCGCGGCGGGTTCGGCCGCGGCTTCTTCGGCCGGTTCCGGTTCCGGTTCGGCGCGAACGACCGGCGTCGGGCCGAGCGGTCGGGCCGGCGCGGCTTCGGGCGCGTCGTCCTTGGTCTGCTGCGCGGTCTCCAGGGCCTTCTGGCGGGCCTGGAGTTCCTTATCGGTGAGATCGCGGATCGACGTATCGCCGTCGTCATCGTGCGGGACGTCGCCGGCGCCCGCCGGGCGCGCGTCGTCCTTGGCCGGCGTGATGGTGCGGCTCTTCTTAACCTCGACGGTGACCATCTTGGACCGCCCGTGGGAGAAGTTCTGGCGCGTCTGGCGCTTTTCCACGGTCTTGTTCAGCGTCAGCTTTCCGCCGCCGCCGCCCAGGCCCAGCTTGCCGCTGCCGCCCTTGTCCGCCTTGTCTTTTTCAGTCGTCTCAGCCATCAATACCTTCCGATCGGCACGGTCCGGAGCCCCGGATTTTCGGGCTCCAGTGAACCCGGCCTATTCCTGCGAGGGAGAAGTCTTTCCGGCCGGGGCGCCCTCGCGAAACCCCAAAAGCCGGTTTTGTTCGAAGACCAGGCGATCCGCCAAGCCACCGGGTGCGACCGCCGCGTGGACCACATGGTCCCGGCCCAGCGCGCGGCCCAATTCGGCTGCGTCCAGGACCGTGAATTGCGTCAGTCCCGGCGCCAGGGCCCGCAGCTTGGACTTGCCGTCCTCGCTGCCGTCCCGGGCCGCAACCAACAGACCGCGTTTGGCTGTCCTCAGCCAGGCGTCGGTCTTCTCGAACCCGGCGACAACCCGGCCCGCCCGGCGCGCCAGACCCAGCGCATCCATGCAGCGGCGGACCATCTGCGCCTCGATATCGTCCGCCAACCGGGGCGGAACGGTGACCTTGCGCTTGGCCGCCTTGGCGAAATGGTTCTTTTCGCTGGCTGTATTTACCACATCGCGGCGGGCACTCAACCATATTCCCCGCCCGGGCAGGTTGCCGGCCAGGTCGGGAACGATGCAGTCGTCGGGGCCGACGACGAAACGGATGAGTTCCGCGACAGGCTTTTTTTTCCCGGTGACGGCACAGCGGCGGACGGGCCCGCCGTCCTCATCGGACGCCGGGACCATGTCGTCTTCCGCGTGGGTCTGCACTCCACGGGTCATGCCTGTCTCCGGTTCTAACTCATCGTGCCGTCTCGCCGTGCGCCACAACCGGCCCCTAGGACGCCTGCGGCGCGTCGCCGCCGTCTTCGCCGGAAGCCGCATCCGCCTCGCCGTCACCGGCGGCCGCGTCTTCGTCGGCGAACCAATGGGCGCGGGCGGCCATGATGATCTGGTTGGCGGCGTCGAGCGTCATCGTACCCTGGGGCGCGATTTCCAGAAGCTCGTCGCCGGCCAGATCGCCCAGATCGTCGCGGCTTTTCACGCCGGCCTCGCCGAGCGCCACCATCAATTCGTTGGTGATGCCCTCGATTTCGATCAGGTCGTCCTCGACGCCCAGTTCGCGGCGCCGGGCGTCGAACTCGGCGTCGCGGGTTTCCAGGTAGGCCTGGGCGCGGGCCTGCAGTTCGCGGGCCACGTCCTCGTCGAAACCTTCGATGTCGGTCAGGTCCTCGATCTGCACGAAGGCCACTTCCTCGACCTTGGAAAAGCCTTCGGTGACCAGCAGGTGGGCGATCACGTCGTCGACATCGAGGGCTTCCACGAACAGGGCGGAGCGGGCGCGGAATTCCTCGTTGCGGCGCTCCGACTCCTCGGCTTCCGTGAAGATGTCGATGTCCCAACCCGAAAGTTGCGAGGCCAGACGCACGTTCTGGCCGCGCCGGCCGATGGCCAGCGACAGCTGATCGTCGGGCACCACGACCTCGATGCGGTGGGCGTCCTGGTCCATCACGACCTTGGACACTTCCGCCGGGGCCAGGGCGTTGACGATGAAGGCCGCCTCGTCCGGGGACCACTGGATGATGTCGATCTTTTCACCCTGCAGTTCGCCGACCACGGCCTGCACGCGCGAGCCGCGCATGCCGATGCAGGGGCCGACGGGATCGATGGAGCTGTCGTGCGACTGCACGGCGATCTTGGCGCGCGAGCCCGGATCGCGGGCCACGGACTTGATTTCGATGATGCCGTCGTAGATTTCCGGCACTTCCTGCTTGAACAGGGCCGCCATGAACTGCGGATGCGTGCGCGACAGGAAGATCTGCGGTCCGCGGGTTTCCTCGCGCACGTCCATGATATAGGCGCGCACCCGGTCGCCGTTGGAGAAATGCTCGCGCGGGATCGATTCATCCCGGCGCAACAGCGCCTCGGCGCGGCCCAGGTCGACGATCACGTTGCCGTATTCGATGCGCTTGACCAGGCCGTTGACGACCTCGCCGATGCGGTCCTGATATTCCTCGTACTGGCGCTTGCGCTCGGCCTCGCGCACCTTCTGGACGATGACCTGCTTGGCGGTCTGGGCCGCGATGCGCCCGAAATCGATGGGCGGCAGGGGGTCGATCAGGAATTCGCCGACCACCGCGTCGGCCTTGCGCTGCTTGGCCTGCTCCAGGGTCAGCTGGGTGATTTCGTTTTCGACGGCGGCGGCGTCTTCGACGACTTCCAGATAGCGGGCCAGGGTGATCGCGCCCGAGGTGCGGTCGATGACCGCGCGGATGTCGTGTTCATGCCCGTATTTGGAGCGCCCGGCCTTCTGGATCGCCTGTTCCATGGCTTCCAGGACCTCGTCCCGCTCGATGCCCTTGTCACGGGCGGCCTGATCGGCCGCGGCCAGCAGTTCCGGGCGGGCGTGGACGGCTTCGTTTTGCATGACGTCGCTCATTTCCGATGTTCCTTCAAACTCACAAAAAAGTCGGTTTCCGGCGGGACGGCCTATCCGTCCGCCTGCTGATGGGCCGCGATCAATTCGTCGGTCATCAGCAGTTTTGATTTCTGAATGTCGGCGAAGGGCAGGCGAACCTCTCCCTCCGTCACGTCCATCACCACGTCCGTGCCGTCGACGCCGAGCAGGCGGCCGGAAAACCGGCGCCGGCCCGCGACGGGGACGTCCATTTCGACGCGCGCATCGAACCCGGCGTAGCGCGCGAAATCGGCCAGCTTGACCAGCGGCCGGTCGATGCCGGGCGACGAGACCTCAAGCACATAGGCGTCGTCGATCGGGTCTTCCACGTCCAGAAGCGCCGACACGGTGCGCGAAATGACCGCGCAATGATCGACGTTCATCGCCGATCCGTCCTTGGGTTCGGCCATGACCTGCAGCTTCTTGTTGCGCTGGCCGGACACCAGGACGCGGACAAGCTCGAAGCCCAAATCCTCGATGGCCGGGCGGATGATCTCGGCGATGCGCTGTTCCAAGGTCACGTGGTCGGGGTTCCTATCGCCCGCGGCCCGTTCGGCGGCCGCGAAGCATCCAGTACAAAAAACACAAAAGGCGGGCCACCGGCCCGCCCCATCAATTCCGTTATCGGACTTAACGAAGCGCATTTCCTTAAACCTGAAATGCGGGGCCTATATAGTCCCAAATCGTCCGCAAGACAAGCCTTGCCGTGATTTTCCGCGCCTTACCCGCCCCGGCGGCGGAACTCCAGATAGACCCGGTGCGGGCCGGCCAGGCCCTTTTCCTCATAGCGGGTGGGGTATCCGTCGGCCCAGCGGGTGCGCCAATCCTCGGGCCCCTGGGCCGTCCACTGAAAATCCGGGTGATTGGCCGCGAGGCCCAGGGCCCAGCGGGCATGGCCCATGTGGTCGGTTGCGAAGCGGAACAGGCCGCCGGGGGCCAGGATGCGGGCCAGCTGATCCAGGGTGTCCCGCTGCACGAAGCGGCGGTTCCAATGGCGTTTCTTGGGCCAGGGGTCGGAGTACAGCAGATAGACGCGGCCGATCAACCCCGGCGTCAGGCGCGGCAGCAGGGGCCTGGCGTCGTCGTCGTGCAGGCGGATATTGTCCAGCGACCGCTCCGCGATCTGGGCAAGGAGGGTCGCCACGCCGTTGACGAAGGGCTCGCAGCCGATGAAGCCGATGTCGGGATGGGCCTGGGCCTGATCGGCCAGATGTTCGCCGGCGCCGAAGCCGATTTCCATCCAATAGGCGGATTTTTCATCGTCGAACAGGCCGGCCGGATCAAGCGGCCCGTCGCCGGGCGGCACCCGCAAGGTGGGCAGCAGGTCTTCGACCAAGGCACGGCGGCCGGGGCGGAGTTTCTTGCCCCGCCGCCGGCCGTAGAACCGTGGTTGTTCGTCGGGATCCATTCCCGTCGCCCCCGAAAGGCCGCGCCGGACTTAGGCTCCGAAAGCAGCCTTCAGGCCGTCGACCAGATCGGTCTTTTCCCAGGAAAAGCCGCCGTCGGCATCAGGCTTGCGGCCGAAATGACCGTAGGCCGAGGTGCGAGCGTAGATCGGCTTGTTCAGCTCCAGATGCTCGCGGATGCCGCGCGGGCTGAGGTTGACCATTTCCTGCAACTTGGCGGAAATCTGTTCCTCGGCGACGCGGCCGGTCCCCTGCGTGTCGACATAGACCGACAGCGGCTTGGACACGCCGATGGCGTAGGCCAACTGGATCACGCATTTGTCGGCCAGGCCGGCGGCGACCACGTTCTTCGCCAAATAGCGCGCCCCATAGGCGGCCGAGCGGTCGACCTTCGTCGGATCCTTGCCGGAAAAGGCGCCGCCGCCGTGCGGTGCCGCCCCGCCGTAGGTATCAACGATGATCTTGCGGCCGGTCAGGCCGACGTCGCCGTCGGGCCCGCCGATGACGAAACGGCCCGTCGGGTTGACGTAAAGTTCGGCGTCGTCGCACATCCAGCCCTCGGGCAGCACGTTTTCCACGAAGGGGCGGACAATTTCGCGGACCTCGTCCGTGGACAGCTCGGCCGTGTGCTGGGTCGAGACGACAACCGAAGTCGCGCGCACGGGCTTGCCGTTCTCATACTGCAGGGTGACCTGGCTTTTCGAATCGGGCAGCAGCCCCGGCGTCTTTCCGGCATGGCGCGCCTCGGCCATTTCCTTCAGGATCCGGTGCGAGAAGTGGATCGGGGCCGGCATCAGTTCTTCGGTTTCCGTGCAGGCGAAGCCGAACATGATGCCCTGGTCGCCCGCACCCTCGTCCTTGTTGCCGGCGGAATCGACGCCCTGGGCGATGTCGGCGGACTGGCCGTGCAGATAAACCTGAACCTTCGCGGTCTGCCAATGGAAGCCTTCCTGTTCGTAGCCGATGTCCTTCACGCAATCGCGCGCGATCTTTTCGATCAACGCCGCGTCGGCGTCGCCATTGGCGTCGAACATCGGGCCGCGCCCGTCGTCGCCGCAGCGGCCTTCGCCGCCGACGATGATGCGGTTGGTCGTGGTCATGGTTTCGCAGCCAAGGCGGCAGTTCTGGGGATCGCGGCGAATGAATTCGTCGAGCACCGCATCGGAAATGCGGTCGGACACCTTGTCCGGGTGGCCTTCGGAAACGGATTCGGACGTGAACAGATAGTTGGATAGAGTCACGGGTGTAGCCTCCGGTAACGTCGTTTACAGATGTAGGACTATGAGGACGAAACGTGCGGGGGCGACGCTCGTCCGCTTAGCGCGTTGTTTTTCGTGGCGGCAAACGGTCCAAATACGCCACGCCCGAACCGCATGTGCCCGGGCCGCCGTTTGTGCCAGCCTTGCGGGTCCGCGTCAAGGTGATATTGGCTGAAACCCTAGGGTGTGGAGGGAGATTCCCCCGTTTCGGCCCGGCGTTGGGCCAAATATCCCAGGGCCGCGAACAGGCCGGCCAGGACCAGCGCCAGGGCGTTTCCGACCCGGGAGAACAGGGTTCTGGCCTCGATCGGCTCGGGCAGGCCAGCGTCGATCGCGCCGGTCCGGCCCAGGCCCAGGGCGGCGACCGTGCGGCCCCAGGGATCGATGACCGCCGAGATGCCCGTGTTGGCCACGCGGACCAGCGGCAGACCTTCCTCGACGCTGCGCAGGCGGGCCGCGGCGAGATGCTGATAGGGGCCGGGCGAGACCCCGAACCAGGCGTCGTTGGTGATGTTCAGCAGCCAGCGCGCGCGGGGGCCCTCGGCGTTTTCTTCGGCGGGCGGCAGCACGGCATGGGGGAAGATCACCTCGTAACAGATCAGCGGCGAGAACGGCGGCAGACCCTTGACCTCGAGCACCCGGGGGCCCGGCCCGGGGGTGAAATTGCCGCGCCCCTGGGTGATCTTGAGAAAGCCGAGCCAGTCCTGAAACGGCACGTATTCGCCGAACGGCACCAAATGGTGCTTGTCGTAGGTTTCGGCGACGCGGCCCGAGGCCTCGAGCGCATAAAGGCTGTTGTAGACCCGGGGCGGGCCGCCGGGCGCGTCCTCGATGCGCAGAGACCCTGTCAGCAGGGCCCCGGCGATGGGGGTGGCATGCGACAACGCGCGCAGCAGCACAGGTTCACGCCCCAGCACATAGGGCACCGCCGTCTCGGCCCAAATGACATGCGTGGGCTCGGGGACCGGTTCCCGGTCCTGCATCGCCGCCGGATTGCCGTTCAGGCCCTTGGGGTTGAGGCTCAGTTCGATCTGGCGGGTGACATGGCCCGCGCGCAGGCCCGGCCGCCATTTGTCCGCCTGGGCGATGTTGGGCTGCACCAGGCGCAGATGGACGCCCGGGGCAAACGCCGTCTCCGCCCCGGCAAGGCGCCACAGGCCGCCGCCCCACACCCCCGCGAGGAAGGCCGCCGCGAAGGCCGAAGCCAGCCACGGCCGCCGACCCGGTCCCGCCAGGGCCGCCGGGGTCGCCGCGGCCCAGACGGTGAACAGGCTGAGCCCGTAGACCCCAAACATCGCCGCCGGCTGGATCATGGCGTCGGCGAAGGTCCAGACCGTGCCCATGAGGTTCCAGGGAAAGCCCGTGAACAGCCAGCCGCGCAGCCATTCGCCGACGGTCCAGGCCCCGGCCAGGATCAGCGCGTCGCCGCCGCCGGGAGCCGCGCCCGCGCGGCGCAACCGGTACAGAAGCGCCGCCGCCAGGGCCGGAAACAGGCCCAGCACGGCCGCGAAGCCGAGCACGGCGATGGGGATCAGCCAGCCATGGCGGGCGAGATCGATGGTCAGGGAATGGGAAATCCAGAACGTGCCGGCCGCCGCGTGCCCGGCGCCGAACCACCAGCCATCGGCGAGCGCCCCCAGAAGGCGCCGGCGTGACGCGACCAGCCAGATCAGGCCGGCGAAGGCGGGCACCAGTAGAAACACGAGATGAAACGGCGGCAACGCCCCCGCCGCCAGTAGGCCGAGCGCCGCGGCGAGCCCCCGCCGCCGCCAGCCCGTCAGGCCCACGGCAAGGTCATGCAGGCGCCGGACCCCCGTCAGGGCCCCGGTCATCCGGCTTTCGCGTTCTTGTCGCCGGCGCTGCGGCGGCGCACCCGCAGGCGATGCACCCGCCGGGGATCGGCCTGGAGAATTTCGAATTCGAAGCCCGAGGGATGGGCGACCAGCTCGCTGCGGATCGGCACGCGGCCGGCCAGCGCGAACACCAGTCCGCCCAGGGTGTCGATGTATTCCCGCTCCTCGTCCGAGGCGAAGGGGCCGACCTTTTCCTCCAGGGCCTCGATCTCGACCCGGGCGTCGGCGGTGTAGGAGCCGTCGGGATTTTCCTTGAGCACGGGTTCGGAGGAACGGTCGTGTTCGTCCTCGATCTCGCCGATGATTTCCTCGACCAGGTCTTCGATGGTCACCAGGCCGTCGACGCCGCCGTATTCATCGACCACCAGCGCCATGTGCGAGCGCCGGGCGCGCATTTCCAGCAGCAGTTCGAGAACCTCCATGGAGGGGGCCACGAACAGGATGCGGCGCAGGTGTTCGGACAGCTTGAAGTCCTTGTCGTGGCCTTCCCACAGGAACAGGTCCTTGATATGGGCCATGCCGATGACGTCGTCCAACGTGCCTCGATAGACCGGCAGGCGCGAATGGCCCTGTTCGCCGATGATGCGCACGATCTCGCTGAGCGGCGTATCCACCTCGACCCCGACGATATCGGCGCGTGGCACCATGACGTCCTCGACGGTGAGGCCGCGCAGGTTGAGAATGTTGGACAGGAGTGCCCGTTCGTCGTCGCCGATGGGGGCGGCGGGCTCGGACCGTTCCTCGATGATTTCCTCGAGCGCCTCGCGGACGGAGCCGTTCTGTCCGCCGCGAAGCCGGCGCATCAGGCGCTGCCACAGGGAAGAGCCGCGCGCCTCGGTCTGCGAGGTCTGGGATTCCTGCGGAGAGGAATGGGGGGCGGCCCCGGTTTCCCGGGGCGGGGGACTCGATGATTGATCGTTCATGTTACCAGGATAGATGCCCTTGCGAACGGGCGGTCACCGCTCCTTTCCATATGGATCGGGGACGCCGAGGCCCCCAAGGATATCCGTTTCCAGCCGCTCCATCCTGTCGGCCTCGTCCGCGTCGATATGGTCGAAACCCAGAAGGTGCAGCATACCATGGACACACAGATGCGATAAATGGTCAGCCAGGGGGATGCCCTGGTCGCGCGCCTCGGCCGCCGTGACGCCGAAGGCGATGACCACGTCGCCCAGCATCTCGGGCATGCCGGGCAGCACGCCCGCGGGCGGCACATCGCCGTCCTGTTGCGGGAACGACAGCACGTTGGTCGGCCCGTCCTTGCCCCGGTAATCGCGGTTGAGCGCCGCCACCATGGCGTCGTCGGCAAGCACCAGCGAGACCTCGGCCGGGCGGGCGTCCGCGCCATGGTCCAGGAACCCGTAGGCGGCGGCCAGGGCACATTCGGCAATCGTTTCGGCATCGCCGAGCACCGCCCATTCGGGGGACGCGATGTCGACCGCGATCTCCAATGCCGGTTCGGGCATCACGCCCCTGCCGTCATTCGTCGCTTTGTTCGCGTTCGCTTTCATAGTGCTCATATCGCGCGCCGGCACGGCGCGAGGTTTCCACGTTTTGATAGGCATGGACGATGCGCGACACCAGGGGGTGGCGGACAACGTCCTGTTCCGTGAATTCGACGAAACGGATGCCCTTGGTGCCGATCAGCACTTCCTGGGCGTCGCGCAGGCCCGACCGGGTGCCGCGCGGCAGATCGACCTGGCTGAGGTCGCCGGTCACCACCATGCATGAATTTTCGCCGAGGCGGGTCAGGAACATCTTCATCTGCACGGGCGTGGTGTTCTGCGCCTCGTCCAGAATGACGAACGCGTTGGACAGCGTGCGGCCGCGCATGAAGGCGAGGGGCGCCACCTCGATCTCGCCGCTTTCCAGGCGCTTTTCCACCTGCTGCTGCGGCAGCATGTCGTACAGCGCGTCGTACAGCGGGCGCAGGTAGGGATCGACCTTTTCGCGCATGTCGCCGGGCAGGAAGCCGAGCTGCTCGCCGGCCTCGACCGCCGGGCGCGACAGGATGATGCGGTCGACCCGGCCCTGGACCAGACGTTCGACCGCCTTGGCCACGGCCAGATAGGTCTTGCCCGTGCCCGCCGGGCCCTGGCCGAACACCAGCGGGCATTCGTCGATGGCGCCCAGATAGTCGGCCTGGGTCGCGGTCCGGGCGGTGATCACCTTGTTGCGGGTATGGACCGCGACACCGGCGTCCTTCAACCCTTCCTTGGGGTCGCCGCCATCGCCGCCGCGCGCCCCGCTGGACATCCGCAGCATGGCGTCGACTTCGGGCGTGTCGACACTGTGGCCGTGTTTCAGGCGGTCGTATAGGGCGGCCAGGATCGCCGCCGCACGGTCCACGGATGCCCCGTCGCCGGTGATCGCGACCTCGTTGCCGCGGGCATGAATGGTCACGCCCAGGCCCTGTTCGATCTGCGCCAGATGGGCGTGGTGGGAGCCGAACAACGCCGCCGCGAGACCGTTGTTGGCGAAGGTCATCTGTTCCGTGACCATGGCCGCGGCCGGGCCGCCGCCGGTCGCGGGGGCCATGGGGATCACGGCCTCGACGCCACCGCGCGTCTGCCGGCGGGAGCGCCCGCGGCTCATGCCGATCTCCTGGCGGTGGGCTGCCCCGGGGCGTCCGTGAGGACCGCGCCCAGGCTGTTGCCGCCGGCCGAGACGATCTCCAGATCGGCGACGCGGCCCAGCCAATCGGCCGGGGCTTCGACATGGACCGCCTGCATGTAAGGGCTGCGGCCCAGCAATTGGCCCGCATGGCGGCCGGGCCGGTCGAGCAGCACCGGCAAAGTGCGCCCGACACAGCTTTCGTTGAAGGCAAGCTGCTGCGTGTTGAGAAGATCCTGGAGCTCTTTCAAGCGTGCGTCCTTCACGTCTTCAGGCACCTGCAATTCCATGGCGGCCGCCGGGGTGCCGGGTCTCGGCGAATACTTGAACGAATAGGCCTGGACGTAGCCGACCTCGCGCACGAGGGACAGCGTGTCCTGGAAGTCGGCGTCGGTTTCGCCGGGAAAGCCGACGATGAAATCCGACGACAGGCCCAGATCGGGGCGCGCGGCGCGCAGGCGCGCGACCAGGTCGATATAGAAGTCACGGCCGTGGCGGCGGTTCATGGCCTTCAATACCCGGTCCGCGCCCGACTGCACGGGCAGGTGCAGATAAGGCATCAGTTCGGGCACGTCGCGGTGGGCGGCGATCAGCGCGTCGTCGACCTCGGCCGGATAGGAGGTGGTGTAGCGCAGGCGTTCGATCCCGTCGATTTCAGCGAGCAGACGGATCAACCCGCCCAGGCCGAGTTCGGCCCCGTCGGCGCCGGCGCCGTGATAGGCGTTCACGTTCTGGCCGAGCAAGGTGATCTCGACGGCGCCCTGGGCGGCGAGTTGGCGGGCCTCGGCCAGCACCTGGTCGACCGGGCGCGAGAATTCGGCACCCCGGGTATATGGCACGACGCAGAAGGTACAGAACTTGTCGCAGCCTTCCTGCACGGTAAGGAAGGCGGCGCGGCCTTCGACCCGGGACAGCCCCGTCAGGTGGTCGAACTTGGATTCCTCGGGAAAGTCGGTGTCGAGCTGGGCACCCTTCTCACGGTGCAGGCGGGCGACCATTTCCGGCAGGCGGTGATAGGTCTGCGGCCCGAACACCATGTCGACATAGGGGGCGCGCTTCAAAACCTCCTCGCCCTCGGCCTGGGCGACGCAGCCGGCGACACCGAGGATCATCGCCCCGCCGCCGGCCTGGCGCGCCTGTTTCATCTTGTTGATCCGGCCAAGCTCGGAATAGACCTTTTCCGCCGCCTTTTCGCGGATGTGACAGGTGTTCAGCAACACAATGTCCGCGTCGTCCACGACATCCGTCAGGGCATAGCCCAAGGGTGCGAGAAGCGCCGCCATACGATCAGAATCGTAGACGTTCATCTGGCAGCCATAGGTTTTGATATGCAGTTTTTTGGGCGTCGCGTCCGTCACCGCCTACCTCACGCCCCGCTTGCCGTCGGCCCCGAAATCACGGTTCAGGGAAATGTCGCGTCGGGTCATTCCTATTTGCCCGCACCTTTCTTCAGAGGCACGCCATACAATTCCAGCTTGTGCCCGACCAGACGCATGCCGTGGTCGCGGGCGATGATTTCCTGCAGGCGTTCGATTTCCGTGTTCTGGAATTCGATGACCGCGCCCGACTGCACGTTGATCAGGTGATCGTGGTGTTCATCGGTTACTTCTTCGTAACGCGCGCGGCCGTCGCCGAAATCATGGCGCTCGATGATGCCCGCTTCCTCGAACAGACGCACGGTCCGGTAGACCGTGGCGATGGAAATCCGGTTGTCGATCTCGGACGACCGACGGTGGACTTCCTCGACATCGGGATGATCTTCCGATTCGGACAGCACGCGCGCGATGATGCGGCGCTGATCCGTCATTTTCATGCCTTTGTCGACGCAAAGTTGCTCGATACGTGATTCCGACATCATCTCCCCACGGATTGCCAGCAGGCGTCTGGATTCGCCCATTTACTATACCCCGAACAGGGCAGGTGCCAAAGCCTGAGGATCAACCCGTGGGAAAGGTTTAGCGTTTACGCCGGGGTTTGGTCCCAAGGCCGATCTTCTTGGCCAGATTTGAGCGGTGCTTGGCGTAGCTCGGCGCGACCATCGGATAGTCGACGGGCAGGCCCCAGCGCTCGCGATACTCTTCCGGCGTCAGGTTATAGGCCGTCTTCAGATGCCGCTTCAGCATCTTCAGCTTCTTGCCGTCCTCCAGGCAGACGATGTAATCGGGGAACACGGATTTTTTCGGCGGCACGGCGGGCTTGGGGCGCTGCGCCTGCGCCGGAACCGCGCCGACGTTGGAAAGGGCGGTATAGACCTCGTTGATGAGGGCCGGAATGTCGCTGGGCGCGATTGTATTGTTGCCGACATGGGCCGCGACGATCTCCGTCGTCAGCTCGATCAGGTCGGAGGCATTCGGTTTTTCAGTCATTAGTTCGCCTTGTCCTTTAAAAGCGTGTCTGCTGGGTGCCATCGGCAGAACAGAGTCCCGATCCTGGGAGATCGCCGAGATGCTGGAAAGTTTCCGTGTCGTCACGGCCAGAAAACATCGGTCAAAACATTTTATTTGACCCGGCGGCGCCTATATAAAGTACGCGTGTATTGTACACAAGAGTATACGATGGGAAAACCGGAAGAAATGGCCGACTCGCCTGAAATTGCGCATTTTTTGGATATTTCGAACGACATTTGCCCGATGACGTTCGTTAAAACCAAGCTTTTTCTGGAGCGTTTGGATGCCGGCGCGGTACTTGACGTGCGCCTGAAAGGGCCGGAACCGCTGAACAACGTGCCCCGGTCCGTGCGCGACCATGGCCATGAAATTCTGTCCCTGGCGCCGGAGGACCCGGCCCACCCGGAGGCCGACGCCCCCCACCGGCTGGTCATCCGCAAGACCGCCTGAAAGCCCCCGAACCAAAGTCATTTTGAATACTTAAGGACGCAGCCGGCCGCCGTCCTTGGGCCGGATCGCGTCGGGCGGACGCAGATAGATCGGCGCCGGCGCCGCACCCACGGGCGGCAGGCCGCGGGCCAGGGCGATCTCGCCGACCACGGCCGCATCGGGCACGCCGGGGGCGTCGGCGTCAAGGGCCGCGATGCCCGCGTCGGCCAGGGCCTCAAGGGCCCGGGGGGCGGCGTCGCCGACAACCGTCAGCGGCCCGCCGGCGGCGATCTCTGCAAGGGCCGCCGCCATCATGGCCGCCGGCTCGGTCAGGGGCGCCAGGTTTCCGTCGAATATTTGGACGTACATATCCGCGCGCTTGGAATCGAGGGCAACCAGAACCCGCCCGCCGGCCCGCGTCGCTTCGGGAACCGCCCGGGCCACGGCCTCCAGCGTCGTCACCCCGGCGCAGGGAACGGCCAGCGCCAGGGCCAGGCCGCGCGCCGCCGCCAAGCCGATGCGCAGGCCCGTGAAGGCGCCGGGCCCGACCGTCACCGCCAGGCCGCCGAGATCGCCGTAAGAACAGCCGCCGTCGGCCAGGACCTCGGCGATCATCGGCATCAGGGCTTCCGACTGGCCGCGCGCCATGGCGGCGGCGCGATGGGCCGCCAGACGGCCGTCCAAGAACAGGGCCGCCGAACAGCCGGTCGTCGCCGTGTCAAAGGCGAGGAGGTTCATGACCTGCGGGTCCTTCAGGGCGCGCCGCCCAGTTTCCAATAAGCCATGGCCACGGCGGCCACGACCAGGGCGCCCGACAGGGTATACAGGGGGGCGCGCCGCCAGGCGAGGCGGAAGCTGCTTTCCCCGGTCAGACGGCCGACCACCAGGGTCGTGCCGGACACCGGCGACGAGGTCGTCGACAGGCCCCAGGTGCCGAGCATGACCAGCGCCATGACCGTGGGCGGCATGCCGAACACCTCGGGCGGCAGGACCGAGCCGACCAGAATCACCAGGACCACCGGATGCAGCCCGATGCCGCCGGCCAGAATGATGAAGCCGGCCAGCGCCAGCGGCTTGGCGACGTCGGGCCAGGCGCCGATGTTGAGCAGCCCCGCCACCGCCGCCGGGTCGAGCACCCGCGCCACCCCCGTGCCGAACAGATTGGCGCCGATGAAGATCAGCGCCTCGCCGCGCAGGCCCGGCAGGGACGCGACGACGCGGCGCGGCAAGCCCGCCGCCTCGTGCTGACGGCCCTTGGAAATGAACAGCCAGATCACCGCGAAGGGCGGGGCGAGCATCGCCAGGACGACCGGGATCGACAGGTGGAGCTGCGATTCCAGGGTAATGACCGAGACCATCAAGGCACCCAGCAGCAGCGACAGCTTGCGCCAGTTGGCGTTTTCGACCTTGGGCCCGGGGGCCGGACGCGGGCGGGCACCGCGCACGAACAGGCGGTCGATCAGCGCGGTCGTGGCGACCACCAGAATGCCCATGACCAGCCCGGGCACGGCGATGTCGACCCATTTGAGCCCCGGCAGCGCCGCCAGAACCACGGTGACGCTGACATAGAACGGCGACCATGACGACGCGGAGGTAAACCCGACCATCAGCGCCACGGCCAGACGATCCTTCAACTGACGGTCCTTGGGCCGGGCGACCATGTCCGACAGCAGCGTGAGCGCCGCCAAATTCAGGAAAGCGCCCAGGAAATGCGCCGCGTAGGACAGAATCAGAAAGCGCCGGCCGGCCGGCTGGTCGAGCACGAACTGCCGCGCCGCCATCAGGGTCGGGCTGCTTTTGGCCGGGATCTGCATCCAGGCGACGGCGAAAAACACGAGCTGGAACTTGAGCGCCGCCGCCATGCCGTCGAGCAGGACATCCACCCCCTGCCCGGCCCGCAGGCCGAGCGCCAGGCCGCCGAAGGCGAGGCTGTAGCCGACCAGCCGCTGCACGGTCGAGGTGCGGGTGAATTCCAGGGCCAGATAGCTTGCCCCCAGGATCACGGCGACGACCTGCCAGCCGTCCGGGAGCCAGAACACCTGCAGGATCGCGACGGCGCAGAGCCCGAGATAGATCCAGGCCGAGAGCGACGGGCGGGGGGGCGGGCCGTCCGCGGCCTGGCCGGGCGGGGGCGTGGCGATGTCGATATCGGGCATGACGGGCCGGGCCGCGTCAGACGACGCGGCAGGCGTCGTCGAAGGCGAGGCGGGGCGCGCGCGGGAACAGATCCTCCGTCGTGCCGTAGCCGATGTTGCACAGGAAATTGGCCGTCACCTTGGTGCCCGCGAAGAAGGCGGCGTCGACCTTGGCCGTATCGAACCCGGACATCGGCCCGCAGTCGAGGCCGAGTGCGCGCGCCGCCATGATCAGATAGCCGCCTTGCAGGGTCGAATTGCGGAAAGCGGTCTCGGCGATCAGGTCGGCGTTGCCGGCGAACCAGGACTTGGCGTCGGTATGAGGGAACAATTCCGGCAGCTTTTCATAAAATTCCATGTCCTGGCCGATGATCGCGGTCACCGGGGCCGCCATGGTTTTGGCCACGTTGCCGTCCATCAGGCAGGGCTTGAGCTTTTCCTTGGCCGCGTCGGAGGTCACGAACACCAGGCGCGCGGGCGAGCAGTTGGCGCTGGTCGGCGCCATTTTGACCAAATCCCAGAGCTGGCGCAGCAGGTCTTCGCCCACCGGCTCGCCGGTCCATCCGTTGTGCGTCCGGGCATCGCGGAACAATTGGTCGAGGGCCGATTCGGTGATTTTGTCCGACATGGGGGCGGGACCTTTCGTGCGATTGCGGAATGATAGGGGCGGGTCTGACCCTAGGACACTTGTGCTGCAACGCGGAAGAGGGAAAAATCATGTCATAACATGGGACAACCATTCAAATCGGGGGTGAGGAGAA
>TARA_R110000772_G_scaffold268626_1_pt1 | contig 52960 bp, 47 predicted proteins | sample TARA_R110000772 | Tara Oceans TARA_R110000772 (sample SAMEA4397948) | marine metagenome | biome: Polar Biome; feature: [SRF] surface water layer (ENVO:00010504); material: water (ENVO:00002006), including particulate matter (ENVO:01000060) such as... | depth 5 m | reverse complement strand
GAAGATCAAAGCCGCCTTCCCCGGAAATGCGCGATGAACCAAAAAAAGGGGGTATATGTGGGGGTATAACGTGTACCCCGAAACCATGTACCCCCAATTGAGCACCCCAGTGGAGGCGCTACGGTATGGGTAAGCTGACGGCAACCGAGGTAAAACAGGCGAAACCCGGAAGCAAGGACAGGAAGCTGACGGACGGTGGCGGCTTGTTTTTGCTGGTGGCAAGTACGGGCGGCAAACGCTGGCGATTCAGGTACCGCTTTGCAGGTAAAGAAAAGTTGCTTGCGCTGGGCGTTTACCCGGATGTGAGCCTGGCCACTGCTCGAAAGCGCCACCAAGAGGCACGGGATAAGCTGGCGGAGGGTATCGACCCCGGCAATCTACGGAAGGTTGAGAAACTTACCCGGCACCTGTCATCCGCAAACAGTTTTGAAGCTGTGGCCCGCTAGTGGTTCAACCAGGTCGGTGATGCCCACAAAGTCAGCCAGCTACCGTGACCGCACGGGCCGCATTCTGGAGAAAGACTTATACCCGCCGCTAGGTGCCCGGCCCATCGCATCCATTACCGCACCGGAGCTACTGGCGGCACTACGCCGTGTTGAGAGCCGGGGCGCGTATGACATTGCCCACCGTGCCAAGCAAACCGCCGGTCAGGTATTCAGGTACGCCGTGGCCACCGGGAGGGCGGAGCGTGACCCATCCGCCGACCTGAAAGGCGCACTAACCCCCAAGCGAGCCAAGAAACACCATGCCGCTATTACTGACCCTGCTGGTGTCGGTAAGCTGCTGGTGGCTATGGACGGCTTCGAGGGCACGCCGACGGTTAAGGCTGCGCTGCTGTTGTCTCCACTGCTGTTCCAGCGCCCCGGTGAGATTCGTGCAATGGAGTGGGCAGAGATTAACTGGGATGCCGCGCAATGGGAGCTGCCCGCCGAAAGAATGAAGATGCGTTTACCCCATGTTGTGCCGCTATCAACTCAGGCTCAGGAGATATTGCGCGAGCTGCACCCGCTGACTGGCCGTGGCAAGTACGTATTCCCAAGTGCTCGTGGTGGCTCCCGTCCACTGTCTGATAACGGGGTACGCACCGCGCTTCGCACCATCGGCTATGACAATGACACCATGACACCGCACGGCTTCCGGGCAATGGCGCGCACGCTGCTGGATGAAACACTGGGGTATAGGGTGGACTGGATAGAGCACCAGTTAGCGCACGCCGTCCGTGATGCCAATGGCAGAGCCTACAACCGCACCAGCCACCTAGAAGGCCGCCGCACCATGATGCAAGGGTGGGCAGACTACCTTGATGCGCTCAGGGTGCAGGCGGAAGGCGGAAATGTTGTGGTGGGAGAGTTTCGCAAATAATCGAATTGCAGCGTCTAGGGTAGCTCCCGAAAAGCCGCGACCCTGGCGGCTGGCGCTGCAACTCTATAAGGGGCCACGTAGGGGTGGAGAATGCCAACTTATCTGAGAAGTCCCGTTAGTCCACTAGAGGATATTTTTGATATTGAAAAATACAACGCCTGTGACAACCTCACTCTTTGGCAGTGGAGTAATGCGTTATTCTTGAGGTGGATTTTTCAAGCCGACAAGTTCGACGGGTTTCCAGACGCTGATAAGTTGCAGGAGGTAAAAAACATGGTAACCGGGTTTATCAATAAGCCGATTACTGAAATCGAACTTGATAGAGCCCCTCTACGCTGGTCCCCTAGCGGAAGGCATGGGGCGATACGTGAACCTTCTAATAAATCAAAGTTCCTTACTTCACACCCAACTGCTGGAAGCCCCACGGGATTAGATTCGGAATGCGCTGAACCTGTAGCTGTGCGTGTTTACAATGAAGCATTTTTATGCTCCCTGGAAGTCGATTTATGGGCTTCCGACGAGCAAATTAAAAAGGATTTTTCATTGTGGTTGACGGCCAAACGGAAAGAGATCGCTGAGGCACCAACTTTCAATGATTTTTCATCAGGAGTCTTTAGGAATTGGTGCAAGCACCGTGTTTTGGGCTTCATAGATTTAGAACTGTATGCCGTCTACCACGACCTCATTCTTCCCAATCACCTAATTGGAAAACTCCTTTTCCCAGACGAGTTCGGTATTGATACAGGGGAAAGGGTGAGAAAGGTTGTGCGGCCTCTTGCGCACAAAATTCTTGAGGGGAGAAACATCTTGGCTTTGGGAAAAGCAGCCGAGAAAGAGTACTACGCTTCTGTTGGAAAATAATTCGACCACAATTATTCCGGAGGAAATATAAAAAATTGAGTTCCTTGTTGTAACAACTTTTCTGAGAATAATGGCAGTCTGATAGCTGTTTGGACAGGCCCTTTCTCCTCTACTGACTGGTACGAGGGAAAGACTTCAGAGCCCTCACGAGGAGGGCTTTCGTATACAAGTATATATTTACACCCTTTTGCGTCTAATCCAGCTCATGCCAAAGAGGCCTAAACCAACTAACACTATTGTCCCTGGCGCCGGAACCGGGGTTACGCACGGTGGTTGCCCGGGGTCACCACAGGATGGAGGCACTATTCTCTCTTCAATACCTGCATAATTCACTTGTGGCTGAGAAAAGTTATAAAAGCCAAAAGATCCATTCTCAAATGTTCCGTTAATATCAAACTGTAAAACGTTGTCGACCTCTACTCGGATGTTCGAGGATGTGAAGGAAATATCGAATAGGTATTCCGTGTTGTCTACCCACCCTACATTCCCCAGAGTGGCGGCCCTTTGTATAAACGTGACATTGCCAACATGATCCCAAGCATCTGCGTTCTGGTCGGTGCCACCTGCGTCAATGGAGCCGGTTACGCGGGATATAGACATGCCCGCATCCCATCCACCTTGGGTACCCTGCTTCCAGTCTACCAAGATGTAGTCGGTTGTAGCGTTGGTTCCGAATAGATCGTTGTCATCATAGCCAAGCACAAACCCAAAGAAATCGTCGTCGCCACCGCCCGGGCGCCCATCTTGTAAGCCCTGCCTAATCGTGCCAGATAGTGCAAAACCCTGACTATCCATGTCATTGAAGAACACGGTGGGCCGACTGTTTAGCGATTGGTTTACTGAATTGTTGCTGTTGAAAAGCGTCCAGTTGCCACCGCCGTCCACTTTCCACGATGACAAATCGATTGGAGCCGAATATGCACCTCCCGCGATTAATGCACCTAATACTGCGACGGCCGAACGTAATGTTTTTGCTGATATCATAGTCAATGCCCTCTCATCTCGATAAACACTGTCCAACACAGTTTTCCATCATCTGCACCCCTAATCAGCAAACCTTATGCCACTTTTCTGAAATCTCGATTAGTCAATCACTTGCAATTGCAGGCCTACAATTGGTGAAGCCTGACTGTAAAAAATCTTGACAATAATCATCAATGAAGCGGGAGGTGCGATATTCGCAAGATTTTTACTGTGTGGTTGCGTTGTTCGAGCGAATGGCGGGCAGGAACCACGGTAATCCCCCTGCCAGCGACCTCTGCGCAGGGCCTCTCTCCTGACCGGTAAAATTCCCGCTATCAGTCCAGTCCGGAGCCGTGTATAACGTGCGCTATTCGCGCATTGAGTGCACTTTTGCCCCGTGTCTAACCCGCTTTGGATTGCCAGCATCGCCCGTTGTGGCGCGTATCTGCTTCTGTCCGGGGTCATTCTCTCCTGCCTGCTTGTCTGGCAATCTCCCGGCGCCGGTGAGGGCAAACTGGAGCCACTCTCGAGCTTTGGGTCGGCGCTGCCTGGCGAGCGGCCCGTGGGCGACACCACTGGCGACGTCGTGCCCGATGCAGCGTCAGTCGCCCACCCTTTTTCCATCTTCCATTACGTCCTGCACACTGTGCCGCTGGCTGAGGCCGCGGTACGCCTTCATGTTACCCGCTATCCGCTGATTCCCCAGGGGCCCCCCGGGCTCGTCTGATCCACTGCCCAATGCGGCGCTGCAAGCGCGTGATGCCGGATTCTCCGGTGTTGGCTGGTGCCGCGATCCAAGGTGTGTCTATGACGGGTAACTTTCGATGCAGGTAATTGATTTTATGGGCTGGCGCAAACTGGCGCTGGCTGTTTCCGCGGTGTTGCTGCTGGTATCAGTGGCGTCTTTTTTTGGCCGGCAGCTCGCCTGGGGCCTGGACTTTACCGGTGGTACGCTGGTTGAGGTGCACTTCGCCGAAAGTGCCAACCTCGCCGCAGTGCGCGGCACGTTGGAGCAGGGCGGGTTTCCGGGCGCCATTGTTGTCGCTTTCGGTACCGACCGGGATGTTCTGATCAGGCTGCCCCAGGGGCATTCGCAGCTGGCGGGTGAGACTGTGTTGAGCGTTTTGCGCGATGCGGCGGATGGGGGTGTAGAACTTCGTCGCACGGAGTTCGTCGGCCCGCAGGTGGGTGACGAACTGCGTGAGCAGGGAGGGCTTGCGATGCTGCTGGCGCTGGGGCTAATTACCCTGTACATCGCCTTCCGCTTTCAGTTGAAGTTTGCCGTCAGTGCCGTGATTGCACTGGTACACGACATTGTCATTACCATCGGGTTCTTTTCATTGACCGGCCTTGAGTTTGACCTCACGGTACTGGCGGCGGTACTGGCGGTTATCGGCTATTCGCTTAACGACACCATCGTGGTGTACGACCGTATCCGCGAGAACTTTCGCAAGCTGCGCGGCCTGACACCCGCAGAGGTCATCAACCGCTCGATCACGGAGACACTGGGGCGTACCCTGGTGACATCATTGACCACGGTGCTGGTGTTGATCTCTCTGGCGATCTTCGGTGGCGACATGATTTTCGGCTTCGCGGTGGCGCTGCTGGTCGGCATTACGGTCGGCACTTACTCGTCGATCTACATGGCCTCCAACATTCTGCTGATGCTGGGCGTGACCAAGGAGGATCTGATGCTGCCGGTGCGCGAGGGCGCGGATCAGGACGGGCTCGCCCCCTGATATCAGCTGGCGAGCAGTTTTTTCACCGCGGGGGCGCAGGCGATTTCGCCCCGGTTGAGGAACGCTTCGTGGTGCTCTTCAACTTCCTCCAGGTCGTAGGCATAGTTCACAAGCAGCCCGGCCGATTGGCGCAATCCCTTTGCCGACGTGTCTCCCAGCCAGTTGAGCCGCGCCACGCTGGCGCCGTTGCCCAGGTGGAAGCGCGCGACCGGGTCCAGTGGCGAGCTGCCGCGTTTTTCCTGCACCAGGTAGCGGGCACAGAGTCGCATCAGCAGCGGCTTGAGGCGTGCCTGCAGGGCGCTGTCTTCGAGCCAGCGTGGCGTATCCAGTGCGGTGAGCAATGATGCGTCCTCGGCTGAGAGCAGCGGCTGCTGCTCGTTGGCCAGGACCGACGTCAGCCACTTGCGGAAGCCGGGAATCGGTGAGAGTGTCGCGAACTCGTTGAGTTGTGGCATTTCGTCCTTCAGTCGCATTACCACCTGCTTGATCAAAAAGTTGCCGAAGCTGATTCCACGCAGGCCGGGTTGGCAGTTGCTGATGGAGTAGAAGATGGCCGTGTTGATGCGCTGCTGTGGCACCACGCCCTCGTGGGGCGCGAGGATGGTCTGCACTGAACTGGAGATGGCCGTGACCAGCGCCACTTCCACGAAGATGAGCGGCTCGTCGGGCAGCGCGGGGTGAAAAAACCCGAAGCAGCGGCGGTCCTTGGCGTCCAGGCGCCGGCGCAGGTCGTCCCAGCCCTGCATTTCATGCACGGCTTCATACTCAATCAGCTTTTCCAGCACCACTGCCGGGGTCTGCCAGTCCATGGTGCGCAACTGCAGGAAGCCGGGGTTGAACCAGGAGCTGAGCAGGTGCTGAAGGTCATCATCCACCATGCGCAGTTCCGGATGAGCAGGCAGGCGCTCGAGCAGGTCTTCCCGCATGTTAACCACGGTGCGGGTGCCTGTCGGTGCCATGTTGATGCGCCTGAACAGGGTTTGCCGCGGTGATTCAACAGCGCGCGCCAGGGCACGGTAGGCCTCGGGTGTGAGCGCCGCTCGGTAGGCTTCGGCACAGCGATTGATCAGCTCCGGGTCGGGGCTGTAGTCGCGCAACAGCACATCGAAGAACGCTGATTTTTCGTCGCCGGTTAGGCCGTTGTAGGCCTCCACTACTTCGTCGGCTAGCGCAATGCCAAGCGCTTCACCCTTGTTTGAGTAGAGTTCACTGCACAATGATGCAATGGAGGGGCGCTCGCGTGTCGAGCGGCGCAGGAGGTGCTTGCCCGCGGAGGCGACCGAGTTCAGCCAGCGGTTGATAACCATGGGGTGTTCCTGTCGGCATGTGAGCCGCGGATGCTACCGCCTTCCGGTTGCTGTTGCCAACACACACATCGACGGCCGGATGGCTAGCGGCAGCCCTCCGACCCGGCGCAGTGTATATCCTCCACGGCGCCGCCATTGATCAGTGACCTCACCCAGTCAACGGCGCGCACGCCGCCGGTTTCCCGGGTGTAGAGTTCGCTGTAGCGCAGCAGGGTGTGGAATTCTCCCGGGCTGACGTAGCTGCGCAGCGCAGGGAGATCGGCCTGCAGTTCAGCCAGGTTGGCGTCCAGGCCGGGCAGCAACTCGGCAGGGTGGCCCAGCATGCGCAGGAAGTCTTCCTGCACCGCGTCGTAGGCGTGGTCGAAAAGGTGGAAGCGCACAGTGGGCGCGGCAGCGGCGGCCAGCCGGTAGAGATCCGGCATGGTCAGGGTTTCCGGTGTTTCTCCCGGTGCGTTGTACCATTCGGGAAACGCCTCGAAGACACCCCAGTGGCGCCAGAGTGCCGCGGGTGGTGGCAGGCGATAGCCGCCCGCACCGCCGGCGAAGTGGATCACGCGGGCCTGTGTGTAGTGTCGTGCGATGATAGCGGCGAACAGCGGCGATGACAGTGCGCCTGCGCTGCCCCCTGACACCACTACCTGCCCAGGTTCCGGAAACCTCTCGAACAGGTATTCCATAGCCGCATTACTGTTGGCCCAGCCCTGGTGGGCAACGGTGAAGCGACTGCCGTCCGCTCGCGTGTATTCTCGATCCTGCGTGCCGAGATGCACGTCGCCCGTGCAGTAGGAGACAAAAATCTGCGACCATTCCAGGAACGGGTTTTCCGCGTTATCCAGCGCAAAAGCGCCGTCAAAGTTGCGGGGGTCGTTTCCCGCCTCGGCAGTGGCAAAGGGACGATAGGTGGGGCGTGCAGTGACATCGCAGCTGTCTGCATCCCAGCAGGCGCCGCCGCCGTTGAAGAAGATCATGACCCTGTTGGGGTCCGCCTCGCGCACATGAAAGTTGAAGGGTGTGCCGGTCGCACAGCGCGTGGCACCGCCCGGGTGGATGGTCTCCCAGGGGGTGTTGTCCTCGGCGATGGCCGCCAATGACACGAGGGTAAATACGCCACCCAGCAATGTGCGGGTTATGCGGCACGGCAGGCTCACGGGGCGGCTGCGCCGGAATCAGCCGCAATGCACTCGACCTCTGCACGGGCACCGAGGCCCAGTCCGTTGGCGCCAAAGGCACTGCGGGCCGGGTAGGGCGGGGTGAAGAAGCTGCGATAGACCTCGTTGAAGGTGCCCCACTCGGACATGTCGGCCAGCATCACCGTGCATTTCACCACGTCGCTCATGGAGAGGCCGTTGGCCTTCAGCACCGCGGCGATATTCTCCATGGTCTGCCGGGCCTCGGCCTCTATGCCGCCCTCGGCCAAATCCATCGTACCGGGCTTGATGCCCAACTGGCCCGACAGAAAATACAGGTTGCCAACCCTCACCGCCTCGGAGAAGGGCAGGTCCGGGGGCAGTGCGCCGCTGCCATTCAGGTGTTCGACATCGGTGGCGTTAGCGCTGGGCAGAGTGGCCGCCAGCAGCAGGCTGGCGGCAAGGTGGCGAAGGCTGGCAGGCATCGGGGGTGTCCTCGGTCCGGAATGGGGTTGTCTGTCACAGTGACAGTAGCCCGATTGCGCGGAGCAGTAAACAGCCAGTGCGCCATGCCCGGGGTTCAGAAGGTATAGCGCAGTTTCACCCAGCCCTGGCGCCCGGGCTCGTTGACGCGCACCGCATCGGGGTTGAACGGGTCCAGGTTGCCAGCGTTGACGTGGTAAGCGTAGGCGTGATCAAACAGGTTTTCGATACCGGCCTCCAGCAACAGCTGCCCTGTCAGGTTCCAGTGGCCGTAGGCGTGCAATACACCAAAACCCGCGGTGGGTGAATCGACGTCGACCGCAGGGTCGAAGTTGTTCTGCCGGGCCGCGGCAACCCACTCGAGGCCCAGAGCCCAGTCGCGTTGCTGGTAGTCCAGATTCAGTCGTGTTTCCAGCGGTGCGATCTGGGCTAGATCGCCGTTGTCGCCGTAGCCTCGTGTGTAGGCGATGCCCACCCGCGCGCGCCAGCGCTCGTTAATCTGCAGGGCCGCATCCAGTTCGGAACCAAACAATGTGGCGTCGATGTTGCGATACAGGTCTGCGCTGCCCTCGGCGAAGCGTTCGATATAGTCATCGACTTCATTCACGTACAGGCTCATGCTCCAGTTCAGGCGGCCGCTGTCGTGCAGGAGCCTGAGGTCCAACTGTTGATGCACTTCGGCGTCCAGAGTCGGGTTGCCCACCCAGAAATCGCCGTTTGCGCTGCGCGCAATCCACTGTTCCGAGCTGTCCGGCGTACGCACGGAGCGGCTCAGGTTCACGCTCATCAGATGCGCATCGTCCAGACGACGATCCCATCCCAGCACTGCACTCACGCCGTGATCGTCGTTGCGGGTCTGGGTTGTCCCGTAAAACTGCTCGTACAGGCGAACCGGGGTTGCACTGCCCATCATGCCGGCGCTCAGCTCAGCCTCGCGCACCTCGGAGTCGAAGCGATCCACTCGCAGGCCCAGCCGCAATGTATCCATGGCACTGCTGCGGTAGTCGGCTTCTGCGAACAGGCCTGCCTGGCGTTGCTGCGCCTCCGGCCACATGCGCGCAACCAGCATGTCATAGCTGCCGTCCTTGCCCATGTCCATGTACAGCTCGGCGCGGCGATCGTTGGCGCGATAATCGATGCCGGTGCGCAGCTCCGCCTCCGTCCAGGACAGGGTAGCGAGCAATCGACCACCCCAGGTGGTGGAGCTGGACGGCGCTGCGGCGCCATTGGGCATCATCGACCGGTTGCGCACGGTGTAGTTGTCCATCAGGTGATCGACGTCACTGAGGTAGGCGGTGAATTCCAGCGTATCGATAGCACCCACGGACCGCTGTACCCACTTGGCACTGGTGCTGGCGGAATCGGCAAACACCGCGTCCATGCCGTTGCCCGCATACCAGACGTCGTCTTCGCTGGCCTGCTCGTGGCTGATCTCGAGGTAGGTCTCGGGGGAGAGGTCGATACCCGCCACCAGCCCGGCGCTGGTTGACTCGAAGGCGGAGGCCACGCGGTCTCCGTTGCCATCTTCATAATTCCCGGATTCGCGGATTGCGCCGAACGCGCGCAGGTAGCCCCGGTCATTGCCGAGGGCGAAATCGCCGCCCAGGCTGCCGAGGTCGGAGTTGCCGGTGTACCCGGTGGTCACTGAGCCGGTCATGCCGTCGCTGCCCAGTTCAGGGCGCAGGTGTTCGAAGATCAGGGTGCCGCCGCTGCCCCCCGCGCCATAGATGACCGAGCGGTGTCCCTTGATCACCGATACGGAGTCAAAGCTGTCGACGCCCACATAGGTGCTGGGCGGGTCCATACGTCCGGGGCAGGCACCATAACTGTAGGCGCCGTTGGCAATGACGTTGAGGTTACTCTGGCTCTGGCCGCGAATGATGGGGTCGAACCCGCGGCCGCCCCGGCGCAGTGCGGTCATGCCGGTCACTGAACGCAACAGTTCGCCTGCGTCATGTGTGGGGCGCGTGATGGGTGCCTCGCTGAGCAGCGTGTTACCGTCGGTGGGTTCGGCGCGCGCGGTGACCTCAACGAGTTCAATGGCGAGGTCGTGACCCCGGGCGGGTGCGACCATCGTGATGCTGGCCAGCATAACAGCTGTCGCCAGCGCGTTCGGTTTGCGGGTGAATCGCATGAGCCAATGTCCTGGTAACCATGTCGGGGCGCTATTATAGAAACCGCCGCCCCTGGTGGTATGCGACATATTGGCGCACCCCTCACCCAAATGAAGGAGGACAGGGCGCGGCTGCCGAGGCATGATGGTGCCCCAATGTTTCCCCGGAGTGGCACCTCATGTCGATGCAGTCCACACCCGCTTTGCAGCCGATTACAGAAAGCCCGGAGGTCATTGCGGGGTACCTGAAAGAACTCAATACGGCGGCGCTGATCATGTCTGTCGTGCATATGACGGGCGATACGCGGTTGCTGCAGGAACTGCCCACACCCCGCACGCTGGACGTTGTGGCTGCCGGCGCAGAGGCCGGTGAGGAACTGCTCGAGGGTGGATATACGCCGGCTCAGGTAGCGGATCTGCACCAGCGGGCGCTGGCGGCGATCGCCGACTGGCAGGCGCGCGGCGCTACCCTGGAACCGCTCACAGACGCCACCATCCAGGCGCTGTACCGCTTCATGTGCGGTGCAGACGTCGACCCGGAATACCTCGAATTTATCGATGAGGAGGTCGCGATTGATGGTGTGGACCGGCGAGGCCTGCACTTCGACGATCCGGTGCTGCAGGCGCGCGCGGCCGATTTCCCCGTGGTTGTCATCGGTGCCGGCATGGGTGGTGTGCTTGCCGGTATCCGTCTGGCAGAGGCGGGGATTCCCTACACGATTATTGAGAAAAATCCCGGCGTCGGCGGTACCTGGTATGAAAACCGGTACCCCGGTTGTCGCGTTGATGTCCCGGGCCACAGTTACAGCTATTCGTTTGCGCCCAATCACGACTGGAGCAGTCATTTTCCGCTGGCAGATGAGATTCGTGCCTATTTCGACCAGTGTGCCCGCCGCTTCGGCGTAACACCCCATATCCGCTTCAGCACCGACGTTGTGGCAGCCCACTACGATGATGAGACTGCCCGCTGGCGGGTGCATGTACGCGATGCGCAGGGTGAGGAATCTGTGCTGCAGGCGCGTGCGGTGATCAGTGCGGTGGGCCAACTTAATCGGCCCAAAATGCCGGATATACCCGGTCTTTCCGACTTCCGGGGCCCCGTCGTGCACTCGGGGGCGTGGCCGCAAGGTCTGGACCTCGCCGGCAAGCGCGTGGCGGTCATAGGTTCGGGTGCCAGCGCTTTCCAGATTATCCCCGAGCTGGCAGCCACCGCGTCGCACCTGGTGGCTCTGCAACGCTCTCCAGTGTGGATGTTTCCCAACCCCGGCTACCACGCGGAGGTGGGGCACGGGCAGCGCTGGGCCCTGGAGAAGCTGCCGTACTATTCCAAGTGGTACCGGTTCTGGCTGTTCTACACCTCGGTTGAGGGCGTGTACAGCAAGACGCTGGTGGACCCGGAGTGGAACAGTACCCGTTCGGTGAGTGCATCCAATGACGAAATGCGGGAGGCCCTGACGGCCTGGATCGAGTCCCAGATCCGGGACCCGGACCTGCTGGCAAAGGTGCTGCCAACCTATCCCCCGTTTGGCAAGCGCATCCTGCAGGACAATGGCACCTACCTCGCTGCTCTGCAACGCGACAACGTCGAGGTGGTAACCGCCGGTATCCGCAGTGTCGATGGCCAGGGCATCGTCACCGAAGACGGACGTCATCACGCAGTGGATGCTATCGTCTGCGCGACAGGCTTTCACGCTGACCGCTTCCTGTTCCCCATGCAGTTCACAGGGCGCGGCGGGGTACAGCTGAATGCGCAGTGGTCGGAGACCAATGGCCGCGCCTACCTGGGCATCACGGTGCCCAATTTTCCGAACCTCTTCTGCATCTATGGGCCGAACACCAACCTCGTCGTGGCGGGCAGCATCGCACACAACGCCGAGTCCCAGGTGCACTACATACTCGAATGCATCCGCCTGCTGCTGGAGCACGACCTGCGCAGCCTGGAGTGTCGTCAGGATGTGCACGACCGCTACAACGAGCGGGTTGATGCGGTGAACGCGGCGACCGCCTGGGGCTCACCGCTGGTCGATAACTGGTACAAGAACGCCGCCGGGCGGGTCACCGCCAACCTGCCGTTTCGCATTATCGACTACTGGAAGATGACCCGGCACGCCAATCCGGATGACTTCCTGCTGCGCTGAGAAGGCTGTGCAGCCTGCCAGCGCTCCAGTATTCTGTCGGGCGCGGGTGAATTAGCTACGCGCCCGCCAATGGCGCAACCATAACCGAGAGGGAAGGAGAGTCCCCATGCATCTGGGCTTCAGTTTTATGAATACCCCGCACGACCCGGACCCGCGCGATCTGGCGCGGGCGCTCGAGGAGCGGGGCTTTGAGTCGCTGTGGACCGGAGAGCACAGCCATATACCGGTGTCCCGCAAGACGCCTTACCCCGCAGGCGATGAGTTGCCCGAGGCCTACAAGCTGATGGGTGACCCCTACATCACGCTGATGGCGGCGGCGTCCGTGACCTCCACGCTGAAGCTGGGGACGGGCATCGCCCTGCTCATGGAGCGGGAACTGTTCTCACAGGCCAAGACCATCGCCAGCCTCGACCGGTTGAGTGGAGGCCGGTTGATGATCGGTACCGGCGTCGGCTGGAACGAGGAAGAGTTCACCAATTGTACGCGGCAGCCCTGGGGTAAACGCTATGGCGTGATGCGGGAAACCGTGATGGCGACACGCGCCCTTTGGCGGGATGAAGAGCCCGAGTTTCACGGTGACTATATCGATTTCGATCCGGTGTGGTGCAACCCCAAACCCGCGCAGGCGGGTGGTCCGCCGGTCATCTTTGGCGCCATGGGGCCGTTGGGTGTCAAGCATGCGGCACAGTGGGCAGACGGGTGGATGCCGGTGGACGTGGCGATGGGCGATGTGCAGGAGGGCTTGCGCGCCTTCCGGCAGCAGGTCGCGGAGAACGGCCGCAACCCGGATGCTGTCCCGGTGACCCTGCAGACCCTGATTACCCCCGATCTGGACACCCTGAAGCGCTACCGCGACCTCGGCGTCGAGCGGGTTGTGGTCGGCGTCGCGGTGGACATGTGGGACCAGCCCGAGAAGATCATGCCGATGATTGACACGTTCGCCGGACTAATCCCGCAGATCAACGCCTGACGCGGTGTCGCCGCGCCGGGCGTCAGTGGTTTTCAGAGGCCGCCGCGTTCCGCGTAGTCCATGGCGAACCCCACCAGCGTGCGCACGCCGACAATCAGGGCGTCTTCCTGTGCGGTAAAGAACGGGGAGTGGTTGGAGGGGCGCTCGCTGCGCGGCACGCTGGGGTCGCCGGCACCGAGCAGGATGAACAGGCCGGGAATGTGTTCCTGGTAGTAGGAGAAGTCCTCGGCGCCGGTAATCAGGCTGCCTTCAAATACGCGGTCTTCTCCCGCGGCGCGGACCAGGGTCGGCATCATCTGCCGCAGCAGCTGGGGATCATTGCCGGTCACCGGCGTCGAGTAGGTGACGTCCACCGTTGCGCTGGCACCGTTCGCCTCGGCGATGGCGGTGACGGTGGCATCCAGGCGTTCCAGCAGCCGTTCGCGCTCGCCCCGATCAAAGGTCCGGACCGTGCCCAGCATGGTCACCTCGTCGGGAATGATGTTGCCCCGTACGCCGCCCTGGATACTGCCGATAGTGAGCACGGCGGGCCCGCGTGTGATGTCAATGTGACGCCCGGGAATGCCCTGCAGGGCGCTCAGCACCTGACCCGCTACATAGATGGGGTCAACCCCCAGCCACGGCGATGAGCCGTGGGTCTGGCGTCCGGTGATGGTGATTTCGATACTGTCCGCCGCCGCCATGAAGCTGCCGCCGCGGTATACGAGAGAGCCGGAATCATCCGGCCAGACGTGCAGCCCGATAATGGCTTCCGGAGCATCCGGCCCCTTCAGTATGCCCTCCTTGACCATCAGCGCCGCACCGCCCTCCTCACCGGGTGGCGCGCCTTCCTCGGCGGGCTGGAAGATGAACTTGACCGTGCCGGCGAGTTCGTCGCGGTGCTGCGCCAGCACTTCCGCCGCACCCATGAGCATGGCAACGTGGGCGTCGTGGCCGCAGGCGTGCATCACGGGCACGTCCTTGCCCATGTACTCGCCGCGGGCAGTGGAGGCAAAGGGCAGTCCGGTCTGCTCCAGCACGGGCAGTCCATCCATGTCGGCGCGCAGTGCGATCACGGGTCCGGGTTTGCCGCCCTTCAGTGTGCCGACCACACCGGTGTGCGCAATCCCGGTTTCGACCGCATCGAATTTCAGCGCGCGCAAATGTGCCGCCACTTTCTCGGCGGTACGGAACTCGCGGTTGGAGAGCTCCGGGTTCTGGTGCAAGTCGCGGCGCCACGCAATGACCCGCGGCTCGACTGCCGTGTAGGCGGCATCCAGCTGCGCCCGGTCGGCGGCCTGTGCAACGCTTGCTGTGAGCAGCATCGCGGCCGCGAGAAAGGTCGGTTTTATGGGCATGTGCGCATCTCCTGTGACTGTCAGCACTGGAGTGTAGCCTGATGGCCCTCCGGGTTGAAGGAAGTGCGCCGACAAAAAAAGGGGGCGATTGGCCCCCAAGGTCTCCTGTTTCTTGCCAGCGCCTACCGGTGTGGTGCGTAGTGCGCAGGGTGCTCGTGGCGCTCGCGGCAGCTGGCGCCCTGATGTTCATGCATCAGGCCGTAGGTGAGCGCGGAACCCAGCACGAACGCACCGACGGTGTAGCGGTGGTCGATGTCGTGGCGCTGTCTGGCCCCATACCAGGGCTGACGATAGTGCTTGTTCCGGTGCCAGCGCGCGGGAACCCGATAGTGTGGATGCACGGGATGCAGTGCCGCAGGATGACCCGCACTGTGATAGTAGGTGATGACTCCGTGGCTGTGCGCGGGGCCTGCCGCCGCGGGGGCAGCCGCCAACAGCGTGACAAGTGCGGGAAGAACGAGGTGTTTGTACATACTGTGACTCCAGGTTGCCGGTGTTACAGCTGCCATACTGCACACCTGTGCCTGAACCACGCCTGAACAACGGTCGGCTCATTTACGGCCCGCGTTCAGCGACGGTTCAGCTTGCAGTGGGTATGCTGGATATTTCCCGGGCGTCGGCTGCGCCCTGCATGGGCTCTACCACTGAGGGTGTGGCATCTGGCACACTCCTGCCTGTGGCGGCATGTCGCGGCCGGATTCGAATCGCGTGTGAGGACAGGTATGGGTGATCGTTTGCGGGTTTTCCTGCTGCTGGTATGCCTGCTGGTAGTCGCTGGAGGCTGGAGCGCGCCCACGCCGGTGCTGGCGCAGCCGGCGGGTTCCGCCGCCCAGAAGAGCGCCATGACCCCGCGCGAGGCGGCCGCCAAGGCCCGCGCACAGCATGGTGGCAAGGTCTTGAACGTATCGCGCCAGGGTAATGCCTACCGGGTGAAGCTGCTGCTCGACTCCGGTCGGGTCATCACTGTAACGGTCAAGGGCTGAGCCTTGCGCATGCTGGTGGTTGAAGACGATGTCCGCCTGCGACAGCGGCTCGTCGGGCACTTCAGCGCGCTGGGCTGGGTGGTGGGCGAGGCCCCGGGGGGCAGTGAGGCGGACTATCTGGCTCGTGAATTGCCCTGTGACCTGGCCATTGTGGATCTCGGTTTACCCGACGTGCCCGGCATCGAACTGATTGCGCGCTGGCGCGCCATGGGCCTGGCTTTCCCGGTGCTCGTCCTCACCGCCAGGGCGGATTGGCAGGAGAAGGTGCAGGGGCTGGAGGCCGGTGCAGACGATTACGTCACCAAGCCGTTCTATCTCGAGGAACTGGAGGCGCGCGTGAACGCCCTGCTGCGACGGGTGGCCGGCCGCATCACCGAGCGGGTTGACTATGGCGCCATCGTCATTGACTACAGTGCTCGCTCGGTAACCGTTGACGGCGCCGTGCTGGACCTGACGGCGTTTGAATACAACACGCTTGCCTACCTGGCGCATCGCGCGGGTACGGTGGTCTCGAAAACGGAACTCACCGAACACCTCTATCAGCAGGAGCACGACCGCGACAGCAATGTTATCGAGGTTTTTGTGGGCCGTCTGCGACGCAAGCTGGATCCGCAGGGCCACTTGCAGCCGATCGAAACGGTGCGTGGCGCCGGCTACCGCTTTGCGCTTGTGCCGGTGACCGCGTGAGATCGGGGCTGTCGCTTGCGGCTCGCCTGTCCCTTGCCAGCGCCCTGATTCTGCCCGTGTTTCTGGGGGCCACGGGCTGGTACCTGGAGCGCAGCCATCGGCTCAGCATAGAGGTCGCCCAGGCCGAGCGCCTGGAACTGCAATTGCTCAACCTGCTGGCACAGGCAGAATTCGACGCGGCGCTGGAAATGCCTGCTGATTTGCTGGAGCCGCGTCTGGCGCAGCCGGGGTCAGGGTTCTACGCCGTGATCAGCGACGCTGACGGCACTCTCCTGTGGTCGTCGCGCTCCGCGCTGAGCCTGGACCTCAGCCGCATCCCCCTCGCCATGCCGCCACTGCGTCCGGGCGGCACTGCCAGCTCCCGGGTGAATGGGCTGCTCCGGGTTTCGCTACAGGTGCTCTGGGAGACAGCCTCCGGGTCGGACGTGCCCCTGCGTTTCACCGTACTTGAAACCACCGCGCCGATTGAGGCCGATCTGGCGCAGTACCGGCGCAGCCTGCTGCTCTGGCTAGGCGGTTCCGCGCTCGCCCTGCTGGGCTGTCAATTGCTGATTCTGGGCTGGGGCCTGCGCCCCCTGCGCGCGCTGGCGGTTGACATCGCACGCCTGGAGGCCGGTGAAACAGCCCTGCTACAGCGCCCCTACCCACGCGAGGTGGAGGTGCTCACACACAACCTCAATACCCTACTGCAGGGTGAGCAACAGCGACGCGAACGGGTGCGGCGCACCCTCGGCGACCTTGCACACAGTTTGAAAACACCACTGGCGGTGATCAGGACAGCAGATCCGCAGGCTCGGGATTACCCCGAGGTGGTCTCGGAACAGACCAATCGCATGGAAGAGATCGTGAGCTACCAGTTGCAACGTGCGACGGGCGGCGGTGCCCGCCTGCTGCAGCGCGTTTCCGTGGCACCGGTTCTGGAGCGCTTGCGCAGCAGCCTGTTGAAGGTCTATGCGACCCGCGACCTCGATATCCAGCTGCTGGTGGAGGCGGGCTGCACTTTCCGCGGCGATGAGCGCGATCTCATGGAGATGCTCGGCAATCTGATGGACAATGCCTGCAAGTACGCGCAGCGACGTATTCGTATCAGCGCTGCCGGTGGCGAGGAACATCCGCTGGACATCATCGTCGAGGACGATGGCCCCGGCGTCGCCCCGGCGCTCTGTCGGGCTATTCTGCAGCGCGGTTTTCGTGCCGACAGCCGCGGTGAGGGGCAGGGCATTGGGCTGTCGGTCACGGCAGACATTGCCGCGAGTTATCAGGGCAGCCTGGCCATTGACTCCGGCGGCCAGGGTGGCGCGCGTGTCCGCCTGCGCTTTGACTGATGGCCAGAGGCGTCGTAAACGAAGGGAGACCTATCATGAAAAACCTGCCGCGCAGCATCCCGAGCCTCTTTGCCCTGCTGCTGTTGTTCACGTACACGGTCGTCGCAGCGGAGGACCGGCCCTATCCGCAGATCCGCGTCACCGGTGAAGGCGTGGCAACCCTGCCTCCGGATATGGCGCTGTTGTCCCTGGCGGTGACGCGGGACGCGCCGACGGCTGCACAGGCCCTCGAGGAAACCTCCAGGGCGATGCGGGATGTGCTGGCGGCCATGCGCAAGGCGGGTATCGAGGAGCGCGACCTGCAAACCGAACAGTTTGCCATTCACCCCCGATACCGCGATGAGCCAGCGCAGGTCAAGGGCGAGCCCCCTACACCGCGCATCGTCGGCTACACCGTGAGTAATGGGCTCAGCGTGCGTGTGCGGCAGCTTGAGAGCCTGGGCGCGATTATAGACATGTCGGTGCGGATGGGCGTGAATCAGGGTGGCGGCATCCAGTTTCTCAACGATGATCCGGCTGCCGCTATCACGGCGGCCCGCACGGCGGCAATGCAGGATGCCTTGGCTCGGGCCAGAACCATGGCCGCCGCGGCCAACGTGGGCCTGGGTGCCATCCTCGATATCTCGGAGCAATCCTACCAGCCCCGCCCGATGATGATGGCGAGAGCAGACACGGTGATGGCCGAGGCCGGTGCTGTACCCATTGCCGGTGGCGAAAACAGCTATCGGGTGACGGTCAATGTGGTGCTGGCTCTGGAGCAGTGAGGGGCGCGGGGAAAAAATTACCCCTGGCAGGGAATAAGCGGCAGCTGCCAGACGTCTTAGGTTTGAAAGTGGAGTGAAACACTACTTTGAGGGGGCGGCGAAGTGCCGTTTGGGTAGTGCCCCGGATGCGCAAGCACCGGGGCACGCGGCCTTCCCCGTCAGCCTCCATTTTCGTTGAAGGTCCGCTGAACCTGAGCGTACAGAAGGTGCTAACCAACCGGCTGGGTGTAAAGGGGAGGGGAGTTTCAACGCCTCAGGACAGGATGGGGAACGCTAGCCCCCCAGCCCTGGAACTACAGGGTTTATTGCCAGCTTCTGGTAATAAGCCCTGCTTCTCTTTTCGCACTTGCCGCATCACCACTCGCATTGCTCTCCACGAAGGCGGCGACCGGGTCGCTATCCGCTGCACTGGCGGGTCGGTAGGCGTCTGCCGCGTCGTCCTGCAGGGAAGTTTGCACTGCGGCTACGCGGGTTTCCCAGTGCCCATCATCACGGCAGGCAACACCGCGAATGGTTTGCGCTTCGTTGGCCAGGAGGTATTCCCGGCACCAGGTGCCCTCATGGTTGGGGAAGCTCAGTACCGGACGCAACTTGCTGCCATCGGCCAGTGTTTCCCAGCCGTCGGCTCGCGAAGGCAGCGCTTCCAGCGCCGCGGACAGCACCGCGCCACTGTCACCCTGTTGTTCGGCTTGCCATTGGGGTACCAGAAGCAATGCGGCAGCCGCCGCCAGTGATGCGGCAACGGCGAATCCGCGCGCGTTGTTGATGGCAAACCGGTGCAGGCGATGGGGTTGTGTCTGGATCCGCACCGGGGCGTTCTCCAGCAGTGCGCTCACCTGTTCAGGCAGGGACTGCCGTGCGGCCGCTGCATGCAGTGTCCCGCGCAATTGTGCCTGCAGTGCGCGCATCGCCTCCAGATTCGCCGCGAGGGCGGGATCCTCTGCCATACGCCGCTCGCAGGCCGCGCGTTCTGCGGGCGGCAGCTCGCCGTCCAGGTATGCTGACAGTACTTCCCAGTCCTGATCTGTCATGTTGCCTTTCACATCGTCCTCATTCCGGGGTCTCCCGGTTTTTCAGCAGCTGCGCCCTCGCCCGGGCCACCCTGCTCATGATGGTGCCGACGGGCACCTCCAATATGTCGGCTGCCTCGGCGTAACTTTTGCCTTCCACCGCAACCAGCGACAGGGCCATGCGCTGCTCGGGCGGCAAGGCATCCAGCGCCAGCGCGACCGCTTCCAGCGCACGCTCGCTGTCCGCGTCGTCCTCGGCCGACGGCGCTTCATCGGTGTCCCACGCCATCTGCAGCGGGTAACGCTGGCGGACCTCGCGGGAGCGAAGTTCATCAATCCAGGCGTTCCGGCACACCCGGTACGCCCATTTCGCCGCATCGGCATCATCGGGCATACCTTTCTCCAGGATGCGCTCTACGGTCATCTGCAGCAGATCGTCAGCGTCAGCCGACGTCCCGCTCAGTGACAGGCAGAACCGACGCAAATTGCTCAGTTCTGCCATCAGAACTTCTCGCTGTGAGTGGCTCAGCGATGGCATAATGATCCTGTTACTGGAGATGACGATTAGCCACCGGATTCTATTCCATTTGGGGGAATTAATCGCGCTATGATTCGTCTTTACTATAGATGGCATTGGCCATGTGGAGGGTGAAAGCTGTGCGACAGTCTACCGTAATGTCCGCTTCTCAACGTATGGCACTCGCAGCGTGTTCCCCGCTGCGTGCCGCGATGCTGTCCTTCCCGGCCTGTGTGCTTGCCTCTGTGCTGTTCGCGCTGGCGCCCACCCAGGCGTTGGCGCAGGTTCCCTGCTGCCTCGATGAAGAGGAGTTCGAGGAGTATCTCGAAGAATCCATCGAGGAGGAGGTCGCGGAAAACGTCGAAGAGGAAGTGGTCGAGAATATCGAGGAAGAGCTCGAGGTAGCCGTTGACCAGGCGGTGGGAGAAACCATTGAGGACTCCATCGAGGATTCCATCGAGGAAACCATCGACGATTCGGTAGAGAAATCGGTTGAGGAAACCGTCGCTGACAGCGTGGAAGAGTCAGTGGAAGACGCCGTCGAGAGCACCGTTGAGGAGTCGGTGGCGGGGGCGGTAGAGGATTCCGTGGAAACCTCCGTTGAGCAGAACGTTGCCAGCGCGGTTGAAAAGTCGGTTGAAGAAACCGTGGAACAGAGCGTAACCGCGTCGGTTGAGGGGCAGGTCGAAGTCGGCATCGCAGCGGCGATTGAGGATCGTCTGGAGAGCGAAATCGCAACCGTGCTCGAGGATCTTGAAAGCCAGTTGGAGATCGATGAGGCGCGCATCAAGACCCAGCAGTGGCTGGTGATGGCAGAGCCGGAAGTGTTTGACGAGTTGGCGGTTAAGGGATACCTGTTTGACCGCGTGACAGACCTGCCGGGTATGGGGCTGCTGCTGGCTGAGGTGGAGGCGCCCTCCAGCTTTGAAATCTACGATGTGCGCGAAGGTGTCATTGATGTAGTGGGGCGCGGTCGCGCTGAAGTGGACCTCAACCACATCTACACGGCGAGCGCGCCGGTGCATCACACGGTTGAGGGCGCCAGGCCGCGCAATGTGCTGCATTTTCCCGCCGGAATGGATGACCTGGCGCTGCGTCTGGGCATGATCGACAGTCTGGTGGATACCGCCCACCCCGCGTTGCAGAAGGCGAATATCCACAGCCGCGCGTTCGCCACGGAAGGGGCCACGTTGCCTGCCTTCCACGGTACGGCCATTGCCTCGATCTTCACCGGTCGGGATGCGGACTACCTCGGCCTGGCACCCAGCGCTGAACTCTATGCCGCCGCCGTATTCGAGCAGGACGCGGCGCGCGGTGAAATCGCGAGCACCGTAAGTCTGGTGCGTGCCCTCGACTGGTTGATCTCATCCGGCGTCGACGTGGTGAACATCTCGCTGGCGGGGCCGCCCAACCGCCTGTTGGAGAAAGCGCTGAGCCGTGCTGCGTCGCGCGGTGTACTGATTCTTGCCGCGGCAGGAAACGGTGGTCCCATGGCGAAACCCATGTATCCCGCCGCCTATCCGTCAGTGATGGCGGTGACGGCGGTTGACGCTCACGGGCGTGTGTTCAGGCTGGCAAACCGCGGCGACTATGTTGATCTGGCGGCACCGGGTGTAGGCCTGCTGCACGCACGTTCCGGCGGTGGCTACGCCACCTCGTCGGGTACGTCCTTTGCCGTGCCGTTTGTCGCCACTGCCGCCGCTCGCTTGCGTCTGCTGTCGCCTTATGAGGATGTGCGGGAAGCGCTGTTGAGCAGTGTGCAGGACGAGGGCGTGCCCGGGCGCGACGATGTATACGGCTATGGGGTATTGCGCGTAAACGGCTGACTACCAGCGATACACGTAGCGGCTGCCGATAATACCCTGTTCAAAGTCACTGATCTGGAAGTTGGATTGGTAATCCCCGTAGGCGAGGTACAGCTGCAGCGCGCCCTGTTTTGACAGGGGGTACTCCAGGTCCAGCTGCACCCGGTGCCGCTCATCCCGACGCTCCTCACCTTCTATGCTGCCAATGCCCGGCGTGAGCCCGCTGTAGTCGCGGTTCTCATAGCGGTAGGCCATTTCCAGCTTGAGCACTTTCTGGCCCACATCGACCCGGCGTATGTAGCGCAGCTTGGCCGCGTGCGAGGTGAAATCCAGGCGCTCAAGGTTGGCGTCTTCAGAACGAAATCGGTAGCCCATATTGAAATAGCTGCGCAGGCCGCGGGCGAAAAAATAGACGTCGATTTCCCCGGTATGTGTGGTGGCGTCGCGCTCTGCACGCTCCTTGATCTGCTTATCGGAGAAGACATAGGCCGCGCGGCTGAACCACTTCTGGCTGATAAAGCCGGAGACATAAGGTGACGCCCTGTAGAGCTCCAGGAAGCCGTTGCCGTCCAGCAGCGAATTGACATAGAACGTGGAGAACCCTGCGTCAACGCGACCCGCCTGGGTTTTCAGGTTGGCGCCGAGGATATGCGTTTGCCGGTTCAGGTCCGAGAAATCCTGGTACATGTCCTGGTTGAAGTCGTAGGTCAGGCGCAGGTCAGTTTTCGGACTGAAATAGGTGCGCATACCCAATTTGCCTTCAACGGTCACCGCGGAATCCCCCTCCCGCGTGCTGGCATCCAGCTCATCAATGGTGACGTTGGTATCGTACTCGGCGCCCACGCCCAACTCGGCAAAATAGCTCGTTGCTGGAGTGGTTTCGGTGCTGGTTTCCTCTTCGGCTGCGGCACCCAGGGACATCAAGCACGCAGTCAGGGCGACGACTCCGGCCAGGTTAAATCTCGGCTGTGGCATGCCAAGGGTCCTGATGGTGGTCGAGACGGAAACGCGAGACTAACCAATGCAGGCGTTTGCGACAAGGGCTTGCACGGTGTCCTCGCGTATGCTCAGCGCCGGTGAGCGTACGTTGCTCCTGTCAACGCAACCGCGCAGAATGCAGGTCGACAGATGCAGCGCAGAGACAGCCATCCCCGTGCCCTCACCATTACCTTACCTACCGCACATGAATAACCCGCAGGTGTTGAGCATGGGGCTAGCGCCACTTGATGCACGGCGGTGGATAGAGCCGGATGTGGCGCTCCCGCATTGGTATGCGCATAAGCAGGCGGTACGTGCCCGTTTCGGCAGCCGTGTTTGTCGCGCTACGCCGGAATCGTTGCCGGCACAGCGCGAGGCGAGCACACTGTTGGCCGCACACCTGTTACGTGATCATGCCGATCTCTACCGTCGTGCCGGACCAAAACTGGATTGCGGGGAGTACGCCGTCGATATCGGTGAGGAACACCCGGAGCCGCTGTGGGCGATATCACTGGCAGTGGCGGACGACCTGTTGCTCCTGCAACCCCGGGGTGACGAGTATGTGCTGACTGCTGCAAGTTTATGCAGCCCGAGCCACTGGCGTCTGGAGGAGAAATTTGAGCAGCCGCTGTCCACGATTCACGGCCCCATCCCGGGGTTTAACGCTGCACTGCAGCCGCGTGTGGCACGCTTTCTCCAGCACCTTCACGCTGCGCGTCCGGTCGAGCGCTTCAACTGGGGGTTGCAGCGGGGAGCTGCGCTCTGCGCCAGGGATAGGGTGGCGGCCGAAGGCGTCCTGCACTATCGTTGTGAGCGCCAGACATTGTACCGATTGCCCGGCACCGGAGCTGTCCTGTTTACGATACGGGTGTATCTGAGCCCCTTGAGCAGCCTGGAGGCGGTGCCCGGCGCGCTGCAGGCTCTGGTGCAGGCCATTGACGCCTGCCCGCCGGCACTGGCGGTCTACAAGGGATTCGATCGCCTGCAGGATGACCTGGACGACCTGCGGAATACCTATGTCTGACCTCGTCTGGTGGCAGATGACGCTGATCGGCCTGCTGTTTGTCTGGGGGGGCTTCGTGCGTTCGGGTCTCGGTTTTGGCGGCGCGGTGCTGACATTGCCCTTCCTGCTCATGGTATACAACGCACCGCTGGTCTACCTGCCGATCATCTCCGTGCACTTGCTGTTCTTCTCCGGATTGACCATCCTGCAGGCCCATCTGCGGGCGCGCCGGGCACTGCGCGGCGGCGCCCGGCGCGACGACGCCCGGCGCAGCGACGCCCGGCACGACGACGTAGCGGCTCCCGAGGCTGCGGGCACGGTGAATTGGCCGTTCCTGCGCTACGCCTTTACCTTGATGCTGGTCCCCAAGCTGATTGGCGTAGCCGGCGTGCTCACCCTGCCGGCGACGGTGGTCAGCAGTTTCATCTTTCTGGTGGTCGGGGCCTACGCGGTGAGTTATATCCTGCAACGCCCGTTCAAAAGCAACAGTCCGCGTGTCGACGCCGCCCTGCTCATGCTGGGGGGATATGTGAGCGGCACCTCACTGATTGCGGCGCCGCTGGTCGTGCCGGTGGCGGCGAGTCGGGTTGCCCGACACGAACTGCGCGACACCCTGTTCGTGCTCTGGTTTGTGCTGGTTGCGATAAAGCTGGCGGCGTTCGCCTGGACCGGCGTCGACCTGCAGTGGCGGCAGCACCTCTGGCTGCTCCCTTGCGCCGCGATTGGCCATGTCCTGGGTCTGCGTTTTCACGCCTACACCCTGCGTGCTGATACCGCTGTGTTCTTTCGCGTACTCGGTGTGGGCCTGCTCACGGTCAGCGTCGTGGGTCTGGTGCGCATGGTCAGCCAGTCCATGGGCTGACCGCGCGCAGGCCCCGCACTCAGGCGCGGGGCTTGCGCTTCGCCGGCTTTTTGCCAGGCTTCAATCCCGGTTTGCTGCTGTGCTTGCGGGCCGTCGCAGGTTTGCCGTCGGCTGCGTGGGCGGCGGATGAATCTCGCTGCAGGTTCAGTTTCTGCCCGCTGACCCAGACGCCGCGAAGGTGGTCGAAGATCTCGGCTGGCATGCCCTCGGGGAGGTCGACTGTGCTGTACTCATCGTGAATGATAATGCGGCCGATGTGCTCACTGTCGATGTCGGCTTCGTTGGCAATAGCGCCCACGATGTTGCCGGGCTTGACGCCGTGTTTGTGGCCCACCTCGATGCGGAACCGCTCCATGCCCTTTGACAGCTCGCTGTCACGCTCCTGTCGGCGCGGACGCTCCCGGGGCTCACGGGCCTCGCGCTCTTCCCGGGCAGGTCGCTCGGCACGCGCTGGCTTGTCACGTCCGCTCGCAGCCGCCGGGGCACTGTCCTGCGTCTTCCCGGCCACGTCTGCCTTGCCGCCGCCCGCCAACAGGACCAGCGCGGCAGCCACGTCAACCATGGGCACACCGTACTCATGCTGGTAGTCGCTGACCAGTTTGCGCGCTGCGTCCAGGTCGCGGGTGTCGAGGGTGGCCGTGATCTGCTGTTTGAAGCGATCGCTGCGCTTGTCCTGCACTTCCTGCGCACTCGGCAACTGCATGGGTTCGATGATGTTCGATGTCGCCCGTTCAATGGCCTTGAGCAGACGCCGCTCGCGGTTGGCCGCAAACAGAATGGCTTCGCCCTTGCGTCCGGCCCGGCCGGTGCGGCCGATTCGGTGCACGTAGGCTTCCACATCCTGGGGGATGTCATAGTTGATGACATGGCTGATGCGTTCCACGTCCAGTCCGCGGGCGGCGACGTCGGTGGCCACCAGGATATCGAGGTTGCCGTTTTTCAGCCGCTCGACGGTTTTTTCGCGTTGCTGCTGGGGGATGTCGCCGTTCAGCGGCGCCGCTGAATAGCCGCGCGCTGAGAGCTTCTCCGCCAATTCGGTCGTGGCGATGCGGGTGCGCACAAAGAGGATGATGGCATCAAAGTCCTCCATTTCGAGTATGCGCGTCAGTGCATCGAGTTTGTGCACACCGGCCATCATCCATACCCGTTGTCGAATCGACGAATTGGCCATGGAGGTCACCTGAATGGTGATTTCCTGTGGTGACTGCAGATGATGCTGTGCGATACGTCGAATGGCTGTGGGCATGGTGGCGGAGAACAGCGCGACCTGCCGGGTCGGCGGTGTCTGTTCCAGAATCCACTCGACGTCATCGATGAAGCCCATGCGCAGCATCTCGTCCGCTTCATCCAGTACCAGCGAGCGCAGCCCACCCAGGTCCAGTGAGCCGCGACGCATGTGGTCCATTACGCGGCCGGGTGTGCCGACAATGACGTGCACACCACGTTGCAGCTGGCGCAGTTGCCCACGGTAGTCGGAGCCGCCGTAGATGGGCAGCACGTGAAACCCGGGCAAGTGCGTAGCGTACTTCTGGAACGCTTCGGCAACCTGAATGGCCAGCTCCCGGGTGGGTGTGAGCACCATGACCTGCGGGGTTTTCTGCTTGATATCCAGCTTTGCCAGCAGCGGCAGGGCAAAGGCAGCGGTTTTGCCGGTACCCGTCTGCGCCTGGCCCACCAGGTCGCTGCCCAACAGCAGTGGCGGTATGGTGCGTGCCTGGATGGCTGACGGGGTTTCATAGCCGACATCGGTCAGTGCGCGGAGGAGGAAATCGGGCAGGTTCAGGTCCGCGAAGCGAGTCGCGTCGGAGAGTTCGGCGGTCATGGGGAGAATACCTTGGGGATGGAACTGCAATCGGGGCGATAGTATACAGGCATACGGAGCCGCAACAACGCGGAGGTGGCGTGAATATGCCGTGTTCACCGGCGATGATTGACTTCCGTCCGCGGCCCCCTCAGCTATACTCGTGAGTGAATCAGCAACGCGCGGAGAGCTCGCCATGACCCATCCCAGCACCGTCAACGACTGCATGCACCGGCAGCCCCTGACCATACGTCCGGACGCCAACCTGGTCGAGGCAGTGGGCATCATCACCGAGCACGGTCTCACAGGACTCACGGTCACGGATGCCAGCGGAGCGGTACAGGGCGTGCTGTCGGAGCTGGACTGCCTGCGCGGCATACTGGCGGCGATCTACAACGACGGGGATCCGGAACACGCCCTGGTCAGCGAGGTGATGACGTGCCAGGTGAACGCCTGCGGCCCGCAGGACAGTATCGTCGAAGTGGCCCAGTCCATGCTGGAGACCCGTCAGCGCCGACGCCCCGTTGTGGAAAACGGTGTGCTGGTCGGGCAGGTGAGCTCGCGGAACATCCTCTGGGCGCTGATGGAGCACTCCCGGCGCCGGTTGCAGGACCGGCGCCGCTAGCGGCAGCAGGCAGCTCTACTCGCCCTCGTCCGCCGTGCCGGCGAGTTTGCGCAGCACGTAGTGCAGAATACCCCCGTGTCGGTAATAGCTGAATTCATTCGGCGTATCAATGCGGATCAGGGCCTGGAACTCCCGGTCCTCGCCCGCCGCATTGCGCACCCGCACCGCGACGTGTTTCTGCCCGGGTTCCACCGCGCCGATACTGAATGCCTCCCTGCCCGTAAGGTTCAGGGTTTGAGCGGACTCTCCGTCGGCAAACTGTAGCGGCAGGATACCCATGCCGACCAGATTGGACCGGTGAATGCGCTCGAAGCTCTCCGCAATCACCGCGCGCACCCCGAGCAATGAGGGGCCTTTCGCTGCCCAGTCCCGCGATGAGCCGGTGCCGTACTCCTTGCCTGCGATAACCAGCAGCGGAACCCGTTGTTCACGGTAGTGCTCCGCGGCATCGTAGATGGACATCTGCTCGTCGTTGAGAAAGCAGGTGGTCCAACTGCCCTCGGTGCCAGGGGCCAGCTGGTTGCGCAGCCGGATATTGGCAAAGGTCCCGCGCATCATCACCTCGTGGTTGCCGCGGCGTGAACCATAGGAATTGAAGTCGTCGACGTCGATGCCCCGTTCCTGCAGGTATTGCCCAGCCGGACTGTCAGGCGCAATGGCGCCCGCGGGGGAGATGTGATCGGTGGTGACGCTGTCGCCCACCATGACCAGGCAGCGGGCCGCCTCAATACCGCGTACCGCGTCGGCCTGCGGCGGCATGTCATCGAAGAAGGTCGGTTTGCGCACGTAGCTGGATTCCGGCCACGGATAGCGCTCGCTGTCGGCAACAGGCAGGTCGTTCCAGGTGGTGTTGCCGCTGTATACGTCGGCGTATTTTTCCCGGAACATGGTGGCATCGACGGCATCGCCCACAATGTCGCGAATCTCCGCATTGCTCGGCCACAGATCGGCCAGCGTCACCGGGTTGCCGTCGGCGTCGTGCCCCAGCGCATCGTTGAGCAGGTCGACATCCATGTTGCCGGCCAGCGCATAGGCCACGACCAGCGGTGGAGACGCAAGATAATTGGCGCGAACGTCCTGGTGAATGCGCCCTTCAAAGTTGCGGTTTCCCGAAAGCACGGAGGTGACCAGCAGGTTGCCCTTGGCAATCGCCGCACTGATGTCATCAGGCAGCGGCCCCGAGTTGCCGATACAGGTGGTACAGCCGTAGCCGACGAGATAGAAACCCAGGGCCTCCAGGTCATCCATCAGCCCGGTCTTCTCCAGGTATTCGGTGACCACCTTGGAACCCGGGGCGAGGCTTGTCTTGACCCAGGGGCGTGACCGCAGGCCGAGGGCGCGGGCCTTGCGCGCAATCAGCCCGGCCGCCACCAGCACGGCGGGGTTGGATGTGTTGGTGCAGCTGGTAATGGCCGCGATCACCACGGCTCCGTGCTGCAGTTGGAACGACTCATCGCCCCGTTGCACGGTTATGCCATTGAGGGCCGTCGCTTCCTCGTCACTGACGGTGCCGCCTTCCTGCTCCCAGCCGCCTTCGTCTTCGGAGACTACCGTGAGCTCCTGGAATTCCCGCAGCACCTGTGTGAATGCCTGTTTGGCTTTGCGCAGGGGGACGCGATCCTGGGGTCTTTTCGGGCCCGCGATGCAGGGCTCGACATCGCCCAGGTCCAGCGTCAGCGTGGCGCTGTAGCGCGCCTCCACGCTGTCCGCATCGTGCCAGAGACCCATGGCCTTCATGTAGCGTTCGACCAGCCGCAGCTGGTCGTCGCTGCGGCCGGTGAGGCGCAGATACCGTACGGTCTCCTCATCGACCGGGAAAATGCCGCAGGTCGCGCCGTACTCCGGCGCCATGTTGGCGATAGTCGCGCGATCAGCCAGGCTCAAGTGAGCGAGGCCGGGGCCAAAAAACTCGACGAACTTGCCCACCACGCCGTGCTTGCGCAGCTGTTCTGTCACGGTGAGCACCAGATCGGTCGCTGTCGCGCCCTCCGGCAGCTGGCCCTGCAGACGGAAGCCGACCACTTCCGGGATCAGCATGGTGACCGGCTGTCCCAGCATTGCGGCTTCGGCTTCAATGCCGCCCACACCCCAGCCCAGCACGCCCAGGCCGTTGATCATGGTGGTGTGCGAGTCGGTGCCCACCAGGGTATCCGGGTAGGCCAGCCTGCGGCCGTCCTGCTCCGCACTGAACACGCCCCGCGCCAGGAACTCGAGGTTGACCTGGTGCACAATGCCCGTGCCGGGGGGGACAACCTTGAAATTCGCGAAGGCCTCCTGCCCCCAGCGCAGAAACTGGTAGCGTTCACGATTGCGCTCAATCTCAATCGCCGTGTTGCGCTCCAGGGAGTCCTCGCCGCCAAAATGGTCCACCATCACCGAGTGATCGATGACCAGTTCCACCGGGGACAGCGGGTTGATTTTTCCGGGCTTGCCACCCAGGTCCACCATGGCATCGCGCATGACCGCCAGGTCAACAATGGCGGGTACACCGGTGAAATCCTGTAGCAGCACACGCGCGGGAACGAAGGCAATTTCCTGGCTGGGCGGCGCGCTTGGGTCCCAGCGCGTCAGGGCTTCGATGTCGGCGTCGGTGACAAACGGCTCGTTGCCATGTCGCAGGAGGTTTTCCAGCAGCAGCTTCAGCGAGTAGGGCAGGGTTTGCGTGTCACCGCCGGCGGCGTCTAAGGGGAAGATCGTATACTGTGTGCCGTCCACATCCAGGGACGCTTCCTTGCGGTACTTTGTGCTCATGGCAATGCCTCTCATTCGGGTGAACAAGCGGGAACCTTGTGTCCCGTTCAGTTACCCTAGCACAGGTCGGCGTATCTGGCAGACTGAGACGATTTGCCGCGGAGCGCGTATCCAGCCTGTCGCCGGCGAGCGCCGGGAGCCGGTAAATGCAGATGAAAAACGGGAGAGCAGCGTGCAGCAGGGGACAGGACAATCGGGACGGGCCAGATTCAGGCGGGGGCGCAGTGGCGCGCTGTTGCTCTGGCTTGTGGCGGCCGTGTGCATGGCGGACGCGGGTGTTCGCGTCAGCCTGACCACGGTCGAGACGACCGAGATCCTGCGTGAGTTGCGCCTGACGGGCACAGTCACGGCGCAGCACAACGCGAGTCTGTCGGTTGCCGCCGCAGGACTGGTGCAGGATATCCTCGTCGACACTGGCGCCAAGGTGGCCCGGGACGATGTCCTGTTGCGCATGGATGCAGAGCTGGCCGAACTGCGTCACGCAGCCGCCAGAGCCGCGGTGGCCCAGGCGCAGGTGCGCGCCCGGGATGCCGAACGGCGCCTGCAGGAGGCAGAGTCGTTGCTCCCCCAGCGAGGCATTGCCGAGACCACGGTGCGCGAACTGGCCGCGAACCGTGATGCGGCACGGGCGCAGTTGCAACAGGTAACCGCAGAGGCGGCGCTGGCGCAGGCATTGCTCGACCGACATACGCTGCGTGCACCATTTCCCGGGGTGATCAGCCTGCGCCGCACGGAACGTGGAGAATGGCTGAACCCCGGTCAGGCCGTATTCGACCTGGTGGGGCTGGACGACCTGCGACTGGATTTTGCCGTCCCCGAGGATTATCTGTCATCGCTTCAGGTCGGCGCGCCACTCACTTTTAGAACTGCCGCCGATCCCACGCGGGAACTGACCGGCCGTGTCGCCAGCCTGGTGCCGGTTGCCGACACCGCGGCGCGCACCTTCCTGCTGCGTATTGCTCCCGCTGATGACGCCCGCTCCGGCCTGTTGCCCGGAATGTCGGTCAGCGCGCGTTTGGCCCTCGCCACCGGGCGCCGGGGTATCGCGGTGCCGCGGGATGCGCTGGTGCGCTACCCGGATGGGCGGGTAGTTGTCTGGACAGCGGAGGCGGATGGCGATGCACTGATCGCGCGTGAGAACACCGTGACCACCGGGTTGGCCTTTGGTGGGCAGATAGAAATTCTGCAGGGCCTCGCGGCGAACGAGCAGGTGGTGGTGCGAGGCAATGAAGCCCTGCAGCCGGGGCTGCTTCTGCTGCCTACGGGAGATGCGCAATGACCGAGGGCGCAGCGGGCTTCTTTGACCGCATCGTCGCCCGGGGCATTCTGGTCACCGTCGTCGCGCTGATAGTGACGGTGGTGGGGATCATCGCGGCGCTGCGGATTCCTGTGCAGATGATTCCCGACCTCGATGTCCGGGTGATCAGCATCCGCACCACCTGGCCGGGTGCGACGCCGCAGGACGTGGAGAAAGAGATCCTTATCGAGCAGGAGGAGTACCTGCGCAATCTGCCCAGTTTGTCCCGCATCGTGGCGACTGCGCGCGCGGGCAGTGCCGAAATCGAGCTGGAATTTCCTTTTGGCACCGATATCACCGAAATGCTGATTCGGGTCAGCAATGCCCTGAGCCAGGTGCCGGATTACCCCGAGAACGTCGATGAGCCACGTATTTTCGCCAATTCCTTTTCGGCGAATGCCTTTATGTTCTTCAGCATTACGCCATTGCCCGGTAACCCGCGGCAGGTGGACGTGGACCTGGCACTGGATTTTATTGAAGACACAGTAAAGCCGCGCATGGCCCGGGTACCGGGGGTCTCCGAAGTCGGTGTGGGAGGGGGTGCGGAACGGCAGATCCAGATTCTCATCGACCCCGCTCGCCTGGCGCAACGCGGCCTCACGCTCAGCGATGTGCGCGAGGCCGTGCGTGCGCGCAATCGCGATCGCTCGGCGGGTGACGTGGAGTCGGGTAAGCGGGAATACCTGTTGCGTACCATCGGGCGTTTCGAGGATGCGGCAGCGCTGGAGCAGCTGATTCTGCTGCGCCGTGGCGACGCAATTACGCGCTTGAGTGATGTCGCCGAAGTGAAACTGGGCAGCTTTGAGCAGCGCAGTCTGTCTTTCTTCAACGACCAGACCAACCTTTTCCTCTCTGTGCGGCGGGAATCCGGCTCCAACGTGATCGCCATAAAGCGGGCGATGATGGCTGAACTGGACGCCATCAATGAAGAAGTGCTCGCCCCAGCCGGGTTGGAGATGTTGCCGGTCTCGGACGATGTGCGTTACGTGCAGGATTCGGTGCGCAACGTCTGGCAGAACCTTCTGCTGGGCGCGATGTTTGCCACGCTGGTGATGTATTTGTTCCTGCGCTCTGCCCGTGCCACGCTGGTCGGGGTGATGGGCGTGCCGCTGTGTATTATCGTGGCGTTTCTGGGCCTGCTTCTGGCGGGGCGCACCGTGAACGTCATCTCGCTGGCCGGCATTGCCTTCGCCATCGGCATGACGCTGGACAACAGCATCGTGGTGCTGGAGAGCATCGCCCTGGAGCGCCGCCGGGGTGCCAACCGCCTGCGCGCCGCGGTGGAGGGTGTGCGCCAGGTCTGGCCCGCCGTATTTGCCTCCACTGCAACGACGATTCTGGTGTTCATCCCCGTCATTTTCGTGGAAGAGGAAGCGGGACAGCTGTATTCCGATGTGGCGATCGCAATCTCGGCGGCAATCCTGGCTTCCATGCTGGTCGCCATTACCGTATTGCCGGCCGCCGCAGCGCGCCTCAACCTCGGGCGCAGCGGCAGCAGCGAGGGCGGTGCAGGGCGCCTGCGCGCACGCACGCTGGAAGGCGTCGCCTGGCTCCTGGCCCGTGGCAGTCGACGTGTTGCCTGCGTCGCCGGTGTGGCGACCGCCAGTCTGCTGGCGGTGATGGTTCTCACGCCGGCCGCGGAGTACCTGCCCGAGGGTGAGGAGCCCAAGGTGTTCGCCCTGATGAGCGCACCCCCCGGATACAACCTTGCTGCGATGGCAGACATCGCAGAAGAGGTACGCAGGGAGTTGCTGCCCTACGTGGACGCGGATCCTGCAGCATTCCGGCGCGGCGAGGCAAGCGTGCCGGCCATGGCCTACATGAACATGCGCGTTGCGCCCGACCAGGTGCGCATCATCGCCGAGCCGATCAATGCGGCGGATGTGGACGCCCTGATGGATGCGCTGTCCGCGGTGTTCGAGAGGTATCCCGGCATGCGCGCCTTTGCTGCACGCGGCTCGATCATTACCAGCAATGATGGCGGCACGCGCAGCGTGAACCTGGATGTGTCTGGTACGGCGTTGACGGATATCTATGCCGTGGCGCTGGCCGCCTACCGCCGCGCCGACGCGGCTTTCGAGAACCCGCGCATCCAGAGCCGGCCATCCTCATTGACGCTGGCCCAGCCGCTGGTCGAAGTGAGACCGGATTGGGAGCGTGCCGCCGAGCTTGGGCTGGATGCCGAGGCGATCGGATTTACCGTAGCCGCGCTGACTGACGGTAGCTATATCGATGAATTCTTCCTCGCCGACGACAAGGTGGACATCTACCTCTACAGCGAGGCGGGTCAGTCGGGCTCGCTGGATGCCTTGCCGCATCTCCCGGTATACACGCCGGTCGGGACAGTCGTACCGCTGGGGTCGCTGGCCAGTATTACCGAGACGGTGGACACCGCCCAGGTGAGGCGCGTCAACGGGCGGCGCACGGTCACGCTGAATATCATTCCTCCAAGGTCGGTTCCCCTGGAGACCGGTGTGGCGATTGTTCGTCAGGATGTGGTGGGAGCCCTGATGGCGGCAGGGGAGGTGCCCGCCGGAGTGACGCTGGCCATCTCCGGCGCAGCGGACCAGCTGGACGCCACGCGTGCCTCGCTAATGGGCAACTACCTCGTGGCGCTGCTGATCGTGTACCTGTTGCTGGTGGCGATCTTCAGTCACTGGGGATACCCCCTGCTGATCATGACCTCGATTCCGCTGGGCATCGCGGGTGGCATGGTGGGCCTGTGGTTGCTGAATGCGGTCGGGGGCTGGCTGCCACTGTTCGGGCTGGCGGAGATTGTGCAGCCCTTCGACATGATTTCCATGCTGGGCTTCCTGATCCTCATGGGCACGGTGGTGAACAACCCCATCCTGATTGTGGACAGGGCGGTGGCCAATGTCAGTACCGCCGGTATGGAGGTGGTAGCGGCCGTGCAGGAGGCGGTTGACGCGCGCCTGCGACCTATTGCCATGTCTACGATCACCACCCTGAGTGGCCTGGCGCCGCTGGTCTTGCTGCCGGGGGCCGGCACGGAACTGTATCGCGGCGTGGGCGTCATTGTCATGTTTGGCATTCTGGGCTCCGCAGCTGTTACCCTGACATTGCTGCCCGCCCTGACAGTGATTGTGCTGCAGTGGCAGCAGCGCCGTCGCGCTCTGCCAACAGGTGCTGAATGACATGAAATCCGCACTGGACAACGACTACCGCGCCTCGCTCTGGCCGCTGCCTCCAAGGCTGCACACCGCAGAGGGTGACGCGCGCCGGGTGGGCGTGGAACTGGAGTTCTCCGGCATCCGTCTGGAGCAGATCGCGAACCTGATTCGCGAGCAGCTTGGCGGCGAACTGGATACGGTGTCCCCCTACGAAAGCCTGGTGAGGAACACCGAGCTGGGTGACTTCAAGGTGGAGCTCGACTCGGCGTGGCTCAAGCGCCGCGGCCGCGAGCGGGCCGATTTGGCCTCGGATGAGCTGGCCACGCTGGGCGAGAACATGCTCAAACTGGCGGCGGAGCAACTGGTCCCGTTTGAGGTGGTCAGCCCGCCCATCGCCATGTCCGACCTTTGGCGCCTGGGCGCCCTGCTGCAGGTGCTGCAGCGTAGCGGTGCACGTGGCACCGCCGATGCGCCGCATTATGCCTTCGGGCTGCATCTCAACCCGGAGTTGCCCGGCCTGGATGCGGCTACCATTCTCGCCTACCTGCGCGCCTTCTGTTGCCTGTCGGACTGGCTCCGCATGCGCAGCAAGGTGAACCTCAGCCGGCGTATCACCCCCTACATTGATCCCTACGAGAAATCCTATGTCAGCCGGCTGCTCGCCCCGGATTACAACCCGGATGAGCAGCAGCTGATAGCGGACTATCTGGCGGCCAATCCCACGCGCAACCGGGCGCTGGACATGCTGCCGCTGTTTTCCCATCTTGATCAGCCGCGTGTCCGCGCCGCGATCCCGGACGACCGTGTGGGCTCGCGCCCGACGCTGCATTACCGGCTGCCGAACTGCGAGATCGATGATCCCAACTGGTCCCTGGCGCGGCCCTGGCGCGACTGGCTGCAGGTCGATGCACTGGCCTGCGATCCTGCGCGGCTGGAGGCGGCGGTGAGTCGCTACCGCGAGCATCTGGGGGGGATCAGCGGCGGGCTGTTTGGGGACTGGGCTCAGGCCAGCGCGGAATTTCTCCTGCCGGAGCTGTGCTAGGCGGCGTTTGTGCCCCCGTGCCGGTGAATACCGGCCCTTCTGGTGCTAAACTGGCGCGCATCACTTTCAGGAGAATGCCTAGCCATGAGTGCAGCTGACGCAGAAAACCATCAACAGTGCATGGAACGATTCATCGCACTGGCCAATACCATGAAGAACGAGGGCGTGCCCACGCGGGTGGTTTCCGCGGCGCTGATGACTGCGTCCGGGGTATATGCCACCTATTCTGTGGCGGGCAATTCCGGCGGCTTGCATGCATCAGGTGTGGAAAAAGTCGCTGCTGCCTACAAGCAGAATCTGGAAAATATCCAGCGCCTGAAGCGTGCGGAGTCCGGTGAGGGGCAGGGCGACGCCTGAGACCCTCGGGGAGGCATCACAGCTCGGCGCGAATCTCGCGAATCTGTTCCATGAAGTAGCCCGGTGCCAGCATCGGCTTCAGCTCCTCTGCCGTCACCGGGCGGCTGAACAGGTAGCCCTGGATGACGCTCGCACCCTGGGTGGTGAGGAAGTTGAACTGCTCGCTGGTTTCCACGCCCTCGGCGACGAGGTCCAGGTTCATTGACTGGCCCATCGCGATGATCGCGCGTACCAGGCTAGCATCGTTCTCACTCTTGTCGAAATCGATAACGAAACTGCGGTCTATCTTCAACTCGTCCAGCGGGAAGCGGCTCAGGTAGCTTAGCGACGAATAGCCGGTGCCGAAGTCGTCGATTGACAGGCGCAGGCCCATGGCTTTGAGTTCGCGCAGCGCGCGGACCGTGGTTTCGCTGTCCTCTACCAGAATGCTTTCGGTCAGCTCCAGTTCCAGTGAAGAGGCCGGCAGGCCACTGGTCTGCAGCGCTTCGCGCACCATCGGGCAGAAATTACGGGTGAACTGCAGTGCCGATACGTTGACGGCGATCTTGGGCAGCGCGTAGCCCTGCTGCCGCAGATCGACCAGCTCGCGACAGGCCTGGCGGATGCCCCAGCTGCCGAGCTCGCCAATCAGGCCGATTTCCTCGGCCACAGGCACAAAGCGGAAAGGGGGAATCATGCCCTGCTCGGGGTGCTGCCAACGAATCAGCGCTTCCACGCCGATCACTGTCCCGGTGCGCGTGTCCACCTGCGGCTGGTAATGGAACAGCAGTTCGTTGCGTTCCAGCGCCTTGCGCAGGTCGGTCTCCAGGCGCAGGCGCTCCACACCGGCAGCGTCCATGTCCGGGGTGTAGAACATATACGTATTCTTGCCCTGGGATTTGGCGTGGAACATCGCGGTGTCAGCGGCCTTCAACAGTCCCTCAAGGTCGCTGGCATGATCCGGCGCCATAGCGATACCGATGGAGGGGGTAATCACCAGCTCGTGGTCACCGATCGACACTGGCTGCAGCAGCGTATCCAGCAGCCGCTGCGCCACGGTGCGCACCGCCCGTTCGTCCTCCACCTGATTCAGCACCACGGTGAATTCATCGCCACCCAGTCGCGACACATCAATCCGCGAATCCGAATCAACGAAGTGGGCCACCACGTCACTTTCGCGGACGCAGGCCGCCAGGCGCCGTGCAACCTCTTTCAGCAGCGCATCACCGGCGCTGTGCCCGAGGGAATCGTTCACGCGTTTGAAGTTGTCCAGGTCGAGAAACAGCAGCGCGAGCTTCTCGTTGTTGCGTTTGCTGAGGCGCAGTAACAGGTCCAGCTGTTCGGTGAAGAGCCGTCGATTGGGCAGCGAGGTGAGGCTGTCGAAATACGCCATCTGGCGCAAGCGGTCCTTGGTCTCGGTGACCTGCCGCACAGCCTGGTTCAGCTCCTGGTTGCGCTGGGAGAGCTGGGCCGTGCGCTCTTCTACCTTCATGCTCAGCAGCTGGTGGTCAACGCCGATCTGGGTCTTGTAGTTGTGCAGTCCGCCGATGATGGCGTTCAGGACATTGGCGATTTCCTTGACCTCGCCTTCTCCGTCTATGGTGAGGGGTTCGCCAACGTTGCCGGCGGTAATGTCATCGGCCATCCGCGCCAGTCGCGCCAGCGGTCCCGTCAGTTTGCGTGTGTAGCGGGTGACGATGAGGCTGCCGACCAGCAGCAGCCCCAGGGCTATGCCCGCCAGTGTGCCAAGGGTGGGCAGCAGCAGGACCAGCAGCATGCTGCGGCTGATGCCCACATGCACGTAGCCAGCGACGAACTGGCTGCCGGTGGGTTGTGCCAGTGACTCGCCGAAGTCGCGGCGGGTCAGGTCCTCGCGCAATGGATTCAGCCCGGACAGAATGGGGATGGAGGCATTCAACACCAGCTCGCCGCCGGTCAGGCTGGCCATCAGGCGCGCCGCTTCCGGAGGCGGCAGACCCTGCTGCGGAGACAGGCCGGTATCGGCATGGGTCGCGCCGCCGCGCAATACGTTCAGCGGCGGCAGCTTGCCCTCGATCTCCTCAATGCGCGACTGCTCCACAACTTCAATGCCGTCCACGGTATCGATGCGCACATAGCTGATGGCAGGCGACAAGGTCTGCAGTCGTTCCAGGAAGTCATGCAGGGTGCGTCGCTCGCGCAGCTGCAGGTCGGCGGCCAGCGCGGTTTCCCGGGTGATTTCGGTGGTCAGCTCGCGGACAAGCCCATCGCGCAGCACGAAATACTCCCTGATGCCGCTGCTGACGAGGATGAGCAGCGCCATGACGCTGGCCGTGCTGACCACCATCAGGTTGATCCTGCCCGCGACGGTCAATGGATTGCCCTCGTGTTGCTGCCGTTACTGGCCTGCGGTGAGATGTAGACCTCGGACAGGGGCACAGGCAGCCCCTGGGGATTGATGACCCGGGCGTGCCGCCGGTCGAGCAGGCGCGGCTCTGGCACGCCGCAGGAGTGGGCGATGATTTCCACCTCGTGCATCAGGTTGGTGGCGTAACTTGCCACGCGCACTGCCTTGTCTGTGGGGTCGAGGCCGCGCTGCAGGTCAGGGTCGTGGGTGGTGACGCCGGTGGGGCAGGTGTTCTTGTTGCACTGCAATGCCTGTATGCAACCCAGCGCGAACATGAAACCCCGGGCAGAGTTGACGCAGTCGGCGCCCATACACAGGGCAGCGGCAACGCCGGAGGGGTTGATCATTTTGCCGGAGCAGATCACCCGGATGCGACCGCGCAGCCCATACTCCAGGAGTTTGTCGACCACCAGCGGCAGGCTGCTGCGCAGGGGCAGTCCCATCAGGTCGATCAGGCTCTGCGGTGCCGCGCCGGTGCCGCCATCGGCACTGTCGATGGTCACAAAATCCGGCGCGTAGTCCAGCCCCAGCTCATTGATGCGCTGGCAGAACTCGTCCAGCCAGCTGCTTTCTCCCAGTGCGAACTTGATGCCGGTGGGTTTGCCGGTGACTTCGCGCACGTGGCGGATCATGCCCAGCAGATCGTCGATTGTGCGCACCTCGGGGTGCCGATTGGGGCTGATGGAATCCTGTCCCTCCGGAATACCGCGTGTGGTGGCAATCAGCTGTGTGACCTTTGCCCCGGGGAGGATGCCACCCTTGCCGGGCTTGGCACCCTGGGACAGCTTGATCTCGAACATCCGCACCTGCTCGTGGCTGGCGATTTCCCGCAGCCGATCGTCGCTCAGCCGGCCCTCCGCATCACGCACCCCGTACTTGGCGGTGCCTATCTGGAAGACAATGTCGCAGCCACCATCATAGTGAAAGGGCGAGATGCCGCCTTCCCCGGTGTTCAACCAGATGCCGGCCCTGGCTGCGCCGCGGGACAGGGCGCGCACCGCAGGCTCTGAAATGGCGCCGAAGCTCATTGCCGAAATGTTGAAGAAGGACAGGGTGCTGTAGGGCGTGCGGGCATGACCTTCGCCAAAAACGATGGCCGTCCGCGCCGGTATTTCTTCATCCAGCGGCGGAATCAGTGCGTTGAGAAAAATAACGTCCCCGGGTTGATTCAGCGGCAGGGTGGAACCGAATGCGACCGTGGAGTCGAGGTTCTTCGCAGCGCGATACACCCAGGAGCGCTGTGCGCGGTTGAACGGCAGCTCTTCGCGATCCTGGGAGAAGAAGTACTGGCGAAAAAAGCCGCCGATGAATTCGAAGAAGTAGCGAAACCGGCCGAGCACCGGATAATTGCGACGAATACTGTGCGTGGTCTGGCGCACATCAACGATGTACATCCAGCACACCGCCACGATCAGGCACAGCACCGCCAGCGCGAAAAGAAAAGTGAAGGCGTCGAGAAAACCGGCGGTGAAGTGTTTCAGGGTTTCCATGCATTGCCCTTTTGCTGTGCAGGGGTAAAGGTACGTTATTTGTCCGGTCTGGAGCAATGGCCTTCGTGGCTCCAGGCAATCTGGCGCGCGCGCAGCGCAGCGGCCGCGCGCTGGGCTTCATGCAGGGGCGGGCGGGCGGCGGGCATGGCCCCCGTGCGCTCAACCGTTTCCAGTTCTGCCACGTCGCCCTGCGCAATGAGCTTCTCCAGCCCCGCCTGCAACCGGTTTGCCCCGCAGGGTTGCAGGTTCAGCACGCCCACGGCGGCGCCGCTGCTGAGTGCCTCGTAGAGCATCGCGGCGCTGTCCGCTGTAACCCAGGCAATGCCGCGCTCCCGATAGTGCGCCGCCAGGCCGCGCGGCGCGGTCTCTGCGGCGGTGAGCACGCGGCAGTGTTGATCGGCAACAGTACGCAGGGCGTGGACGAAGTCCTCCGGCGTGCGGCGCGATGTGGTCAGCAGCCACTCCACCCCGGGCAGTGCAGTGCGCAGTCGCTGTATCTGTTGCAGTACACCCTCGCTATCCCAGTGAAAGTGACGCGACGGACCGCCGACCAGTATCAGCCCGCGTTGTGGATCGCCCTGTCCGGCGGGCTGCAGGGGATTGAGGGGGCCTCGCGTGACGATAGTGCGAGGCGAGACCCGCAGCCCATCGTGTTCCGGCACGATGCAGGCATCAAACAGCCGGCGCAGCAGGCCCGGGTTCATCAGGGCCACCAGTTTGCCGCCATGCCGCCAGCGTGCACGCAGGCCCGCCCAGTGGGTGCGCCTGCCGCACACCAGAATCAGCTCCGGTGGGGGCAGGCCGCGCGGAGAAGCGGTGTAGGGCAACCAGTACACCGCGGCGTTCTGCTGTATCTGCAGGGCCTGTGCCAGTCCTTGCAGCTGCTGCCGGTGACCGGCCCGGGTGTCGTGTATGCACCAGACAACGCGCGGCCAGCCACCCCCGCTCTCGCGGTATGTCACAGTCTGTTGCGGTATCTGCCTGGCGGTCCTGAACATGAATCGATGAGGCCTGGTTTGATGGTGGCTATACGCTCAAGGACCCAGATTAGCGCCGCTGTCGCTGCTTGTGGACGGCAAATGGCAAAAAAGTGCAAAAAGAGCCCTTTACCGGTCGTTTCACTCAGCGCAGCCGGTTGCCCCAGTGGCGGCAGCGCAGTGCGTTGAAGCGATCCTTGAGATCGCTGCGCTGGCGCTTCCAGCGGTCCATCTGGCTCGCTGATGCCCCGTGCTGGCGCCGGTCGTCGAGACGCTCGATTTTCTGTTGCAGCTTGCGGCAGGTTTCCAGGCTGGCGTCCGGCTCCTGGGCGCCGGCGCTGGCATGCGGCAACAGCAGGGCCACAGCGCAGAGCAGCACACGCGGGCCTGTTACCCGCAGGGGTGGAATGTCGGAGACTGGCACGGCTGGACCCTCCCTGGTCATAGTGTTGCCTGCACTGTAGATGCCAGCGCTGCCCGATGACAGCAACCGGTCGCGTTTGATGGAAATACGTCGCATTGCGGCGATGGGCGCGATGATAAGGATAGTGCGAACTGCTATAGTTGGAGTGGTGAGGTGCAGGGGACACGCGGTGTTGCGGCAGGAGCGACGATGGTGCTGAAAGCGGTTTCAAGGATACTGGCGAATCGAGTCCGCCCGCTGCAGGCGCTGTTGTCGGTGCGCCGTCTGATCGCCAACCCGGATGCAACAGAGGAGGTGTTTCGGGTTATCGAGGCGCTCAAGGGAGACAGCATCGCCCGCGCGGTGACGCGTCTGCGGCAGACGCCCGAAGGCCGTAGCCTGCTCGAATCCCGGGCGCAGATTCTGCCCCTGCTCTGCGATCGTGCGCGGCTGCAAGCCCTGCCCGAGGGCACGGTGGGTCGCAGCTATGTCGACCTGATGGAGCGCCAGGGCATCACGGCAGAGGGTCTGGTCGCAGCCAGCGCTTCCTCACAGCGACATGCCGGGCTTACCGAGGATGAACAGTGGCTCGCCGACCGCCTGCGCGACATCCATGACCTCCAGCATGTGCTCACGGGGTACGGCCCCGATCCACTGGGTGAGCTGTGCCTGTTGTCCTTTATGACGACACAAACCTACAATCGGGGCATCGCCTTCATTGTTTTCATGGCCCGCCACAGCGCGCGCAGGCGCTTTCCTCCCGGTGTTGATCTGGATGCCTGTATCGAGGAGGGCGCCGCCTTGGGCCGGGCATCGCGTTGGCTGCCTGCGCTGCGGCTCGAGGATTGTCTGGCGGATCCCCTGGCAGAGGTCAGGGCCCGGTTGGGTATGCCGGTGCCGCAGCGGTACCTGGAAACGCTCGCGAGCTTCAGGGAGCCGGGCGACTCCCAGGTCGTCGCGACAGGACAGGTCCAGCGGGTCTAGCGCGAGAGGGTCGAGATGTGCTCGTCGACCACGAACATGCGCGTGCATGATCGGTCCAGGAACTGCTCTTCATCCTCGGCGATTCTGCGGGCGGTTTCGGGGTTGGCGCAACGTTCCATGGCGGCCTCATACGCTGCGCGGTCGGCAAACCACAGTTCGGTGATCACGTCGTAGTCGCGCGTGGCGGCACCCGGGTTCAGAAAGGCTCCCTCGCTGTGAATGAAGTTGCGTCGGTAGCCGCACACTTCCGGCAGCAGCGCGCAGATCAGCGGCGCATGCCGCGTTTCGTAGTAGTCGATGAACTGTTCCCGGGTCAGTTCCGGCTTGCACTTCAATAGCGCCATGGACTTGTACATCAATCCTGCTCTCCCTTCGCGGTAATCGTATCGAGCGGGTCCGGTTTACCTTGACCCCCGCGCGATCCACTCATTAAGATTAACCGTAGTATAAAAATCAAATCCTGCACAGGCATGCAACCATGAAAACCCTGTTTGAGGCGCTTGGCGCATGATACGCACGCAGCACTGGCCCTGGCTGCAGCTGGTGGTTGCTTTTCTGATCCAGGCCACCGGTGCCGGTGCCCTCAGCTACTCCTACAGTGTGATCGCGGTGCCCCTGGCCGAGACCTTCGACGCCAGCCGGATGGCGCTGATGCTGGGTCTCACCTGCATGACGCTGGGGGCCGGCGTTGTGTCGCCGATGGCGGGGATTGCCATCGATCGGCTGTCACTGCGCCTGATCATGATTTTCGCCATCCTGATGACCGCCCTGGGTTTCGTGCTGCTTTCCATGACCACCGCCATGTGGCAGGTGCCGGCAGTTTACGGTCTGATATTCTGTTTCGGTTATGTGCTGCTGGGGCCACTGTCAGCGTCCACCCTGCTGGCACGCTGGTTTACCCGCAAACGGGGCCTCGCCCTGGGTATTGCCGGGGCGGGGACGTCCTTCGGGGGCTTCCTGTTTCCGCCACTCATCAGCTGGCTGACCGATCTGCTGGGCTGGCGTGTCGCGCTGCAGGTATTTGCCGCGGTGATTGCGCTGATTGCCGTCCCCGTGGCCCTGATGGCGGCCGATCGCCCGGCGGTCAAAGGTTACACGCCGCCGCTGCCGGAGGGTGATGCTGACCACGAGGCACACACCGGCGCGCGCTTCAACTCCACGGACACGATTATTCGGCACCGGGCGTTCTGGGTAATCGCCGTATCGGTGGGTTTCATGTTCGCCGCGTTCACGGCTACGGTGGGCAGCCTGACGCCGTTTGTCCTCGATACCGGCGCCACGCGCGAGCAGGGTGCCATGCTGATCGCCAATCTGGCGTTGGCGGCGGTGCCCGGGACGCTGTTGTTCGGGTGGTGTGCCGACCGCTTCGATGTGCGGCTCGCGCTCGCCGCCATCATGCTGTTGATGATGCTGGGCCTCGCGCTGTTCTGGGGCACACCGGACATGCCCAGGCTGCTTGCGGGCAGCCTGATTCTGGGGCTGGGTGGCGGCGGCATGCTGCCGGTGTGGAGCTCGTTGCTCGCCCAGATCTACGGCGTGCTCAATTATGGCAGGGTCATGGGGCTGATGTCGCCGGTACTGCTCCCGTTCAATCTGCTGACACCGCCCCTCGCGGGCTGGATCCGTGATGTTACCGGGTCCTACGACATGGCCTTCATGGCGTTTGTGCTGCTGTTATTGCTGGCCGTGGTGATGATCCCGTTGATCGAGCGCAGCGGCCCGGGTTCGCGCCCCGCAGAAGGGGCGGCCGTCAAGGGCTGAAGGCCACCTTGATCGCACCCTGCTTGCGGTCGGCGGCAATCGCAAATGCCTCGGCGGCCGCCTCCAGGGGCAGCCTGTGGGTAATCAGGGTGGGCGCGATCAGCGGGTTCCCCGCGAGGGTGGCGGCGGCGATATCCACATCACGCACAAGCCCCTGACGCGCCTGTGCCATGGAGGTGACTGTGCGCAGTTCCTTCATCATCATCTGCATTGCCGGCAGGGTTAAACCGCCCCAGTAGGAGGCCAGCATGAGGATGGTGGCACCGGGGCGGCAGAGGTCGGCGGCCTGCGCCATCGCCGAATCCGTTCCTGCGCAGTCAATCACCAGATCGTAGTCGTCTGTGGCGCCGTCCAGCGTCGCGCCGAGAATTTCGCCGGCGCGCTGTTGCGCGGGATGGCGTGCGAACAGGTGCACCCGGGGACTGACCTGGCGCGCCACCACCACGGCGCACTGGCCGATGGTGCCGCCGCCGATCACCGCAACTTTGTGCCGATGGCTGATGCCCGCCATGGCGATACCTCTCACCGCCACCGACAGCGGCTCGACCAGGCAGGCATCCTCCACCGCGATGCCACCCGGCAGGGGCACCAGGCAGTGTTCGGGCACGATGATCTCTTCGCTCATGCCGCCGTCCCGGCCCACCCCCAGCACCGCATCGCTGCCGCGCACGCAGAGGTTGTAGTCACCCCGCACACAGCGCTCGCAGTGACCGCAGTAGACGGTTGGCTCGATGGCCACCCAGCGCCCGTCGGGCGTGATGCCTGATATCTCATGGCCGAGGGTGAACGGCACGGGAAACCCGCCCTGCCAGAAGTGCAGGTCGCTGCCGCAGATGCCGGCCGCGGCCACCTTCACCCGCACACCTTCACCGCTGGGTGCCGGCACGTCGTGCACGTGTATTTCATGATTGTGGCAGCGTACTGCTTTCATCCCGCACCTTTCTGTCGATCGGTGTACAGCGTCACGCTGTTGCGGTCTCCATGCCGTGTTCTGTGGCAGGGGCGATACCGGCATTGATGGCATCGACGACCTGCTGGGCGTTGCGGATGGCCCCCTCGATATAGCCAACGCCGGTGCAGTCGCCGGCCTCATGGACCTCAAAACCCGCGCCGCGGAGCTGCTGTGCGACGCGTGTATCGCCGGTGGCGCCCTTGGCAACAATCACCTGCTGTGCTGTGACCCGCTGTGCACTGCCGGTCGCGTCCCGGAAGGTGACGGCATCAGCTTCGATGCGGATATCGGCTGCGGAGGGCTGCAGTGCGACGCCGTGCTCCCGCAGCTCTGCCAGCAGGCGCATGCGGCGCACAATGGGCAGCCCGGCGCCAAAGCGCGGCGCTTCATCGACCACGGTGACCACGCGCCCGCGCTCGGCGAGGAACTCGGCCAGCTCGACGCCCACCAGCTCGCCACCGATGATTACGATATGCCTGCCCAGCGGCATCCAGGTATGGGTCAGTTTGCGCACCAGATTGAGATTGGCGCTGAGGCCGGTCGCCGCACCGATACGCGTTGCCAGTCGGGTCAGCGGGCTGGTGCGCGCCGTGAGTCGCTCGGAGCTTTCACCCAGGATCAGCTTGCGCATGTCGTCGCCGCTGAATACGTGGTGCTGATCGTTGCCGGGGATCTCCGGAAGGTCACGCCTGGCACCGGTTGCCACGATAACGGCGTCGGCGCCCAAAGACGCAAGCAGCGCAGGTGTTGCCTCAGCGTTCAGGCGCAGGTCGATATCCGCTTTGCCGACCTCTCTGCGCAACCAGGTCAGGAAGCGCTGGTTGGGTTCATAGGCCAGGGATGCGAACTGCAGCGTGCCGCCCAGCCGCGGCCCGCGTTCCAGCAGCGTGACTCTGTGCTGGTCAGCGGCGAGCAGGCGCGCCGCCTCCATGCCGGCGGGCCCGCCTCCCACCACAACAATATGGCGCGGCGTGCTGGACCGCGGGCGGGCGATGCGCAGGTGCTCGACGCCGACCTCGGCATTGACGGCACAACGCGTGGCGTCGCCGGTGTAGATGGCGCTGGCGCAGGTAATGCAGTAGACGCAGGGGCGAATCGATGCCGTGTCGCCGGCGGCGAGCTTATTCGGCAGTTGGGGATCGGCGAGCAGTTTGCGCCCCAGGCCGAGAAAATCGAAGCTGCCTTTTCGCAGCTCTGCTTCGCCGACATCCAGCTCGATGCGCCCCGAGGTAATCAGGGGTATTTTCACCACCTGGCGGATGGCAACGGTTGCCGGCAAATTGGCACCGGGTACCTGGGGGATGTTGGATTCGGAGTGCATCTTGCCATACGCCGTCTCGTGGTAGGCGCTGACCGTAATGGCGTCGACGCCAGCGTCTTCGACCAGCTGCGCGGTTCGCTTGGCATCCTCCAGGGTGATGCCGCCTTGCTTGCCCACTTCCCGGGAATCGAGTTTTACCCACAGCGCAAAGTCGTTGCCGACTTCGGCGCGAATGGCGTGGATCACTTCCAGCAGCAGGCGGGCGCGGTTCTCCACGCTGCCGCCGTAGGCATCCGTGCGCGTATTGGTCTTCGGTGAGATGAATGAGGAGAGTATGTAACCATGCCCGCCGTGTATCTCGATGCCGTCGAACCCCGCCTGCTTTGCGCGCCGCGCCCCCTCGGCAAACTGCTGCACAAGCTGTTGAATATCCGCCAGGTCCAGCACTTTAACCTGCGGTGGTCCCTTCATGCCGGCAGACAGTTTTGCCAGTTCCTCGGGCAGGAAGTAACTCATGAAATCGGCATCCTTGACCGGGCTGGGAACCGCGGGCGCCCACAGCGGGTGACCGTCCCGTGCACTGTCTCCAGCCACCAGGCCACCGTGGTGAAGTTGCACGGCAGCTCGCGCACCGTGGCGTTGTACCGCCCTGGCGAGTTTCTCGAGGCCCGGCAGGAAGCGATCCTCGGATATGCCCACCTGCCAGCGCTGCACGCGACCCACGGGCAGGGCGACGCCCGTCGCGCCGGTTATGACCATGCCGACACCGCCCCGCGCCTGCTCTTCGTGATACGCGATCAGCCGGTCGCCGGCGCTGCCATCACTCTCGGCAAAGTTCACCCCCATGGCGGTGACGATCATGCGATTTTTCAGTTCGAGGCTGCCAATCCGGCCGGGTGACAGGAGTGTGCGGTAGTGCGATGCGCTCATCGGCGTGTCTCCGTGCGTCGCTGACGTTCAGCCAGTCCGTTGCCAGCGCAGCGCTGGGGCATAACCCTGGGCGTTGGCCTCGGCGGTCAGCGTCAGCTGGTGATTATCGAGCTGGTAGGCTCGTGGAAAAACGGCTCCAGCCCAGCCCAGCACGGATGCGCCTTGCACGAAGTGCGTGACCTCGTTGCGTTGCTCATCGACCTCGTAGCGACCGAAGTAGCTGGAATAGCAGCCGTAGGATAGCGCCAGGTCCGGCGTGATGCCGGCGGGCAGGCTGTCCGCTGGTGGCGGCTCTGCGCCGGGTTGCATCAGGTGTACCGACAGCTCGCCAGTGCTGCCGTAGACCAGCAGTCCTCGCGGGGACTCACCCATCGGAAAGAGAACGGACCCATCCGCGGTGGTGAGCGTGTAGGACACCAACTCCCAGCAACCGACAAGTGCCTGTGCGTCCCTCATGCTGTCCGTGACCCTCTGGTGCGCTTTATTACTCGCTGACAGCATACTCCATTCAGCCATCGGCACCCTGATTCCCGCGCGCCGTAGCGCATTCAACCTGGCTCGGGTACCAGTTATTTGTACTCCGCAGTGGTGCCGGCGGTGTGCCTGAAAATTAGTGGTGGCGCAGGAGCCGCGCACGGGAGTACAGTCGGAATATTAATAAGCATAATTTTAATTCCCCGGAGGTTCGGCCCATGCGTCATTTCTCGTCCCTGTCCCTGCTCGCTTCATCGATCGCGCTGATTGTCAGCGGTAATGCCATCGCGCAGGAAAACCAGCGCAACGTTGCACTGGAGGAGATCATCGTCACGGCACAGAAGCGCGAACAGAACCTGCAGAGCGTGCCCATCGCGGTCACCGCACTCAACGCGCAGACGCTGAACATGTTCCGCGTCACCAACACGGAAGACCTCAGCAATCTGGCGCCCAACCTGAACATCCAGAACCAGGGGCGCGGCACAATCCCCCAGATCAATATTCGCGGCGTATCCTCGGGCGTGTCGGCGGCTGAAGTGGACCCGAAAATTGCGACCTACCTCGACGGCGTATACATCGGGCGCACCATCGGCTCGATTTTCGATATGGCCGATATCGAGCGCGTAGAGGTGCTGCGGGGCCCGCAGGGTACCCTGTTCGGTCGGAACGCCACGGGGGGCGCGATCAGCATCACCACATCAGCGCCAACGGGTGAATTCGGGCTCTCCCAGGATGTGTCCGTGGGTAACCTCAATGCACAGCGCTTCCGTACCATCCTCAACCTGCCCTCGGTCGGCCCCCTGAGTGTCAAGCTTAGCTACTTGTACGACAGCAACGATGGCTACTCGGACAACCTGATCGCCGGACGCACACTGGATCTGCGCTTGCGCAACCCGGAGATGGGCGTGCTCACCTACGCGGAGAACCTCGGCAGCAAGAACGTTGAAGCCTTCATGCTGGCCGCCAATCTGGACTTCGACACCATCAACGTGGACTACCGCTTTGACTACACGGACAGCCTGACCGTCGGCGCACCGGTGCAGCAGGTCGGGATCATCGGCGCGACTGCGCCGCTGGTTGGCGCCATCAACCAGTTCCAGCCACTGTATGGCGGCATCACCAACCTCAGCACCACACCGCTGAAAGACGTCGCGGCTGCCACCAGCGAGGAGCCTCTGCTCATTCAGGGGCATAACGTCACCGTGAGCTGGGAAATCAACGACAACCTGAGCCTGAAAAGCATCACAGCGTTCCGCCAGATGGACCAGCGCCCGGCTATCTACGACCTCGGGGCAACCGGCGGCTGGAAGTTCACCGCCGCGCAGCTGGGTGCCCTGCTGCAGGGAGACGTGGGTGGAATTCTCGGCAATCCCCCCGGCCCCAACGATTCCCTGTTCACCCTCTTGACTGCCCGCGCGCTGGAGCAAGAGCAGTTCAGCGAGGAACTGCAGCTGACCTGGAGCACCGACAACTACACCCTGGTCGGTGGCGTGTTCTATTTCCAGGAGGAAGCAGAGGCGCGTAACGTGCTGGGTGTATTGCAGCCCGTAGCCAATGGCGTGGTGATCCCCACGCCCTTTGATGCGATTTTCGGCAGTGGCGTCAACTCCACCGATACCGATAACAGCTCCTGGGCCGTGTTCGCCGAGGGCACCTTCCACGCAACGGAGAAGCTCGACGTCACCGTGGGCATCCGCCGCACAGAAGATGATCGGGAAATCGAGCTGATCGACATCAGCGCAACCTCCGGTGGCGGCAGCCTGGATGAAGGCCTCTACAAGCTCAGCTACGGTGAGACCAACTACAATGTGGTGCTCAGCTACAACTGGGCCGATGATGTGATGTCCTACGCGAAGGTGAGCACCGGCTTCGTCGCCGGCGGCATTCTCAATGGCATATCCTACGACCCCGAGTCCATCACCAACTATGAACTGGGCCTGAAGTCACAGTTTCTGGATAATCGTCTGCGCCTGAACGCTGCAGCGTTCTTTATGGATTACGAAGACCTGCAGGTGCAACTGTTTGAAGATGGCAAACAGAGCTTTGAGAACGCCGGCAACGTGGAGGTGACTGGTCTCGAGATTGAAATGGACGCCATTCTTGGCGAGGGCCTGACGCTCAGCACGACCCTCGGCACCTACGACTACGAATACAAGGAATACATCCGCAATGGCGTGAACGTGGCGGATGATGTGCGCCCGATTCGCGCGCCGGATTTCAATACCCGTATTTCGCTGCAGTATGACTTCGGCCAGAAGATGCTCGGCGGCGCACCCTTTATGCGCCTGGACAGCCGCTACCTCGCAGAGGGCGAGAACACGGCCTTCGCCAGCGGTTTCCCGGAAGCCGATCGCCTGTCCCAGCGTGAAGCCTACTGGTTGATCAACGCGCGCGCCGGAGTGATGGAAATTCCCATGGGCTCCGCCGTCAGCAGTGTGTCATTCTGGGTCAAGAACCTGTTGGACGAGGATGAAATCAACGTCTTCGGCAATGAGGTGATCAACATGACTGCCCAGTACAGTTTGCCGCGTACCTACGGCATCGACTTCAATATCACCTTCTAGGTTACAGGAGTGCCGTGGTGTCGGTCGTTCTGGAGAGGCTTGCCGGTAAAGCCATAATCGTTGTCGGGTCGGGCACCGGAATCGGTGCCGCCACCGTGCGCCAGCTGGCGGCTGAGGGTGCCCGCGTGTGTGTTGCGGATATCAATCTCGATGCCGCGGAGTCGGTGGCTGCTGCGGTCACCGACTCCGGCGGAGAGGCTTTCGCCGTGCCTGTTGATATTGCCGACGAAGCATCGGTCGATGCGGCGGTCGCGACCGCCTGCGCCAGGCTGGGTCGACTGGACGGCGCCCATATTAACGCGGCGGACCTGCGGGTGATCTTTGAGGACAGCGACGTGCTGGCAGAGGATCTCGCTGTGTTCGACCGCACCCTGCAGGTCAACCTGCGCGGGCACGTATTGTGCACGCGGGCCGTGCTGCCGCATCTGTTGCGCGGCGGTGGCGGTGCCATCGTCTACACCAGTTCCGGTGCAGCGGATGCGGGTGACAGGGAGCGGCCGGCGTATGCCATCGCCAAAAGCGGCCTCAATGCGCTGATGCGGCATGTGGCGTCTCGCTGGGGTCGAGAGGGTATCTCCGCCAACTGTGTTGCTCCGGGCTTTGTCTTCACCCCCGAGATGGAGGCCAGCGGCAACGTGCCTCAGGCCATGCTCGACGCGATACTCGCGCACACGCCGACGACGCGACTGGGTAAGGCCGAGGACATCGCCGGGTTGGTGGCACACCTGCTGTCGGACCAGGGCCGCTGGATCAACGGACAGGTGTACAACATCAATGGCGGCGCATTGATGCGTTAAGACAGGGCTAACCGTCCGTCAGCGCCTGTACGAGATTGCGCGCGGTCCAGGGCGCAGTGGCGTATTTCCCGGTATCAATGCTCAGGTAATTGCCATTGCGGGTAATGCCGTAATCAGAGCGCCTGTGCAACGTGGCTGTGGGGTCCGACAGTGCGCCACGGCCGGCGGCAAACACCCAGCCCCCGCCCACCTGAACACGCTCCGCGTTCGCGCGGATGTCTGCCACCCAGGGCAAAAGCCCTTCCAGGGTGTCCAGAACACGGGTTGTCAGTGCGGCGTGATCGGGTGTATCCAGGGTGTGCAGGGGCGGTGGCTCGATGGCGGAGCTGTCGACGCGCAGTCCGGCGGGGTACCACGACAGGTAAAAGTCACGTTCGTTGTAGTTTTTGATGTCGCCGAAGGGGCCTGTGGCAATGATCGCGCAGGGAGTGCGCACGCGTTGCCGCGTGCGCAGAAACAGGGACTGTCGATAGCGGTTTGACCAGACACCGGCAGCTGCGATCCCGGCAGTCTGGTCGACGGCCATGCGGCCGTGCCAGAGGGCGTTGATCACTTCACTGTAGTGTTCGGCTTGTCGGACGTTTGTGGCTACTGTCCAGCGGCCGTGTACCGAGTTCCCCTGCGGGTACGCCGCCAGAACGCGCTCGCCCAGGCGCAGGGTGATGCGTGGCTCAGCGGCCACGGCCTGGAGAAAGCGGTCGGCGACCCAGTTGGTTTCCACCGAACGCTCGGGAACCTGAAAGCCGGCGATGATCTCGTCACTGCCCGCTGCGGCCTTCAACTCTGCGCCGGACAGCCGCCGTGCGCGAGCCTGCGAGGCATCCACGAGGTATTTTCCGGCATCGGGGTGGGAGCGAACCAGGCCGCTGACCTGCGCCAGGTAGTGCGCCATGTCGTCGGCAGACACCAGCGAATCGCGGTGGCACAGGTACAGGTCATCCTGTTCGGTGATAACACCCGCCAGTGATGTGTCCAGTAGCTCTTCGGTCAGTCTTCCAAAAAGCAGGCTGCCACTCAGCACATGCTGCGCCGAGCGCAGCGAGCTGTCTGCGGCGTAAAGGTAGCCCAGGTGAATCTTGCCTTCATTCCAGCGGCTGGCACCGGTGAACGGCGCGCTGGCCTCGTCAAATAGCGATACGTCGATTCCCCGGCGAGCCAGAAACAGTGCGGTAGAGCAGCCCATGATGCCGGCACCGAGCACCGCGATGTGTCGACTTGCAGTCATGGAGCGGCGCCGTCCAGTGAAAAGTAGGAGTCGGCATCGTAGGGGTCGCTGGCCAGCACCAACAGCACGCTTTGCGCGTCGATATACGTCTGTTCTCCCCAGATTCCCGCACTCACCAACAGTGCCGGGCTCGCGCCGTCAAGGGTGATGTCCACGCGCTCGCCGTCACGCTGCAGCGTGACGAGGATCTTTCCGGACAGGCAGGCCAGCAATTGCTGGCCACGCAGGTGCCCGTGTCCGCCGCGGCGGGTGCCTGCGGGCACTGCGGAAACCGTAAATACACGCTCCGGCCTGAAAGGCAGCTGCGCGAAGTCCAGGGGCAGCAGGGAGCCCCGGCTGTCGTTGTGGCGCTGCACCGCCAATAAGCGGGCCGCGCCTCCAAACCACCGTGTAGCCGCGGAGGCCGGTATTGTCATGCCGCGGTGACGCCCTGGGGACGGTTGTGGTGCAGGTACTGAACCAGTGGTACCGCAATATCCAATTTCGCGGTGCTGCTGATGTTGGCATTCCAGAGCTCCCGCAGGCAGGCGCAGAGCACCTCGAAGCGCTGTTCCGGGGTGAAGGCCCAACTGCGCGACAGGCTGCCCGGCTTGTAGTATTTGAAACACAGGGTCTCGGGCACGCGGAGGAACTTTCCCAGCAGGCTCATGTGGAACAGCCACGGCCAGTCAGTGGAAAACTCGCCCGCGCCGTGCAGTTTCAGGCCACCGATCTGCCGCGCCATCGACAGGCGGAAAACGCCGCGGTTGGGTACCCACCACTTCAGCCCTCCGGCGAGCATCAGGTGGCCGCGTTCTGCCGGGTTGGCGATACCTTCCAGTTCGCTGAGTACCCAGTGCTCTTCGCGGCCATCGGTGTGCGTCAGGTGAACATCCGAGAAGCTGACAACAGCTTCCGGATCGCCATCCAGCGCGGCAGCCAGTCGCTCAATGTAGGTGGGGGCGATGATGTCGTCATGGAAGGCGAACAGTGCGTAGTCGCTATCGGCGAGCTGGAGAAGGGCATTGCAGTTGCCAACGTAGCCCAGCCGTTCGCTTTGCTGAACAACTCGAAACCGCGGATCGCCCTCAGCGTGCGCCCTGCACAGCTCAACGGTGTCGTCGGTACACTGGTCCACGGATACGATGACGCGGAAGTTGCGATAGGTCTGTGCCGAGAGCGACTCCAGTGTTGGTTGGATGAACTCGGCCGCCTGCCAGGCGGGCAGCAGCGCGCAGACAGACGAGGAACCAGCAGCGGTGTGTTCGGTCATGATCCCGGTATTCCCAGCCAGAGGGTATGCAGTGCTGGCAACCTGGAGGCACGAAGTACACGCCATGTTGCATACGGAGACCAGCCGCCAAATGTTACCGCGTAGGTGAGATGATTACACGCGCTCGCGTGCCGCATGATGTTGTTTGGTACCGGAGGCCGGACTCGATGGTCCGACATTTCGGCCG
>TARA_R110000772_G_scaffold18400_31_pt1 | contig 53760 bp, 50 predicted proteins | sample TARA_R110000772 | Tara Oceans TARA_R110000772 (sample SAMEA4397948) | marine metagenome | biome: Polar Biome; feature: [SRF] surface water layer (ENVO:00010504); material: water (ENVO:00002006), including particulate matter (ENVO:01000060) such as... | depth 5 m | reverse complement strand
CCTCACGGAGCATCGCAAACCGGTACTCAATCGATGACTATTCCCCGCGATGCGACCGGGACCGCGAATGACGAAGGTAAGAACAGTACCAGTGTCAAGAAAATGGACGCCAAGGAATTCGAAAAGAAACTCCGCGAACAGCTGAAGAAAGACCCCGAAAAACTGGCGCTGCTGAAAAACATACGGTTTACAGATACCGCGGAAGGTCTGCGGATCGATCTGATTGACGAGGCCAATTTCAGCATGTTCGCGCTGGCCACCGACAGTCTTAACCCGAAAGCCAAGACGTTGATCGGCGAGGTATCCAAAATTATCGATACTGTCGACAATCTGCTCGTGATCCGCGGCCATACCGACAGCCTGCCATATGCCAGTGGGAAGAACATGAACAACTGGCTACTATCGTCCGCGAGAGCGGAAGCCACACGCCAAGAGATGGTCAGTCAGGGCATCGGCAAGACCCGGATGGCGCGTATCGAAGGTGTCGCGGACACCGAGCCTTATAATCCGGCGGATCGCATGGATGACCGCAATCGGCGCATTTCGATCACAATGAAACGCAATTGACCGGTTACACTACGCGATGCGACTAACCCTAGGAGTCTAGCACTCTATCCATTATGGATGATCGTCACGGCACAGCAAAGCCATGGTTGATGCCAGGCCAGACAAGCAAGAGACCCGGATCAATCCACGCAATCGGCCTGTTTCCATAACGATCGGATGTAATTGACCGGCTGCAAGTCTTCTGACCTCCCACCCGCGTCATCCCCATTATGGATATAATATCGACCTATCTCGCCAAATCGGTTTTGATATGAATTGATCTAGGCGACTTTGGTTTGGATATGTGGCGCAAGAAAGGTTGAAAACTTTCTACCGAGCTGCCCAGCCCCCGCAGGCCGCAGTTTTGGTGAATGCAGTGCACCTGGTATGCGCTCTTCAGGATTGGGTAGGACGATTCATCGTCCTACCCAATTGCATTTGGGGGACAGGCGATTCAAATCGCGGCAGGTTCCATCACCTTATTAAGGGTTGCTACAACGACAATGCGGCCATCCGTGGCAGAGGCCACTTGCGGACTACGAAGTGTGGATCTCCTGCAGGCGATGCCCGACCAAAGGAAATTACCGCGCTCGTCGGTCGACGGATATCGCCTTTATACCGCAGCAACCGATACTCAAACGGATGTGCATGGGGTGGTGATCAGAGTTTGAAGCTCCACAGAGAGCATCACAGAATGAATATTAGCCGTCCGAAGCCCTGCGGTTCTCGAAGTCGTTCGAATATTTACGCACCATGTTCCGGCCTTCTGATTTCGCGTTGTACAGCGCACCATCAGCCTTTCTCAAAAGCGTCTGTTTTGTGTCACCTGGTAAACACTGGGCCATGCCCACGGAGAATGTCACTCTGCCGATAGGTCTCCCGGACCCCACATCCACCAGCGACTTTTTCGACAGTCCAAGCCGACAACTATCGATCGCCTCAAAGACATCGTCAATCGAATCATCCTCAAATAATATGGCAAATTCTTCACCGCCGTAGCGGGAGATATTGCAGCGATTGGTCGACAGTAGAGACAATTGATCAGCGATCATGCGCAATACGCGATCTCCGCAGTCATGCCCGAACGTGTCATTTATGCGCTTGAAATGATCAACATCAACAAATGCCAACCCAAACGGTTGTTGTTCATCCTGTAGCCGTTGAAAGGCAAGGTCGAGATCGCGGTCAAATTTTCTGCGGTTGGGAAGCCGCGTCAACTTGTCATGATCGGCTTCGCTTCGTGCAACTTCAAGTTCCTGTTGAAGTGCTTCAAGCCGTTCATTGGTATGCGAAATCTGCTTCTGGTTTTCACGAGTAGACTCGACCATCAGTGTCGAAAGATCCAGCATCTTTTGAATCGCGCTATCGAGGCTACCTTTTCCACCCCGAATGTTGTCAGCTTGCTCAATCAACTGGTTTTCGTGCCGGATCGCATTCTCGCTGCCGGTGTTGAGCACTTTTGTCGTGTTGCGAATTTGCTCGATCGCTTGCAAGAATATTCTTTCAATCTGCTCATCGATAGATGGATTGAAATATTTTTCATGCAGATCATATGCCGATTGATCATTCATTCGGGAAGCCGAGGCGGTCTCATCCAGCTCGGCTTTAAGCTCGTTCTTGTTTCCGCAGACATATTCCCATGCCAGCTCGAAATTCTTCGCGTTCAATGACAGCTTATATCGTGCCAGAAAATTTGTAATCTCGGCCAGCGGCGAATATTCGCTTTGCTGGTCGGTGCAGACCGGACAGGTTTCCACGTCACGCTTTTCGCGCAAATATGTCTCAAAAAGATTCTTTATATCGAGTTTCACGTCATGCCCTCAGTCTGGGTTTTGGAAGCCGATTGTAGGCATCCAAGGCAGCCACTTTATACGCTTCGGCAAGCGTCGGAAAATTGAAGACATTATCCGACAGATAGTCAATCCCGCCGTGCAGGTTGATGACCGCCTGTCCGATATGGATCAGTTCGGTCGCACCTTCTCCAACGATGTGGACGCCAAGCAGTTTCCGGTCATTGAGATCGAAGATACATTTGAGCATGCCTTTGCAATTGCCAAGAATATGCCCGCGTGACGTCTCCTGAAAGCGCGCAACGCCGATTTCCACCTGATATCCCTGCGCCCGGGCATCGTCCTCTGACAGGCCGATACTGGCAATTTCAGGAATTGAATATATGCCCAATGGGAAGCTATTGGCTCCGTTGGACAGAGGTACACCAAAAGCATGGCAGGCGGCCTGACGCCCCTGCTCCATGGATGTGGATGCCAAGGCCGGAAAGCCGATGATATCGCCGGCCGCATAAATATTCGGTTGGCTCGTTTGCAATGTATCTTTGTCGACCACCAGCCGACCACGATTATCGCATTCTATTCCCACTTTTTCCAGCCCAAGGCCGTCCACCGAACCTAGTCGACCTGCTGTAAACAACAACATTTCAGACCGCAGTTGCCGACCATCATCCAATATGATGGTGGGGTGGTTTTTATCATCCAGCGTGATCTTGTCTATTGTCCGGCCCAATCTGAGACTGATACCTCGTTCCGTCAGTTGATGAACGAAATTCGCGACGATATCGCGATCAATAAATTCCAGTATCTGGTGCCGGGCTTCCACCACCGTGACGGGAATATCCAGTGTCGAGAAAATCGTGGCATATTCGAGACCGATCACACCACCACCAACAACCGTTATGCTTCTGGGCATCGGCAAGTTTGCAGCGACGCTATCGCTGTCGATCACGGTGGTTCCGTTGAACGGGATGCTTTTCGGCCGAAAGGGCTTTGTGCCTACAGCGATCAGGAATTTGTCGGCGGTAACCGAGAAACTTGTCTTCTTGCCTTGTGAATTTTGCTGAATGACCAGCTTGTGCGTGTCGACAAACTTCGCCCTGCCCTTGAGAATTTCCACATTATTTCGGGCGAGCTGATTGTCGATGACCTCGACTTCATCTCCCAATGTGGTCGAAAGTCGGGAGTTGATTGAATCCTGCATCATCTGGACGCCGTTGCGGGGCTGCCGGGACTTGAAATGTTGATCTCGCCACCCGGTAACCGACAGGACCGATTCCCGGATCGTTTTTGATGGCAAGGTACCTGTGTGAACCGAGACACCACCAATTAGTTTTTGATCGTCAACCACGGCCACTGATTTTCCGAGCTTTGAAGCCTGGATTGCGGCCCGGCGTCCCGCCGGCCCTCCTCCAATTATCACAAAGTCATAATCATAATCAGCCATGCTGTGTTCCCTTCACCTTGTGGTTAACGGCGAAGCAAAAAAATCTTAAAGCAAAGGAACATTGTATTTCCAATCTGACGGTTGCGGCAAAAGTGACTCTGCTTGGCAAAACCCGGTTCAGGATCTCGACTTCGGCGGATAATATGACTGTGTCACTTTGGAACAACGTGACACAGCTTGAGAGAAAATCGCATAATGAAATAGTTTAAGTTGAGTTTGTAACCACTTGACAGTAATGCGTGACCGTCAATTATCCGCTCAGCCAAATCTTAGCTTTTACAATCGAGACTCTATACATGATGTCGCTCAATGTTGTTCCAAACGCGCAATGTCGGCTGACATGACAGGTGGGGATATTGTTGTGCATGTGCTGATTGAAAAACTGGAGGGCGCCTTGGATTATCTCGATGAGAATGATTTGGCGGTTCCTGCCATAAAAGTAGAAGAGGCGATCAACGCCCTGAGGCATATTCCGGCGGATGATTCACCGGAAACGGACCACGACTGACAGAATCGCAATACCACCTGGCGTCTGATGCTGCTTCTTTGCCAAAGACTGATGGCTCTCAACATTATTGAATTTCATAAATCAGAAAAACGCAACTCGCATCCATAATACGGATCTCGGGATCACACTTATGCGCATTGACCTGCATCTGCTGATCGCCATCCAGAAAGTCAGATTTCACCGATCCATCCTGCCGGAGCTCGACCCGTTGATGGATTACAGCTTTGGCCTCGGCACTGGCAGATACGTCGCTTTTCGCTCCGGCGGCGTTGCTTCGACCGCCTGGACCGTACAGGCAAATCCCCAGCGAAAGAATAGAAACCATCGACAATCTAAGCGCGGAAACTAGCGCATGTGAACCCAAATATCGTTCGATGGCAACCAACTCCTCTGGGTTTGAAAAAATTCAAAAACTCAGAGTCATTGACGGTCGGAACAAGGCGTTCCTAACCCGCTAATTCAAATTTAATTTGGTCACGCGTCCACCGGTTGCAAGCAATGATGATTGCAAAGAAGCAAGCATTCTATAAGGCGACGGCCAATTGTCTCGATGCCCAAGCTTTTATATCAGTCGCGATTATCTGATTATTCAAGCCGCAGACATTAAGCACACTGGTGAAAATCCCACCCAAAAATTGCCTCAAATCGATTATCGCATAAGGGGAACGATATGCATCATCCCCCTCGGAAGACAAAATCTGCTTGATGTCTCCGAATGACAATATCTTGCATTGCTGGTGCCAACTGTCTTCGGCCTTGAGGGTCAGCAGGGCCGACAATTCCACGAAAAGGAAATGCTTGCTTTGCTCGGACCCGTCGTTGTTTTCGGCCGCCAGAATCACCCTGGACACCCCGGCCAACAGCATTTCTTCAATCTTGATGATTTCCGCGATCGTTCGATCAGGGGTTGATCCTATTTCCAGATATTCGAAAGCCAGTGCCAGAAGCAACAGCTCCCGCCAGGTATAGGAGACACGCTTCCCCTTGCCGGTATTAACGCCGGTCGGAAAACCCAGCCGCTGCATATGCTGAATTCTACCGCGGAAAGCAGTACGGCTGGCATCGGCAATATCATGCTTCTGCGTTAGAATTTCCTGAATTTCTTTATACGTAAATTCCATCGTCATTCCCAAAGCTGAGCAAGATATTCAGACCTGAACATCAAAACTCCATATTGGGTCAGCAAAAGGGCTGTGACAATCAGTTATTCTGAAATTCGCCATCATCGGATCTCAAGTCCAAACATTGTTCGCACCATGAAAATGCGTCCACGGTCAGCTGTAGACACCGAAGTCCCCCGTTGTCATGCGAACGGCACCGTTCCACATATCCTTCCGATTCCAGGATCAACGCCAATCGGGTGACGATTGCAACAGGCTTGCCCAGGTCGCGACCGAGGTCCGTCAGGCGAACACACCGGCTTTCGGTTGCCGCGACATAGGCTTCGAGCATCACTTCCCAAGCAGGGTCGCCAAAGATATCAGATTTCGACAAATACTGATCCCGTTGCCGTTGCTTCCGGAGCTCGAGTTTCGCCAGCTCAGCATATTCTGCTTCCACCTCCAGAGTCATATTATCTTTAACTTTCTAAAGCTGGTCCAGCGATCGTTGGTGATAATAAGATGATCATGCAACCGGATTTCGAGTTCCAAGCACAATGTTTTGATGGAACGGGTAAAGTCTATATCCGATTTGCTCGGTGTGACGTTTCCGCCAGGATGGTTGTGGGCTAAAATAATGCCGCTAGCATCAAGCTCCAACGCGCGCTTCAATATGCTTCGGGGTTGAACAAATATGCGCTGGGGAGAGCCTGCGCCGAACTCCTGCTCGCTCAACAAACGGTTCGAGCTGTCCAGGAACATCACACGCATTATCTCTGTGGTTCTTGAACCCATGCGAGCCTGAAGGTATTCTATAAGACCACGATCGGTTCCCGAAATCAATTTTCGGGGCAATTGATCATGCAAATTGGCAAGCATGAATTTTCCGGTTGCCTTGAGCAGACATGCCACCGCTCCATGCGTGCCCAGAACTCTGAGAAGCGCGGCCTCCGATTCACCCAGCATGCGACCGATAGAACCGAATTCATCGAGCAGTTCGTTCGAAAGTCGGAGGGCTTCGTCCGGTGCAACGACGGCTATGAGCTGCGCCAGGACATATCCGTCCCGATGCTCTTCAGCCTTTTCTGGTGGTAAAATGTGCCTGCCAGAAGCACGATCAACAACGGATAGGAAGAACCTATTTGCATGATCATATAGGCTTTTGGATGGATCGTTACGTCGAGCAGCTTTGCGGTATGAGCCACCAGCGCTATCGTTTGGAGCGAAACTACGCATAGCGGCCACAATCTATTCGCCCGGAGCGCGATCGCGAGGAAAGCGATCCACGCGGCCAAATCAATGACAAGATGTCCAGGATCCAGTTTGGCATATTCGAGCGGGGTAACAATATGAACCGCGGGGTCCAAAACCACCATGCCGATAATGATGCAGGCAACCCAACGTTCTGGCCCCCCTCCCCGATACAGCGCATATGCGCAAATCGCACCGAGGAAGAGGAGGAAAACGAGAGTTCGCATTGTCCGGCTGGAACACCCTGAAGCATTTCAGTCAACCTTTGATCGCTCAGGCGGCCACTGAAACCAATTTACCGTCGCCTGCAGTCGCTTGAGCAGGAGGACAGTTTTCGTGCACGTCCATGCCCGCATATTCCTGGCCGACTTTCAGCAGTTCGCCATGCACGCGCAAGACGTCACTGCTGACATCGACGAGAGCCATCTGCGCTTTTGCCAACCTGCGAACGGCACCTTGCCCTGTCGCCGCAGGAACACCCGTATCCAATCGAGCCCGGATCAACGTAGACATCAGATTGGACACCGAAATCAGCGCTTCGTCAATGGAGGCTTCTGTCAGGGGAACATCCTGCTTGATCTGATCGGACGCAATCTTGATTTGATAAGACATAGTTTTTCCTTCCCGCAAATCGCGGACTCTTGATGTTAAAAAAACGAGAGCCTGAGGGCTGCTTAAGCGGCCAACAAACTAGAAAGAGACTGAGAGACTGACAAACCGATCAACACAATTGCCAAAATTCCGATAGTCAAAACAACTATGATGGCAATCCTTTGACCGGTTCCCAGTGCGCGCCCCGGTTCCTTCTGGATTTGCGACCAAAAGTCCGTCTCATCCGAAATATCAACGTCATAGGTGGTTGGTATTTCTTCGAGCATGACAGAGGTTGATCGCTCGTCCCGGTTCCCTTGTGAACCGAAAACATCATCGGATGGAACACCCACCGGATCGTATAGTATCCGATCATAGGTCCCGGATGCCCGGGCGTAGATCAAAGCAGCTTCATCCCGTGTAGCCGCTCCCAAAACCCTGCGCGCGCCAACCAGACGCTGATCGACCGCCGGCTTGGAGATATCCAGTATCCGGGCGATTTCCTTCGAGGATTTTCGTAGAACAACGAGATGCAGGCATTCCCGCTGCTTCGCCGTAAGTTTTGCCACACGCAATGTTTCTAGCGCGATATCTTCCAAAGTTAATGCCCCATAAATATCCTGTTTACCATAGCTTTGCGATACCACGAACGCAACCGACACCGTGAGTTCGGACGCGATCCGGCTCGGAAGAGCAGACTTAAGTTTGAGCTCAATTTTCCGTTAAGTAAGAATTGCCTATCTCATCAGGGCAATCGTCGAAATAATGATGAGGTGGAACCATCAAGGAATTTCAACTTGACCGACAAAAGCAAAGATCACCAGAGAAGCGCGGTCATTGCCACGCTGGAAGAGGTGTTGGCGGAGCTTGACGAAAAGCGGCATTTCCTCCCCGCCTTAAAAATAGTCGAAGCTTTGGAAGCGCTTGGTACCGAGAAGACGCCGGACTGATCCGAAAACGCGCCGATTGTCAAAGTCGCTGCCGAAACGCTCTGGATTGGCTCGGTCGCGTGGCGATAAATTACAGACATTTATCTGCCCGCGCAAATGGCAGGAATTGCTACAGTTCACGGCGTCAGTTGATTTTATCTCTCAAGATCAGGACGAAACTTGAAGTCGTCTTCGGCATTGAAAAGCCTGTTTTGGGTCCACAATAATATGCTTCATCGCAGCATTACCGCGGTGGACAATGAAAGCAGCAAGGCCGCAGATTTCCATGCAATTGGAAGACATGGAAGCATCTATGAGCCGACCTGGTTGTCTCCGGCAGCAGATGACGAACAATAATCGCTCTCGGTTTCTGCTGGAATACCGCCAACCACAAATCGAAGGACGGTCTCCGAGCAATCCGGCGCAGATTCGCTCTCGGAAACTTCGGTCTGATCGCTCCAGCCGCTTCCGCTGTCGCCAAGGGCTATCGCTGAACTGGCCAGATAGATCGGGAGTAGAATGGCTGCGGTGATGCTCATAGAATGTCTCCTTTGCCGCTGGTGCCGGAGGACATCCTGTCCCCCATGCTTCACGACGTCCGAACGCTCGGCCAACGTCACGCTGGCCAGTGATTTTCCTATGAACGGACAAATTGTGATCAGATTTAGCCCTATTCCGGAAAAAAAGATCCTGAATGCTCCCAAATGCGGCAGATCATGCCAAATTCATGACGGCCATAACAAAATCGCGGCTCCAAATAGCGCAACGCAATTGCGATGCCCTCAGGCTGCCCACTTCAGCACCGCGGTGCGCAAATCGTCGATTGCCAGTGGCTTGGACAAATGCGCTTGCATTCCGGCCTTGATGCAGCGGTCAACATCCTGATCAAACGCATTCGCGGTCAGCGCGACAATGGGTAAAGTGCTTGCGTCGATTCCATGGCCTCGAACCATATATGTTGCCTTGATGCCGTCGACAAAAGGCATCTGCAAATCCATCAGGACCAGATCATATTGCTTCTCCGCAACGTCCGCCCTCCGGATCATCGTGACCGCCTCGGCACCATCGACGGCGAGCTCGTAGTCATAACCGAGCTTTGCAAGCATTTCTCCGATCAGGACCTGATTAACATCATGGTCTTCCGCGACCAGGATGCGTTTCACGTCCTTGGCGTGCTCCGGCCCTGCCGTCAGATTGGTCGGAAGGCGGATGAGGTTGTCGAGTGTTTCTTCCTCGAACCTCTCCACCGGGATCGTTGCCGTGAATTCCGAACCGCGGCCCAGATGGCTTGTCATCCGGATTGACCCGCCCATCAATTCGATAAGCTGTTTGCTGATCGTCAAGCCCAATCCGCTGCCACCATATTTTCGTGCGGTTGAATCATCCTCCTGAATGAACGGTTCGAAAATTGCCTCCTGACGATCTGGAGCAATTCCTCTTCCGGTATCCGCGACCGAAATATGCATGTCAGCACGTCGGCCATCTCCCTGGGCGCGGTCAGTAATTTTCGCCGATATCGTTATATTTCCGGAATCGGTAAATTTGATCGCATTTGCCAAGAGATTCATCACAACCTGACGCAGCCGGAACCCGTCGATTTTCACCAAATGAGGCAGGCTTTCGTCCAGATCGGCCAAAAGTGTGAGATGCTTTTCTTCCGCATTAGGTGAGAACAGCTTCACGCAGCTGTTTAGCAAATGACGGACATCCGACGGTTCCGGTGTGATTGCCATCGCCCCGGAATCCACTTTGGAAATATCCAGAATGTCATTGAGCAGAGTCATCATCGAGGACCCGGAATCGGCTATCAGCCGGACATATTTCTGTTGGGTGTCGTTGAGGGTGCCGTCGTCCAGCAATTGGGTGAAGCCGATAACACCGTTCATCGGCGTCCGGATTTCGTGGCTCATATTCGCCAGAAATTTTGACTTGGTGCCAGTCGCGGCTTCGGCAACATTGAGCGCATTGACTATCTCTTTTTCCTTATCCACGAGAATCTGGGTTTTGCTTTTGACTTCGTCTTTTACATAGGCCTCCCGGCGGGCATAAAATATCACGAGCGTCGAAAAAGCCAGCATGAGAGCCAATCCGCCAATCAGGACGAACATAGGCTCTTGCGTTCCCACGCTGCTCTCGAATTCGGCTGTGCTATTCCAGGTCACCGTCCATTGCTGTCCCATGATCGGCAAGGTTTCCGTGACCGAATATTGGGCCGAACGGGATTCACCAGACATGCCGTCACTCGCAAAAATCGACCGGGATGGATCTGCAGAAACGCCATCATGGACTGTGATATTGAAATTCTTGCCCTGACTCGCGGTCAGATCCTCCATGAAACGGGCAGCTACAAATGGCGCGTATATCCATCCGCGAAATGCAGCGCGTCGCTGCGCTACGGACGTCACAGATCGCCCTGGCTGGTAGATTGGTCGTAATAGCAGGAAACCGGCACGTTTGGTTTTTTCCTGAACCAGAAATATCCGCTTTGTGATGGTCGCGTTGCCGGTATCTCTTGAATGATATGCAGCCGATCGACGATTGGTTTCGAAGGCGATATCAAGGCCTATGGCTTCCAGATTGGTCGATACCGGCTCGATGTAGGAGATTGACAGAATTTCGTCCCACTCGGTTCGTGGATGGACCTCGATACCGTCAACACCGCGGGCTGCCATATCTGCCAGATATTCTCGTTCCTGCGATCTCAGGACCGGCTCGATATAGCCGATCCCATTGATACCGGGCAGCGTTTCGTCGATGTTCAAAATACTGACAAAGGTCCTCCAGTCCTGGATTGTAACCTGATCGGACGCCGCGAATAATGCAGCTCCGCTGTCCAGCGACTGTTTGTAGGAGTCAATCCTGTGCGTGAGTGCCTGCTTGCTGTCCTTGGACAGGGTTTGGAAAGCCGCCAGGTTCCTCTCGTAAGTCGCGGTACTCGTCGAGTTCCATGAAAATAATGTCAGGCTCAGCAGCACAATGGTCCCAAGAAACAGAGTGATGGCCGCTGTCCGGTCGAGAGCGAATAGCCCGCGTCGATCCTCTCCCGGTTCGCTATATTTGGAGATAGCCTTCAAGATCAGAGACCGGCTTGCTGCAAGAATTGTTGGGCGCCCAAGAGCGAGGATATCCGGTTGGCCAGATCATGCGGAGAAAACGGTTTCTCCATAAAGTCTGCTGCGCCCGATCGATAAGCATCGATCATGTCGTTCTTGCCGGTCTGGCTGGTGAGAACCAAAACCGGTATCTCCGCTGTTCTGGGATCCCTTTTCAGATTGTGCATAACCTCCGGTCCGGTCAGGCCGGGCATGAGGTTATCGAGAATGACAATATCCGGGAAAACGCGAAGCGCCGCGGACAATACGCTATATCCGTTGTCCACTACCGTAACCTGATGCCCGCAGGACTCAAGCTTGTGAAAGACCAGGTCACCGAGCAAGGCATCGTCATCCGCAAACAAGATTTTCGCCACTTCCAGTTCCTTCACATTCAAGTTTCTCGCCAAGCCGGCATGACAAAACAGATACGTCCATTTTGGCCACACCGATGATCACTTGGCCCGGATGACTTAACGGCTCGAGCACCAACAGATTAACCAATTTATTCGAGAACCCGTTGGCAATCGCAACGACCTGGCTCGAAAATCCGGAAAATTCAGGATCTTGTTCATATTGATCGACCGCGCAGGCAATCGGATCCCTCATGGCAAAACCGAGCAGGATTCCGGTTCGGGAATGTCAAGCCCGGCGGATTACTCAGCTCACGGCCTGCGATCGCATTGATATTTTATCCTTAACCGGTCGCCAAAATCACCGTCATTCCTATCGGCTCAATTGAAATGTGGTTTGTAAACGAGAACCCAGACAACGAGAGCCAGAGATGGGGAAGAAGCATGAGCCAGATTAGAGACTTTGATCAAAAGCCGGCGCGCCACGCGCTTGGCGGCAAGACCGTAAACGAAGATGCATCCGAGACCAGGGCGCGCCTGCTGTTGGTCGAAGACCACGATGTAAACCAAATTCTAGTCCAGGCCATGACCAGGCGACTGGGATATGAATCCGAACTGGCGGCAGACGGCATCGAAGCAGTCGAGCGAATAGACCAGTCCATTGCCGACAACAATTCGTTCGATCTTGTGCTCATGGATATCCAGATGCCCTTGATGGACGGCTACGAAGCAACGCGAATGATCCGGGCAAGCGGCATATCCGGTGAAATGCTTCCGATAATTGCGCTCACTGCAAACGCATTCGGCGATGATATCAGAAACTGCCTGGCAGCGGGTATGCAGGCTCATATTGCGAAACCGATCGACATCGCCAATCTCGGTTCCATTTTGCAGCAGTGGCTGAAGCCGAAATTTGTCGAAGACAATCTTCCGCCGCGGAACGAAGTGCCAAATTGCATGTCCCCCGATCTGATCCGGCGCTATCGCTTGCGCAAGGAAGAAGCCCTCAACAGCGTCGCCAGCCTCTTGAGAAAGGGTGCTTTCACCGGGATGGAAATTCGGGAAGTGTCCGATCAAATGCACAAACTGGCCGGGACTGCTGCGATGTTTGGCGAAGCTAACCTGGGCAAAGAAGCGAGATTGATCGAAGAAGGGCTGAAGCATTGGAAAATTGTCGACCGGCCCCAGAAAATGCAACTCGCTGCCAAGCGTTTTCTCGACGCCGCGTGAAGGGATAGGCAAAACAAAGGACCGCCCCATCGTGGGCGTCGCGTCTGATGATATATTCGTCTTGCGAACGATCGCCTTCAAAAAGCCGCACACAAGTGCCTGGGGAAACAGTCTTGTGATCCCGAATATCTGAGCTCTTTCACAGGCTCGCTGCTGGAAGAAAGATGCCGGCCGGCAACATGTGGTGATCGTTCATTCAGCTCTATAGCAATTCAAAAACCTCGCCCGCCCATTCCGGTCTGCAGATCAACAGGTCGGGCATATAGGTGTCTTCCTGATTATAGACGAGCGGCGAACCGTCGATGCGCGAGCAATGCAGGCCATAAGCCAGCGCAACCGCCACCGGCGCGCAGCTGTCCCATTCGAACTGGCCGCCCGAATGAAGATATATTTCGGCTTCTCCCCTTACAACAGCCATGGCTTTTGCTCCCGCCGAACCCATCGGCACCAATTGTCCGCCCAACCGACCGGCCACGGACACCGCCTCCGCTGCAGGCCGCGTGCGACTGACAACCAGACGCGGAGGTCCGTCATGAACGGGGAATTTGTCGATCTTGTCGGTACGGAGAACAAGCCCGCCATCCAGCCCCGGCAACGCGACGGCGCCGGTGGTTGCAACGCCATCGATCGCCAGAGCGACATGGACAGCCCAGTCCGGCCGCCCTTCCCCATATTCTCTTGTGCCATCGACCGGATCGACGATCCAGACACGGGATTTTTCCAGCCGTTCTGCGGTGTCCTTGCTTTCTTCGGAAAGCAGGCCGTCCTCGGGCCTTTGCTCGCGCAAGGCGCGGACCAGAAACGCGTTCGCCGCTTCGTCCCCCGCCTTGCCAAGTTCTTTGCCCTCGAACTTGCCGCTTTCGCGTAATTCCAGCAAAATCCGTCCGGCTGATAGCGCGAGTTCGGAGGCGAGATCGGCGTCGGTCATAATATCGCTCATTTCAACGGCATGATCTGGCGGATGATATAATCGGCGGCTTCCGCCGGTGTCATCTCGACGGTATTCACGCGGATTTCCGGGTTTTCCGGGGGCTCGTAGGGGCTGTCGATACCGGTGAAGTTTTTCAGCTGACCGCTGCGGGCTTTCTTGTAAAGCCCCTTCACGTCACGCTCTTCGGCCACAGCGAGTGGCGTATCGACGAAAATCTCGATAAATTCATCCTCGGGCAGCATTTCACGCACCATTTTCCGCTCGGCGCGGAACGGACTGATGAAGGCGGTCAACACGATCAATCCCGCGTCGGTCATCAGCTTTGCCACTTCGCCGACGCGCCGGATATTCTCGATCCGGTCCGCTTCGGTAAAGCCGAGATCCTTGTTGAGACCGTGCCGGACATTGTCGCCGTCGAGCAGGAACGTGTGGCGGTTCATCAGATTGAGGCTTTTTTCCACCTCATTGGCGATGGTCGACTTGCCCGAGCCCGAGAGGCCGGTGAACCACAGGACCCGCGGGGTCTGGTTTTTGAGCAGCCCGTGCTCTTCGCGGGTTATTGTCGTTGCCTGCCAGTGAACGTTGGCGGCGCGGCGCAGGCTGAAATGCAGCATACCGGCGGCAACCGTAGCATTGGTGATCTTGTCGACCAGAATGAAGCCGCCGAGTGCGCGGCTGTCAGCATAAGATTCGAACACGATCGGCTTGTCGGTATGGACTTCGGCAACACCGATGGCGTTGAGCTCCAGCGTCTTGGCAGCAAGCCGCTCCATCGTGTTGATGTTGATCTCATATTTCGGTTCCTGCACCGAGACGCTGACCGTCTGGGTGGCCAGCTTGAGCCAATAGCCGCGGCCCGGTTTGAGCGCTTCACCGCTCATCCAGACGATGGTGGATTCGAACTGGTCGGAAATCTCAGGCGGATCGTCCGCACAAGCAATGACGTCTCCGCGCGAGCAGTCGATTTCGTCATCAAGGAGAATGGTAACCGACTGGCCAGCTACCGCTTCATCGAGTTCGCCATCGAGGGTGACGATACTCTTGACGGTGCTGTTCTTGCCGGACGGGACGATCCGGACCGGATCGCCCTTCTTCACAATACCGGTGGAAATCAGTCCGGAGAAGCCGCGGAAATCGAGATTGGGGCGGTTGACCCATTGCACCGGCATGCGGAACGGTTTCTCCTGCGCAGCATTGGTCGCGATCTCGATATTCTCGAGATGGGCGATCAGCGCACGCCCGCCGTACCAAGGCATATTGGCCGATGGCGCGTCGGTGATATTGTCGCCCCGGAAGCCCGAAATCGGGATCGCGGTGAAGCTTTCTATGCCGATTTCCGCAGCAAATTCGCCATATTCTCTGACGATATTGTCAAATATGTCCTGATCATAATCAACCAGATCCATCTTATTCACGGCCAGAACCAGATTCTTGATGCCGAGCAAATGGGCGAGATAGGAATGACGGCGGGTCTGGACCAGCACGCCTTTGCGCGCATCGATCAGGATGACCGCGGCGTCTGCGGTCGAGGCGCCGGTGACCATATTGCGGGTATATTGTTCGTGGCCCGGGGTATCGGCGACGATGAACTTGCGTTTCTCGGTCGCGAAAAACCGGTAGGCGACGTCAATGGTGATGCCCTGCTCGCGCTCGGCGGCAAGACCGTCCACCAGCAGCGCAAAATCTATCTCCTGCCCCTGCGTGCCCGATTTCCTGCTATCCGCTTCCAGCGCAGCCAGCTGGTCCTCAAAGATCATCTTGCTGTCGTAGAGCAGCCGGCCGATCAGCGTGCTCTTGCCATCGTCGACGCTGCCGCAAGTGATGAACCGGAGCAATTCCTTGTTCTGGTGCTGGGCGAGATAGGCGTCAATATCCTCCCCGATCAGCGCGTCGGTTCTGTAGATCGGGTCTTTTCCGCTGCTATCGGTCATCAGAAATAGCCCTCCTGCTTCTTCTTCTCCATGCCGGCGCCACCTTCGTCCTTGTCGATCACGCGCCCCTGCCTTTCGCTGGTGGTGGTCAGCAGCATTTCCTGCACCACTTCGGCAAGAGTCGAGGCGGTGCTCTCGACCGCTCCGGTCAACGGGAAACATCCCAATGTGCGAAAGCGTACGGACCGGTTGGTGATTTCCGGCTTGTGGCCCATCACCTGTTCCAGCCGTCCGATATCATCGGCCATGAACAGGCTGCCTTCGTGCATGTATGTCGGGCGCATGGCGGCGAAATAAAGCGGCACGATCTCAATATTTTCCGCCATGATATATTGCCAGATGTCCAGCTCGGTCCAGTTGCTGATCGGAAAAACACGGATGCTTTCGCCCTTGGCTTTCCTGGCGTTATAGAGGTTCCACAATTCCGGCCGCTGGTTTTTTGGGTCCCAGCCGTGGCTGGCGGTGCGGAATGAAAAGACACGCTCTTTCGCGCGGCTTTTCTCTTCGTCGCGCCGCGCGCCACCGAAGGCCACATCAAAGCCATGGAGGTCGAGCGCCTGTTTCAGGCCCTCTGTCTTCCACATGTCGGTATGGAGCGGACCGTGATCAAACGGGTTGATGCCGCGTTCTTTCGCTTCCGCATTGTGATGGACGATCAATTCCATACCCGCATCCTCCGCCGCCTTTTCGCGCAGCGCGTACATGTCCTTGAATTTCCAGGTCGTATCGACGTGGAGCAACGGAAATGGGGGAGGAGATGGATAAAAGGCCTTTTTCGCGAGATGCAGCAGAACCGCGCTATCCTTGCCGACGCTGTACATCATCACCGGCTTTTGCGCCTCGGCAACGACTTCGCGCATGATATGAATGGCTTCGGCTTCGAGCCGCTCTAAATGGGTCAGGATACGGGTCACTAGGGGGTCCAGTTCTGTTCGTTCGAATGTGTCATAGGCGCTTTTGAGTCGCATGCAGTTCCCATATGGGATATGCGTGACGAATGTCGGTGATATTGAGCGAAGAACATGACCTGATCGCGGCCCTGCACCGCGGCACGCTCGGCGCGCCGCCATGGGAGAATTTTCTCGCGCAATTGAAACGCAGAACCGCAGCTGACTACGCCAATCTGTTTTTTCAGGGTGACCATGACTGGTTGCAATCCGTCCAGATTCCGGCCGCCAGACCGGGTTCCGATGATATCAACGAAATTTACCAGAAAGACTTCGGAAAGGTCGCGGCGTTGCCGCATTATGCGATGCGGCTCAACCGGGTCTATTCTCTCGACGAATTTCTCGACCCCGATGATCCGCGCCAGAGCCGGTTCAAAGCGCTGTTCCTGCGGGACCCGAATGTGCGCTTCGCCCGCATCATGCGGGTTGCAGAACCCAATGGCGGGCAAATCTGGATTTCGCTGGGCCGCAAGGATAGCAATTTCTCTGCCAGCGACGGCGCATTGCTGGGCGCCCTCGCCAACCATCTGGCGATCGCCGCCGGCACCCATTCAGAGCTGGAGCGGCAGAGGCTGAAAGCGGGCATTTCTGCCGACGCGATCATGCGGCTCAATTTCGGCTGGTTCATGCTCGACGGCTCCGGCCGGATCATCGACATGAGCGAACAGGCGGAAGCGCTCGTGCAGGAGGCACAGACATTGCGCAAATCTCCCGATGGACGGCTGGTAGCCGAACGCGCCGATGCCCAGGGTGTCTTGCGCCAATTTCTGAAAATGCGTCAGGCTGGGGAAAGCGTGGTGCGGACCGTGCATCTGTCGGACGAGCCATGGCTGGATATGCTGCTCACCAATCCACCAGCAGACCTGCCCGGCGCGATTCAGCCCGTGGCCATCGCCTTTGTCCATGGCGAGCGATCCAGCAGCGCCGAGCGCAGCGACCATCTGGCCAATCTTTTCGGCCTCACGATCCAGGAAGCGCGGCTTGCGCTGCATATAAGCCATGGCGTCACGATCAGGGAAGCCGCGACCTTGCTCGGCCTGACCCACGAAACCGCCAGGCTCTATTCAAAACGGATATATGCCAAGACCGGGACGCGCGGTCAGGCCGATCTGGTGCGCCTGATTCTGGCGAGCATCGTCGCGCTGACCTAGGGCGGAGATCAGTTGCGCGTCAAATATGTCAGTTGGCTTGCGAAACGGCCCTGGCATTCGCCGCTATCAAATCGCTATCGATCGGCCCGGCTGGCACGACCCAGCTTCCTCCAACGCACAGGACCTGCGGCAATGCCAGCCAGCCAGCCATCAAATCCTCCGTAATGCCGCCGGTCGGACAGAATTTGCACCCACCAAAGGGACCCGCGAGCGCCTTCAGCGACGCAATGCCCCCCGAAGCCACTGCCGGGAAAAATTTGAAATGCTCGAGCCCGAGATCCAATCCGCGCATGATGTCTCCGGCAGTGGCGATCCCAGGAAGAAATGGTATTCCCCCTGCAATTGCGGCTCGACCCAGTTTATTGGTCAGGCCCGGCGATACGATGAATTCGGCACCCGCAGACATCGCAGCGTCGAGCTGGGTTTCATTCGTCACTGTCCCAGCACCGACGATCGCGCCGTCTACTTGTGCCATTTCTTCAATTGCTTCCAGGGCGGCATCCGTCCGCAAGGTAACTTCCAAAACATTGAGACCGCCAGCGACCAGTGCCCGCGCAATCGGAATGGCGCCCGCAACATTATCGATGACCAGCACCGGTATGACAGGCGCCGTTCGCATGATCCGCTCGATCGGTTTCATCGGTGTTCCTTGATAAAGGCCCCGGCCGCGCCGAACAGGCCGGGTTGGTCATGGAGCAGTTGCCTGACCGGAATTTGCTCCATCAACGATTGGAAGCGCCCCTTCGCTTTGAATCTTTCGCGAAAGCCTGATGATGGCAGGCGATGTCCGATCCGGCTTCCCACGCCGCCAGCAATCACCACAGAACCGGCGCCTTGCGCCAGCGTGATGTCACCGGCAAATGCGCCAAAACACAAACAGAACCGGTCGAATGCGGCGGAAGCGAGACTGTCTTCACCGGACAGAGCCAGCTGCCAGAGAGCCTTGTCATCCATGCGTCTGGTCGCCTGCCCCTCAACCTCGGCGAGCACGTGGTAAATGGTCTGGAGAGCCGGCCCCGAGACCACCCGTTCAACCGAGACACGACCATGTTCGCTGCGCAAATGCTTGAGCAATCGGTCTTCGACATCGTCATGCGGTGCAAAATCGATATGCCCGCCTTCGGTTTCGGTTACCTGATAATCGCCCCCCTGCCGCATCACATGCGCAACACCCATGCCGGTTCCGGGACCCAGAACCGTAATCAATCCTTTTTCATTGAGCGGAATATCGGGTCCGCAAATATGCTTGAAATGCTCATTCTCCAGCAACGCCACGGCATGGCCGACCGCACCGAAATCATTGACCAGACTATAGCGTTCCAGCCTCAGTTTTTCCCTGATCAAGTGGGGACGGATCATCCAGCTGTTGTTGGTCAGGTGCAGCACATCGCCGCCAACCGGTCCAGCCACCGCTATGGCGCCATCGGATGGAAGCTTGCGTCCTACTTCCTCTCCATAAGCCTCCCACGCGATCTGGAGGCTCGCATGATCCGCGCTGTTCATGGTGATCTGGTGATCGAGGCGCGCGATATGACCATCCTCTACGACGGCTATGGCAAATCTGGCGTGTGTACCGCCAATGTCGGCAACCATGATTTCCTGGATCATTAGAGGCCCGCCTCGCTCAACATTGCAGAACCGCCCATTTCAGCCTCGTCACAATGGTGGCGCAGCATTGCAAAAAGCTCGCGCCCTGTGCCGAGCGGTCGCGGCGGTGGCGGAGCCGCAGAGCGACTTTCCCACTCCAGCTCATCCGCCAATATCTCGAGGACTCCCTCTTGCGCGCAAACCCTTATCAAATCGCCGTCCCGTAATTTACCCAGTGGTCCGCCCTTGTACGCTTCGGGAGAGACATGAATGGCCGACGGAATTTTACCGCTGGCGCCCGACATTCTGCCATCCGTGACGAAGGCAACCTTGAAACCCCGGTCCTGCAAAACACCCAGCGGCGAACTCAATTTGTGAAGTTCCGGCATCCCGTTGGCCGCCGGGCCCTGGAACCGGACAACGACCACCACGTCTCTTTCCAGCTCGCCTGCCTTGAAAGCGGCCATAACATCATTTTGATCGTCAAAGACCAGGGCCGGCGCTTCGATGGTCCAACGGGATTGATCAACCGCACTGGTTTTCATCGTTGCCCTGCCGAGATTGCCCTTCAGGAGACGCAGGCCGCCGTCGGGTTTGAACGGGTCGCTAACGGGCTTTAATATGCTCTCGTCCAGGCTGGTTGCAGGGGCAGCCTTGAACGCGAGCCTGTCTTGGGCGATATAGGGCTCCTGCGCGCCGTCCCTGAGCGATGCACCATAGACGGTTTTGATATCGCCGTGCGCGAGTCCGGCATCGACCAGCTCGCGAATGACAAAGGGCATGCCGCCTGCCGCCGCAAAATAGTTCACGTCACCGGCACCATTGGGATAAATGGCGGCGATCAGCGGCACCGCTTTTGAAAGCTCGTCCATATCATCCCAGTCCAGGATGATCCCAGCCGCTCTTGCAATCGCGGGGAGATGCAGGACATGGTTGGTCGAACCGCCGGTCGCGAGCAGACCCACGACCGCGTTGACGATCGCCTTCTCATCAATGCAATGACCCAGTGGTCGATAATCCGTGGCGGAATCTTCGCCGACACCCCATCCGATCTCGGTCACCCGATGCACTGCGGCCCGGGTCAGTTCCTGACGGAGCTTGTTGCCGGGATTGACAAAACTGCTGCCCGGAACATGGAGGCCCATCATCTCCATCATCATCTGGTTGGAGTTGGCGGTGCCGAAAAAGGTGCAGGTCCCGGCGCCGTGATAGCTGGCGCTCTCGGCGTCGAGCAATTCCTGCTTTCCGATCTTGCCTTCCGCAAACAGCTGACGAACGCGTATCTTTTCCTTGTTGGCGAGACCCGAAGGCATCGGCCCCGCCGGAACCAAGATCGTTGGCAGGTGACCGAAACGCAAAGCGCCGATCAGCAGCCCGGGGACAATCTTGTCGCAGATTCCGAGCAGCAGCGCTCCCTCGAACATTCCGTGGCTGAGCGCAATCGCAGTGCTCATCGCGATCACGTCGCGGCTGAACAGCGAAAGCTCCATACTGTCCTGGCCCTGGGTGACGCCGTCGCACATCGCCGGCACGCCACCGGCGATCTGGGCCGTCGCGCCTTTTTCACGCGCGAAAATCTTTATCTGTTCCGGATAGCGCCCATAAGGCTGGTGGGCCGACAGCATGTCATTATAAGCGGTGACCACGCCAATATTCATCGTCTTGCCACCACGAATGGCGGCCTTGTCGTCGCCACTGGCAGCGAAACCATGGGCCAGATTTCCGCAGGACAATGTCGGCCTGTGAACCCCGGCTTCACGCTGCCTGTCGATCAGGTCGAGATAGGCGCTACGCGACGGGCGCGATCGCTCGATGATCCTGCCGGTGACTTTTTCGACTGTCGGGTGCAATGTCATGAGCGGCTCCAAAAGATCGTGATCGGACAGTTCGCTCGCCGGAACAGCCGCGCAACCGGTACGTCCGTATCGCCAGCTATGGCCGCTTCGAGAATGTTTTTCTTGTCGCAGCCGCGCACCACCAGGATGATTTCCCGGGTCGCAGTCAGCGCGGCCATGTTCAGACTGAGCCTCTCAAATGGCGCCTCGACCGGCAACGGATCAGGAACCGTGTGGATGACCGCCGGACTGTCCTGATCATCGCAGGTCATGTTCGGAAAAAGCGAGGCTATATGACCGTCTGCACCCATGCCCAGCCAGACCAGATCAAACGGCGCAACCTGATTTCCGCGAACCAGTGGTTCTATATGCGCAGCTGTAGCGTCAAAGGCCCTGGCGAGCTTGGCCTGGTTGCTGGCGGGGTGCCTGATGGGCACGATCCTGTCGTCGGTCAAACTGATTGTCACCGTTCCCCAGGGCAAGGTCTGACGGGAGAGAATATCGAAAATTGCGATCGGCGTGTTGCCGCCGGGAACCGCGATGCGATGCGGGCCGGGCTGTTCGACAATCTTGGCGACATGGTCCGCCACGCCTAGCGCATCGGTCTTGACCGCCCAGCTGATCGGGGCCGATGCAGATATTTCAGATTGCATATCAGTCATTCCAGCTCACCCCGTCCCGTTCGGTCAGCGCGATCGCGGCAGACGGCCCCCAGCTTCCGGAACCATATGATTTTACGGCCACGTCATTTGCTTCCCAGACCTTGCGGATGGCGTCGATCCAATGCCATTGCGCCTCGACCTCGTCCCTGCGGACGAACAATGTCGGGTCACCCTCAATCAGGTCGATCAACAGCCTTTCGTAAGCGATCCGCTTGCGGGTTTTTGAAAATGCCTGGGTCAGCGAGAGATCAAGCGGGACTTCGCGCAACACGATGCCGTCGCGGTCCAGCCCTGGCTCTTTCGCCATGACCTGAAGCCGGACATATTCTTCGGGTTGCAGACGGATGACCAACCGGTTCGCGTTCAGCCTGGTCCCGCCGCGCGCAAAAATATTGTGCGGCACGCTTTTGAACTGGACAACGATTTCGCTCCGTCGTTCGGCGAGCCGCTTGCCGGTCCGGATGTAGAACGGCACGCCCTGCCAGCGCCAGTTATCGACAAAGACTTTCAGCGCGACAAAGGTTTCCGTCTCCGAACTGTCGCCAAGATTATCCTGATAGGACGAAACCGCCTCGCCCTTGACCGCGCCATTGCCATATTGCCCGCGAACAACATGTTCGGCAATCACCGGGCGCAAGGAACGCAGCACCTTGACCTTCTCGTCGCGAACCGAGGTGGCGTCGAGATTTGCAGGCGGCTCCATTGCGATAAGCCCGACAAGCTGCAGAATATGATTCTGCACCATGTCGCGCAACGCGCCGGTTTTCTCATAAAAGCTGTGACGCCCTTCCAGTCCGACGGTTTCGGCAACCGTAATCTCGATATGGTCGATACCATTTGAATTCCACAATGGCTCGAACATCATGTTGGCGAAACGCAATGCCATCAGATTCTGGACGGTTTCCTTGCCGAGATAATGGTCGATCCTGAAGATCCGTCCCTCGGGAAATGCCTCGGCCACTGCATCGTTGATCGCATTAGAGGATTGCAGATCGTTGCCCAGCGGTTTTTCAAGACCGATGCGGACATTTTCGCCGGTCAGTCCAGCGGACTTCAATCCCGCGATAGTCGCTTCGAACAAGGTTGGTGCGGTCGAGAGGAAGATGGCGAGACCGCCCGAAATGTCACCAATCTTGCTCGCCAGATCGCCGAAACCCTTGGTCGATGACGCATCCAGTTGCTGATAGGAAAGGCGTTTCAGAAAACCGGATATCTGGTCCTTTGTCTGACGATCATCGGGCAGATATTGTTCCAGAGCCGATTCCGCCATGTCGCGGAATTCCCGATCGTCCAGTTCGCTGCGCGCCGTGCCGACGATCTTCACATCGGCGTCGATCAGCTCATCTTCGTGCAGCGCATAGAGCGACGGCAAAAGCATGCGCTTGGACAGATCCCCGGTTGCGCCGAAAAGCAATAATGTCGCCGAACTGTTCATATTCTTTCAACCGGCCCCTGTTTTGACAACAAGACGGACCGTTGCCGCCTTGCTCGAGAAGCCTTCATGACAGCGTTGTCAGGAAAAGGCAATCGCGCAGGTGTAAATTCACGACATGGCAAGGCACATAAAGGGTGAGCATGATCGCTGACAACAACTATTGACAAGGTTGTCATTGATGATTGATGATGGCACAAGGGAGAGAAGATGATGATCAAGCACATGCTTGCCCTCGCGAGTCTGTTGCTGGGCTGCCTGGCTGTTACTGGCGCAGAAGCGAGCGCCGATGAGGAAATCCGACAGCCTGCAGCCCGAGGCGACCATATCGAATCATTGCTGCGCCAGATGACGCTGGAAGAAAAGGTCGGACAGCTGACCCAGGCCGCTGGCGGTCGTTCCAAGAATCTCAATTCCAAACTGACAGCGGAAGAACTGGACCGGGTCCGCGCCGGTCGGGTTGGCTCTTATCTGCATGTTGCCGGAGCGGAGCCTTTGCGCGAATTACAACGCGTTGCGGTGGAGGAAAGCCGGCTGAAAATTCCTTTGCTGTTCGCGATGGATGTGGTCCACGGTTACCGCACGATTTTTCCGGTTCCGCTGGCCATCACCGCCAGCTGGGACCCCGAACAATGGGAAACCACTGCCCGAATTTCGGCCCGGGAGGCTGCGTCGAGCGGCCTTCACTGGACCTTTGCCCCCATGGTGGATATCACCCGCGATCCACGGTGGGGGCGGGTTGTCGAAGGATCCGGCGAAGACCCCTATCTCGGCAGCATCATGGCAGCGGCGCAGGTCCGCGGCTATCAGGGCGAGGATCTGGCCGCAGCTGATACTGTAATGGCAGCAACCAAGCATTTCGGCGCTTATGGCGCGCCAACCGGCGGTCGCGATTATGGCAGCGCGGACATTTCCGAACGCAGCCTGCACGAAACATATCTACCGCCATTCCACGCCGCAATGACCGCCGGAACCGGCAGCTATATGACGGCATTCAACGATATTGCCGGACGACCGACCACCGCCAATGCCGATCTGGTCAATGGCACGCTGAGATCGAAATGGGGTTTTGACGGCATGATCGTCAGCGACTGGAACGCGATCGCGGAACTGATGAATCACGGCATAGCGACCACTCGGAGCGAAGCCGGAGCGCTCGCGATTTCCGCAGGCGTCGACATGGACATGATGAGTCTGGTCTATGCCGACGATCTGCCGGCTGCTGTTGCCAGCAACCCTGTTCTGTTGCAGCATCTCGACAATGCCGTTCGCAACGTGCTCAAAGCCAAGCAGAAGCTGGGACTGTTCGACGATCCTTTCATCTATCACGATACCGCCAAAGAAGCGGCGATGTTGCGCGCGCAAGATCATATCGATGCCGCCCGCCGGGTAGCGGTCCGCTCGATCGTGATGCTGAAAAACGACAATGCCATTCTGCCGCTTGCCGGCACGAAGAAACGGATTGCGGTTATCGGGTCGCTCGCGACGGACAGGCAAAGCCAGCTGGGCTCTTGGCGTGCACGGGGGGATAAAGCCGAAGTCATCAGCTTGCTGGACGGGATCAAGGCAGGCGCCGGTAAAGGCGCCGTCGTCAACCATGCAGCCGGCATCGACGCCGACAATCCCGATGCCCTGAAAGGTGCGGTCGCACTTGCGAATGACAGCGACATCGTCATTCTGGTGACCGGTGAAGATTATGACTTGAGCGGCGAAGCGCGTAGCAGGTCGGATATTTCATTGCCCCGGGATCAGCAAAGACTGGCTGACGCCATATTGGCGGTGGACAAGCCGGTTATCGTCGCACTGGCCGGCGGCCGTCCCCTGGCAGTTCCGGGTCTCGCGGAGAAGGCGGACGCTATCCTTATGACCTGGTTTCTGGGCAACCAGGCCGGTCCGGCGCTGGCCGACGTGATTTTCGGCAAGGCCGCTCCGGGCGGCAAGCTGCCGATCAGCTTTCCGCGCGCGACTGGACAAGTTCCATATTCCTACGGCGAATATCCCTCCGGTCGTCCGGCCGATCCCGACCCGGCAAAGGACACCAACCGATATAGCGACCTGCCGATCACGCCGCTCTATCCCTTCGGCCATGGCCTGAGCTACGGCGATATCGAGCTCAGCAATCTTGAACTGGGTTCGCCGACAATGGATGGCTCGACCCCGATCGAGATATCCGCGACACTGACCAACAACGGCAAGCTTGCAGGCGACGAAACGGTGCAGCTATATTTGCGTGATCGTCACTCCACCATCGCCCAGCCGCAGAAAATTTTGCGCGGGTTCAGGCGGCTGAGCCTCAAGCCTCAGGAGAAAAAGACGGTCAGCTTCACGCCGACCAGCGATCAGCTTGCCTTTTTCGGGCCGGACGGCAAATGGCGCAGCGAAGCGGGAATGTTCGATGTCATGGTGGGAAGCTCTGCCGAAACCATCGTGCTGACCGGTGCGTTCGAGCTGACCGAGACTGTCGAAAGCAAGGTTCCGGCATCGGCAATCGCAACCGGCGTGACGGTTCAATGAGCTTGCGGCGGCGGGAAGTTGTCGGTGGTATCGCCGCCGTCACGATCGCCAGCTGCGTGCCCCGTGATCGCGCGGCCGAAACCAAATCCACTTCATCGCCCGCGGTTGAATCCTTCTCGCCCGATCTCGCCGCTATTGTTGATCCGGCGGCACAGTTGGAGATGCTCGCCACCGGCTTCTCCTGGTCCGAAGGTCCGGTGTGGGATCAAAAGCGCAGCCGCCTCTATTTCTCCGACGTCCCCCAGAATATTGTCTTCATGTGGAGCGAGGAAACGGGTCTGGCGATCTATCTCAAGCCATCGGGCCTGCCGGATGGCGAGGACCCTGCCCCGTTTGACAGCGCCGGCATCAACGGCATGTGGATTGGCAGGGACGGACGGCTGATCGCCGCCAGCCATGGCAAGCGCGCGGTCACCAGGATTGACATTGACAGCAAGGTCGAAACAATTCTCGCGGACAAATATCGGGGCAAACTGCTGAACAGCCCGAACGACCTGATAGAAGACCGGCACGGAAATATCTATTTCACCGACCCGCCCTATGGTCTGAAAGATGGCGACCAGTCGCCGCTGAAGCAGCAAGCGCATAATGGCGTCTATCGACTGGACAAGAAGGGGTCGGTCCGCCTGATCAACGCCAGCCTGACCCGGCCCAATGGCATTGCCCTGTCACCGGACCAGAGCATATTATATGTTGCGCAGTCTGATCCCGGGCATCAAATCATCAAATCCTATGCCATTGGACGAGATGGAAGCATCAACGACGAACGGGTCTTCTTCGACGCGCAAAGCCTGGCTGACGACGCGTCGCCGGGATTGCCGGACGGGATGTGCATAGCGGAGACCGGTCATATATTCGCAACCGGGCCAGGCGGCGTGCTGATCCTTTCGCCCCGCGGTCAGCTTCTCGGACGAATTCTTACAGGAAAGGCTTGCGCCAATTGCGCCTTTGGAGACGATGGGCGAACGCTTTACATGACGGCTAGCGACACTCTGCTGCGCATCCCGCTCAAGATTCGCGGCATCGGATTTCGCTAGATGAAGCCAGTCGCCTGTTCGTGATCCAGGCAGGGTCTGATTCACCCCAAGCCTAAGACATTATCGAAAATGGACCTATTGCGCCGGCAGCGCCGCGGCAGATTCCCGTACGATAACAGAATGATCGAGGAAAATATTATTCTCGGTCTTGTCACCGTTCAACCGACGCGAACTATTGTCGGACAGAAGACTGATCGCTCGCGCGGCGAGGTCGGCCATCGGCTGACGCACGGTGGTCAGCTGCGGACTGATGATCGCGGCGATTGATGTATCGTCAAAGCCGACAATTGACAGTTCGCCGGGCACATCGATATGCCGGCGATAGGCCGCCGCGATCGTGGCTGCCGCCATATCGTCGTTGCTGGCGAAAATGGCGGTCGGCGGCGTTTCCATATCCAGCAGCGACTCTGCACACTGCAGTCCGCTGGCATAATCAAAAAAGCCCTGTCGGATCAAGTTCTCGTCGGGTTCGAGCCCGAATTTGGCCAGCGCCTCGCAATATCCCTGATAGCGTTTGCTGGACGCCCCGTGATCGGGGTGACCGCGAATATAGCCGATCCGGCGATGACCGAGGTTCAAAAGATATTCGGTAATGTCCCGCGCGGCCGCGATATCATCGATATTCACCGACAGACGAGCCGCATCAGGGTCATTCGGGCCGATCAGCACATAGCTGACATTCTGCGATTCCAGCAGAGCGATGACGTCGGGATCATCGCACAGCGGCGGCGTGATGATCAAACCCACCGGCGTCAGATTCTGCAAGATCCGCTTTACGCCCTCGATGCCGTCGGGACATTCGTCAAGCACCAGCTGCATCGAGAGCTCGTGGCATTGCTTGAGCGCCCCGAGGTGAACATTCTCGAGATAGCCGGGACTCGGATTGTTCACGAGAAGACCGACTATCTGTGCAGAGCCGGCCCGCAAGGTACGGGCCGCCTGATTGAGCTTGTAATTGAGCTTTTCGGAGGCCTCGAGGACCGCAACCCGGGTTTCCTCGCGTACGTAAATCTCTTCGTTCAGGACCCGGGAAACGGTTTTCAGCGAAACCCCGGCTTCGCGCGCAACATCAACCATCGTCGATCGGCGTGATGTTTGCGTCATATGTTTCCCTCCAATTTGGTCCGTAGCCCATAGCCCAGTTATCATGCAGCATGTCAACCGCTAGGCCGTGCAGGACAACCTTGTCATAACATAATTTGAGAACAACCTCCCCTGCAATGATTTTCGGTCATTTTGCTGATGAGGATATTGCAGCAGAACGCATCCAGCGGTCGCCGTGAACGCTCGAACGTCGCGCCGGCCGGGATGATCCCGGATGGCCAAACCCGGATGCCGGTTCCGTGACGTTCGTTTCGACCGGGATGACGATCTTTCGAGAAACTCGACGCGAATAATATTGCAATGACAACCTTGTCAGGATATGTTTTCAAAAAACATAATCGGGAGAGAGACATTGGCAACACCAATTCCAAACGCATCGGACAGTCCTGCGTCCGGCAATCATATCAGCGCCGGCGGCAAGACCACTCTGGTGCTGTTGCTCGTTTTCGCGGTCTTCTTCCTGCTGGCGGGTGTAACCAATATCAACGACGCGCTGGTCGCGAAGTTCAAGGCGATGTTCCAGCTTTCCAATTTTGAAGCCAATCTGGTGCAATTCGCCTTCTTCATGAGCTATGCACTATTCTCCATTCCTTCCGGCATGCTCTTGCGAAAAATAGGTTTTATACGAGGGTTCATCCTCGGATTCCTGATTATCGCGGCGGCATCGCTGCTGTTCATTCCGGCGGCCAACAGCGGCGTTTATCTGAATTTTCTGGGAGCATTGTTCCTCATCGGGGGCGGGATTACCTTGCTGCAGGTGGCGATGAACCCGCTGGTGACCACGCTCGGCCCGCCGGAGACCTCGCACAGCCGGCTGACCTTTGCCCAGATGTTCAACTCGCTCGGAGCATTCCTGATCGTGAGCTTTGGCGCACGCTATATATTGGGCGAGAAATCCGACGTTGATCCGACCACCCTGTCGGCACCGGCGCTCGAAGCATTTCGCGTTTCGGAAGCCAGCGTCATTACCGATGTCTATATCGCGGTTGCGGTGGCGATGATCGCGATTGCCGCATTTTTCTTCCTGTTTCGCAATGTCATGGACAAGACCGAAGCGGAAAAAGTCAAAGTCGAAGGCACCTGGAGCCTGCTCGTCAACGACAAGCGCCTGCAATTCGGTGCGCTCTGCATCTTTTTATACGTTGGCGCAGAAGTCACCATCGGCAGCAATCTGGTCACCTATCTCGGCCAGGAGCGGGTGATGAACCTCAGCCATGAATCGGCGGCGGCCCTGCTCGGCTATTATTGGGGCGGCGCGCTGGTTGGCCGTTTTGTCGGCGCCTTTCTCCTGCGTATATTCAAACCCGGCAAGGTGCTGATGACCTTCGCCGCGACCGCTATCGCGCTGATCGCGATATCGTCCTTCAGCAGCGGATCGATTTCGGGATGGACATTGACGCTGGTCGGCTTGTTCAATTCCATCATGTTCCCGACGATTTTCAGCCTCGCAACCGAAGGCATGAAATCGGACAAGGCAGCGCAGGCGTCGGGCATATTGGCCACCGCGATTGTCGGCGGTGCGATACTCCCCGCTGTCTACGGGCTTGTCGCCGATATCACGAGCCTGACGGCGGCCCTGCTCGTTCCGGTGACTTGTTATGTGATCATCGCATCCTACGGCCTTTACGCAGAACGGCAGCGGCAAAAGGCCGGCTGAGCAGCGACAACCGATCGGGAGCAGCCTTGGCTTTGCCAGGACGGAGGCGGTGACCGGTGATCTCGATGCTGATCTTGCCTGCATTCAAGAAGTGCCATTGGGTGGCAATAACGAAATACCAGCCCGTATTTCGACTAGGCTCGGCTCATCACAATCGGACGAGGCCCGGACGGATGCGCATGCTCTGAATGTGTGCTATTTTTACCCGATTTATCCGCAATAGCTGTTTTTGCGCCTAATATCGCGTGACCGCGTCGTACCGAGACAATAAATTATACTACCTGTGATATTTCTGCAAAAAATAAAGATAATCAGTCACTTAAGAACATCTAAATTCCGTATTCGGGAATTTCATCAGCTGAAAATTGAACACCACGGTTCACAAAACACAAATAATCATTATAGAAAGCTTCCATATTGAAGGCCAAACTCGCCGGGGGCATTTTTTTTGGCTTTGCAATGGGTTCGATAGGTTTCACCAGTCGGACGTGTTTTTCCCCAATAGTTGTAACGAAAAAACACCAGAGGTTTATTTGATTTATTTGAAAACGGGCGCATCGCTCGCGGTTATCGCGGCGCTGGGCTGTGCTACGGCACAAGCTCAGGAAACAGACAATCAAACGCAGAAACGGGGCGTGCAGGAAATAGTCGTTACGGCTACCAAACGCACTGCGGATTTGCAGGATGTTCCGGTCGCGGTTCAGGCCCTGGGCTCTGAAACGCTCGACCAATTGGGCGTCGCGGTTTTTGACGATTATCTGCAGCAATTGCCCGGCGTTACCGCTGGCGGCGGCGGACCTGGGCAAAGCACCATCTATATTCGCGGTCTTGCATCGACCACTCCCAATCTGACAACCGCCGGGGTTGCCGGTCTTGCGCCCAATGTCGCACTTTATCTTGACGAGCAGCCGGTATCGCAGCCGGGCCGCAATCTGGACGTTTACGCAGCCGATCTTGAGCGCGTGGAAGTATTGTCCGGGCCGCAAGGCACATTGTTCGGCGCCAGCTCGCAAGCGGGTACAGTACGCCTGATCACGAACAAGCCGGTTCTCGGGCAGTTGCAGGCGAAAGTTAAGTCTGGCCTCGCTTTCACGAAAAGCGGTGATCCGAGCTACAATGTCGAAGCCATGATCAACATTCCGGTTACCGATCGCTTCGCCGTTCGTGCCGTTGGCTATTACGACAACAAGGGCGGCTATATCGACAATGTCGCCGGAACACGTAGCACCATCGAAAGTGCACGCTTCCGTCCCGCTGGAACGGTGCGCGACAATGGCGTCCCCGTGAGTGGATCTCGCGCAGGCTTTCAGGCCGGCGCTGATCTGAGCGGTGTCAATTTCCTATTGGCTGATAACTCGGCGCTGGCGGAAAAGAACTTCAACGATACGCAATATCTCGGGTTCCGGGTAAGCGGTAAATACGAGTTCTCAAACGACTGGAGCCTGACCGTGGCCCATGCCCGTCAGGGGCTGGATTCCGACGGCGTCTTCTTTGAAGATCCGACGCTTGATGACTTGCAGATCGAACGTTTTGAACAGGATGAAATCAAGGATGATTTCAGCAACACCAGCTGGACCCTTGAAGGGCGGATCGGCGCACTGGAACTGGTTTATACCGGCGCATATACCAAGCGTGAAACCAGCCAGCGGGTAGATTATTCGGACTATCTGTTTGTAGGGCAATATCTGCCTTATTATATCTGTGACGGGTCGGTCTCCTATCCGGGCGGCGCTCCATCAGGAACATGTCAGGCACCAAATCTGCTCGTCAATTCCCGCACCGAAACCGAAGTGATGACGCATGAGTTGCGTTTCAATACTCCGGAATATCAACCGTTGCGCCTGACCGCCGGCGGTTTTTACAGCGATCTGGAATTGTCGGAACGTAACGACTTCACCTATCCCGGTAGCACCGCGATCGATCTTTTTGGCGGCTCTTTCCCCGATAATTTTTCGCAACCCGGCGTCTTTAACACCGACAGCGGTGCTTATCCGGCAGGCGTGATCTTCCGCAACGATGTGCGTCGTACCGACAAGCAGTTCGGGATATTCGGTGAGGCCACCTATGACATCTCGGATCAATTCGCGATCACTCTGGGCGCGCGATATTATGATGTGGAAGTCGATCTCGAAGGTAGCGCGAACTCTTCTTTCTGTAATTCAAGCGGCGTTGACGAAAATGCCTTTGGCACGAACATCAGCGACCTTTATGATGGCGACGGCAGCTTTACTTTCATAGGCAGCTGCAACGACGCCTTGCGGCAGACGTTCACCGAGGGCCAAACCGTAGCGGAGATTCAAGCCGCGGGATTGAGTCCGGCGCAAGCGCAGCAAGTGTTCAACTCGCTGAGCGCACCGGACAAGGCAAAGACCGACGGCTTTATCTTCAAGGCCAACCTGACGTGGACACCGACCGAAGACCTGCTGTTTTATGCGACTTATTCGGAAGGCTTCCGTCCTGGTCTGTTGAACCGGCCAGGCGGAGCGCAAAGTCCCGGTGGATTTACCGTTCCCTTCGCGCTGGAAACCGATGACGTCACCAATTACGAGTTCGGTTGGAAAACTTCGCTCTTTGACAACCAGTTGCGGTTCAATGGTAATGCCTTTTTCGTGGATGTGCAGAATTTGCAGACGACGATCTTTGATACGAGCATCACCAATCTGTTTTTCTCGGACAATGCAGCCAATGCAGAAATAAGGGGTATCGAGGCAGACCTTACGGTTGCTCCTTATTCGCTGAGTGGCTTAACGGTAAGCGCGGCTTTCTCCATATTGGATACGGAGATTACCGAGGTACTCACACCGACTGACGATGTTGTAGCCGGACGCAGCCTCGCTTATGCGCCGAGCTTCCAGGGCAATATCCGGGCCCGCTACGAATGGGGTGTCTTCGGGGACTGGACAGCCCATGTTCAGCCGCAGGTTAACTATTCTGCGTCTTCGGCCACCGATATTATCGAGATCAACCGGATAACATTGGATAGCTGGACAACATACGGCTTGTCCGCGGGTCTCAGCGATGACACATGGTCATTGGAGATATTCGGTGACAATTTGACGGATGAACGCGCTGAAATCAGCGGCAATTTTGTCTATGATCGTGCGCGTATCACGGTCAATCGTCCGCTTACTGTCGGCGCACGGGTTTCGTTCTCATATTGAGAATAATCAAATCGAGGGAAAGCCTGCCGACCGGTTGGCTTTCCCTTGCATTGAAGGATAGCAAGACGCGCGCGAATGACTGAACCCGGTCTTGATACAGAAGAACAGCTAAAACAGGCGCGCGCTCATATGTATGAGGGGCGTTTTGATGCTGCGATGCAATCTGCTGCGACTGTCTTGCGGCATGACGCAAAGAATATCGACGCGCTTTATATAAAGGCCGTTTGCGAGCGGTATCTCGGACATGCTGATCAAGCGCTCGAAAGCGTCGAGTTGCTGAAAAGCCTGTCACCGGATTTTGGCCGTGCGTATCAAGAAGAAGGCCATATCTTCAAAGCCATGGGCGACGATGAAAGCGCGCTGGCTGCCTATCGCCGGGCGTGTCAGTGCAATCCGATGCTTGAAGCGAGCTGGAAAGCACAAGGCGACATATTTGATCGCCAAGGTCGCGGCGATGCGGCAAGGGAAGCGCGGGGCCAAGCGCAACGCATAGCCGGCACCCCGAAGCCATTGGTCGCGGTGTCCCATCTCCTCTACGAGGGCAAACTGGTCAAAGCGGAGCATGCCTGCCGCCATTTCCTGCAAACCAATCCCCATAATATCGAAGCGATGCGATTGCTGGCGGATATCGGATCGCGTCTGGGCATATTGGAAGATGCGGATTTCCTGCTCGAAAGCGCGCTGGAATTTGAGCCGGACAATATCCAGGTCCGGATTGATTATATCCAGATACTTCGCAAGCGTCAGAAATTCTCCGAAGCCCTGAAGCAAAGCGAAATATTATATCAGCGTGACCCGGAAAACGCGATTTTCCAATCGCTTTTTGCAATCGAATCCATGCAGACAGGCGACTATGATCGCGCCCTGGACCTGTTTGAGAAGGTCTTGATACAGCTTCCCGACGATCCGGTCACATTGACCTCCAAGGGACACGCGCTGAAGACTTGTGGCCGTCATGACGAGGCCGTCCGGTCCTATCAGAAAGCGTTTGAATCGGATCCCGGCTATGGCGATGCCTATTACGGACTTGCAAATCTCAAGACCTATCGCTTCAGCGATGAAGAGCTCGCCCTGATGGAATTACAGGCACAGGGCAATCGTCTCAGCTATCAGAACCGGATCCATATCTGCTTTGCGCTCGGCAAGGCTTATGAAGACCGCAAGGAATATGACACGTCCTTTGGCTATTATGATCGCGGAAATGAACTGAAGCGCGTGCAGTCGCGCTACGATGCGGATCAGATGACCGCGGAGCTGCAAGCGCAGATCAAGGTCTGCACGCCGGCCCTGTTCGAAAAGCAAGCGGGCAAGGGCCATGAGGCGCCCGATCCGATTTTCATATTGGGCCTGCCGCGTGCCGGATCGACCCTGCTGGAACAGATACTCGCATCGCATAGCCAGATCGACGGGACGCTCGAGCTGCCCAACATATTGTCATTGGCACACCGGCTGCGAAGAGGGAAACAGGCGAGCAATGACTCGCTATATCCCGAAGTTCTGCATGATCTGGATGCCAGCCAGTTGCGCGATATGGGGCGTGACTTTATCGAGAGCACCCGCATCCACCGGCAGGGCGCTCCGTATTTCATTGATAAAATGCCGAATAATTTCCGGCATATCGGCCTGATCAAACTCATATTACCCAATGCGAAAATCATTGATGCACGGCGGGAACCGATGGCGTGCTGTTTTTCCGGTTTCAAGCAGCTGTTCGCCGAAGGGCAGGAATTCACTTACGGCCTGGACGATATAGGCCGCTATTACCGCGACTATGTGCAGTTGATGGCACATTGGGACACGGTATTGCCTGGCGCAGTGTTGCGGGTACAGCATGAAGATGTGCTCGACGACCTCGAAGGGCAAGTCCACCGGATGCTGGAGTATCTGGGCCTTCCGTTCGAGCAGGGCTGCATCGATTTCCACCAGACAGAACGGGCCGTTCGCACGGCCAGTTCGGAACAGGTGCGCCAACCAATCACCAAAACGAGCGTCGATCTTTGGCGCCATTATCAATCGCATTTACAGCCGCTGAAAGATGCGTTGGAAAATACAGCAATGGAGCGTCAAGCGTGAGCGGAACCGAGACAGCAATTACGGACGAAATCGACAGTGGTTACGAGACCGATTATGAAGCGGGTCAGGACAATGTAAATACGTTCGGGCTGGAGATGCACAATCCGGTCTTCTTCGTCAGTGCCTTCCTGATTATCACATTCGTACTCCTGTCCTTGATATACCCGCATATCTCTCAAAAGGGGCTCGAAGCCACCAAAGCCTGGACGCTGCAATATTTCGACTGGTTCTTTGTCATAGCGACCAACTTCGTTTTGCTTTTCTGTGTTGCCCTCGCGGTCTCGCCGTTGGGTAAAATTCGTTTGGGCGGGGCAGATGCCAAGCCGGAGTTCGGGATAGCTTCCTGGATTGCGATGTTGTTTTCGGCCGGTGTCGGAATTGGCATGCTGTTCTACGGTGCCGCCGAGCCGATGGCCTATTATACCGATTGGGGCGGAACACCGCTGAACGTCGAGGCACTGACACCTGAGGCAGAACGTCTGGCGCTGGCTGCCACCGTCTTTCACTGGGGCCTGACCCCTTGGGCGGTCTATGCCGTGATCGGCCTCGCGCTTGCCTTTTTCTTCTTCAACAAAGGGCTGCCGCTAACCATTCGCTCTGCTTTCTATCCGATATTGGGTGAAAGAATATGGGGATGGCCCGGACATTTCATCGACATTCTTGCCGTGATTGCCACCCTGTTCGGTTTGGCGACATCATTGGGTTTCGGCGCGCAGCAAGCAGCGACGGGCATCTCCTTTCTATTCGGCGTCGAGGCGAGCCTGACGTCTCAGCTGTTGCTGATCGTCGTCATTTCCGGCCTTGCGATCATTTCGGTGATGCGCGGCATGGACGGCGGCATAAAATTGCTGAGCAATATAAATATGGTCCTCGCCGCATCGCTGCTCGCCTTTGTTTTTATCGCAGGACCGACGATGGCAATATTCAGCGGCTTTGGGACGGCGATCACAAGCTATGTCGAATATGCCATTCCGTTGAGCAACTGGAACGACCGGGCGGACAGGATCTGGTATCACGGCTGGACCATTTTCTACTGGGCCTGGTGGGTAAGCTGGTCACCCTTTGTCGGCATGTTCATCGCCCGTATTTCCAAAGGCCGCACTATTCGACAGTTTTTGACCGTGGTACTCATAGTGCCGGTGATCGTCGCCATCATATGGTTTACGACATTCGGCGTTACGGCAATCGAGCAAGTCAAGGAAGGCGTCGGCCAATTGCCTGACGGTATAAACGAAGTACCGCTTGTGCTTTTCCAGATGCTCGAGAATATGCCCTTTCCCTTTTTCGCCTCCTGCCTCGCGATTGTCCTGTTGATCATATTTTTTGTGACCTCCTCGGATTCCGGTTCGCTGGTCATTGATGCGATAACCGCCGGCGGCAGAACCGATGCGCCCGTGGCACAGCGTATTTTCTGGGCGGTATTGCAAGGCCTGGTAGCCGCGGCATTATTGGTCGGTGGCGGAGCGGCAGCCCTGGGCACGCTGCAGGCCGGAGCGATCGCAAGCGGCCTGCCGTTCACAGTCGTATTGCTTGTCTGCTGTTACAGTCTGTTCAAGGGCTTGATGTCAGAATATCAACTGTTGAAGGCTGGCAAGGTCGCCGATTGACGACAGATTTGGTCAACCTGGTCCCGTCTCTATCCTCGTTCATGGAGGACATTGGCGCTATGGTCCAAATGCATCGACGAGGGCGCCGCGCTCAGAAAAGCCGGCTGCCGACCGGAACCTCTATATCGGGTTTGAACAGGACCACATGACCGGACGCATCCGGGAATCCCAGCGTGAGAACCTCGGACATGAATTTGCCGATCTGCCGGGGAGCAAAATTGACGACCGCAGCAACTTGCCGATCCAGCAGTTCCTCAAGCCGATAATTTTCGGTGATCTGCGCCGACGACCGCTTTGTTCCGATAGCAGGGCCGAAATCGATCAATAATTTATAAGCCGGCTTTCGCGCTTCCGGAAATGGTTTCACCTCGATAATCCGTCCTACCCGGACATCCACAGAAAGGAATTGTTCGAAGTTGATCAACTCACAGGCGGGCGCGTCAGGGTCGTGATTTACATGCATAACGCATTTTCTAGCATCATGGCTTCGCTACGCCAGCAGTTATTATGGCATTTCAATGATAAATACTGGTGCGCCCGACAGGATTCGAACCTGTGGCCCCCAGATTAGGAATCTGATGCTCTATCCGACTGAGCTACGGGCGCGTTGTGGTTGCGGGTCTAGCCACATTGGCAGGAGCATGCCAGAATCAATTTTTGGAATCGGGAGGTAAAACCGGCAACGGCAGAGGCAGTGCCGCGATTCCTTCTTCGACCAATTCGGCGACCTCTTCCTTTGACGCGGTCCCGTGGATGGCTTTTTCGTCCGCTTCGCCATAATGGATATCGCGTGCGCGATCGGCGAACTTGTCACCCACCCACTCGGAACTGGCGAGAAGCTTTTCCTGCGCCTTGGCCAGTTCGCCAATGATTTGCCGATATTCGGCGGGAACGGGCGCCTTGTTGCTCACCGGCGTCGGAGCCTTGGTCCCAGACTGGTCTTCGGCCGGTTTCGCAAAGGCCGGCAGCTGGTTGCCTTTTCGACCCACATTCGGCGCCATTGCGGCCTTGCCGACATTTGCGCTCCCGCAGACAGGACAATCCAGCAACCCGCGATTCTGCTGGTCTTCATAATCCCTGGAGGATCCGAACCAGCCCTCGAAGCGATGCCCCTGGTCGGCGCACATCAGATCGAAGACGATCATGCCGGATGCACCGGCAGAGCGAATTTCTTCCGATTGGCGACAGCAGGGATGCGGGAGCGCACCTCCTGCACCTGCTTCAAATCCAGCTCACAGAAACCAAGCCCGGTCCCCTCGCCCATATAGAGCAAGACCTTGCCCCAGGGATCGATGACCATCGAATGCCCATGAGTCGTGCGACCGTCTTCATGCCGCCCGGATTGCGCCGCCGCGACGACGAAGGCCCCAGCCTCTATCGCACGTGCGCGCAGCAATATTTCCCAGTGGGCTTTTCCGGTCGGCACAGTGAACGCTGCGGGAATGGACAGCAGGTCGGCACCGGCATTGGTCAAGGCTTCGTACAGCCCCGAAAACCGGACATCATAGCAAATCGACATCCCCAGCGTCGCGCCGGGGATCGCTGCCACGACAGCTTGCCGCCCGCCCGCATAGGCCGAAGATTCTCGCGCAGAGTCATCGGGACCGAGGTCCACATCGAACAGATGAATTTTGTCATATCGGGCGGCGATTTCGCCATCGGGAGCAATCAGATAGGAGCGATTGACCCATTTATCCCCTGACCGTTCGAGATCCTTCACAGCAAGCGAGCCCAGCTGCACCCATATCCGCGCGTCCCTTGCTTCGGAGCGGGCAGCGGACAGAACCAGGTCATCCGCTTCACCCCGGATCGCTGCAGCCGCGCGGGACCGGTCCCTGTCCAGCAATCCGGTCATCTCTGGCGTAAAGATGATCTCTGCGCCTCCGGCGGCAGCTTCTGCGATCAGCGAAGCGAGCTGCCTGGCATTTTGATCCGGGTCAATCCCGCTGCACATCTGGGCTACCGCGACTTTCAAGATCGGTCAGCCTGCCAGAAGTGCATCAAGTTCACCGGAGCGGTCCAGTGCGGCAAGATCATCCGATCCGCCGATATGACGGTCGTTGATGAATATCTGGGGAACCGTTGTCCGACCACCGGATCGCTGGATCATTTCCTCACGCTTCGCACCACCCATGGTGATGTCGGTTTCCTCGAAACTGACGTCCTTGCCCTCAAGCAGCGCCTTGGCCCGAAAGCAGAAGCCGCAGGTGAATTTTGTATATATTTCAATCTTCGACATATTAAGCTCTTTCTACCCTCAGTCTGCAAATGGGCTCCCGGCGTACGGAATTCAAGCAATCCCGGGCGGTACTGGAAGCCTGCCACTTTCAGCATCGCTTATAACCCGGGCCCAGCAGAAAACGAGAACTTGTTTCGCCCCGGCCTTTTTGAGCAGCCGGGCGCAAGCACCGCTCGTCGATCCACTCGTATAGACGTCATCGACCAACAGGACCGACTTGCCGGCCAGAACTGATTCTGCAGCGGCGCCAAGCGCAAAGGCGGCTGCGACGGTTCGTCCCCGCTGCTTGCCAGTCATCCCTCGCAGCGGAGGGGTGGCCTTGCAGCGGCGAATGACATCATGGTCCATCTTGATGCCGGAGCGTCGAGAGAGCTCCCTCCCGATCAGCACCGACTGGTTGAACCCGCGACTCCATAAGCGTGACCGGTGAAGCGGTACCGGGACGATGATCGCGTCGCCGGAATATTCTCCGGTAAATTTCTGCAGATGTTCGGCAATCAGTCTGGCGAGCCCCAGACGGGTGCCATATTTCAATCGCATTGCAATCAGCGAACTCCGGTCATCATAGCGCACCACCGCCCTCACCCCGTCGTGAACCGGCGGATTGGTCAGGCAGGCAACGCAAAGGCTGTCTTCCGGGCCATCGAAGGCAAGCGGGACGCCGCAAGCCGCGCACCACGGCTCAGCCAGAAAATCCAGTCGCTGCCAGCAGGACAGGCAGAAGCGGTTGTCCGCCTCAACCGTCACTCCGCAGACAGGACATCTTGGCGGCAAGGCGAAATCGATCAGGGGCCGGAATATGGTTGGCAACGGCATTTGATCTTTTTGTCGAGCGCTCCTAAAGCCGCAAGGCCCATGACCGATACAGTCAATATCGCGGAAGTTTTTGACCGCAGCAAAAGACGCATTGTCCGTGATCGCGCTTATACACGGGCGGGTGGCGATGATTTCCTTTCACAGATCATGTTTGAGGAAATTCTGGAGCGCCTTGATGTCGTCAAACGCACATTCCGGCGAGCGCTGATAATCGGAATCGCTGCCGGCAGGCTGGGACAAGAACTGCAAAGACGCGGGATGAAAGTTTTTTTTGCGGACTCCAGCGCGCGGGCTGCCACGGCACTGGGCGGTGTAATATGCGATGATGATCGTTTGCCTTTCGCTGATCACAGCTTCGACCTGATCATCAATATTGGCTCGCTGGACACGGTCAACGACTTGCCCGGTGCGCTAGTGCTGTGCCGGCGGATATTGGTTCCGGATGGATTGTTGTTGGCGGCGATGATCGGTGCGGAGAGTTTTCCATCCCTCAAATCCCTGATCATGGAAGCCGAGGGTGACAAGGTATCCGCACATATTCATCCCCAGGTCGATGTGCGGACAGCGGGTGATCTGCTGTCGCGTGTCGGGCTTACCATCCCGGTAGCGGACAGCGACAACTTGCAGTTGAACTATTCCAGTCTCGGGCGGCTGCTCTCGGATATCAGGGATGTCGGGGGCAGCAATATCATGGCCAGCAACCATTCGGCCATCGGACGGAAAGTCTATAATCGCATGCAGAACCTGTTTTCAGCACAAGCCGAAGCGAGCGGAAAATTCTCTGAGACGGTCACTTTAATATATCTTTGCGCCTGGGCCCCTCATCCCGACCAACCGAAGCCAGCGCGACGCGGTAGTGGTCAGGTCTCTCTGAAGACGACGCTTTCCGGAGACCCGGGGAAGAAGACGGAGAATTAAGCCGGAGCAAGAAGGTGGTTTGACAGCATCTGAACCAGCGGGCCGTCCGCTGGAGGCATCGGAAGCCCATCGATCTCGGTCACGGGCAGCCATTGCAAATCGAGCGCTTCGGGGCTTTCTACCTGCCCTGTCCACCTGCGGCATATATATAGAAGAAGGATCAGATGCTTCTCTGCCAATGGCTCGCTGGCAAAGGCCAGCGGCTCGATATCCTGCGGTTCGACACTGATATTCAATTCTTCGCGCAACTCGCGAATCAGAGCAATTTCCGGCGTTTCCCCCGATTCGACCTTGCCCCCAGGAAATTCCCAGAGACCGGCCATCGGCTTGCCTTCCGGCCGTTTCTGGACCAGAATTCTGCCCTTTTCGTCAACGAGTGCAGCAGCCGCGACAAACAGATATGTCGGGTTTTTTTCCATTTTTTTATGCGATGTAAGGATTTTGTTAATCCATTTCTGTGAAACCGGTCTTGTTCACGACTTAGCAGAACTTTATCCGTGGAGAGAGACATGATTGCTTATATCAAAAAATTATGCCTCTCTGAATCAGGTGCGACGGCTGTTGAATATGGTTTGGTATTGGCTCTCATCGCGATATCCGCACTGGTTGCGATTAACGGTGTTTCCGAGGTTACCATAGGTATGTGGAACGATGTTGCCGATGAGGTAACTAACGTTTCATAAAAAAGCGACGCACTTAAGTATTTGGTAAGGTTTCTACTCTAGGCTCTTGAATATTGGATATAAAAATATTCAATTGGGTAAGTGAAGTTTGTCAAATCTAGGAGACCAGACATGAAAATCGTACGTAAAATGTTCAAGAACGAAGAAGGCGCTACCGCCATTGAATATGGCCTGATCGCTGCTCTGATCGCTGTTGCAGCCATCGTTGCAATGGGTTCGCTGGGCAACACGCTCGCTGACACGTTCAACGAAGTTGAAGGCGAAATGGCTGGTTAATCGCAACAGCGGTTAGCTAGAAACGAGACGGCAGCCTAACGGCTGCCGTCTTTTTTTGTGCCCGTAACAATCAATAGGTAACGACTTTCACCTTCTGACCCGCCTGCAACCGATCCGTCGCGCTCAAACGGTTGAGCACCAGAAAGCGATCTTGCTGATAGGCTGTGTAGGCCATTCGCGACGACAGGCTCGAAATCGTGTCGCCGCTTTTCACGGTTACGACGTCGACCTTGCGCGGTTTGATCGCAGCCGCTTCTGCCGACGAAAGCCTGGTGATACTCTGGTACATTGGCGAAAACACGGACGCGCTGCCTGCCGGCGTTATCGTTGCGAAATGAAAAGCGCTGCTTTTCGAAAATTCATAGGCAAAGACGGTCACGTCAACCTGGCCATTGTTGCTTTCCACCCGCGCCGTCGCATAAGATGCCGGTATTCCGTTGACCGTCGTCCGTTCAACAGCGCCACGAGTGATCGACTTTCCGGTTCCCGCCAGGCTCTGGAAAGCCGCATCGATATAGGAAGTCATGTTGCCGTTATAGGCTGCGGTCGTGAACTGCCCCTGCCCGCTGGAACCGCTGATCGCGACGGCGCGCGCGCCGTTCTGCATGGCGAAACCATTGGGAACGCTGAATTTGAGTTTCAGATCAGGATGCAGGAAGCTATTTCCTTCGATCACGCCTTGCTTGGGATCATCACCATATAGGATTCCATCCAGCCTCTGCAGGAACCGGTCCCGATTACGCACCCCGTCCGGCTGGGCGAGCTTGCGAGCATTGGTCGCGGCCCGCGACACCCTGCGTGCGGGATCTGGATGGGTGCTCGCCCACTCCGGAGTGCTGCGGGCGTCACGGCCTGCTGCTCGCACGTCGATTGCCGACTGCGCGGCCAAGGAAGATAACATCGATGAAAGCGCCTGGGGATCGTAGCCCGCAGAAGCGAGATAGCGGATGCCCAGATCATCGGCTTCATATTCCTGCTTTCGAGAATATTTGAGCGTCAGCAGCTGGCTGCCGGTCCCGAAAACCTCCTGTCCGATCCGTCCGAACGCAGAATCACCGAGCAGAACCTGAGACCCGATTTGACCCAGCAGGCCGATAATACTGTTGCGTGTCGCTGTCTTTTGCCGTTTTTCGCTATGCCTTGCCGCAACGTGACCGACTTCATGGCCCAAAACACCGGCCATCTCCGCCTCGTCATTCATCAACGCCATTAATTGCCGCGTGAGATAGACATAGCCGCCGGGGATGGCAAAAGCGTTATTCGCCGGACTGTTCAGGAGCGTGACGGTAAAGTCGCTACGGGCGTTTCCCAGTCCCGATTGGACCGCAATATTCTGGCCCACTTCCACGACATAACCGACTTGAGGACCGGTATAAGCACCGCCAAACTCCTCGAGCAATTGCGGATGGGCCTCCGCCCCTTTCTGCTTTTCCGCTGCCGATATGGAACGGGCTTCGCCCGACTGGCTTCCGGCCGAATCAACGGCACCGGCCCCCGCGCCGGTTCCGGTGCATGCCACCAAGGCGATAACGCCAGCAGCACTCATGAATCGTGTCGTCAGTCGTGTCGAAAATTGTCTCATATCAAGCTCCTCTTTGTCGCAATGTATAAGAACGGTTCAATCGGTAAAGGGTTCCACCTGTAAAATGACGTTTCGACCGCTTCAGCCCGCGGTTCAGCCAATACAAAATCCAGCTTTTCCGGTTTAAAGCGACCCGATTTGCAGAAACTTTTCACGGCGCAATCTTCTCAACGCCTCGCGATCCAACTTTTCGAGCGCCGCAAATTCTTCCTGAATCGCCACACCGAGGGTCGCGATAGCCAGACTCTGGTCGCGGTGTGCGCCGCCAACGGGCTCAGTTACTATCCGGTCGATCACGCCCAGTTTTTCGAGGTTTTGAGCGGTTATCTGCATGGCATCCGCGGCAACGTCGGCCTTGTCGCCCGTGCGCCAAAGAATCGAAGCGCATCCTTCCGGTGAGATGACCGAATATACCGCATGTTCGAACATCAAAACACGTTCTGCCGCAGCCAAAGCGACAGCGCCGCCCGAACCGCCTTCCCCGACTATTATGGCGACCATCGGAACGCCAAGCGAAAGACATTTTTCTGTCGACCGGGCGATTGCTTCGGCCTGTCCCCGTTCTTCCGCGGACACGCCGGGAAAAGCTCCCGATGTATCGACCAAGGTCAATACAGGAAGCGAAAACCGGTCGGCCATATCCATCAGGCGAATTGCCTTGCGGTAGCCCTCAGGCTTTCCCATGCCGAAATTGTGCCGCAAACGGCTTTGTGTATCGTCACCCTTCTCGTGACCGATAACCACCATCCGGCGGTCGCCCATTCGGGCAAAGCCGCCAATAATGGCCTGGTCATCGCCAAAATTGCGGTCGCCACCTAGCGGTATAAACTCGTCGAACAGGCCGGCGATGAAATCCTTGAAGTGCGGGCGTTCGGGATGCCGGGCGACTTGCGTTTTTTGCCAGGGAGTCAATTTCCCGTAGGTATCAGCCAACATTTTTGCCGACTTGGCCTGCAGCTTTTCAATTTCCGCTGCAATATCCAGCGAGCCTTCGTCAGCAGTGTCTCTAAGCTCGAGAATACGAGATTCCAGCGCCGCGATCGGTTTTTCAAAATCGAGATAAGATGTCATGAAAAAGAGTTAGAACCGGACAGGCGAAACGTCAACGCGCGAGATTGCGTTGGCTCAGGGGATGGCGATTATTTACCAGCTCAACCAGACGGGCGCTGTCGATATGCGTATAGATCTGGGTCGTGCTTATGTCGCTATGCCCCAGCAGGGTTTGCAGCGCTCTCAGATCAGCCCCTCCCTCCAGAAGATGGGTGGCAAAAGCATGACGCAAGACATGGGGGCTGATATGCTCCGGATGAATACCGGCCGTGACCGCAAGTTCCTTGACGATCTGATATAGCCTGATCCGGCTTATGTGGCTCTTTCGCGAGGGAAACAGCCATGTTTCCCTGGGATCGACATGATCCATCCAGCGGCGGACAGCGTCACGCGCCTGTTGTGAAATCGGGACCAGCCGTTCCCTTTCACCTTTTCCCCTGATGATCAAGAACGGCTTGTCGCCGGACAGTGCCGAACGTTGCAAGCTCACCAGTTCGCTCGCCCGGAGACCCGATCCGTAGAGCAGCTCCATGATGGCGGAAAGCCGGAGGATCGCAGGTTTGACCGGTTCGGAGTCCAAGCCTTCGGCAATGACCCGGAACAGATTTTCAATTTGGCCGTGCGACAGGGTCTTTGGCAGCGAACGGACCATGCCCGGACGGGGCAGTGCATTCGAAGGATCATTCTCCCGAAAGCCTTCTTCAATGAGAAATCCAAAGAAACGCCTCAGACTGGAGGACTTGCGAGCAACTGTACTATTCTGCAAATTACGCCAAGCAGCAGGTAGTTTTTTGACCATCTCCTGATCCGCGACGGACAATCTACCGCCCAAGATTGCGGACGCCTGTTCCAGATCGGTCCGATAAGCCGATAGCGTGTTCCGGGAAGCGCCGGTCTCGGCGACGAGCATTTCAAGGAAACGCTCGATCAGATTGGCATCATCACTCATATCGCGCACGAATAGCCCTCACAGCCTGCGATGCAAAGCCTATGTCCGCGACAAGGCTTCCGCTGCAATCATCCGTGCTTCCGGCTCCAGCCCAACGCGCTTGAGGCTTTGCGTGATATGAAAGAGGTGCAATGGTGACATTGCGCGCCAGTCGCGACCTTGCATGCCGACAGCGACGAGCAACGCCACCGTACCAGACTGGCCACGCTGCGCGGCCGACTGGATTGCTCTGGTCCATCTGGTGGAGCGGCCGAGGTCAACCTCCAGGTCACTGGCAAAATCATCAATAGTCTGTTGATCGGCCCGCCCCAAGCCGGCGATCGCTGCCAGTAGAAACTTGCTGCGCAACTGCTCTTTGCTGGCGTCATCGCCGCCAAAATCACTGAGCGCACCGGACGACACCCGCATATTCTTGCTCGGCGAGGCCACAGCCAACAGAGCCCAGCCGTCACTGCCCTCATCGACAATATCCGTCCATCGCATCGCACTGCGGTCAAGACCGGCGGTCAGCATAGAAGCGATAAGGTCCGCGCTCTGTTCGCCAAGCGCAGCCGAGGGTGGAATTTTAGCGGCCGCGCGAGCGGTCAATATCTTGGCCGAATATCGCGTCAGAGCGACCCTGGAACGACCCCATAAATCGCGCATTGCCGCCAAGCGGGTTTCCGCAGTGTCGTTCGTATAGGCTTGACGCAAGGTCGATGCCAGGGCCTTGCGGTCAGCGCTCGCTTCGGGATCATCATAGGCTGCCGAATAGAGATCGACCATCGCCTGACTTGAGAATACACCCATGGCAGCCGCGGTATCTGCCGCTTTCATCCGCGAGTCCATCGAAAGCATCGGCGCACGCGCGCGCCACCCCTGCACATGTCGTCCCGCTTGAGCGTATAGACGATCCGGGGGTTCAACGCCGGTAGCCGCACCCAAACCAAAGCGCCAGTTATTGAAAAATTCGATATCGTCCCAAAGGATAGACACCGCACGGCGACCTTCAAAACCGGCGCCAATCGTTTTTTCCGCCAGCAAATAGTCTATTCCGGTGGCCGCTTTGTCGCGTCTCGCCTGTCGGAGCAGACTGCTCGCACGGCTTTGCTCACCTGAAAGAGAGGCACAAATGGGTCTAAACATGATCCATGTCGGGGCCTCGCTGACGCGCGCGCCGCCATCGACGAACGGGCAGATACCGGCCGGATCAGCGGTTGCCAAATGCGCCTGCATCGCGACTTCGTAGAGGCGTGGTGTGAAATTATCACCGTCGACTTTCAGAACCAGCAAACGGGCGGCATCGGCCTCGCCCATCAACAGCAAGCGCCAGGCACGTTCGGCGGTCCAGTCCGCCGGATTGATATTTTCGGGGCTCGTTACCTTGCTGAGCAACGCGCGCCGGAGGAGTATCGAACCCCAGCGCGAGATGATCGGACCATTGAGATTGCTGATCAGATTGGTCAGATATTGACCACCTTCTTCGCCGAAAGCATCAACCGCCAGGCCATTATGTTCCGGCGTCAACACCCCGATTTCCAACATCGACCGCCGCTCTCCGGCAGTCAGACGATATTGCGGCTGGAGTGCATCATCCAGCGCATCAAGATCCAGTTCCCCATTTTCGTCGAGCGTCAGCGACGGCAAATCCGGGTCGATTGCCGCAACAGGGCGATCTTCGACGGTCCTGCCAGACGAATCGCCTGACTGAGACGGCGCGGGCCGAGCGGAAACCGGTCCCGGGGCCGGCGTTGGCGCGGCTACCGGTGCGGGACTGGGAGCAGGAGCAGGATCGCCAAACCCGGGAGGCAAGAGAGACTCCGGCGAATTTTGCCCGAGGACCGGCAGCGCTACGAAAAGCGCGCCCAGACTCACAGCGGCAAAGGAAATATGCTTGATACGCATTCGCATCTTATTGCAGATCATCACCAATTACAGGTTTTTCAACCGGTTGCAGCGGCTGTTCGACATCCATCGAAGCCAGATAGAAAGCCGCACCGATCAAGATCACGACAAACAAAATTATATAGACTAGCTGACGCGGCATTGATGTGGTTCAATCTTTCGAACGGTTAAAAATCTAGCATAATCAGCATTGGAAATTGCACCCGTAGCCAACCGCTGTATAGCCTTTGCCCCAATGGACAAAAACATTAAAGCCTCTTTCGACAATTCAGCAGGAAATTCCGGTGAAAGACCGGATTCCGTGACGGACCAGTCGATTGTGCTCGTCGGATTGATGGGCGTGGGCAAAACCACCGTGGGGCGGCGCCTGGCCAAACAGCTTGGGCTAGGCTTTGTGGACGCCGACGAGGAAATCGAACAGGCGGCGGGCCTAACGGTCGAAGAAATATTCGACCGCTTCGGCGAAGACTATTTCCGGGACGGGGAACGGCGCGTCATCGCCCGCCTGATTGAAGGCAAACGGCAGGTTATCGCCACGGGTGGCGGCGCGTTCATGAACGAGGAAACCCGCGCGCTGATCCTGCAAAAAGCGGTCGCGATCTGGCTGGACGCTGATATCGATACTTTGGTAAAACGTGTTTCCCGGCGCAACACCCGGCCATTGCTCAAATCCGGAGACCCGGCGACAATTCTGGCCGATCTGGCGGCCAAGCGGAATCCGGTTTACGCCACCGCCCATATTCACATCATGGGCAATGATTCGCCCCATGAGATAACCGTAGACAAGATCATTAAGGCACTGCAGCGTTGACCCAAATTACCGTTGAACTAGACGATCATAGCTACCCGATCTTGGTCCAGCCCGATGCACTGGAGCAGGCAGCAACATATCTCGAAAAATTCGCCAACAACCGGCGGCTATTCATCCTGACGGATGAAAATGTCGGTCCGCAAATATTGCCCAAATTACAGCAAGCCCTTGCCGGAAGCGGGATTGAACCCGTCGTAAAAATCCTCCCTGCGGGTGAGACGAGCAAGAGCTGGCGCCAGCTGGAAGACGTTACCGACTGGTTGCTCGCGCAAGGCGTCGAGCGATCCGATACACTGGTAGCGCTCGGTGGCGGCGTCACCGGCGATCTGACCGGATTTGCCGCATCGATCGTCAAGCGGGGTTGCGGATTTGTCCAGATACCCACCAGTCTGCTTGCCCAGGTCGACAGCAGCGTCGGCGGCAAGACCGCGATCAACAGCACCGCCGGAAAGAACCTGATCGGACAATTTTATCAGCCGCGATTTGTGCTGATCGACCCCCTGGTCCTGAACAGCCTGCCCGACCGGGAATTGCGGGCCGGCTATGCCGAGGTGGTCAAATATGGATTGATCAATGACGCGAACTTCTTCACCTGGTGTGAAGCCAATAGCGGCAAACTGCTGAACCGCGATCCAGAGGCGCTCAGCGAAGCGATCATCCACAGCGTGCGTGCCAAGGCGCTGATCGTCGCGGAGGACGAGAAAGAGCTCAGCGGGCGCCGTGCCCTGCTCAATCTCGGGCATACTTTTGGTCACGCGCTCGAAGCCGAAACAGGCTTTTCGGACAAGCTCGTGCACGGTGAAGCTGTGGCGGCCGGGATGGCGCTTGCCTTTGCCTATTCTGTAAGACGCGGCCATTGCGACGCTGCCGATGCCGAACGCGTCGCTGCGCATCTGAAATCAGTCGGCCTGCCCTATAGCCTGGAGACCGCATCGGTACGGGCACCGGGACAAAGACTGGTCGACCACATGATGCACGACAAGAAAATGAGCGGCGGCACCCTGCCCTTCCTGCTTGCCAAGGGAATCGGCCAATCATATCTCGCTAACGACGTTGATTTGCAGGATGTTGCGGCGTTCTTGGAAGATTCAGACTGACCAAGCCCTGCAAAGGGAAGGTCAGAATTTCTTGGCAGGGTTGTTTTCAAATCTGAGTTCGGCACCGGCGAGCATGTCGCCTCCGGATTTCAATTGCGCTTCCAGCCGGTCACAATCGCGCTGACGAAATTCCTCGTCCACCTCTTCGATCAGACTGCTGTCCAAATCGATCGCAAACATGGTCTGCCGCGCAAGATGGACCGCTGATTCAAACATTTCCCGTTTCATCCCGGCAATCCCGAGCCCCTTGAGCGCAATCAACTGACGGCGGTCATAGACCCGGACGAAAATCTTGGTCTCGGGGAAAGACTGGATGATCGCGCGCACCTGTTCTGAACCGAATTCCTTGTCGTCCATACAGAAAACAATAGCGTCCGCTTCATGGGCTCCTGCCCGGCGCAACAGATCCACCCGCGTGCCGTCGCCGTAGAAAACCTTGGCCCCGAATTGCTGGTGAACGTCAATTTGTTCCGGCTTGATGTCGATTAGCGTCAGCGGGATTTTGGCAGCCATGAGTACCTGCGAGACTGTCTGGCCAAAGCGCCCCTGCCCGACGACAATCACCGATGCGCGGTCTGCATTGCCCGGATCATCAAGATCCGCTGACGATGCGCTCGCAGTGTTGCTAAACCTTCGCGCCAACAGCATCAAAAACGGCGTGGTCGCCATCGAGATTGTAATGATCGCACCGAACAGACTGCTCGCTTCGGGTTCGATCAAGAGCGCTTTTTCGGCTTCGGAGAATAGCACAAAACCGAATTCTCCGCCTTGGCTCAGCAACATCCCCATCGCCAGGGCCGGGTTGGTATCCATCCCGAAAAGTTTGCCAAGCCCGAAAATGATCGCGATTTTGACCGTCACCAGGGCAATAGCCGCGCCTATTATGAACAGCGGATTCTCCATCACGACGTCGAGGTCCAGCATCATGCCGACCGCTAGAAAGAAGAAACCGAGCAACAACGACCGGAACGGATCGATATCCGCTTCCAGCTCGTGCCGATAAGGAGAGTTGGCCAGCATGACACCGGCAAGAAAGGCGCCCAGAGCTGGCGACAGTCCGATAAACTCCATCAACGCGGCGCTGCCGAATACGGCCACAAGCCCCGCAACGATGAACAGCTCTCGTTCGGCAATTCTGCCGATCACTTTCAGCAGGGGCTGGAGCAGATATTTGCCGGCCAGGATGAGACCGCCGATGGCCAAAACGGCATAAACCGCGGTCAGCCACCCCGATTGCCCCCCATCCTCCTGTGGCGCCCGCGATAGCGCAGCGATTATCGTCAGCAGAGGGATGATGGATAAATCCTGGAACAACAGGATTGAGAAGCTCTTCTCCCCTGTAGGTGTATTCAGCCGGCCGGAGGATTGCAGCATCGGAAGAACCTGCGCCGTCGACGAAAGCGCCAATGGCAAGCCAATCGCAATTGAAGCGGCAAGCGTGAAGTTGGTTGTTGCCATGATCAGCAGGAACAGCGCGATCCCGCACAATACGACCTGGCTCATTCCAAGTCCGAATATCGCCTGGCGCAAGCGCATCAGCCGCGCCGGTGCCAGTTCCAGTCCGACGATGAAAAGCAGAAGGATGATCCCGATTTCAGAAAATTCAAGGATCGTTTCGGCGTTGCTGATCAACTCGAACCCTTGCGGGCCGATCAATATGCCGGCGATCAGATAACCGAGTACCGCACCGATGCCGAAGCGGCGAAAAACAAGCACCATGACCAGCGCCGCACCGAGCATGACGAAACCGCCCAGCAGCAAATCGGCCATGTGGGTTTCTGTTTCCATGATTCAGGCAGCCTTTCGTTTGGCGGCATCTGCAAAGGCCGCGATCAGCGCGTCATAAGGAAGCAGGATGGCGCCATGGCGGCCCCGATGGTCTTTGGCAACGGCCAGTTTATCCATATTTTGCCAATCTCCCGGGAAATCGGCTTTTCCCTCGAAGAAATCTGCGAGTCCGGAACGAGCGCGAACAATGTCGCCTACCGTCCGGCCGATTGCTTCAGCGCCCAATATGGCTGCCGAGGCCTGACCCAGCGCGCAGGCATTTATCGTCAGACCCAAAAGTTCGAGCGTCTCGTCGTCTGCGATAACCACATCGGCTGTGACCACGCTGCCGCAAGTCCTGGACCGCTGCTCGGCGCTGCCGTCCGGATGCTCAAGTCGTTGCTGATGCGGAATCGAGACCGCGAGACGCAATATGTCACGCGTATAGAGAGGCTCGCTCATTCTCCGGCCTCCGCAGCCTCGTCGATTGCCAGCCCCGGATCCTTGACGAAGTCGATCATTGCATTTCCACTGGCGTTGAGCAGCGGATAGGTACGCGATTCTTCAAGCCATTCCGGTCTCGCGGTTTCAGCACCATAGAGGCTGTCATAAACCAGAACCACCATCAGATAGAGCAAGGTCGCGCCAATCAGCCCCTTGACCATCCCGAAACCGAAACCGAGCACCCGGTCGATCGGACCAAGCATGGATTTGCGCGATCTGGCGCCGATTGATCTGGCGATCCAACGTCCCAGCGCATAGGTCACTATGGCTATCGATGCGAAAGCGAGCACCGATGCGCCGCTTTCGCTCCCGACCGGCTCGATCAGGCGGTCACTGATCGGAGCGTGCAGCGTCCGAACACCGATAACGACCAATATCCAGGCGCCCAGCGAAAGCGCTTCCTGAACAAAGCCTCTGAGAAAGCCAAGGACCGCAGCACCGCCCATTAAAATGAGCACAAAAATATCTAAACCCGTCATGGGCTCTAGCTAGTCACGAGCAAGCATATGGTCAACGAGATTGGCGAGTTTGGCAAATTGCAGTTTCTTCATCGTGTCGCTGCTTTTTTCGCCGGACGCCGGTATCAGCGCGCGGTCGAAGCCCAGCTTGGAGGCTTCCTTCAGGCGCAGCGGTGTGCGCGAGACCGGCCGGATTTCCCCGGACAGCGCAATTTCCCCGAATATCACGGCGTCGCTGGGCATCGGCCGTTCGGCATGGGCGGAGATCAGCGCCGCTGCTACGGCCAGATCGGCGGCGGGGTCGGTAAGACGATAGCCGCCGGCGACATTGAGATAGACCTCCGCGCCAGAGAAGCTGAGCCCGCAGCGCGCTTCCAGCACCGCCAGGATCATTGCCAGCCGTGAACTGTCCCATCCGACCACGGACCGCCGCGGGGTGGCGCCACTTGCCAGCCGCACGGTGAGCGCCTGAATTTCGACCAGAACCGGCCTTGTGCCTTCCATCGCCGGGAAGACCGTTGCTCCGGTGACTTCCTCGCTGCGGTCGGTCAGGAACAGGGCGGAGGGATTGGCCACTTCGGTGAGACCTTTTTCTTCCATCGCGAAAACGCCGATTTCGTCGGTGCCGCCAAAGCGGTTCTTGATCGAGCGAAGGATGCGATATTGATGGCTGCGCTCGCCCTCGAAGCTCATCACCGTGTCGACCATATGTTCGAGCACGCGCGGGCCGGCGATATTGCCGTCCTTGGTGACATGACCGACGAGCATCACCATCGTGCCATGTTCCTTGGCGAATTTTATGATTTCCTGCGCCGAGGCCCGGACCTGGCTAACCGTTCCCGGCGCGCCCTCGATCAGATCGCTGTGCATCGTCTGGATCGAATCGATCACGACGAAATCCGGCGCATCGCGTCCCAGCGTGGTCAGGATATCGCGCACCGAAGTCGCGGATGCCAGCTTGACTGGGGCCTTGCCCAATCCCAGCCGTCGCGCCCGCAATCGCACCTGATCAGCCGCTTCCTCGCCCGAGATATAGGCTACCGAAAGTCCTGCCTCGGCCAGTCGCGCAGAAACCTGCAGGAGCAGCGTCGACTTGCCGATCCCCGGATCGCCGCCCATCAACGTGGCAGAACCAGCCACCAGTCCACCGCCGACGGCGCGGTCAAATTCGTCGATACCGGTCTTTTTGCGGTCCGGCAGCGCGATCTCGCTGTCCAGCCCGACCAGCCGCACCTCGCGCCCGCCGCTCTGCAGATTATGCTTGGACGCAAATACCGTTTCGCCCGCTTCCTCGACCAGCGTGTTCCACTCGCTGCAATCGCCGCATTGCCCTTCCCAGCGATGCGCGATCGAGCCGCAATTCTGACAGACATATTTTTTCTTCGGTTTGGCCATGGGGCTTGTCTATCAGAACAAAGAAAGAACGCCAGTGCTTTTGAATCAAAAATTCCAGACGGGCCACCCGGCTCACGTCCCCTTGGGCCGAGAATGGATTGCGCCAGAGGAGACCGCTTCGAAACATGATCATTATCCATTGTGCGGATGGGACAAGACCGCGCTCGGTTCTTGGCAGGGACTTGGCTGTGCGAGGCTGATGCAGCAAAGGGGATTTTCAGCAGCACTGCGACAAAGTGGAAGCAACATCTGTACCCCGGAATCCCCAGCCAGTGCATTGACGCTTGCACCCTCCCCGCCATCCTGTAGTTAAAAACCATGCGGCAGAAAGAACTCAGACTTGCCTTGATCTGCTATGGCGGCGTGAGTCTGGCCATTTATATGCACGGCATCACCAAGGAAATCTGGAAACTGGCGCAGGCGAGCCGGGATTTTCATGATGGTGCGCGGGTCGACCAGTGCAGCCGCGGTATCTATTATGACATATTGGAATGGCTCGAACAGGAAACGGGCACGCGACTGCGCATCCTGCCGGATATTATTTCCGGTGCCAGTGCTGGCGGGATCAACGGCATTTTCCTGTCGCAGGCGATATTGTCCGGCCAGTCGCTCGATCCGCTGACCGACTTGTGGCTCGACACCGCCGATGTCGACAGATTGCTTGACCCCGATGCACGGCCGCTGTCGCGTTTTTCCAAATTCTGGGCCGAACCGATTGCGTGGATGGCGCTGGGCCGCAAAGGCGGCGCGGTCGAACAGACGGTGTCGAAGGAAGCGCGCGAAGAGGTCAAGATGAAGCTTTCGCGCTTCGTCCGCGCGCGCTGGTTCGCACCGCCCTTTGGCGGCAAGGTGTTCAGCGGACTGATCT